>Ga0315282_10017691_pt1 | contig 10265 bp, 8 predicted proteins | sample YL17G07_20_MG_FD_203693 | JGI IMG/M metagenome (GOLD analysis project Ga0315282, IMG submission 203693) | Sediment microbial communities from Yellowstone Lake, YNP, Wyoming, USA - YL17G07_20 | ecosystem: Environmental > Aquatic > Freshwater > Lake > Sediment | place: USA: Wyoming | collected... | reverse complement strand
GATCAACGTGTCCGACCAAGACGCCTCCTCTCGGAAAGCTTCGGGCTGTCTGCCAACTGCTCAGCGATGACCCAAGACTAACATAGAACCGGACGCTTGTCAAGACTTTTCGGCCGGACTTCTAGGATGCTGGCATGAAGAAGACAGCGCAGCAAAACCGTTACCGGAAGTACGTTGACCGGGCACTCGCCGGCGGCGCTCTTGAAGCCGTGCTGATACCGGCGCGGCTGGTGAAAACCGCCGAGTGGGTGCGGCTGAAGTGCCAGTTCGGCTGCGGAGGCTTCGGCCGGGGCCTGTGCTGTCCGCCGCATACGCCGACACCGGAGCAGATGAAGCGCGTGCTGGCCGGGTACAAGACCGCGCTCATCTACAGCTACGTCTGCACTCCTGCGAACTACACCCGCAAACGATTAAGGATGCAGCGGCTGGTCGTGGACGTCGAACGCAGCGCGTTTCTCGACGGCTACTACAAGGCCCTCGGGCTTGTGGCCGGCCCGTGCCGGCTCTGTAAGGAATGTCGCGTCGCGGCCCGCTGCCTCCATCCTTATCAGGCAAGGCCCTCAATGGAGTCATGCGGCATTGACGTCTATGCCACGGCGCGCAGCGCGGGCATCGAACTCAACGTCGTCACCCGGGAAAACGCGCCGTCAAAGCACATTAACCTCATACTCATCGAGTAGCCGGACAGGACTCCGGGCTCAGGAAGCCGGGGACAGAAAACACCGGGCTGCTGTCCGGGACGCGTGGGCCGGTCGCTTGACCCTCACTCGCGCTGTTGACAGCCGGGCGCGCCGGTGTATATCTAAGCCCATGCTCAAGACCGGGCGGCCGCTGATTCTCCTCACCAACGACGACGGCATAGCCGCGCCCGGGCTCAAGGACCTGTACGACGGCCTCCAGAAGTCGGGCCGGGTCTACGTGGTCGCGCCGGCAGTGAACCAGTCCGCGGCCAGCCATTCCTTCAGCCTGCGCAAGCCCATCAAGGTGCGGCGCTTGAGGCCGCGCTGGTTCGCGGTGCACGGCACCCCGACCGATTGTCTTCTAATCTCGCATCACGGCATCCTCAAACGGGAAATCGACCTCGTCTTCTCCGGCATTAACGACAGCCCGAATCTGGGCGACGACGTACTCTATTCGGGCACCGTAGCCGCGGCCATCGAAGGCGCGATGCTCGGCATGCCCGCGGCGGCCGTCTCCTATCTTGAGCCCGGGAACAACCGGGACGCGGCCGTCCGGCTGCTGAACGGGCTCATCCCTCTCCTTCTCCACAACGTCATGCCCGGGAAGACGCTCCTGAACATCAACATCCCACCCGGCGCAATCAAGGGGATTCGCGTCACCCGGCTGGGCAAGCGTATCTACCGGGACATGGCGATAAAGGGCGCGATGCCCGGCGGCGGCACGTCCTATACGATAGACGGCGCGATAGCGTTCGCCGAGACCGAAGGCTCGGATTTCGAGGCGGTCTACTCCGGCTTCATCTCGATCACTCCCCTGCACCTCGACATGACCCACCACAGCGAAATCGAACGGCTCCAGAAGGCCCTGGCCGGATTGGGTTGACAGGTGCCGGGTTGCGTCTGAGAATCATCTGATGCTCAGCACCCGGGTTCTCATTCTGGCGCTGGCGCTTGAGGCTACGCCGGCCGGTGCGTCGCGCCTGGCCCGCTTTGCCCGGCACAAGACGGCCTATGTCGCGACGCTCCTTGTCGCGCCCGGTGACTATGAAGTCAAAGGGTTCCTGCCCGCTGAGGACGGCCTCGACGTGCTCTGGTGCCGGACCACCGGTCCGGTCCCGCTCCCCGGTTTCGGGTCGTGATGGACAAGTCCCCGGTCGCGCCCGGTTCGGACGAAGACCGCGCCCGCAAGATTCTCGCGGCGCTCGAGAAAGTCCAACCCCGACGTGCCCGCCTGGCGGGCTACTCCTGGTTCATCGTCATCATGTCGCTGGTACTGGTCCTGGCCATAGTCGTGCTCCTGCTGACCAACAAGCAACGGTTCGCGTTCATCTGGCAGCACCTGACGCGACCGGACTCGTTACCCGGCGGCTGACCCCGGTTCCGGCACGTTGACAAGCAGGTCGGGCAGCCTATAGTTAGGCACGCCGCCCGACTGCTTCGGCGGCCTGCTGCCCGACCAAGGAGGATGCATGCAGTTGACCCTGTGTTTGCTGACCTTTGTGCTGGCCGCGCCCGGCCCGACCACTGACTTCGAGAACGGTGTGACCTGCTCGGAAGTCCGGCTCGCGACCCAGACCCGGGCCGAGTGGCTTGCGTTCCGGCCCGCAGCGTTGCCCCTGGTTCCGCCCGACCGCGACCCCAGTTGGATTCTTGCGGACTCGCTGTTCGCGTCAGGCGAGTTCGCTGCCGGGAAGCGGCTGGCGTTGTCGTTTGACCAGAACAGCGATACCCTGGAGCTGTCCTCTACCATTGACACATTGCCCGCGCTGTGCCGGCAGGCGCTCGACTACGCGCCCAACTGGCTGCGGGAGGACTTGAGCAACGCATTCCGACGTCTGGGCGACTCGTCGGAATTCTATGCCCAGCTACTGCTCAATACCCAGCCGCCCTACGTCGATGAGGTGGCGTTCTGCATCGCCGATATCGGTCCCGAGGTCCTGACCCACCGCGTGTTCAACCCTGACCTCCTGGAACGCAATGCCCGCTACCTCTACCAGATCAGCGACTCGCTCGAGTACGCTGAAATCGTGGACCATGGCATTCCGCCCGGCGACTACTACTCGACCGTCCGCTACGCGGTCCTGTCCGGCCAGGATACGGTCTGGGTTGAACTGCCCAGGGAAATCTACTACTACTACATCGTCCACCCGACTACAAGCGACGAAATCCCCCGCCTCGACGACTACGTCTACAACAAACACTGGCGCGAGTACCTGTTCTTCGAGGCGGACTCAGGTTTCCCGGTGCTTCAGCACTACATCAAGCAGGCCCGGGTGGTCTGGCGCCGCACGCGCGAGGTCTTCCCGGTCGGCAGACCCTTCACGCCCGATGACTGCGCGCTGGACGTCATCGGCAACTGGGTGACGCGGACCATCACGTCAGGCGCGAGCGGCAACCGTCCCATCCACCCCAACGTCATCGCCCACGAGCACAACGGCAACTGCGGCGAGATTCAGGACCTGTGGACTGCCGCCTGCCGCACCTGCCTCATCCCGGTCGTCAACTGCTCGGACCCGTGCGAGGACCACGTCTGGAACGAGTTCTGGGACGGCTGCTGGTACCCGCTCGCCTCCGACCCGTCGACCCACATCGCGGACTCGGGCGTCGCCTACGAAGAAGCGCACGGCGGGTCCAAGCGCATCTCCGCGGTCTTCAACTGGCGGCCCGACGGCTACTGGTGGACCGTGACCCGCGAGTACTCCAACGCCTGCTCGCTCTACGTCCGCGTCCTCGACGCCCGCGGCCTGCCGCTCGACGGCGCCCGGGTCCTCTTGTACAGCGAAGGCTGGTACGGCGGGCTTTCGGTCTGCACCATCAGCTACACCGATGAGGCGGCCGCGGCTGCGTTCGAAATCGGCGACCTGCGCAACTTCTACGTGCAGGTCGAAACCCCGTTCGATACCTGGCCGTCCCCCACCGGGTCGGTGAAAGTCATCAACACCAGCCAGACCGGTGCGGTCTACTTCACGACCCTGTGCATGCCCTTTGCCATCAGCGCGCCCCGACCCCACCGCGTGCTCTTCAGGGGCGACTCGGCGGTTACGCACAAACTCGACCTGGACCTGTCCCTGCCGTATGGCTTCAACACCGGCTACGCGGTCCAGCGCGGTGCCGGCGCCGGCGACCCGGACGATTCCATCCGCTTCTACCAGTACTACGCCGAGAAGCACCCGGCCGGCATCACCGATTTGTTTGTGACCGACACGTCCGGCTATGCCGGCTACCTTGGCGGCCGCCGTTTCGACGCCCTGCTTGTCGCAGACGATATCCCCGGGCAGCAACTGGAGTTCGTCTGTCCGACCGCGGACCCGTACAACCTCATTCTGTCCGGCGAGGACAAAATCCGCTACTCGAGCTGGCTGCAACTCGGCGTCAGGCTCTATCGCCGCGGGGTCGGCATCGCCGGCCCAGTAACCGGCGGCCCGCCTGTCCTGGCCTGCCCTGCCATAGCCCGAGGGCAGTTGTCGCTCAGCGCGAGCAATCTCACCGGGCCCTTATCTGTAAAGGTCTTTGACGCATCGGGCAAGCTCGTTGCCGCGCACGAGGTCAAAGGCTCAGGTTTCCAGTATTCGGCGCAATTCCCGGCTGGCGTCTATGTGGTGAGACTAAAGAACCCGGCCGGCGTCATCACCCGCAAGACCGTGGTCGTACGCTAGGAGGAAAAGATGAAGCTCAAGAGAACCGTATCTCTCCTGCTCCTCGCCGCCAGCCTCAGCTTCGGCATCTTCCACACCGCGTGGCACGATGCCGGGCTCCTGACCGTGAAGCTCTCCAACTACGGCACGTTCGGCTCTGAGAACTGTGGCATCTGGCCGCGCGGAACCAGCGAGTCCTACATCTTCGGCGCAGGCATCTGGGTGGGAGGGATGAGGCCGGCGGGCCCGACCGTGCGTCTCGCCGCCCCGGCCGACTCGCTCGCCACCTCACTGACCGTAGACTCGACTGCGGGGTTTGATTCTACCCGGGGGTTGCTGCGCATCGGCAGCGAGTACATCTACTACCGCAGCACCACCCCCACAAGCTTCGATTCCTGCGTGCGCGGCTTTGCCGGCTCGCACCGAGCCGGCCATGCTTCCGGCAGTGCGGTCGTTCGCATGCAGGCCCTAGTCTCGATGGGCTACGACCCTTCATCAGGCTACTCCGAGTTCGCTCCCGGAGACCTGCCCAACGAGCCGGGCTACGCTGATACCCTTGACCGCATCTACTTCTCGGACAACCCGAACGACACCGCGCTCTGGCCCCTGCGCACCCCGGGCGGAGACAAAATCATCGTCTCGAACGAGGACAGCTACAACGTCTCGAACGACTCGGACCCGGCCCGGCACGCTTCGGGCGGCGGCCCGCTCGGCGTCAAAGTCATCCAGCGCGGCTTTGCCTGGTACTACCACTACTACGAAGACTTCATCTTCCTCACCTACCTCGTCGTCAACGTCTCGCCGACCGATTCCCTGAAAGACCTGTTCACCGGGGTCTGCTGCGACGCCGACATCGGAGATGCGACCGACGACCTGGCCGGCTCGGATGCCAGCCGCGACCTTGGGTATGCCTGGGACTCGGACTTCCACGAGAACGGCTGGGCCCACGTGCCCGGCTACATCGGGTTCGACTTTCTCGAAAGCCCGCGCGGTCCGGGCGGGCAGCTCGGCCTGACCGCGTTCAAGATTCTTAAGAACCCCTCAAGCCCGGGCCCGGGCGTGCCTGACCCGGCCAATGACCTCGAAGCCTATCTCACGGTCGCGGGCTATGACCACCCCACCGGCCGGTATCACCCGGTCGATTCAATATCGAACCCGACCGATGTCCGGTTCCTCCAGTGCACCGGCCCGTTCAACCTGGGCCCGCTCGACACCGGCCGCGTCGTCATCGCGGTCATCTACGGCGCGGACTCGACCGACCTGCGCGGCAACTCGGACCTGGCCCAGCGCCTCTACGACGCGCACTTCATCACCCACAAGGCCTGGGTGCTCGAGCCCAACGGCGGCGGGGAGCTGAGCGGCGACTACACCATCCGCTGGCGCGACTCAAGCGCGACCGGCGGGCCGCTTCTGGCCGACATCGGCTGCTCGCGCGACCGGGGCAAGACCTGGCGCGACATCGTCACCGGCATCCCGAGCAGCGGTTCCTACAACTGGAACACGCGCAACTACCCCGACGGCACGCGCTACCTCGTACGCGTAACGGTCTACGACACCATCGCCGTGGGCGAGGACCTGTCCGACTCCATCTTCGCCGTCAACAACCCGGGCAACGGCGCGCCTGACGTCGAATACCGCTCGCCCCAGAACGGCATCGTGCGCGGCATCGGCACAATCCAGTGGTGGGCAGCGGACCCGGACCACGATACCCTGACCATCGACCTGCTCATCAGCCCGGACAGCATACACTGGACCCCTCTTGCCGCCGGCCTGCCCAACACCGGCAGCGCCGAGTGGAACAGCTACCGATACCCGAACGGCTCTTACTACCTGATGGTCAGGGCCAGCGACCGCGACACCTTTGCCGCTGACCACAGCGGGGCGAGCATTGACATAATGAACGACCATCGCCCGGCCGGCGACGTCCAGCACGTGCAGGGCGGGTGCAACTCCATGACCCTGCTCGCGCTCGACTACGACTCCACCGCATACACCGGCCACACCTACGACGTAACCTTCGAGCCGATTGCCCACAACAGCACCGAGCCCCTGTACCAGTACAACCTGCGCGACGTCACCGAGGACACGACGCTCCTCGCGCAGGTAGGACTCGACATCCTGGCCAATGGCCAGCTCTTCACCCGCTACTCGCCCATAATCGACGGGTTCGGGCTCGAGTTCGACCTGCTCGTGGACAAATCGGCCTTCCGCTTCATTGACTTCTTCGAGGCGCGTAACCGTTCCGGGTTCAACGGCAACCTCTACATCCAGGGCGAAGACAGCCTGGGCATCGCCCCGCCGGTCTCGGGCCTTGAGTGGGCCTGCCGCGGCTCGGAATACTACATCCGCTGGAAGCGCGTAAACCCGCCCGATTCGCTCACCATCGAGGTGTACGACTCCACCAACTGCGTCACCGTACCCTACGGCCGCACCCGCGGCGACTGCTGGCAGTTCGGCTCAGGCTCCCAGGTCGGCCAGTACTTCAACCGGACCACGCACAAGCTCTTCTACCTTGATGGCGGCCTGTTCTGGTTCAACCGGAACAACGAGATGACCGTGCCGCCCGACTCAGGCGACGTCTGGGTCATCCGCAGCGCCGGCAACAAGGTCCCGTGCCAGGGTAACATCTACCAGTTCACGACGCCGGTCGGCGTCAGCGAGGCCGCTGGCAAGCTTGCGACGGCAATCTACCGCATTGCCCCTAACCCGGCGGTCAACCGGGCACTGGTCCGCTACTCGCTCAGCACCAAACAGCGCATCTCCGTTGCCGTCTTCGACATCTCGGGCAGACAGGTGCGCACGCTGGCCGATGGCATCCAGTTGCCCGGCCGCTACGCGACGGACTGGAACGGCGCCGATGACCGCGGCCACTCAGTCGCCGCGGGCATCTACTTCGTCAAGCTCAGGGCCGGACAACACCAGGCCACGCGCAAGCTCGTCCTGACCCAATGAGAAACCGTCCAGCGGCCGGCTGCAAGCGCGGCGAGAACCTGGCAGTTCCAAGTCGGCGGAAATGCTTGACCGCCGCAACCGCTAGGACTATCATTCGGCACTATGGACCACCAGTGCCGCTTGGGAGTCTGTGTTCCAGTTCTGGCCGGGCTACGGAACGTCCTGATGCCGCAGAGATTGACCGAAGCCGATTACACTTCGCGCGTCGGTCGTTCGACGTGCTTGACTTCTGCGCTTACGGCACTGACATGGTGCCGGTGAGGCCGATGCGCGGAACGACGTCCCCACGAGAGTATCCGAAAGCCTCTGTCAAGCCATGACTTCAGTCAGCCGTCTGCTCTCTGACTTCTCCACGATGTGGCGCGCTGCTGAGAACTGGGAGCAGTTCACCTGGAACCTTGCCGGCCTTGGCATCCGCCGGCCGCTTGCGACGTATCTATGCCACGTGTTCCAGCCGGATGCCAAAGCGCCGCTCCCGGACGCAGAGTCGCTATTTCGACGAACCGCCGAGGTGAAGGTGAACAGAGGTACGCTCCTAGCGAGGCTTGAGTTGCCGCGCACCAGCCTCGCAGAGGACTATCGGAAGGGTGTTGCGGCGGTATGGCCCCGTCCAGACCTCGGATACGCGACGGTCATCGCGTTGGCGCCCTCCTTTGTATGGGAACGGGTCGTCTTGGCTAGGCTTGCCAGCGCGCCGCCCGCCGTCTCCAAACCAACACTGACCCAAGACGCTCTTCGTAAGCTATTGGTGGCTATAGAGCAGAAACTGAGTGCGATGCGTCTGCGAGTTAGGAAGGCGACATCCCGTCGATGGGTCGTGTCCAACCGTCGCCGCGTGCTTGCGTCCCGGATCGACTGGGAGGATCTGTCACTTCCGGAGGCCTTTGCCGAAGCTCGCGACGAGCATAAGTGGTTCAGCAGCATTAAGTTCGAGATGCAGAAGGCCGACGAGCGCCCCACGGGTATTTCCGCACTGGTGTCGCGGCACGGCTATCTACAGACGGGCAGAACCTGCCACGAGTTCTTCGCTTTGATGGCACCCATTCTAGGCGATGTGGCCTCCGAGAGATATCGAGCGCTGTCCGGGAGGTCCCGCGCGGATACCCCCGGACATAAGCCGAGGCCTCTTGCGGTGCAGTACGACCAGCCATTCTTCCGTGACAAGGCGAACAACGCTAGGCTAATATCGGCCGTCCGGCGCGTTCCGTATTTTGGCTACACCGTCGTGCATGCCAACCCGTATGTCCATGTAATGATGACGGACTATGTCGACGGTTCCTCATACGACATCTACGTGCTGGAGGAATCGCGGATGCTCCTCATTCCTCAGATCCGGGCCACACCTGGTTCGCTGGACCGGCTGCTATCGGGTCTTTCGGTCCACTTCCCGGAGGGTCGGTTGGTCGAGGCCAGCGCGGTCTATGGCGAGTAGGCGCGTCAGCAAGAGGGTCAGCGAACTGACGAACAGCGTCGACAACTACGAGGCGTCGCTGTCAGCGCTACTGGCGTTTATCAACAACGCGACATGGGACGACAAGCGTGAACAGCCGCGGGCTGGCACGAAATACTCATTGGGCAGGCGCATGACCGCATCCTCACAGAACCGGGTGAGCCCCAACGGGGACGTCACGCCCGATGCCGTTGTCCAGCGCGACCCTACCAACGGCGTCGTATGCGAGGTTAAGATGAACATCGCCAGGTCGGCGGACGGTCGGATTCCGGCATTCCGCGTAGACGAGCTTCGAGACCAAATCAGACGATACGATGACGACTTGACCGGCTGGTTCACACCCAAAGGCAAGGTTGCCCAGCACGATATGGTCGTGCTCTGCGATCTGATGCGCGCAACCGCTCTGGCTGACGTCCTTCGCGAGCTAGAGGAGAAAGAGCACGTCCGGTGCTCCCTTGCCTTGGTGGCTGCCGTGCGCGCTACCCAGGCGAAAGAGTACATCGAGCTGAAGAAGGAACACGGCCGGCTGTCAGATGCGGCTTGGGGCGAACGCCTTCGGCAGGGCGTTGCGGTTCCGGTTGAGAAGCTCGCCGCAACCCAGCTTGGCAGGATCAGGTACTATGACGCACGGCCGGAATGCCCTCTGTACACCATGATGCATTTGTGGATGCACGTGTTTCCCGAAATGTCGGCACCAATGCTCTGGCAGGGTGCACGCGATGGGTCGGGACTCGAGGCGACCGTCGAAGAACTCACCAGAAAGCTGCAGGCGTTCTTTGGGCCGACCCCATTGGACGACCGAGACGTTGCGCTTCCGCGCCCCGAGTGGGTGAAAGAAGCCATGGATATGTTCGTCAACATCGGCAAGGCGGAGAAGGTGCACGACTCGACTTACAGAATCACCTGCTCCCGGCTACGGAGCGACCACATCGAGAGCTTCGCGCGTAGAATCGAGAAGTGGGAGAAAACGGCAAAGAGACGGCTGTCTAAGACGCACGCGAAGCAGGGCGACATGTTCCAGGCCAAGCTCCCAGCTTCCAGCTCCGATGGCGCCGACTCGACGGAATCCCCGTGACCGTTCAGACTTACCGACACCCAACACAGGCGACCAGTTCGTACCGTCCCAACCAGCCGCCCAACGTTCCGAGTCCATGGGCCAATGTCCGCGGTCCAGCACCGCCGGCCGCAAGCTGTTGGCCGTGGGCCGACTTCGCTCGGGCTGCGCAAGGCGGCCCTTGCGCGCTTTCTTGACAGGCAGCCGATTTCCGCTATAACCTCAGGCGATGGCGAACGGAACAGCCCCGGTGCAACGGATGGCTTGGGTTTGCGCCCGGCACGGCCTTTGCCGGAATCCGACGTCCCCATTTCGTGGTGGAGCGAGAGCCGGTGAGCTCTGAGCTGACCTACGTGGAACAGGGAATACCCCCATACGCGCTAACTTAGTGCATTGACAGATGGATTTGGGGGTCTAGAATCGATGGATGCAAGACAATGATAGAGAAGCGGATTGGCAGACTCTGATGCGGTTCCTCCCCGCCGGCTGGGTCG
>Ga0315282_10017690_pt1 | contig 10265 bp, 11 predicted proteins | sample YL17G07_20_MG_FD_203693 | JGI IMG/M metagenome (GOLD analysis project Ga0315282, IMG submission 203693) | Sediment microbial communities from Yellowstone Lake, YNP, Wyoming, USA - YL17G07_20 | ecosystem: Environmental > Aquatic > Freshwater > Lake > Sediment | place: USA: Wyoming | collected... | reverse complement strand
ACTGGCCGACGTGTTCCGCACGATCCGCCACTTGGGCGAACTGGCGGGGGTGCCGGAGCGCGGCCGGCGGCTGGCCGCCGACCTGGAGCGGCAATCGGCGGCCATCGCCGAGGCCATTCGGCCCTATCCGGCGCGCCGCGTGCTGTTCCTGGTGTGGTTGCAGCCGGTGGTCAGCGTCGGCCGGAACAGCTTCATCGAGGGCCTGTTGCAGCGCAGCGGCGCGGAATCCATCGCGGAGGCCAGCGCTCAACCCTGGCCGCATCTTTCGATCGAAGAGATTCTGCGCAGCGAGCCGGAATTCATTCTGATTCCGCGCTCATCGAGTTTTGCCCCCACACGGGCACAACTGCTGCGGCTGCCGGGCTGGCGGGAGCTGAAGGCGGTGCGGGCCGGCCGCATCGTCTATTTGCCGGCCAGCGTGGAGCGGCCCGGCCCGCGGCTGATCGAAGTGCAGGACCTGATCGCGCGAGCCATTCATCCGGAAGCGTTCAAAGGCAGTGACAAGTGATGAGTGACGAGTGATGTGTGATAAGCGGCGAAAGGTGAGTGGCTCGCGAACGGGACCACTCAGCACTCGTCACTCTTCACTGCTGTTATGGCGTTGACGCGGCGACAAGTCGTACGGACCTCCCTGATGCTGGGCGGCGGCGTGCTGCTGGCCGCGCTGGTGGCCCTGATCCTGGGCAGCGTGACGCTGACCCCGGGCGAAATCTGGTCGGCCATCACCAACCCCAACAGCACACTGGGGGTGATCCTGTTTGGCGTGCGCCTGCCGCGGGTGGTGCTGGCGCTGCTGGTGGGCGCCTCGCTCTCGCTGTCCGGCGCCTGCTACCAGGCGCTGCTGCGCAATCCGCTGGCCGACCCATACGTGCTGGGCATCTCCAGCGGGGCGGCCCTGGGCGTGATCATGTCGCTGCTGCTGGTCCCCCGTTGGACAGGGGGCACGCCGCTGGCCGGCCTGCTGGGCGCGCTGCTGACCACCGCCGCCGTCTACCTGCTGGGCTACCGGCGCGGGCGGATCAGCGGCCAGTCGCTGCTGCTGGCCGGCGTCATCGTGGCCTCGTTTTTGTCGGCCGTAATCGTCTTCCTGATGACGGCGCTGGGCACCCGCGACCTGCGCAGCACCGCCTTCTGGCTCATGGGCGACCTGGGGCTGTTCCCCGGCATTCCGCTGCCCTGGCTGTTCCTGGCCGTGCTGGGAGCGGGCGCCCTGGCGTATCGCTTCGCGCCGGAGCTGAACCTGCTGCTGGTGGGAGAGGAGGAAGCAGCCTCGCTGGGCGTGGATGTGCCGCGCGCCAAGCTGGCCGTTTACGTGGCCGCCAGCGCGTTGACGGCCGTGGCCGTGGCCGCCGCCGGCTCCATCGGCTTTGTCGGCTTGCTTGTTCCGCACATCGTGCGCCTGCTGTTCGGCAACGATTACCGGCTGTTGCTGCCGGGCTCGGCGCTGACCGGCGCCATTCTGCTGGTGGCCGCCGACACGGCCGCGCGCACGGTGGCCGCGCCTACGGAGTTGCCGGTCGGCGCCTTCACCGCCGTGGCCGGCGCGCCCTTGTTCATCTACCTGCTGCGCCGGAGGTCGTCGGAATGACCGCCGAGAGCCGCCCGCCCCTGCTGGATGTCCGCGCCCTGGAGTTCGCCTATCCGGCCGGCGGGCTCTCGACCGTCAACGGGCGCTTCGGGCTGGGCCCGCTGACGTTCGATGTCTACGGGCGCGAGTTCCTGGCCATCATCGGACCCAACGGCTGCGGAAAGAGCACGCTGTTGCGCCTGCTGGCGGGGCTTCTGAAACCAGCGCGAGGCACGATCCAGTACGCCGGCGGCGAAGTATCCAGCCTGCCCGCGCGGGAGCGGGCACGTCACATCGCCGTGGTCCGGCAAGAAGCGCCGCTGGTGTTTTCCATGACCGTCGAGCAGTTTCTGATGCTGGGCCGCTACGCCTACGCCGAGGCCTTCGGCTTCGAGAGCCGGAAAGACTGCGAAATGGCCCGCGCGGCTATGGAAGTCACGCAAACCTGCTCGTTGGCCAACCGCCGCATGGATGAGATTTCCGGCGGCGAGCGCCAACGCGTGGTGCTGGCCCGCGCCCTGGCCCAGGAGCCGCAACTGCTGCTGCTCGACGAGCCCACCGCCAATCTCGACCTCAGCTTTCAACTGGAGATGCTGCGCCTGATTCGCCGCCTGGCTTCCGAGCAGGGGATGGGGTTGGTCGCCGTAATGCACGAGGTCAACCTAGCCTCGGAATTTGCCGACCACATTCTTTTGCTGCGCGGCGGCAGGATGTTCCGCCATGGCTCCCCGGAGGATGTGTTGACCGCCGGCGCGCTGGAGGAAGTGTACGGCGTGCCGGTGCGCGTGGACTGGAATCCGGCCAGCGGCCGCCCCCACGTCACGGTCATGGCCACCGCCTCGCTTTAGACCTGAGACCTGAAGGGCCTCAGGTCCCAGGACGAAAAAGCCCGGCCCCTTGCGAGGCCGGGCCCTCTGAGCGGAGGTCAGCCAAACACCTTATTCGTAGCCCAATACCGGGTAGCTGCGGGTAAACGATGGCCGGGCCTCACCTGCCTCATCCGCGCGCGGCGTCCGCTCCACCGCTGGAGTGCGGGCGGTTTCCTCCTGCGCTGGAATCAGCTTCTGTGTTTCCTCGTCCATATCCATCCCTCACCTTCCCGCTGCACAGGTTACAGGCGCGGCGGGGCCGAATGGAAATCGAATATTTTTATCGCGGGAATAAACGGAAGCTATAGCCCTATTAATGGAACGGAAGCCATGCAGAACGGACTGAAGCCGGCCCCTGCAACGCTGGCCGGTTGATGTGCTGGTCGCGGACCCGGGCGATGTCTGGCATACTGTAGGTGAATGAATCGCAGCATTCTCCCTCCTGGCGAGAACCTCGCCGCCTTTTGTCGGCGCCATCACATCCGGCGCTTGTCGGTTTTCGGCTCGGTATTGGGCGAAGATTTCCGGGGCGATAGCGATATTGATGTCCTTGTTGAGTTCGAGCCGGCACACACCCCGGGATTCATGCGGCTGTGTCAGATTGAAGACGAGTTGTCCGGCCTTGTGCAGGGCCACAAGATCGACCTGGTAACGCCTGGCTTCTTGAACCGGCACATCCGCGATAGCGTGCTTTCTTCCGCGCAGGAACTGTATGTCGAAGGATGACTTGGTTTATGCGCGCCACATGCTCGACACTGCGAGGAGAGCAAGGGCGTTGATGGAAGGCAAGGGCCGTGCCGATTTCGACAGCGACGAGGCCCTGCGCCTGGCTCTGACCCACCTTGTGCAAATCGTGGGCGAAGCAGCCCGCCGTCTCTCCGCCGAGTTCCGGAGGAACAACCCGGAATTCCCATGGAAGGCGATTGTGGGAATGCGGCACAAGGTGGTGCACGACTACCTGAATGTCGATGAAGAAGTGCTCTGGAAGACGGTAAGTGTGGAGCTTCCGACTCTGATCACGCAGTTGGAGGCCCTGCTGTCCCGCACAGATGCTTGACCCGCCGCGCAGAACGCCCAATAGCCGCGTCTAGGATTTGATCGATCTCGTTCTGCTCATCCGGTTCGGGAACCTGGCAAAGAAACGCATCGCGGCAGCGGTGCGGCTCACCTTCGAACGCCGGAAGACCCATGCCGTCCCGTCCGGGCTTTCGGCGCCGCCGGCCGAGTGGGAGCAAGCAGTTCCTCGAAATGGCCGCGGAGTGCCGGCTGCCCGAAGACGTGGGCGAGGCCTTCGCGCACGCGCAGGCGTTCTTTGGACTTATGGCGGGCGATGTGCCCAAATGAGCTTCGAATCATGACCGCGCGACCCCCAAGGATCCTCACCTCATCTCTGAAACGATGGCATCGGTTGGCAAAGCACCGGCGTCAGGCGTGGGTGGCAGCCTGATCCCGGCGGTGAAACTCATCCAAAAGCGGTTGCACGCAGCGAATGAGCCTGTCCATGGTTTCCGCCGCCCACTTCGTTACCTCGTCGCTCCATGGCTCGCAACTTCTGCGAATGTAAACGGACGCCCACTTCCTGGTCCAGTTGGGCTCGAAGCTGGGAACCACACCCACGGCGGCTCTGATGGTTTCAGAATGGCTTTTCAGAAAGTCACAAAGTTCCTGGTTCCGTTTGCCGGACGACGTTTCGAAATGCACCGCGACATCGAGGACCTTGCCTGCTTCCTTGGCACGATGCCACCACCACTCGAAATGAATGCGTCCGTAGCCTGTCGGGATCTGCATGACGCGTTCTCGCGCAGGCTTCAGAGGGGCCCTCTCGGGGAATAGGGTCCGAAAATGAGCCAAAATGGCGTTGTTCCGCTCCCCGTAGAGCCGCTGGAGCTCAGAAAGGTCTGCCTCCTCCGCTTTCTTGATCTCGGCTCTAACGATGTAGTCCTCCGCTTCGGGGAGCGGAATGATCACGCGTGGAACCAACACTAGCGTGCCTTCGGAATATTTGTACGGCGTGATCTCAACGCAAGAGATGTCCATCCGAAACGAGCGAAGCCATAGGACACAGCTCGTCAACTCCTCGTCATCGAAGCTGCCCGCGGCCAAGATGATCCTTGGCTGAGTGTCGGGGCCTTTGAAGTCGTCTCTCTCGACAAAATCTCGAATCTGCTGTTCGGCTTCCTCTTCCGCGACCTTCGCGTGCTCGGCGCGCAGCTTCACGACCTGTGCAAGAGTCATCTGCGAGCAAAAAGCGGCATAGCGAACCGCTTGAAGATCGGCAAGCGACCCTGCCGCCTCGCGTTTCAACTCGACGACTGCAGCCTTGCCCTGTTTGTCGAGGGCGAGGACGTCAAGACGCTTATCGGACTTGTCAAATCGATCGAACTCGGTCGTGATTATCAGCAATTCACAGCCGAGGATGTCGGGATTCTCCACCACCCACTTTTCAAGATGCTTCCGCTCCTCCACCCCCAGTTCTGTGAACGAGACAGGCGAGCGAGAGGTTATCTTGTCGGACTCCATGAGGAAGATGTGTTCCAAAGTGCGTTCCCGCATGACGCTCCTCAGTCTCCGAGCTTAGCATGGGTTCCCACGCGCGGATGCTACTCCTTCAACCGACGGTCTGCCAATGCGGAGCTCGTCAAAGCGTGCCGCCGACGATGTCCACAACCTGGGAGATAGCGGCGTCAAGCTGGACGGGGTCTTTGCCGCCGGCTTCGGCCATGTCCCTGAGTTCGCCCTCGTCGTCCAAACAGACATCTGCCTCCCCGCGTGCGCCGCGGCTCTGGCAGTCCCTCACGGTCGTCGCGGTGCCTAGATTGACACACGGCACTTGGCTGGTTAACCTGGGACTTCGGAGGTTGGCGATGGGTGCAATCCCGTCAACAGACATGCCGGGGCACAGGACACTGCGCGATAGAGTGTCGCTCGCTCTTGGCCGCTGTCAAGAGACCCAGAGCGTTGATTTCAAGGAGTCGGCCCCATGGGAGGCTCTCCAATGGAAAATCATCGCGACTTGCATGGCCATGGCCAACCTCCGGGATGGCGGGATCATTGTAATCGGTGCATCGGAACGGGGTAGCACCTGGGAGCTGACGGGTATTTCGGCAGAGCATTTGGCAACGTACGACGTCGATGCCATCCTCGACCGTGTGAACGTTTTCGCGTCCCCACCCGTGGAGATAGATGTCGTCACGCATCGTTACGGCGATGGCAACACGTTCCTTGTTTTTAGCATTCATGAGTTTTCCGAGACGCCGATCGTTTGCAGGGAGAATGGCCCGGACCGAAAGGGGCTTCGCGGAGCGACCGTTTACGTGAGGCCGCTTGGCATGCCTCGAACGACGATGGTGACCAACGCAGCGCAGATGCACGAACTTCTTGAACTGGCTGCCGAGAAGCGAGCCAGGAGGATCCTCGAGGTTTCACGGCGGGTGGGCATGGTGCCCGGCACGTCGGATCGGCAGCGACTCGACGAAGAGCTGGAAGGACTTTGACGATGGCGAACGATCTGCCCGTTGCGGTGACGAACGTACCCCACTGGCGGGTCAACTTCCGCCCCGGACAGTACAGGGAGGATCTCATTGGGTCGTTGGAGGAAGCGTTTCACGTGATCGAGCAGACGAAGGTCAGTCTGCGCGGGTGGGACTACCCACATCTGAGCCGCAGAGACACAGAACGCAGCTTTGGTAATAACTGGATAGCATCGTGGAGCGACTTTGGGGGCCATCTCGAATACTGGCGGCTCTACCAGAGCGGTCAGTTCTTGCACCTCTTCAGTGTGCGAGAATCCACAGAGACCGCCTGGAGACAAAAGCTTGAGAACGACACCAAGATGCATCTCAGGCATATGCGGGATGTTGACTGGCAGACGGTGCCGGGATTCATCTCCATCATCAACTTTCTCTACACGGTTACTGAGATTTTTGAATTCGCTGCCCGTTTGTGCGCACGACGTATCTACCAAGGAGAGCTAACGATCACAGTGGAACTGAAAGGCGTTAGGGCGTTCGTATTGACGACCGACTGGGACAGGGCTTGGCACAGCTACTGTGCAGCAACCGAGGACAAGCTGGGGCGATCATGGAGCGTGAGAAGCGACCTCCTCCTCTCGGAGAGCTCCGAGCATTCTCTCAAAGCTGTGGTGTGGTTCTTTGAGCGGTTCGGATGGCTGAAACCCTCGGTCGACGTCCTTCGCAAGGATCAACAGCAATTCCTAAAGCGCCGCGCCTGAAAGCCGTACTTCCCAAGCTCCGACAGCTTACCCAGGCCGCTCTGATGCCCGCCTGCATGTTCACCGGGCAGCGCAGGCGCCGCCAGAATTTAACCTACAGCATGGAACCGACGATGTCGAGGACTTCGGCGATGGCGGCGTCGAGCTGGGCCGGGTCTTTGCCGCCGGCTTCGGCCATGTCCGGGCGGCCGCCGCCCGTGCCGCCGACTTTCTTCGCCACGGCCTGGGCGATCTTGCCGGCGTGCAGGCGCGGCGTGAGGTCCTTGGTGACGCCGACCACCAGGGCAACTTTCCCGTCGCCGGCCGCCCCCAGCACCACCACCCCGGATTTCAACTCGGTCTTGAGCTGATCGACCAGGTTGCGCATCTGGTTGCGGTCCATCTCCTCGACGCGGGTGGAGAGCACCTTCACGTCCTTGACCGAGCGGATGGCGCCGGCCAGCTCGCTGCGATGTGAGGCAGCCAGCTTGCCGCGCAACTGCTCCAGCTTCTTTTCCAGCGCGCGCTGGCTCTGGAGCAGGCGTTCGACAGCGTCGACCACCTCCGGCTCGTTGGCGCGCAGCAGTTGCTGGATACGCCCGACGCGCTCGGCGGTCTCCTGGTAGTGGCGGAAGGCCGCTTCGCCGGTAATGGCCTCAATGCGCCGCACCCCGGCCGAAATGCTGGACTCGGAAACGATCTTGAACAACCCGATATCGCCGGTGCGGTGGGCGTGGGTGCCGCCGCACAACTCGCTGGAGAAGCCCGGCACCTGCACCACCCGCACCCGCTCGCCGTACTTCTCGCCGAACAGCGCCATGGCCCCGGTCTGAAGCGCCGCCTCCAGGTCCATGATGCCGGTGCTGAGGTCCGCGTTCCGCAGGATCTGCTCGTTCACCAGCCGCTCGACCTCGTCAATCTCGGTCGGATCCAGCGCCGCGTAATGCGTGAAATCGAAGCGCAGGCGCTCGGGATCGACCACCGAGCCAGCCTGCTTGACGTGCGGGCCCAGGACGCGGCGCAGCGCGGCGTGCATCAGGTGCGTGGCGGTGTGGTTGCGCATGGTGGAACGGCGGCTGCTCTCATTCACTGAGGCCGTTACTATGTCTCCCCGACGGAGGGGCGCGCGGGCCAGCACGCGGTGCGCGATCAGCCCGGGCACCGGCGCGTGCGTGTCCTCGACGGCCGCCAGCTCTTCGGCCAGGTGCTCGGACAGCAGCAGGCCGGTATCGCCCACCTGCCCGCCGGATTCGGCGTAGAACGGAGTGCGGTCCAGGATCACCTCGGCGCGCTCTCCCGGCTGAAGCTGCTCGACGCGGCGGTCGCCGTGAACGATGGCGACGATTTTGCAGTCCTTGGCCATCAACCGCTCGTAGCCCTCGAACGCGGTGCGGCCCTGCTGCACGATTTCCTGGTAGACAGGCAGCGCCGCGGCCTTCTCTCCGCCCTTCCAGCTTGCGCGGGCGCGCTCCCGCTGCTGGGCCATCTCGGCTTCGAAACCAGCTTCGTCCAGTTGCAGGTTTCGCTCGCGGGCAATCTCCTGCATGAGGTCCATGGGCAGGCCGAAGGTGTCGTAGAGGTAAAAGAGCCTGTTGCCGGGGATGCGGCGGGAGTCGCCCACTTCGGCCACCGCGCGTTCGAACTCGCGCAGCGCGATGGCCAGGGTGTGCCCGAAGCGCTGCTCCTCGTCCTTCACCACGCGGGCCATGCGCGGCACGCTCTCCAGCAGCTCGGGGTAGGGCTCGCGCATCAATTCCGCGACCGCCCCGGTCATCTCGTAAAGAAAGGGCTTCTCCAGGCCCAGCAGGCGGCCGTGCCGGATGGCGCGCCGCAGGATCTTGCGCAGCACGTAGCCGCGGCCTTCGTTGGCCGGCAGCACCCCGTCCTGGATCAGGAAAGCGGCCGCGCGGGAGTGGTCGGCCAGGATGCGCAGCGAGACATCGCCCGAATCGTTATCGCCGTAAGCCCTGCCGCACATCTGCGCCGCCAGATCGACGAGCGGGCGCAGCAGGTCGGTATCGAAGTTCGAGAGCACGCCCTGCATCACAGCCGCGGTGCGCTCCAGGCCCATGCCGGTGTCGATGGAGGGGCGCGGCAGCGGCGTCATGGTCCCGGCCGCATCGCGGTTGTACTGCATGAACACCAGGTTCCAGAGCTCGACGTAGCGGCCGCACTCGCACGGGAACCGGCAATCGGCGTGCCCCTCGTCGCTGGCTTCCGCGCCCATGTCGTAATGGATTTCCGAGCAGGGCCCGCACGGACCGGTGTCGCCCATGGCCCAGAAATTGTCCTTTTCGTCCAGGCGGAAGATGCGCTCGGCCGGCACCCCGGCTTCGCTCCGCCAGAGCCGGTCGGCCTCCTCGTCCTCACGAAAAATCGTGACGTAGAGGCGGTCCTTGGGCAGGCCGTAACCGAGCGGCTCCGGGGCCGTCACCAGCTCCCAGGCATAGGCGATGGCCTCCTTCTTGAAATAATCGCCGAAGGAAAAGTTCCCCAGCATTTCGAAGAAGGTATGGTGGCGGCGGGTGCGGCCCACGTTCTCCAGGTCGTTGTGCTTGCCGCCGGCCCGCACGCACTTCTGCGACGTGCAGGCCCGCGTGTACGGCCGCTTTTCCAGCCCCAGGAACACGTCCTTGAACTGGTTCATTCCGGCGTTGGTGAACAGCAGCGTGGGGTCGTTGGCCGGCACCAGCGGCGAGCTCTTCACCACGCGATGGCCGCGCTCGGCGAAATAATCCAGAAAACGCTTGCGAATGGCGTTGCCCGTCATCATAAGCGGAATCTCTGATTATAGAACAGGCGCGAGCCTCCAAGAACGCCGCCCTGGGAGCGCGGGCGTCTCGTTCAATGTCACTTATTGACCTTTGCGCTTCTGGCTCTCCCCCGTGCTGTAAAGGATGCCAGCAGCCGCCAGCGGCTCATTCCTTGATCCAGCGCATAAATGTGGTGGCCGTGACCGGGTCGGCCATGGCGATGGCCGCCGAAGGATAAATCTTCGCCAGGCGCACCGCGGGCGGCGCCTTGGTCAGCAGGCGGACGGCGGCCTGATCCAGGGGGTTGAGCAGCACCAGCTTGCGTGGCGCGGCCAGGGCCGCCACGTCGGGCAGGTCGAAGTGGCGCAGTAGGCCCGTAGCGTAAATGCGGAACGGGGTGGTGTAGCGGTCGTTTTCCACGATGGAGCGATACTCGCTGAGCGTGCTCTGCAGGAAGGCGCCGCGCAGCGCCGGATCCAGGGCCAGCGCGAACAGCGCCACCACGCCCATGGTTCCCTGCCCGATCACCCAGAGGCGCGCGGGATCGGCTTGCGGGCGATGGCGCAGGCAGCGCAAGGCCTGCAGGGCGTCGTGCACGTAGCCGCCCAGCATTGGCCTGCCCAGCATCAGCGTGTCCCAGATGTAGAAGTCTTCGCCGCGCCCGCTGTAATAGTTCGGCCCGCGCGAAGGCGGGCGGGGCGCGCATTGGCCGCGGCCCCGCAGGTCGGCGCTGGAAAACACCACTCCGGCGGCGGCGAAATCCGCCGCCATGCCGCCCTCGGCCACGAAGCCCTCCTTGCCCGAATCCGAGAGCATCAGGACGGCGGGTAGCTTCTCCGCGGCTTTCAGCGGCCGCACCACCCAGG
>Ga0315282_10017689_pt1 | contig 10266 bp, 9 predicted proteins | sample YL17G07_20_MG_FD_203693 | JGI IMG/M metagenome (GOLD analysis project Ga0315282, IMG submission 203693) | Sediment microbial communities from Yellowstone Lake, YNP, Wyoming, USA - YL17G07_20 | ecosystem: Environmental > Aquatic > Freshwater > Lake > Sediment | place: USA: Wyoming | collected... | reverse complement strand
CGGGAGAGGGGACGGGGGTGAGGGAGGGCTCGCGACCCCACGGCTTGCGCCGTGGGCTAAATGATCCCACCCGCTTCGCGGGCTGAATTCATCCATGAATTTCTGACCCAGGACACTGGCAGGCTGATGAAAAAGTCGTCCGGCGCGAGGGAGCGGCGGGTTTACCCCGCCATATCTCCATTGATTTCAACGCGCGGTGGCGGCGTAAAGCCGCCGCTACGACCTTTTTCATCAGCCTGCCAGGAATCCGGCTTGCGACTCGGCACAGGTAAGGCCATGAAGGTTTCATGCGCGGCCCCACGCGGCCGAGGTTCGCTCGTCTTCCGAGGAGTGGATTTCTGGTGCGAATCAAGCGAGAATCCTCGCTACTGTTCTTATGAAAGGTGACTACACACATATGCTGCTATCGATGCGATCCTGTCTTGCTGTACTGTTCATCACAGTTTTTGCGGGTCCGGTCCTCGCGGCTGATCAGGCCCAGGTGGAAAAGGCCTGGGATATTCTGGAGGCAGGGGCAAAGGAGAAGAGCTCCGCCAAACGCCATGATGCGATCCACGCGCTGGGGCTGTTGGCGGGTGACTCCAGGGCCGTGGCCTTCGCCGAAAATGCCTTGCACGACCGCGCCCCGGAAGTTCGCGAGGCGTCGGCGACTACCTTGGGGCAATTGCATTCAACCCCATCGATCCCGAAACTGGAACTCGCGCTTCAGGACAAAGACATCACCGTGGTTCTTGCGGCCGCACACTCTCTGTGGTTGCTCCAGGACAAAGAGGCTTATGAGGTCTATTACGAAATCCTGCTGGGTGAACGTAAGAGCGGAAAAGGCTTGATTGCCGAGCAGGAAGAAATGTTCAGAGACCGCAAGAAGCTTGCGGAGTTCGCATTTGAGCAAGGAATTGAGTTTAACCCTTTTGCCGGTATCGGCTGGGGGATCATCAAAACGGTCCATAAAGACGACGTTTCGCCGGTTAAGGCAGCCGCCGCGAGGATTCTGGCAGATGATCCCGACCCGCGCAGCGCCCAAGCGCTTGTGAAGGCTTGTTCTAACAAAAGCTGGATTGTCCGTGCCGCCGCCCTGAGTGCACTGGCGCGGCGCGGCGACCAGGCCTTCCTCCAGGATATTGAACCCCACACAGCCGATGAGAAAGACGTGGTGCGTTACACCGCTGCTGCCGCCGTCATCCGGCTAAGCGGTGCACCACCGCGAGCCACGCACCCTGGTGAAAAGACCAGTCAGCAATGAAAACGAACAATTCAGGGGAACAACTCAGGCCTTACCCGGGCGAGGAATCACGGGTATAAGCCGCCCTCCTGCCACCCGGTATTCCACGCCTCGCCAGCGAACACGGCTCCAAACCAGACTATTCAACCAAAGGACGAAGGCGAACACGTCCCAGAGGGGCACGAGCCACCATCGGCGCTTCAGCAGCACGTCGTGCAGTCCCCAGACGCCCAGCGTCCACACAACGGCCATGCGCAGAATCAGGTACGCGGCCACAAAACACCCCGCCAGAAGGCGCGTGGGCACAAGAGTCACGGCCAGAACGGTCCACGGTAAGCCCTGAGCGAAAATAAGCCCCACGTAACCCAGGGGCCGGGCCTGGCGAGCCATGATCGCCCAACGCAAGCGTTGAATGTAGAAGTCACGCAAGCTCTGGAGGGAGCACCAAGTCTTGACCGAAGCATCGACCAGTTCCACTCGATGCCCTCGCGCGGCGGTGCGGCAGCCGAGTTCGTGATCATCCGCAGCTTCGTCGGCAAGCGCCTCAAACCCGCCGATTTCTGCCAGGCCCTCGCGTCGGATCGCCACCGTTGCGCCCAGCGCGAAGCGCACTCCTTCCAGTTGCCGGGCCATCAGGACGGCGGGCATGAAATCGGTGCTCAGGGAAATGGCCTCCAACTCCGGCCAAAGAGAACGCAGGGGAAGCCCCGTGAACATACTGGTGACCGCGCCGACCTGCGCGTCGCGAAAAGGTGCGGCGACCGACCGCAAGTAGCCCGGACCGACGCGAATATCGGCGTCCGAAAGGACCAGCCAGTTGTGCCGGGCAGCGCGTGCCAATCCACAGAGCTTGTTGACTTTGTCATTGGAGCCGATCTTTTCCGCCGTCACCACCAAGCGAATCGGCAACGCGGGGAAATCGGCGATGAGCTTGCGAATCACGGGGGTGGCGGGGTCCTGCTCGTTCGTGACTCCAAACAGAATCTCGTATTCCGGATAATCCTGGCGGCAGAAGCTGGCAAAGTTTTCGTAAGCTTCGGGATCCAGCCCGCGCACGGGTTTGAGCACGCTCACGGGCGGGGCGAAGTCGCGAGGGGCCTTCCTCTGGCGCCGGAAAAACCTGCGGGCCGCGAAGATGGTCAGCAAGTAGAATAATGAGGGCCATATCGCCGCGCCGAGAATCGCCCACCTCAACCCAGCCCAAACCAATTCGCGCTCCTCCTAACCAAGACACACCAGCGCCACGCCGATGGAGACCAAGCCGATTCCCGTCCAGCGCAGAGGCGTCAACTGCTCACCCAGGAAATACTTGCCCCCCAACGCGCCGGTAACATAGCTCAACGCCGCGGCGGGAACCACAAAGCTCACCGCCTCCCAGGAAAGCAAAGCGAGCAGGGAACAAAACGCCAAGGCCATCTGCGCAATGCCCATCCACATCCAGCCCTCACGGAAAGCTCGTCCCAGAAAACGCAAAATCACCGCCGGTGCGAAACTGTGTAGTTCACCCAGACGCTTCATCGCGTGGGCCACGGCAATATCACCGCCGGTACCGGCAAGCACCAAGACCGCGAGAGCAATGGCAGTGCGCATGTTCAACCCTTCTTCGTCGTGTTCGGGGGCGTACGCCCTACGAATACCACTCCCAGGCAGATCAGCGCCACGCCTATCCAGCGCACCCCCGTCACATTTTCACCCAACACGAAATGCCCCACGAGGGGAATCACAGCATACATAAATGCGGTGGCTGGCAAGACATAGCTGAAGTCCGCCCAAGACAATACCAGCATGAGCGCCGCGAGAAACAGCAACATGCTGACGATGCCGAGCCATATCCAGGCGCTGGTAAAAATGGCGGCAAAAGCGGAATGCAACGCTGCCATCGACCAGCCCTGAAGGGCGCCGATGCGCTTCATACCGATGCTGAAAAACAAATTTCCTGCGGAACTGAAAACCACGAGCAGCGTCACCAGGATTGATGTCTTAATGATAGAAATTTTGGGTGGTGTCATGAAGGTGGGGCCCGGCGTTCAGCGCGGGTATGGAGGGAGTTATCTTTGCGCTCTTCCTGCTTGTCCTTTCGGGTTTGAGGATCGCCCGGCTCGAACCCAAGGGTCACCAAGCGAACTGACGTGCCTATCTTACTCGAAACGGGCCCATCAAAACAGTATTCGTCACAGCAAGGGGTCCCTGTGGCATCACCGGGATGTTAGCACGGGCGTAGAGCAAGTCCACACCTACATTGCGAATGCCCACGGGGGGAGTGGGTTCTTCTAATTTGCTGCGCGCGTGGTGGCGGCGTGTCAGGGTTTGGCCCAGGCTTTCTGGAAGAATCTCAGCCAGTTGCCGTGCAGGATGCCTTCGATGTCGGTTTCCTGATACCCGCGTTTCCTGAGCAGATCCGGGACCATCTGCAAATCTGCGATGGTATTCAACTCACGCGGCGATTGTTCTGTACCGAAGCCGCCATCCAAATCACTGCCTATCCCCGAATGCCGTGTATTGCCTGCCAATTGGCACACATGGTCGATGTGGTCGATGACACGCTCCACGCTCACCAGGGAATTGTCGGTCTCACCCACCACATAGTTGGGGTGGAGCATCCAGGAATCAAAGACCGCGCCGATCACGGCATCGCGCTCCACCAGGGCTCGAATCTGCTCGTCGGTAAGCTGGCGATCTCCGGGCACGAGCGCCCGGCAGTTGTGATGGCTGGCCAACACCGGGCCGTGGTATATCTCGAGGGCTTGCCAGAAGCTTTCATCGGCCAAGTGAGTGACGTCCAGGATCATTCCCACCGCTTGCATCACCGCCAATAACTCCCGCCCTTTCGAAGTCAGGCCCCCCGGCACACCCGTTCCGTGAGCGTAGTAGCTCACACCAAAGTGGACAGGTTCAACGACGCGCAATCCGCGCTCCCACCACAGTTCGACTTGCTTGGGTTCGAGAATAGGGTCGGCGCCCTCCATGGCCAGGATGTATCCGAGCGGCGTCCCGCTGCCGCCCCTGCGCTTCCACTCTGCCACGTGTGATTCCAGCGCTGGCCAGTCTCGAAGCATGCGCATGTGCCCCTGCGACTCCATAATGCGGTAGTACTCCACCTGGCCCAAGCCCATCGCCGAAGCAATTTCCCGGCTGGGGTAGTCCAGCACAGGATCTTTGAGCTGGCTCGAACGCGCCAACACCGTCGCCAGACACACGGCCACACCGGCTTTTTGCAATTCCGGGAACGACACCGTGTTATGGCCACGTTTGCGATCCTTCATGCCCTCTTCCGAGCGCCGGATTTCCTCGATGCTCTTGGTCAAGTCGCGCTTCCAGTTGAGGGCGTTCCAGGATAAATCAAGGTGCGAGTCGATGATCATCATGATGGTTTCCAAGGGTCCTTTAGATTTTAGTCCAGCCCATGCAAAGGCTTGTACATCATAACCGAGCCGAACGTCCGCGAGCCATAAATCGAGAAACCCATCCGAAGAAACTCGTCTCCCGGCTGGTGTAACGGGGAAAAGCGATGCACCTTTACGATCTGATCAGAATGTTTCAAAATACGCCGCCGGAGTGTAAACTTCGAAAACATTTCCGGATGCACGCGTTGATGATCCTTCTAAGCTGTCGAATTCGCAAGGCAAAGGAGTGGGCATGAGGAAACGATGGGTCCAAGGTTTCGTGGTCTTGGTTTGGTTGATATTTCTGGTAGGCCTCGTCCAGCCGCAAACGCCTACGCACCCCAAGTCGAACCCCCCGGGCGCGTCACGCGCCCTTGCGGCGGCAAGCCCCCTCACAACTCCCGAAGAGGTGGGCCTGTCATCCGAGCGCCTGGAGCGGATTACCAGCGCCATTCAGAAAAGCGTTGATGATGGGCGCATTGCCGGCGGCGTCAGCCTGGTGGCACGGCATGGGAAGATTGCCTACTTCCGAGCGGTAGGAATGGCTGATCGTGACGCCCACAAGCCCATGCGAGCGGACAGCATCTTCCGCATCTGCTCGATGTCGAAGCCCATCACCAGCGTTGCGGTGATGATCCTTTACGATGAAGGACGCTTCGCGCTGAGCGATCCTGTCTCCGACTATCTGCCGGAATTCAAGCACATGAAAGTTCTCGACCCGCCGTGGCCACAGGACAAGTCTTCCCCGCCGGGAGCGCTGGTGGATGCCAAGCGTCCGATAACAATCTTTCAACTCCTGACGCACACTGCCGGGCTGACCTACCCATGGAATCGACGAGTCGGCAAGGCCTACCGCGATGCAAACGTCGGCAGCGGCCTCAAGCAGCAGGAGGGAACGATCGGCGAGGCGGTGAAGAGGCTGGCGACCATTCCTCTGCTGTTCCAGCCGGGAGACTACTGGGAATACAGCTTGTCGGATGATGTGCTGGGCCGCCTGGTGGAAGTGGTCTCGGGGATGCCGTTCGATAAATTTCTCCATGAACACCTCAATCAACCGCTGGGGATGAAGGACACCTACTTTTTCCCGCCGACGGAGAAAGTCCCACGGCTCGCCACCGCTTACGCGTACGACCCGCAGAAGGGGCTGCACCCGATTCTTGACAATCAAGTGCTCGAGGAAGGCGGATTGCCGTACACGGCCGACTATCCCTACAACGGGCCGCACACTTATTTCTCCGGAGGCGGCGGACTCTGCTCCACCGCTGAGGACTACTACCGTTTTTGCCAAATGATGTTGAACGGCGGCGAACTGAACGGGGTGCGCATCCTCAGCCGCAAATCCGTGGAACTGATGAGCCAGAATCACGTGCCAGGCAAACCCGACGGCACCGGTTACGGCCTGGGATTTGGAGTCTACAACGAGCCCCAGCAACTGAAGGAGCTCGGTTCGGTAGGCACATTTTATTGGGGCGGGTTTTACTACACCTCCTTCGTGATCGACCCCAAAGAGGATTTAATCGCCATCTTTATGGGGCAACTCAATCCCGCCGAAGGACTGAATCTTGCCTCCAAGGCCATAACGCTGGCTTACCAGGCGATCAAGGATTGAGCGGCTAGGCCACGGTCAATCGTACTCTGGTTTACCGTGGGCCTTTACCCATGACATCCCACTCGTCTATGCCCCTCCGGCGGAAGTATCAATTGCCAATCCGAAGCCGTAGCAATATACTTCGTTCGTTCCTCGCCCAGTAGATCTTCAGGTTTCGAACGCTGGCCTTTTTTTGCCGATTTTTCACGCCACCTATGGACCCGCAGGAGGTGACTCTTGAACCACTCATCGTCTTCTCTCATCGTTCGAAGCCGCGATTGGGCGCTTTGCTTATTGATTGGTTTAGTCTGGGGTGTCGCTCCCGGCCTCGCGCAAATCTCCGCACCTTCCGGCCCATACTCGTTTGTGAGTGATTCCGATGGCGGCAAGGCCGGCAAGGGGAGCTTCGTAACGCTTACGTTCACCAGTAGCGGCGGCGCCATCTTCAATGCTGTCAAGCCCGGCGAAAATTTCATCGACAGCGGCACCTTCAGTGTCGCGGGCCGCTCCATCACTATTTCTCTCCCGCAGCTCGGGGTCAGTGTAACCAACCAGCCTTTCACTCTTACCGGTACTACCTTGGTCCTGCCCTTTAAAGTTTTCTCCGAGGGAGAGGGGACTTCCACGTGGGTAGCTCCCAGTGGGGGAGGCGGTGATAAGGGACAAGGGACCGGGGACGAAGGCGCCGGTGGCAAGAAAGGCGGCAACAATCCGGGCAGCGGAGGCGGCCAAACCGGCCCCGGCAACCCCGGCGGTGGCCAGGGGCAAGGCTCCGCGGGTGGAAAATCGGGCAGCGGCAAAAGCGGAGGTAGCACGCAACCCGGGCCGGGAGCCGGCGCCTTGCCTTTGCCGGACCAGGCATCGCTCACGAAACTCGCCGGCGTGTGGCAGGGCTGGGGAGCAAGCTACGAAGTGCGTTTTCGCCGCAAGAATATGATGAGCGTGGCGGTGAAGCACGCGACACTTTTCACCATCGGGGTGAACGACCAAGGAGAGATCGATGGGGGAGGAGTCATTGCCTACGATCTTGATCCCGATCTTTGCGGCGTCGCCAACTTGGTGAAATACACCAATATGGGGATCAACATCCTGGCCAAGCTTCCCGAGTTTTACAACTTGAGCAAGGAGATTGGTGAAGCCTACAAACTCACCGGTGAAGGTTCCGCCCTGATAAAGGAAGCTGCGGCCAAGGAGGCCGCCAACGAGGTTGCCAAGGAAGGTGCGGAAGAAGCGGCAAAGGAAGGGAAAGCCTTCCTCCACGAGGCCAATCATTTTATCGCCAAGGCCTTTGCCAACATCCTGAAAGAAAAGTTCAAGGGCTACGGCGCCGAAATGATCGAGAAAATGGGTGAAGATGACAAGGAAGAAAACGCAGAGAGAAAACGCGCTGGATGTACCTCCGTCGGGCCGGGGACCCTGGGTGAAGCCTCGGCGCAAGTCGGCGCCTCTGCTGTGGAATCGCTGCCGGTGGGACCCAACATGCCGATGGGCGTGCCCATGATTCCGGGCGTGACGCAAGTACAGTACAACTACAAGGGACTTGAGCATGGCCCGGAACAGCGGCTTTACAATATCAAGGGTAGCATCGGCATGTGGAACGGCGAGACCCGTATGGTCCTCAAGCAGTCAGGGGACGTCTTCGATGGTGACAAAAACCTGATCGTCCAGTACCAGGTGAATTACAAAACCGAGAAGCAGCCTTTCCCCGCCTGGAGTCCGTTCACGAACCAGCCGGGGGTTATCTGGATCAGCAACGGCCCTAAGACGCAGAAGCCGCCGGAGGCAGTCGTGCAACTTGCGCAAAAGATGGGAATGAGCCTCTCCGCCGCGGATGGAAGCGCCTTCGCTTATCTGGAGGACACGGGAACACACCGCAACGGCGTTAAGCCCTGGGAAGAATACGAATACGTGTGGTTCGCCCAGAAACTGGACAATCAAAAAACCATCCAGGACTTCGCCCAAAGCGCCAAGCGTTAAGTGGCGATGCTTCGCCTCGGACGGAAGATTCCGCCGTAGGGGTGGCACGAACCATAACCCAAGGAGCATGAATATGACGAATCCCGATTCACCCTATCTCGGCCGTCGCCAGATGGCCAAGAGCGCTTTGTTCGGTGGCGCTTCATTTCTATTGGGCGCGCAGAGCCCCGCGCGGGCGGAAGGGTCGGCCACCAGCCAGGAACACATCAACGTGCGCCAGTTTGGAGCGACCGGCGACGGCAAGACGGACGACACGAAGGCGATTCAACGCGCCCTGGATGCCGCGGGAGAAGTGCGGGGAGCGGTGTTCGTGCCGCCCGGCGTGTACCTTTGCGCGGAACTCCAGATGCGGCCGAACACCGCCTTGGTGGGCGTCCCGACGTGGAATTATGGCGGGCCGGGCGGAACAGTTCTGCGGCTCGCAAGTGGCGCTGCCAAGTGCCTCCTCAACATCGCGGGGGCTGCAGGCGCCACGATGGATGGGCTGGCGCTCGATGGCGCCGGTTTGGGCCAGGGCATTCACGGAATCTTCCTCGACAAGCCGGACTACGGGAAGCACGAAGACGCCTTCCGCATTGAGCGCTGCCAGGTGGCGCGCTTCACGGGCGACGGAGCGAACCTTACCCATGCCTGGTGCTTCTCGGTCCGGCACTCGATGCTGGCATTTAACCAGGGGGACGGGCTGCGCCTGCGAGGTTGGGACGGGTTCCTCAGCGACAACTGGTTTTCCGGAAACGCGGGTGCAGGCTTTGGGGCGCGCGAGGAAAATGCTTCCGTCACCTTCACCGGCAATCGCGTGGAATGGAATGGGCAAGAAAACCTTTTGATCACCGGTGGTGATGGCTACCAGATTACCGGGAATTTCTTTGACCGCGCGGGAACGTGCGGAATCGCTCTGCGCAACGGCCGCCGCCGTTGCTTTCAGATGACCATAACCGGGAATTACTTCAAGCGGAGCGGCAAGCGGGCGGACGCCGCCAGCCACGATTCATCTCACATTTTGATGGAGGGAGCAGAGGGCGTCACCTGTGTGGGCAACAATCTCCACGTTGGGCGCGACGACGGCGGCCGGGGAGTGTGGAGTCCTGCCTATGGCATCGTGTGCAAAAACCTTGAGAACTGCGTCATCACGAACAACGTGCTGCATGAAGGCGCCCTGCGGCAACTTATTGTAGACTTGGGCGGTCACGGCGAAGGTGTGGTGCTGAGGGACAATCCGGGGAGCCTCTTCAAAGTCCCAGCGTGACCGGTTTCCTGCATTTTATCCGTCGGCTGGCGGACCAAATCGCGGCGTAATGCCACCTCGACATCTTGACCCGCCGCCACGCCGTCAGATCCCTTGAATTTTGAGATTTGTCAGAATATTCTTTCCTGCCCACAGCATTCCGTTACCGATTTCCCTTGACAAATGGAAGGACAGTAGACTAGAATAGTGGCATGACAGTTGTACGCTTCACCAATTCGGCCCTTCACGGCTTTTTCCTCCCGCCTTCCGGCGACTTCTTTCCCCCGGGTGTGCTGGCATTCGGCAGGCGCATTTTGACCGTTTGTGGCCCGGTTCCAACGAGCGGTCAAGATGAAAAATGAAGATAGCTCCCCAGAAGTTGATGAAAACAAAGGACCACAGTGTGACAATTTGTCACATACCCTGAGAACCTCTTGAAATCAAATCGGTTATCAAGAACTCTCGGATGTTATTGGAAAGAAGTCAGATAAGCGTAAAAGTCGTAACGCCGAGCCACAGAATGGCCACTACCCTGAGATGTTGTAGCAAATAAAGGCAGTTATTCGCGCTCTTACCCTCCCAGAGCATAGTCCGTATCGAGCCGCATGCTTTCACCCGGCTCCAAGCGCCGTTTTTCCGACCACAGGACCAAGCCCACTGCGTTCTGGTTCTTGGGCCCCCAACGCACGAAGCAGCGTTCCACTTGCGCTTTGGTGAAGCGATTGGTCAACATGAGTCCGGCCCGCGGATTGACCATTCGCCACTCGCCGTCGGGCCGGCTCTGACCGGTGTAGGTTTCGGACCCTGCCGGCTCCAGCGCTAGGTCGATCAATTTCTTCTCGATGGTTTTTCCGTCTAGTCCGGAAAATGC
>Ga0315282_10017688_pt1 | contig 10266 bp, 8 predicted proteins | sample YL17G07_20_MG_FD_203693 | JGI IMG/M metagenome (GOLD analysis project Ga0315282, IMG submission 203693) | Sediment microbial communities from Yellowstone Lake, YNP, Wyoming, USA - YL17G07_20 | ecosystem: Environmental > Aquatic > Freshwater > Lake > Sediment | place: USA: Wyoming | collected... | reverse complement strand
GTCCGTCTCTCCCCTGATTCCCAACTCGGGCGGGGCCATGCCCCTCCAGACCAGGTACTTCTGGTAGTTATCCAGCTCGGCTCTCCTGGCCAGCCAGCGGGAGACCCCCCTGCCGTCCCTCACCTTCTCTATGTTCTCGGTGACCTCGAACCACATGGCGTCGCAGCCGCTGCCGTAGCTCACCAGCAGTATCTTCTGGCCCGGCTGGGCGGTCTCCAGCGCCGCGGCCATCATCAGGAGAGGATGGGCGGCGCCGGTATCGCCCACCGCGCCCAGCATATCGTCCTGCACCTTTTCCGCGTCCATCTGCATCATGCCGTTGATCTTCTTGCGGGCCCCGCCGTAGTAGCATGGATAGACGACCTTGTCGAAGTCGGCCGGGCTCAGGCCGTACTTCTGGCACAGGCCGTCAACGGCCTGGGGGATGAACGAGCCGTACCCGACATCCCTGATCCAGCGCTCCTCCCACATGCGATCGTACCTGGTATTCGCTCCCCTCAAGTGATCCACGAAATCGTGGGAGACGGAGAAGGATCCCTTGTACTCGGCGATTACGTCCTCGTCGCCCACCAGGAGGGCTCCCCCTCCGTCCCCGAAGACCATCTCCTGGGTGGAGGCCATCTTGGCCAGCCGGCAGTCGGCGGCGCACACCACGGCCTTGGCGCCCCCGTTGAACCCCACGAACTCCAGGGCGGAGAGCAGGGCGCTGGTCCCCGCCTTGAGGGACCCGCCGAAATCGGCTGAGCGGATCTCGTCCCTGGCGCCCAGGGCTCCCGCCACTATGTTGGCGTTCTGCCTCTCCTTGTAGGGGGCCGTGGTGGTGGCGAAATACACCGCGTCGATCTTTGCGCGTTCGAAACCCTTGAGGCAGTCTATTCCCGCGGCCACGGCCATGGTGATGGAGTCCTCATCGAAGTTGGCGACGGCTTTCTCGCCCCGGGCATTGGTGATGATAACCGGGTTCAACCACCCCATCGAACCGAAGATGATCATGCGGTTGAGGCGGTAGCGGGGCACGTAGCCGCCGAACGAGCTGATACCTACCATGTCCTTCCTCCCTTCCCTCTTGCGCTGCTTTGCCGCAAAGTTCGCATTCTATTTCAGGCAAAATTTACCTGTTGAAAACCGGGGTGCCTGGCCTTGAGCAGGCCGGTGATTTCCCTTCGGTCAGACTCGTTATCTATGCGATCCACGTCCGAAACCCACAGGCCGTTCTCCTCGCGTTGGGTTCTCAGGGCGTTGATATAGCCGGGGACCATGATGAAACCCATGCCTGCGCCGCCACAACAAGAAGTGTCCATCGCCGCCGCCTCTACCAGGTATAGAACATCCCGGCCATTGTATTTTAACACGCCTTCCTCGAGGACCATATAATAGCCGGCGATGCTCCTTATCTCCTCGCCGATCTCCTGGTGAACGTGTTCAGCCATCTACCGCCTCGCCTCCCCTTATACACGATAAGGCGCGTGCCACTTACACCTGGGACCTCCCCGTTTCTCCTTCGCCGCAGGTAGCGCCCGACTCAACCCGGCCCGACTCAACCAGGCCCGGCTGCAGGCTCGTCTTCCACCGGGGCCTCAACACCCTTACCGATTGCGCGAAGAAAAGCCCCGTTATTCATCAGGCGCCGGTGCATGCTTATCAACCTGCGGTTGGAATAGATGGTGGCCAAGGACACCAACCAGAGCAACTCCTTCAGCGGCCGGTGGCCGCGATAGATGAGCAACGGGAACCAGTGCCGCCTCCTCTCCACCTGCCTCTTGGAGAACCCGGGGAGGTCGAGTACCGGTATCCTTCTCTCCAGGTTCGTGTCCAGCCCGTTATCCAGCAGACCCAACTCGCGGCAGGTATCGTGCAGCTCCGTGCCCGGGTAGGGGAAAAATACGCTCAAGAGGAACCAGTCCGGCTGGCATATACGGTTGACCCGAATGGTTTCACGGAAATCTTCCCTGGTCTCCCCGGGAAGACCGATCAGGTTGTAGATACCCACTTGCAGCCCGTGCTTCTTCGCCGTCTCCACCGTTCTAATGATGTCCTGGTTGGAATAGCGCCTCTTCAAGACGTCTTTCCGGATTCGCTCGCTCCCCGACTCCAGGCCGATGTTCACAAAACGAAAGTTGCTCTCCGCGAAAGCGGCGAAGAGCTCATTATAATCGGAGTTGGGGGTCACCCGCAGGTTGGAGCCGAAGGCTACGGGTATCTCCAGGCGGGAGTTGAGCCGGCGCAGCTCCGAGCAGAGCTCGAGGGCCCACTCCTGGTTTACCCCCATGGTCTCTACCTCCAGGTAAGCCTCCCCGAAATTGGGACTGCTCTCCTTAATGGCGGAGAGCTCGTCCACGATATTGCACGGGCTCCTCAGCCGCACGTATCGCCCCTCCGCCACCCGCCTCAAGACGTGGTTGCTGCAGTAGGTGCACTCAAACGGGCAGCCGCGCCCCACCAGGATGGAGGGGCGGGAATGGGGATGAGCTACCCACGGCATCCACATGTCCCGGTCGGGGAAAGGCAGACTGTCCAGATCCTCGAGGAACGGGCGGGGCGCGTTCCTCTCCACCTCTCCGTCGCGTTTGATATACAGGTTGGGGATTCCCGACGGATAGGCGCCCGCCTCCAGCTGCTCCACCAGCTCGAGGGTGGGGTACTCTCCCTCACCCACGCAGACGGCATCGAAGGCGCCATCCAGGCATTCCTCCGGTTTGAGGGTGGCGTGGGGGCCCCCGAGGGCTGTAAATATCTCGGGGTGATTCTTTTTCGCCCTGGCGGCCGCCTGGACGATGATATGGTACTCGGTGTAGACGGAAGTGAAGCATATCAGGCCGGGGTTGAAGTCCCTTATGTGGTCATCGATGGTATGGATCGTTTCGCTGCAGAGAACCGCCAGCCTGGTGTTGTGCCCCTCCCTTTTCAATAGAGATGATATGTACGAGATTCCGAACTGTACCCGTTCCAGTATCTCCAGCGGCTTATCGGGCGAGTAGGGGGCTTGCTCGGAATGGATAAAAAGTACGTTCATTGTTGCCTCGAAACCCGGCGGCCTGACTTCCGGACGCGCTGTGAATAGTACCTATATATTTATATCAGCACCGCGTCCATCCCGCCACCGTAAAAGAAAGAATGGGGTCAGGTCTTCGATTTAGGATATTATGTTATATTCTGGTATTTTTCCGAAGATCGAAGACCTGACCCTATAGCGCGGGAGGGGTAAATACCCGCTGGGCCAACTCGCGGTCAAGCATCATCAGCGCGTGACCGTCCCCCGCTGCCAACTCCAGCTGGTCCAGGATCTTCTGGGGCGAGGCCACCTCCTCGATCTGTTCCTTCACGAACCAGTCCAGGAAATTGGCGGTGGCGTGGTCTTTTTCCTGAAGCGCCAGGTCCTTGAGGTCGTTGATGCGCCTGGTGACCAGCTTCTCGTGCTCGACCGTGGCCTTGAAGACGTCTATCACCGAGTCGTAATCGTTCTCCATCTGGTCGAAGGCACGGATCTCCGGCCTTCCGCCGGCGCCGTTGATGTAGTTGAAGAACATCTTGGCGTGGGTCCTCTCCTCCTCGGCCTGGACCATCATCCAGTTGGCAAAACCGTCGAGGCTCCGCGAGAGAAAATAGCCGGCCATGGCGATGTAGAGGAACTCGGAATAGAACTCCCACTTCATCTGGTCGTTAAGGGCCTCCTGCATCCGCTCCGATAACATCTGCCTCACTCCTTTCATGCCCTCGAACAGGGCGCAATACCCGCAGCTTTCTTTGCTATGCTCCGTTCTCTATTTACACATCCTTTCCACTCGCGACCATAATTAACATCATATTGTATGGGGTCGTATCTTCGGTTTTCCCCCTTTGGGGCCTGGCCTTCACATTTCACGTTCCCGAAGAAAAATCAATTGATTCACAACCTCAATATGAAATTTGAAAGCGCTTACCCCGCACCATCTCGCGTGGTTTACCAGCTCGATGGTGACCGAAGAACGAAGATACGGCCCCATACAATTAAGGATTTGTTGACTGGCTTTGACCCCGGTGCTAAAATATGACCGATAGTCATATTTACATCGCGGCTTCTTTATTCTTAGACTCGTAGCAGGCGGATGGGCGGTCGTATTTAAAGCTCTTTTTTTACGTCGATGGTGGCGGGACTTTGTCTCTGTCCCCGCCGGAACGGTCTTTAAGGGGCTAAGAAGATGCTGTAATCTCTTCCCATATTCCAGCTCCGGACGGCATCTGAATATCCCGTAGAGGCGGACGAAGAATTACAGGGGGTAGATCGACATTGGCGGAGCTACAAGGTATTTGCATCCTGGCGGAGATCAACGATAACAAGAACCCCACCTCCCTGACCCTGGAGCTTTTAGGGTTGGGGGGAAGGCTGGCCTCGAGGCTGGGCGAGAGGCTTTACGCCGTCCTCCTGGGAAGCGGCATCGCCACCGCCGCGGAGGAGCTCACCCGCTACGGCGCCGGCGAGGTCTACGTTTTAGACGACGCCAGGCTCGACGCATACAACCCCGACACCTATCTCCCGGCGCTGGCTGGATTCTGCGAGGCGCAAAACCCGAGGGCCATCCTGGCGGGCCACACCTCCGCTGGCCAGGACCTGGCTCCCCGGTTGGCCTTCTCCCTGGGGGCCGGGCTGGTGACCGACTGCGTGGGGGTGGAAACCGATTCCAGCGGAGGCATATCCTTCGTAAAACCCATCTACGGTGGAAACGCCCTGGCCACCTTGAAGGCCAGGTCGGAAACATCCATGGCGACTGTGCGGGCCCGGGTGGGAGAGGCTCCTTCCCCGGGGGAACAGGGAGGAAAGGTGATCATCCTGGAGGCCGCCATCCCGGATGAGCCCAGGATCGAGCTCAAGGGAAAGTACCTGGGCGGCCGGGAATGCGTCCTGGAGGAAGCCCCGGTGGTGGTATCCGGGGGAAGGGGTTTGGGAGGAGAGGAAGGTTTCGCCCTGCTGAAGGAGCTCGCCGGTCTCCTGGGCGGGGCGGTGGGGGCTTCCCGGCCCCCCGTGGACTCGGGCTGGGCCCCCACCACCTGCCAGGTGGGGATCACCGGAAAGGTGGTCGCCCCGGACATCTACATCGCGGTGGCCATCTCCGGCTCCTCCCAGCACCTATCGGGGATGGGCGAGTCAGGGAAGATCGTGGCCATCAATAAGGACCCCGAGGCATTTATCTTCAAGGTATCCGATTACGGCGTGGTGGGTGACTGGAAGCAGGTACTCCCCGCCTTCACCGCCAAGGTGAGAGAGCTCCTGTCGGGATAAGGGGGGTATAGACCATGAGTCTTAAGATCATCGTCTGCGCCAAGCAAGTTCCGGACCCCGAGGGTCCCCCCACCTCCTACGAGGTCAACGCGGCGGAGAAAAAGGTTATCGCCAGGGGCATACCCCCGGTGATCAATCCCTTCGACGAGAATGCCCTGGAGGCCGCCATCCGCATCAAGGAATCCCTGGGAGCCAACATCACCCTGCTCTCCCTGGGGAAGGGGCTCTCCAGGGCGGTGATCTTAAAGGCGGTGGCCTCGGGGGCCGACGAGTCCCTGCTGGTGGAGGGGGATACCGTAGATGCCGCCCTCCTCGACTCCCACGCAACGGCCACCCTGCTCGCCGCGGCCATTGAGAAGGCGGGCGAATACGACCTCATCCTGACCGGCAGGCAGGCGGCGGACACCAACGCCGGCCAGGTAGGACTGGGGATAGCCCAGATCCTGGGAATCCCGGCCATCACCCTGGCCCAGAAGGTGGAGGTTTCCGACGGCAGGGTAAGCGTGGAAAGGGTTCTGCCCGACGGGTACGAGGTGGTGGAGGCTCCCCTCCCCGCCCTGGTCACCGTGAGTGGCGAGGTGGGAGACCTGCGCTACCCCAGCCTGCAGGCCATCAAGGCCGCCAAAGGGCTCGCCCAGACCGTGCTCGGACCGGCGGACCTGGACGTGGACCTCTCGGGCCTGGGCCGGATAAAGACGGCTGGACTTGCCGCCCCCTCCCGGGAGAGGAGATGCACCATGGCGGAGGGTGATACCCCCGGGGAGGCCGGGGAGAAGCTGGCATTTTTACTAAGGCAGGACAAGGTAATTTAATGATGTGTTGCATGATTTTAACGGTGCCGTGTCTTCGATCTTCGGTTTTCTTGAACGTCATGAATTAGACTGATCTCGTGCGTGAAAACCGAAGATCGAAGACACGGCACCATACGGAAGGGAAGGGGGAAAGGGCATGGATATATTTTCCATCTCGAGAGTAGCTATTCTTATGCACGGTGGAGGTGATGAAGGTGTCGCTTGATCCCGCGGAGGTTTACCAGGTGCTGCAGTGCGCCTACCGTAACGGGGTGCTGGACAAGTTCATGGCCATCCAGGGAGAGGCCCTGGAAGCGGTGATGGAGGAGGCCGGCGTGAACATGGGGGACCTCCTGAACCGCATGGACGAGGCCAAAGAGGAGACGGTCCAGAAGATAGATAGGCTCCTGGACAGGATGGGTCCCCTGGTCAAGTACGCCAACAACGACCGCCTGATGAGGCTTGTCTCGCGCCTCCTCGACATCCCCCCGGTGAAACGGTTGATAGTCTCGAATATTAAGAAAACCATATTGAAGACCTTGAACGGGCAGGCCCCGCCGTCCTTAGCCGACAGGATAAAGGCCCTGGCGGGCAAGGCCACCTGACAGAGGAGGTAAAGAGATGGCAGAAAAGACCCTGGAGATAAAGGACAAGCTCTCCGCCATCGTGGGAGAGGAAAACCTTTCCACCGATCCCGAGAGGCTCTCCAGTTACCGCGAGGCCGGGACGACCGGCGGAGGCGAGCCCCTTCTCCTGGTGCGGCCCGCCTCCACCGACCAGGTCAGGAAACTGGTCAAGTTGGCGCGCACCGAAAAAGCCAACCTGATATTCACCTCCTCCGCCCCTCCCCGCTTCCGGGGGGACTCAGTCCCCTCCGGCGAGGGAATCATCGTAGAGATGTCCGGGATGGACAGGATCGTACGCATGGACCGCAGGAACAAGGTGGCCTTGATCGAGCCGGGGGTCACCTTCTCCCGCCTCATCGCCGAGGCGGACCAGGTGGGGCTCAAAGTGCTTTCGCCCCTCCTCCCCCGGCAGGGGAAGTCGGTGCTGGCAAGCTGCCTGGAGCGGGAACCAATTACCATCCCCAAGTATCACTGGGACATGACCGACCCCCTGCTCTGCACCGAGCTGGTCTTCGGGACCGGCGACCTCTTCCGCACCGGGTCGGCGGCGGGGCCGGGAAGCCTGGAGCAGCAGTGGGCGGCGGGAGGGGCCCAGAAAAACCCCATGGGGCCCGCCCAGACCGACTTCGTGCGCATCGTGCAGGGTTCCCAGGGCACCATGGCCGCGGTGACCTGGTGCTCGGTGAAGCTGGAGATAAAGCCCTCCACCCACCGCATCTACTTCGTTCCCAACGATAAGCTTTCCCGCCTCATCGACTTTACCTACCGTGCCCTCCGGCCCAAGCTGGGCGACGAGTTCTTCATCCTCAACTCCTACGCCCTGGCGACCATCATCTCCGACGACCCCGAGAAGATCACCTCCCTGGCCGAACGCCAGGCCCCCTACGCCATCGTCTACGGGGTATCGGGGTACGAGTACCTGCCGCAGGACCGCGTGGCCTACCAGGAGCACGACCTGGCCGGCATCGCCCAGGCGACGGGGGTGGAGGCGGTACGGGAGGTACCGGGATGCTCCTGGAAGAAGATGGAATCAATCATCGCCGCCCCTTCCCCCGAGCCCTACTACAAGCTGAGGCCCAAGGGAGCGTTCCTGGATATCTTCTTTTTGACCACCCTGGACAAGACCCCGGACTTCATCTCGGTGATGGAGGCGGAGGCGGAGAAATTCGGCTATCCGGCCTCCAGGATAGGAATATACATCCAGCCCATCCAGCAGGGGAGGACGGTCCACCTGGAATTCACCCTCTACTACGATGCGGCCGACGCCGGGAAGGCGAGGGAGCTCTTCGACTCGGCGAGCGCGGCCCTCTCCGGGGCGGGGGCCTTCTTCTCGCGCCCCTACGGCCCCTGGTCCGACCTGGCATACGCCCGCTGCCCGGACACGGTGGACGCCCTGAAGAAGGTGAAGAACATGCTCGACCCGGACGGGGTGCTCAACCGGGGCAAGCTCTGCTTCAAGGGGGAGGTGGGTTAGATGGCTCTCGTCGATTACCAGAGGGACATGGAGGGTTGCTCCCGCTGCTCATCGTGCAAGTGGGTCCCCTTCAACCAGATAAAGAGCTGGCGTTTCGCCAAGAATTGCCCCTCCATCTGCCGTTACAACTTCCATGCCTACTCCGGATCGGGGAGGATGATCATCGGCCTCTCCATGCTCACCGGCCGCTCCGAGCTGAACGACGCCGTGACCGAGATCATCTACCGCTGCCAGCTCTGCGGCGCCTGCGACACCGCCTGCAAGGTCTACCGGGACGACATCGACTTAACCGAGGTGCTGCTGGAGCTCCGCGCCCACTGCGTGGAACAGGGCCAGTTGATCGTCGAGCACATGGCCATGATCGACGCCCTGAAAAAGGAGGACAACGTCCTGGGCGAGCCCAAGGCCAAGCGCGGGGAATGGGCGGAGGGGCTCCCGGTGAAGAACATCAACACCGAGCCGGCGGAGGTGCTCTTCCACGCCGGCTGCCGCTACTCCTACGACCCGGACCTGCGCGACACCGTGCGTGGGGCGGTCAAGCTCCTGCTCTCGGCGGGTGTGGACCTGGGTATAGCCGGGGCCGAGGAGTCCTGCTGCGGGGGCAAGGCATATGAGCTGGGATACCGGGGGGAGGCGGAGAACTACGCGGAGGACCTCCTCTCCCGCGTAAAGGCCTCCGGTGCCAAGACCCTGGTTACGCCCTGCGCCGACGGCTACGCCCACCTGCGCTACCTCTATCCCCGCATGGGAAAGGAACTCCCCTGCGAGGTGCTGCACATAACCCAGTACCTGGAAAGACTTGCCAACGAGGGCAGGCTCAGGTTCCGCGAGAGGGTCCCCCTGCTGGTCACCTACCACGACCCCTGCCACCTGGGCAGGATGGGCGAGCCCTTCCTGGCCGACTGGAACGAAGACAAGCTGCAGCGCCCTATGAGCCTGAAGCGCTCCGGGAGGAAGGGGATCTATGACTCCCCCCGCAACCTTATCGCCTCCATCCCCGGCCTGGAGCTGGCGGAGATGGAGAGGATCCGGGAATACTCCTGGTGCTGCGGGGCGGGAGGGGGAGTGCTCGAGGCCTTCCCCGACTTCGCCGCCTGGACGGCACAGGAGAGGATCGAGGAGGCGCTGGCCACCGGGGCCGAGGCCCTGGTAACCGCCTGCCCCTGGTGCGAGAGGGCATTCAAGGACGCCGTGGCCGATATAGGGGCCGGGCTTCCCGTCTACGACCTCGTCGATCTGGCGCTCAAGTCGGCTGGGCTCCTGGAACCCGCCCAGGCCTGAGGAGGTGACGCGTATGTTAGCCGAGAAAAAGCTACCCGCAACCGAGATATCCGACGCCGCCTACCGGGATCTGGAGGAAGCGGTGGGGCCGGAGAACGTATCCCGTGAGCCGGCCCTGCTGGACGGCTACGCCTGGCAGCCCACCATCAACGACGACCCGGCCAAGTGGGTCCGCCGCCCGGTGGCGGTGGTGCTTCCCGCCTCCACCGAGGAGGTGCAGGCGGTGATCAGAGCCTGTAACGCGCAAGGCCTGAAGTTCAAGGGCTTCTCCACCGGATGGGGGGTATATTCCGGTCCCACTTACGATAACGTGGTCCAGATAGACCTGCGGAGGATGAACCGCGTCCTGGAGATAGACGAGGATAACATGTACGCCGTAGTGGAGCCCTACATATGCGGGGCACAACTCCAGGCCGAGGCCATGAAGCTCGGCCTTAACGCGCACATAATCGGGGCGGGACCTGCATGCTCCCCCCTGGCCAGCGCCACCTCGGGGTGGGGCGTGGGCTGGGACGGCATCTACATGAGTTACGGTCACAGGAATGCGTTGGGGACGGAGTGGGTCCTCCCCGACGGCGAGGTGCTCCGGCTGGGCAGCTTGGGCTCCGGCCTGGGCTGGTTCTCGGGCGACGGGCCGGGCCCCTCCCTGAAGGGCATCATGCGCGGCTCCGCCGGGGCCCTGAGCGGGCTGGGCGTATTCACCAGGTGCGCCATCAAGCTCTACAACTGGCCGGGACCGCCCCAGGTGAAGACGCAGGGACTGCTGCTGGACGCCAAGTGCGAGGTCCCGGAGGAACTCAGGTTCCACCTCTGCTTCTTCCCGGACCGGAAAAGTCT
>Ga0315282_10017687_pt1 | contig 10267 bp, 10 predicted proteins | sample YL17G07_20_MG_FD_203693 | JGI IMG/M metagenome (GOLD analysis project Ga0315282, IMG submission 203693) | Sediment microbial communities from Yellowstone Lake, YNP, Wyoming, USA - YL17G07_20 | ecosystem: Environmental > Aquatic > Freshwater > Lake > Sediment | place: USA: Wyoming | collected... | reverse complement strand
ACAGCATTGAGAGGGCCAGAAAGAAATGCTTTGAGAGGCCTGGTTTTCGAAAAGGTCCAAATCTTTCAAATTCACCAATGATATCCAATAGAGTATTTCGTTTTCGGAGCTAATTTGGACGGCACTGTTCATAGGTATAAAATTCAACTGTCCCTCTATCGTCATGGGCCCTTCGCTCTCCTTTAAGCCCATCAAGTTGGCCAATACCCGCTGCTGAATCAAAAGGGTATTTTTCTCCTGCAGGAGACGCTGTTCCAGGTTGGCCAGGCGAACTTCCGTCCGGAGTAAGTCCACCCTCGTTCCTTTCTGGACGCTGATGAGATCCTTGATCCGACTGATTTGTTGATGGAGAGCGTCGATCGAGAACAGGAGGGAACCGATTACTTGCTGCTGACCAAGGACGGCATTGAAGACGCTGGTGACGTTAAAAATCAACTCCTCCCGGGTCCGCGCTAAACGGTTTTCAGAGGCGGCCTGCAGAAGCTCGGAGGCTTTGATCCGGTTGGTAATCTGTCCGCCGGTAAAAAGGGGCATGGACAATACAAGGGTAGCCCCCGTAATGGTTTGGCTGAAAACCCCGGGCTCTCCGTTTTCCCGGGCCGGGATGAGACGCTGGGCGTTCGAATAATAATTGTAGCCTCCTGTGGCACGCAGACTGGGCCAGCGGGCTCCCAAAGAGCCGTCTTTCTGGGCCTCGGCCTGGCTCACCTCCCACTTCCGGGCGGCAATGTCGGGATTATTGGCCAGGGCAAGCTCGATACATTTTTGCTGGGTAAGCGCTCCGCCATTAATTCGCCCCTCCACCGGCTGAATGGTCTCGGCGGCAAATAATAGGGAAGCGGAGTCTGAGAAAAGGGCCATAAAAAATAGGACGATTAAAATTCTTCTTTTTAGCTTCCCATTTTTGCTTGGGGAAAGATTCTTCAAGACAACCATTTCCATTTCCTCCTTTAGTCCCCGTGAATGGATGAAATCCATGGAAAATCCTTCGGCGGGCGAAGGATTTTCACCGCACATTCAAAATCTTAAAAAATTAGGTGGAAGCCCGGAGGCGATGGATTAGGATTAGCAGCGAAGGGGGGGGGAATGAAAATCAGAGGATGAAATATCAGGCAAGAAAAAAAGATTACCCAAGTTTCCTGAGGATACAGAAAACTCCAAATCATGGATCAAAGGAGAGCCAACTGCCTGGTCGAAATGATCTTTATCGGGAACCAAACTCTCACATGACCCGCTTTTTTTAACTTTATGTTGGTCAAAGACATTGCACGCCTTGGCCAGTTTAGTGGCGCAGGCCACCGGAGCATTCAAAAGAAATGTAGCTAAAAGGATGGCTGTTATGATTAGCAAATAAGGCTTGAAACGAGCTGACATCTTTTTTCCCTTATGATTTTTTTCTCTTAAGGTAGCAACTCCCGTGCCAATAAATCTTCAGCAGATAATTGCTTAAAAATTTCAGCGGCTTTAATTCAGTTCGGAGATACGATGGATGAAGATCCCAGAACTTTCTTCGACAAGATTGTCGAAAGCATCAGATCATAGTTACATAATATCAATTAGTTAAATAAAACCCATTGCCAACAATGTCGGCCCGCAGCGACAACTATGTCGAATTTGAAAGAGGTAAATATCTTTGGAAATCCCTCTTGGCAAAAAAGTGAAGAATCGATAAGATGAGATTGCTGGAATGAATCTCGATTTTTCACCTTGGGAGATCACCTTTTATGAAAGCCCTTTTGCAAGTCAATCTAAAAACATCTTCTCCGGAGGAAGGCCAGCGGATCCTTCTTGATCTCTGCGGAAAAATGGTACGGGACGGCATCATTGATGAATACCACTTCGAGATTACAGCGCCCGACGGCCCCGTGACCGAAAAATGTCTGCTCTCCGACCAAAAAGTGATCGCCTGAAAGGTCTGAACCTGCCTGGACGGCAGTTTGGAATCGACGCCTCTTTCTCCCGTCATGAATCTTCCTCGTTTAGGTTCAAGCATCTCTATTTTTGAAAGTCTCTACCGCCCAGCCCACTCGGGCCTCGGGTTTATCGAAGACCTCCGGCGGAGCTTTCTCCACCCTTTCCAAACGCTCACGCAGGCCGGCCCGGTTCGCCAACTGGATGGCCAGACCCGGACGGGCATTCAGCTCCAGGAGCAGAGGCCCCCGATCTTTGTCGATGATCATATCGATCCCGAGGTAACCGAGCCCGGTCATGTCAAAGGCCCGGGCCGCCATGAGGAGCATCTTTCCCCAATGGGGCACCTGGATCCCGCTGACCTGGTTCCCCGTATCGGGGTGGTGGGTGATCACCCGGGAGCGGTGCACCGCGGTCAGGGTCGTTCCGCTCCCGATTTCGATGCCGGCGCCGATGGCCCCCTGGTGGAGGTTGGCTTTGCCGTCCGAGTCCTTTGTGGGCAGCCTCACCATCCCCATGACCGGCACCCCCCGGTAAACAATGACCCGAATGTCGGGCACTCCCACGTGAGTCACGGCGGCAAAGACCGGGTCCGGGTAGATGAGGGCTTCGAAAATGGCCTTATCCTCCTGCCCTCCGAGAGAGTAGATCCCGGAAAGAATCCCGGAGATGTGATAGGCAAATTCCGCCAGCGGGATGACTTCGCCGCTCTGCTTGACGAATCCCGCCTTCGTGCGATCCTTGATGAGAACGATGCCATTCCCCCCGCTGCCCCGGGCGGGTTTCAGGACAAATTCGGGATGCTCGTGGAGCCTCTCTTCGAACCCGACAATATCCCCATGATGTTCGACGACGTGGTAAAGAGGCGGGGTGGGGACTTGGTGCTCCAGGGCCAGGCGTTTGGTCAGCACTTTGTCGTCGGCCGAGGGATAGCGCGAGCGCGCATTGGAGGTCAGAATAAAGCCGGCATTCCTGCCATTCATTCCCAAAACCCCCGCTTCCCGGAGCTCCCGGATGGCTCTGAAAATCATGAGGGTCTCCTTAACTCACGGAAACGGAAAATTTCCGACAGCCTGAACCCGGTATACCGGCCCAGCAGCAGCTGCAGTCCGGCGACGCCGAATAGCAGCTCGGGATAGAAATAGAAGATAAACTGAATGGGCTCCTGGTTGATGATCCAATAGCTGATCGAGGCGACCGCGGCGCTTCCCAGGACGGTCCGCACAGCTTCGCGCAACCCCGCCTCCTCGATGAGGATGAAAAACCGCTCGATGGTCATGGTCAGGATCACGATCGGCAGAAGCCCTACGGCCATGACGCTCTTCACATCAAATTTACTTCCCAACAAAGCGGCAAAGGACAGGGCCAGGATGACGAAGGTGAGGATCATGGACAGGCGGGGAACCAGGAGAAGCTGAAGCTTGTCCACCCCCAGGCGAAGCAGGTATCCCAGGAGCATGATGCCCGTAAAAATTCCCAAACCGTAGTAAAGGCCGGTATTCCGGAAGGCCAGGGCCATCAGGACCGGCATGAAAATACCGAAGGTGGGAAATCCGACCACATTCCTGAGGATGCTGACGATAAGGGCGGCGATCGGGACCAGAAGAAGAATCCGGAAAGCCTGCTGGAATTCGGCAGGAAGATGGAATAAAGACAAGCGGTCAAGTAAGCGGGAGGACCCTCGAACATGTTCGAAATGGAGGCGCCAGTAGTCCTGCATTCTATGGCTGATGGTCCAGCGCATCTCCGTTATTTTCCCGCCCGTTATGATGAGGGGAGGGTAACCGCCGATAACCAAGGGGAGCAATTTTGATGGGCCTCCATAAATATTTCCCGTTTCCAGGGACAGACTTTCCCATTTTTTCCCGGTCCATACCTCCAGCCAAGAATGGAAGTCTTGAGTGATGGTATCATCCAGTAAAAGGCCTTCGACGATCCGCGCCGGAAGATCGGCGGCCCAGAACAATATCAAGAAAGCCATGCGGGGTCCATATTTTTCCCGGAGGGCCGCCCATTCCTGCAAGTCAGAGGAAGCGGGCGGGGCGGCTCCCCATTCCCCGGATGCCGCGTTGGCAACGGCGTGGAGTCGTTCCGGGGGCGACAGGCCTTTCCATGCTGCTACCAAACGTTCCGCCAAGGCTTGTTCTTTCTCCTCAATCCCTGCCGGGTATGGTTCAAGGGCTGGCGGCTTTTCCCGGGGTTTTCTGGAACGAACCAGCACCGAAGCCTGGTAAGAAATGGTCTGCGAGTCGCCGATGTCGACCCTGCCCGCCCAATAGCCGAATCGGTTTGGCGCCTCATTGAAGAAGTTGAAATCCAAAGTCCCGCTCGTAACTTTTTCCCCCATCACCCTGCGGCCCCCGTAATTGGCGGGAAGGCCCATTTCGACGGCGATTTCCTTTTCTTTCGCGACCACTCGGGCCTCCATGGAGACATGCCAGATCTTTCCAAAGGCTACCGGGAAAAATGGGTACCGAAGAACAAAAACCCGGTAGGAGATAACCGATACCGGGATGAAGAACAAGATGACGGCGAAAATAATCACCGAACGTTTCATGGCAAATTTCCTTTGGCGCAATCGAGGCTTATCGTATGGGAGCCGCTGACATCGACGATAAAATTCGCCTCTGGATTTCCCCGGAGGGCCTTGCGGCCGATCAGGAGAGGAAATTCCATATTTGACCTATCGCAAAGAGTCACCTCGGTCCGAATCCGCACCTTCCCCAGGCAGAGGTCCATTTCGACGGCGGGTCTCCGTCTGCATGGGTTATCCGCCCTTTTTATGCACCGCCACCCGGCGAGGGGCAACCGCAGCGTTGTTCCGCCGTATCTTCCCGGCAATCTGAATTCGATCATCTTCCCTTCCACTTTTAGATCGGACACGCCCAGGGCGGAAAAACCGGCTCCGGTGTCGATCCGGGCAGGAAGGACCGCACCCCACGGCAGAAGGGCCACTTTTTCCACCCCTCCGATAAGGACTTTCTCGGCGCCATGGATTGTTTGAGTTGAAAACCCCATAAAAACCAAAAGGGAAAAAACAGCTATTGTCTTTTTTATCTTCATTTTCTCCAAGGTCCTCCGTCTTTTTCATCCCCGTCGGGTTTTCGATGAGCCCGCCCCATTAACGATGGACCGTCATGCCCGGCACGGGAAAGAGGGCTTCTTCCCCGATAAACCTGGGATGGTCTCGATCCTCTCTTGCCATGCGGGATACCTTTTCCAGCCTTTTCCAATAATCTTTGCATCGATGGCAACGAGAAAGGTGTTCTTGCAAAACCCAAGCCTTCCTGCCTCCCATCAGTTGAAAATAGTACAAGATCATTGCGGCCTCAAGTCCTCGGCAGGGATACACTCTCGTCTCCTTTCATCCCATCCCCCTTTCTGCCTTGGCGCAGGTCCCCGCTGCAATGGGGGCAGAAGGTCCACCCCTCATTAGGAGGAGAAGATGCCCGCCGGGAGGTTGGAAAAAGCAAGCGAACGAGAACGAACCCCAGGACGATTAAGACCAAAAATCCGAAAAGAGGAAAGGCCGGCCATATTCTTGGCCCGAAGGAACGATACCCCCACCCCCCGAATAAATGAGGAGGCCAAAAGGGAAATCCAAAATAATAAAAGATCAAAAGTAAACCAGCGACGACCATTACAACCCACCCCCAACGCGTTCCACTTTTCATTTTCTTAGGCTCCTTTCGCCATTCGCCAAGAGAAATTCTTCGAAAAGAATTCACCTGTATTCTTGCCGTATCTTTTTTTGCACTAGGGGGATTCATCTTTTGAGGATTTAACCAAATCTTTCCTCGCAAAATTTACGCGAACCCTTTCCTTTCCTCCGGTCCAAACTTTCCAACAAAAGAGACAATTCCTGCCAGTCGAGGGGCTTGGAAAGAAATCCATCCACCTTCGATTTTTTAAGCCGATCGCCCAAATCTTCCGGGGGAACCCCGGTTACCAGGATCATTGCGAGAGTCGGGTCCATGTTTCGCGCTTTCCCGATCAATTCCAGGCCGTCCATTCCCGGCATATGAAAATCAGTGATGAGAATGTCAAAGACCTCATCTGCCAGCCGGGCCATGGCTTCTTTCCCACTGGAACAGGAACGGGTTTCATAACCTGAACTTTGCAACAGATTTTCCAGGGCATCCCTGAAGAAAGCATCATCTTCGGCAATCAGGATTTTTGGGGCCTTCATGGCTCCTCCCCGCTTGCCGCCGGAAAGGCGGAAGGGCAATCCCCCCCCCCGCCTACCGGCCAAGCTGGCTAGGGGTTTATCACCTTGAGAATATCAGCCCGGAGCTTGATCGACTCCTGCTGAAGCTGATCCACCAGGTTGAAAATCTCCTGCTGAAGGGCGCTGATTTTGGCCTGATCCGGGTTTTGGTTCAGCCAGAGGCTCCGCAGCTCCATCTTTTTCGAGAAGAGCTCCTGTTGAACCGGCGTCACCTTTTCCAGGTTGGCCTGTTGAAGGGCCAGAATCTTCGCCGACTGTTCGGGGGTCAGATTCGGGATTACAGGGCCCATACCATAAAACCGCCCGCCCCACGGTCCGGCAAAGGCCGCCGAAGTCATCAGGGCAGCTGCCAGGACCAGACTTAAAACGATCACTGCTGTTTTCTTCATGGGAATCTACCTCCTTTTTGATGGTCCCTCGTGGGATTCGGGGGAAATTCCTCTTTTCCCCCGGTCAAAATTTTCTAAGGAGGGACGGAAAACTTTCCGTCCCTCTTCTCATTTACCACCGCCCCATGCGGCCCATCTTGCCCATGCCCGGCCCATAGCCGAAGGCACCCATTTGAGCCTGCTGCTCAGGGGTGAGGACCTTGCGGATTTCGAGCCTAAGATTGGTGGCCTTCTCAGTGAGTTTGGACTGAAGGCTCAGAATTTCCTTCTGCTTGGCCGCAATCGAGGCTTGGTCGGGCTTCGGGTTTAGCCATAGGGTACGAAGCTCGGTCCTCTTGGCCAGGAGCTGCTGCTGAATCGGCGCAGTCTCATCCAGATAGGCCTTCTGCAAGGCCTGGATCTTGGCGGACTGGTCCGCTGTCAGGTTCGGGATTGCAGGATAGCCGTACCCATACCCCCCGCCGGAGCCCCGGCCAAATCCGGGTCCCCCAGGTCCCGCCAGCGCGGCGGAAGCCATAAGGGCGACCGCCAAAACCAGACTCAACCCGAGAATGATGGTCTTCTTCATGTGAATTCACCTCCTTTCCTTTCGTTTTTGATCCCCCAGTTTACCGTCTTGACCTCTGGAGATGAGAGTAGAGAAAATTATCCTGTCAAAAGAACTACTTGGGAAAATAAGGAAATTGACTTATTGCGATTAGCAGCGAAGGGGTGCGGCAGATTTCGAGCTGGTTACGGATGGAACAGAAAGGGGAGGAAAGATATTCTGGAACAATAGGCAGTCACCGTTGCCAAATTCAACCCCGGATGAAAAAAGGACTTCGTTTCCACAAAATTTTTCGTTCGGAGACAAGGTCTGATGCCCGCAAGGCCCGGATTTTTCTATTTGTGTTTTATTGAAAATGTTGCAGGCCGTGGGCAGTTTGGAGGCAAAGGCAACGGGAGCATTCAGAAGAATGGCGGCCAAAAGGATGCCCAATAGAATGAATAAATATGGTTTGAAACGACCTGACATCTTACCATTGCTCCTTATGATTTCTACCTTTTAAGTTTGCAACTCTGGTGCCAATAAACCCCCAGCCAAAAATGTTTCAATATATCAAGGGGCTTAACTCAATTCGGGGGGATGGCAGATGGCGATCTGAAAATTGCTTTCGACAACATTGTCGAGGGAATATTTTATATGCAAAGAATTTCGAATAGTTGAAAATGAGTCTTTCTCGACAGTATGGGATTGAAGAGACAGCTTTGTCGAAACTGGGCTGATCAATGAGGTGGGATTACCCGCTATCAGGAAATTTTTAGAAGGGTGCCGAGCTCTTTCAAAAACCGTGTAATGTCCTGGAGCCTTGTCTCAATAATTCTATGAATCTCAGTATCATCAATGTCCCAATAAAGATGGACCAGCCTGTTTCTAAATCTGGCCATTTGCATCAAGGAATTAGCGAATTCCGGGTCAAAAAAACCTTTTTCTTCCATAACCCTGAACGTATCTGCATAATCTTCCGGGCTCCGCAGCTTATTCTTGGCGATGATATGGTTGCAAAGGTCAACCGCCCCTTCAATAATCACAATAAGGTTATATTTGGCACTTCCCACCTTATGCGGGTCGGCAATGAATTCTTTCGGGGTGAGCCTTTTTAGATCCTCAATCCTTTGTATGGCAACCAACATTTCGGAGGTGATTTTTCTCACTTTATCCGGGTTAAATTCCACCTTCTAATGCCTCCTTCACATATCTTTTGCGGAATGGGGCGAAATCGAAATAATGCCTAAAAGTCAAATTCACAAAGTTACAGCGCGCATCATCATCCCTTACGAGAACCGGCAAACCATTTTTGATGACGTGGTATCGGAAAGAAAGCGGAGCGCTGTTCAACATTCGCACATCTACAGGAAATTTTTTAACCTCACTGCCCAATTCATTCTCAAGTTGAAGCTCAACCTGAAGGGGCAAGGGAGGAAGCTCATGAAGGTAGCAAGCCACGTCAATGTCTCTGAATTTATCGACGGTAATAAATGACCCATGCAGGTAAGCGAACACAATGTCGGGGTGTTTTGACAGGCTGGTTTTTATCATACCCACAATTCGGCTTTTCTCATCCCCGGAGATGCAAAAATATTTATACCTCATAACAGCTTAATATTAACAGGACGAAGATCGAAAAACAACCTTTTTGGCCTTTTCAGGTATTAAACCGAAGCCCTCTCGATGTGGAACGGGGGAGAATGCATTGTTACCTGCCTCCCTCTTCTTGCCGTGAGATATAAGAAACCACGAATGGCCTACCACACCGTGCATTTTCCCTTTTTTCGTCAGAGGCTCTGCCCTTCGCCGCTCGATTCGGGAGACGTCCTCTTTTCGCGGGTGAAGATTACATACAGACAGGGCATTAAAAAAAGGGCGACAAAAATCCCCAGGGCGAGGCCGCCAATTGCTCCAACAGCCATAGGTTGCAGCATATCGCCGCCCTCCTCCAGATTCAAGGCAAGGGGAAGAAACCCGGTGATCACCATGAGGGTTATCATGAGCCGGGGTCGGAGGCGAATTTTGGCCGCCTCGATAACCGCAACAGGCGGGGAGCTATTTTGCAAAGCCCGGAGATCCTCAGCGAACGTCAAGAGCAGGACCCCTTCGTTTATGGTCGCCGCCGCCACTACCAGAATGCCAATCACTACCGTTGCCCCCAGGGGGATACCCGTGACCCAAAGGGCCAAGACCAAACCAGCCAGAGAGCCGGGAAGAGACACGAGGATAATCCAAGGCAGTCTCAGGCTGTTCCACTGCACGGCGTGGACCACAAAAGCGAAAAAGAGGGCAAAGGCCAAAACCAAAAGAAGGTCTCTTTGCATCTGGGCCATGGTCTGAGCTTGGCCCCCAAAAGTAATTTCATAGCCCGTTGGCAGTTCAAGCTTGGCCAGCGCCTTTTTCATCTCCCCTAAGGCTTCCCCCACGCTTGCCCCTGCCGCGTCCGCGCTGACGATGAGCTGCTTGACTTGATCCTTACGGACAATCTCGACCGGCCCGGTGGCTGGGATCGTCCGGGCGAGATCCCGAAGCCTCAAATACCCTCCCCGGCCGGATTCAATGGGGAGCTTATCAATATCTTGGTTCGATCGGATTCTATTCTCTGCGACCATGACCCGAATGTTGTAATAATATTCCCCGTCGCGCAATCGTGTGGCCACGGTTCCCCCGACGAGGGTGCGCAACATGCCGGCTACGTCGGCTACGGACACCCCCAATTCCGCGGCCCGCGTGCGGTCCACCTGGATTTTATATTCGGGCTTGCTCAAATCCGTCGCAATGTATACATTGGTAACCTGGGGAGATTGGCTAATAATGCCGGAGACCTGCTGGGCCAGCGCGAAGAGCCGGTTCATATCTTGCCCCTTGATCTCCACCTCAATATCGCCCTTGCCGACCTGCCGCAAGCCCTTGATTTTCATGGGCGTCACCATGGCCTTCCCGCCGGGAATGGAAATTTGGGTGACGCGGGGGCGGGTTTTTTTTATGTAAGCCTCCGTGCTGATTTTGCGGGCATGCCGGGGGATGAGCTGAATATTCAATTCTCCTTCATTGGCGACTTCATAGGTGTACACCCCCTGGACCCTTCCTCCCGCGAGAGTAAACATGCTCTCGATCAGCGGATCGCCGGAAAGTTGGGCTTCGATCTGGCTCAAGACCCGGTTGGTTTGTTCCACGGAGGATCCGGTGGGGAGCTTGACTTTCACCATG
>Ga0315282_10017685_pt1 | contig 10268 bp, 7 predicted proteins | sample YL17G07_20_MG_FD_203693 | JGI IMG/M metagenome (GOLD analysis project Ga0315282, IMG submission 203693) | Sediment microbial communities from Yellowstone Lake, YNP, Wyoming, USA - YL17G07_20 | ecosystem: Environmental > Aquatic > Freshwater > Lake > Sediment | place: USA: Wyoming | collected... | reverse complement strand
ACCATGTTCGCTGCCATCCGGAGCGCATGGTCACGCAACGGCGCGTGACCATGCCACCCTCCTCACGCAGGCGGGCGTTCACGCTGGTGGAGATTCTCGCCACGCTGGTGCTGCTGGCGATCATCCTGCCGGTGGCGATGAGCGGCATCTCGCTGGCCCTGCGCGTGGCCGACGAGAGCCGCCGCCAGACCGAGGCGGCCTCGCTCGCCGAGACCAAGATGGCCGAGATCCTCGCCATGCAGCAGTGGCAGACCGCATCGCAGGCCGGCGACTTCGCCCCCGACCGGCCCGAGTACCGCTGGGTGGCGCAGGTCAACGAATGGCAGGGCGCAACACAGGGCACGACGCTCGGCACGGCACTGAGCACAACACAGAGCACAACGCAGAGCGGGGCGCTGAAGCAGTTGGACGTCCAGGTCTTGTGGAACAGTAAGAACCGGGAGCGCTGCGTAACGCTGAGCACCCTGGTGTACACGGGAACCACGACAACGTCGGGAACCTCGCCATGAGCGGCCGCCACGCAAAATCTCGCGCGTCAACGCCGCTAGCGCCAACCGGCGCACTTTGCGCGGCGGGTCTCCTGACCCGCCGCGCACAACACGCGTGCGGACCCGTGCTCGCGTCTTCGGCGCGGTGGGTCCGGAGACCCACCGCGCAAAGGTTTGGGTTACGCCGCAGCACCGGGAGATTGCCCGCGTTCACGCTGCTGGAGATGCTGGTGGCGACGGCCATGGTCGCCGTCCTGGCGGGGTCCCTCTATGCAAGCCTTTCCATTGCGTTCAAGGCCCGCCGCAGCGCCATGGCGGCGGTCGAGCCCGTGCGCAAGGTCGAACTGGCCCTGGCGATGCTGGGCGAGGACATCAGGTGCGCCGTGGTCCCGAAGGGCGTGCTGGCCGGCCCCTTCCTGGGGACGGACGGAAAAGACGACCGCGGGCGCGATTCCGATACGCTGGAGTTCTACTGCACCGCCACCAGCCCCGAACCGGATGTGGGGATCGGCGACATCAAGATGGTCGAACTCCTGTGCGAGCCCTCGGACGACAGGCGGTCGCAGGTCCTCGTGCGATACGTCACGACCAACCTGCTGGCCCCCCAGACCGTCGAGCCCGTGCGCGAGGTCCTTTGCCGGGGCGTGTTTGCGTTCAGCCTGCGCTACTTCGACGGCTCCGACTGGCTCGACTCGTGGGACAGCACGGTCGAGAACAACGAGGTGCCGGGCGCCATCGAAGTGACGCTTCAGTTGGAGGACGCGCGGCAGCCGGACTCGGCGCTCGGCGGCTACTTCGCCACGAAGGTGTTTCTGGTTCCGTGCGGCCCGCCGCCGTCGGCCTCCACGCAGATTATCGGCGGCGGGTCCTCATGAGGCATCGGATGAACGGTTACGCGACAACTCGACGTGCCAGACGCGGGCGAGGCATGCCTCGCCCCTACAGGGGGCACGGCCGCGGCACGATCCTCATCGTCACGATGTGGATTCTGCTGGTGCTGGCGGGGCTGGTGCTGGTCCTGGCCCGCGCGATGCGCGTGGAGGGCGAACGCTCGGCCAACGAAGTGGCCACAACCCAGGCCGCCGCCGTCGAGCAGGGCGCAATCCAGTACGTCATGTCCTGCGTCGATGGCCTCAAGGGCGTCATGCCCCTGGATACCGACGTACCGTGCGAGGCCGTCCCGCTGGGCGACGGCGTGTTCTGGATTCTGCGGCCCTCGAGCGATGATGACCGGACGTATTCCTTCGGCATCACCGACGAGTGCTCCAAACTCAACCTGAACACCGCCACGCTGGCGATGCTCCAGCGGCTGCCCGGCATGACGGACGAGTTTGCCGCCTCCATCGTCGACTGGCGCGACACCGACACCAACGTCACGGCCAGCGGCGCCGAGAGCGAGTACTACCTGCGCCTGCCCGACCCGTACGAGTGCAAGAACGGCCCGCTCGAAACGGTGGAGGAACTGTTCCTGATCCGCGGCGCCACCCGAGACATCCTCTTCGGCCAGGACGTCAACCGCAACGGCGTCATCGACCTGGGGGAGAGCGAGTCGTCTTTCAGCGGCACGTTCAGCAGCAGCGGCTCGATGCTGAACCGCGGCATCATCGGCCTCGTGACCGTCTACGGGGCACAGCCCGCGACCGCCAGCAGCAGCGGGGGCTCAAGCAAGAGTTCCTCAAGCAAGGGCGGCAGTTCCACCCCAGCCGCGACCACCCCGACGGGGCTCGTGAACGTCTGCACCGCGCCGAAAGAAGTGCTCCTCTGCCTGCCGGGCCTGGAGGAGAGCGACGTCACCTCCCTCCTGGCGAAGCGGGCCACCAGCGGCACGGACCTCACCACCACCCTCTGGGTATTCGAGGTCCTGGCGCGCGACAAGGCCGTGGGCATCCGGTCGTACATCACGGCCAAGACGTACCAGTTCTCGGCCGACATCGTGAGCCTCGCCGCCAACGGCCGCGCGTTCAAGCGCTGCCGCGTCGTGATTGACTCGCGCACCAGCCCGCCGAAGGTGATTTACCGGCAAGACCTGACGCACCTGGGGTGGCCGCTGGCGCCGGAGATTATCGACGGGCTTCGCTTCGGCATGCCGCTGGAGCAAGTGGTGCAGACCGCAAGCCGGAGGGTTGGCTGAAGATGATGATATCCCGCAAAATGCTGGGGCTGGCGGCCACCGAGCGGTCGATCACGGCCGCGGAGATCGGCCTCGTCCACGGCCGCCCGGCGGTGCTCCATACCGCCGAGTTCCCGATGCCCGAAGGCGACATCGCGCGCGACCCGGCCCTCCTGGGGAAGGCCCTGCGGCAGTTCCTCAAGCAGAACCATTTTTCCTGCTCGCGCTGCGTCATCGGCCTGGGCACCCGCTCGCTGGCCGCCCGCGAGAAGTCGCTGCCGTCCACCGCGGCCGACCTGGTGGCCGGGGCCCTTTCGCTGGCGGCGGAGCGCGAGTTTGCCTCGGACCCGAAAGAACTGGCCCTCGATTACACGAAGCCCGTCGCTTCCGGCCAGGGGCAGTCCGTGCTTCTCGTGGCGGCCCCGCGGCGTAACGTGGACCACCTGCTGGCGACGGCCGAGGCGGCCGGCCTGACGGTGACGGCCATGACTTCGTCGGCGATGGCCCTGGCTTCCGCCACGGGCGGTCCGGCCTTTTCGCGGCGGCTGAACCTGTACCTCTCGCCCGGCGGTGCGGAATTGTGCGTGCAGTCGGGCGGAGGGTTCTACCTGCTCCGGAGCCTGCCGCTGGCCCCTCCCGTGGTCACGGGGGTGTCGCCCCAGGAAAACTGGCTGAGCGACCTTGCCGGAGAGTTGCGGCGCGTCCTGTCGCTCTTGCCGGGCGGGCCGACGGCGCCGCAGGCCGCCGAACTGGTCGTGTGGAACGCCGCGGGCCTTTCGGCGGAGGCGCTCGCCGCGCTGGGCGAGGGGCTGTCGCTCGAGGTGCGGCTCTGTGCGTATCCGGCGGATTTGGGCATCGCCGAGGCGCCGGCGGCGCCGGCAAGCGAGTCTGCCGCCGCAACCGCGCTGGCGGTGAGGGGGCTCCTGGGCAACGGGCAGAACGGGCTGGCGGTGGATTTTCTGCACTCGCGACTGACGCCTCGCAAGAAACTGGCCCTCGGAAAGAAAGTGGTCTGGGGCGCCGGCTTGGCGGCGGTCGTGGTCATCGTGATAGGCGTCCTGCTGCTGGACTGGCGGAATCAAGAGCAGGAAGTGGAGGACCTGGCGGGGCAACTGCGCGACATGAAGACGAACGTCGCCGCGGCCAAGGACGTCGTCGACAAGACGGCCTTTGCGCGGGGCTGGTATGACCGCAGGCCCCGGTTCCTCGATTGCATGCGCGAATTGACCCTGGCGTTTCCGATCGAGGGCCGTGTCTGGACGACCAGCGTCGGCATCGGCGAAGACATGAAGGCGCTCGTTTCCGGGAAGGCCTCCGACGAGGCCTCGGTGCTCGAAGTGCTGGATCACCTGGCGAAGAGCCCGAAGTTCTCGGACGTGCAGCCCCTGTACATTCGCGAGGTGGGCGGCGGCTCGTCGGCCGTGTCCTTTGCCATCAGCCTCAGATTCGTGAAGGCGGACTGACCATGTTTCTCTCGAAACGAGAACGGCTCATCATCACCGTGACGCTCGTCGTGGTGGCGCTGCTGCTGCTGGACAGTTACGTCGTGACGCCGCTGCGCGAATTCAGCGACCGCGCGGCCGCCCGCAAAGAAAGCCTCCTGGCCGAGATGCAGCGGGGCCATGACCTGCTGGCCCGCAAGCGCGAGGTCGGCGCGAAGTGGCGGGAGATGGTGGCGTCGGGCCTCAAACGCGACCCCGCCGAAGCCGAAAGTCAGATCCTCCACTCCGTGGGAGACTGGGCCAAGGACGCCGGCCTGAAACTCTCGTCCGTCAAGCCCGAGCGACAGCCCGACAAGCGGAAACTCCAGGAGATCTCGTTCCAGGCCTCCGGCACGGGCTCGATGAACGCCGTGGCGCGGTTCATGTGGCGGCTGGAGACGTCCAAGGTGCCCATCCGCGTGAAGGAGTTCCAACTGGGCGCCCGCAAGGAAGCGACCGACGACCTGACGCTTCAACTTCGCCTCTCCACCCTGTACCAGGCGCCCGAGGCCCCCGCCCCCGCCACGCCGGAAGCCACCGGGGCGCCGGCTGAATCCACAGGAGACACGGAATGACCCTTCGCACCGCCGCGTTCTGCCTGCTCGTGCTGCTGCCTGTCGTGGCCTTGGCCGCGACGCCGCCGGCGGCGCCGGCACCGGCGATTGCGCCTGCGCCAGCGATTGCACCTGCGATTGCGACTGCGGCACCTGCGCCGGCGCGTGTGCCGGCGCGTGCGCCGGTGCCTGCGCCGGCGCCTTCCGCCCCGGGCGCCGCCGCCCCCAAGAGCCCTCAACCGAGCACGTGGGAGAGTTACCGGGTGCTGTCGGAGCGCAACATCTTCACGCGCAACCGTTCCAGGCCATCGAGCGGCTATCGCGGGCCCAGCCGCGAGGGGCCTCCCCCGCCGCCCGTCTACACAGGCGACACCTCGCTCGTGCTGACCGGCATCATCCGGCAGGGGGACGACTGCGTCGCGTTCTTCGAAGACACCCGGACCGGAAAGACCACCCAGTTCCTGGCGGGCGCAGCGCTGAGCCGTGGCCGCCTGGGCCTGATCACGGAGGACACCGTCCACTACGCTTGCGACGGGGAGATCCGGAAGATCACGATCGGCAACACGCTGGCCGGCACCGCGGCGTCGTTCCCCAAACCGGCGAGTTCAACAACTACCGCGGCGTCTTCCGCGTCGCCGGCGCGTGCGCCTGGCGCACCTCCGGCCCCCACAGGGGCCGTCACGCTGACAACCGCGCCCGCTGCGCCGCCGTCGGGGGCGCTACCGTCTCCGCCGGCAGCGCCGGCAACAGCGGCTGCGGGAACCACGACCCTGCAACCTTCGGCAGCGCCTCCGCAGGCCGCTGCCGCCCCACCGAGCGGCGGCACTGCCGCCAGTATCCTTGAAGAACGAATGCGCCAGCGGCGCGAACAGGAGCTCAGCAAATGAGAACCATACTCGGCCTCTCCAGTCTTCGGCGCAAATGGCTTGACGGCAAACTCGCATGGCTGGCATGCGGCGGAGTCCTGGCCGCAGCAGCCGTCGCGCTGCTTCTCGCTTTGACGCCGGCGGACGCCCCGGCCGCCGCGCCAGGCGAGTCTTTGCCGCCCGCCGCGCCAGTCGCACCGGCCGCACCGCCTCCGGCGGCCGCTCCGTCGGCCCCGCCGTCGGCAGATCAACCGCCGCCCCCGGCTGCGCCTTCGCTGCCCGTGCCTCCGCCCGTGGCGCCGCCTGTGCTTCCTGCGCCGCCGCCTCCGCCGACAGCGCCATCAACTCCGCCGAACACAACTCCGGGCGAGGCGGCCCCTGCTGCGCCCCCCATGCCCGCGCCAGGCGCCGCGCCGGGTGAAGCGCCGCCCGCTGCGCCCTCAACGCCAGTGCCGGGCGCCGCGCCGGGTGAAGCGCCGCCCGCCGCGCCCTCAGTGCCCGCGCCGGGCGCCGCTCCAGGCGCCGCACCCGGTGAAGCGCCGCCTGCTGCGCCCTCAGCGCCCGCACCCGGTGCCGTGCCCGGCGCTGCTCCCGGCGCTGCTCCGGGCGCCGCTCCGGCCGAGGCGCCTCCTATCCCGCCGTTGCCGCCGAGAAAGCAACTCACGGGCCCCATCACGCTGAACTTCAAGGACGCCGCGCTTCGTTCGGTGCTGGAGTACCTCTCGGAGGCCGCCGGCCTGATCATCGTGCAGGAGGCCCCGGTCGAGGGCCGCGTCACGGTCATGAGCCTGCAACCGCTCAGCGTGGACGAGGCCGTGTCGCTTCTGAACACCGTGCTCAAGGACAAGAACTACGCGGCGATCCGCACCGGCCGGACCCTGAAGATCGTGGCGCTGGACCAGGCCAAGAAGTCCGCCCTGCCCGTTCGCTCCGGCAACGACCCCGAGAAAATCGAGCAGTCGGACCAACTGATAACCCAGGTGATCCCGATCCGGGCCGCCGACGCGGTCCAGTTGAGGCGCGATCTGGCCACCCTCATCCCGGCCTATGCGGACCTGAGCGCCAACGCCGCCACCAACTCGCTGATCCTGACCGATACGCAGACGAACGTCCGCCGGTTTGTCGAGATCGTCCACGCCCTCGACACGCAAACGACAAGCGTGTCGGAGATCAGGGTCTACCAGTTGAAGTACGCCAACGCGGCCAATGCCGCCACGCTGATCAACAACCTGTTCAAGACGGACCAGCAGGGCCAGTCCGGCGGCGGCGCGAGCCCCTTTGGCTCCATACGGTCATTCATGTTCGGAGGGGGCGGGGGGCCTCCCGGCGGAGGATTCTTCGGCGGGGGATTCCCCGGAGGCGGATCTAGCGGACGCGGGCCGCGCGGCGAAGCCGGCGAATCCGGGCCGCGCGGCGATCCCGGCGACTTCGGGCGGCGCGAAGACCGCGGCGACCGCGGCGGCGACCGCGGCAGCGAGGCCACCATCGGCGGCCGACAGCAGCAGCAAAAAGTGACCGCCTCCTCCGATGACCGCACCAACACGCTGGTGGTGAGCGGCCCGCCGGAGTTACTGAAGGTGATCGACGACATCGTCAAGCAACTCGACTCCAACCCCACCGAGGAGCAGGCCGTCTTCATCTACTCGCTGAAAAACGCCAAGGCCCTGAACGTCGAGGGCGTGCTCAACAACCTCTTCGGGTGGTCGGGCGGCTCGACCTCCGGCAGGAGTTCGTCAATGGGGGGGACCAGCACGAGCCCGTTCAGGTCGGGGGCGGGCACCGGGAGTTCCGGCATCGGCGGCTCAAGGAGCGGCGGCCTCGGCTCCAGCGGCCTCGGCGGCGGCATGGGATCGAGCAGCCGCGGCTCCAGCGGCCTCGGGTCCAGCAGTTTCGGGTCCGGCGGCTTCGGCAGTTCGTCGAGTTACAGCAGCCGGTCGGGAATGGGCTTCGGCACGAGCCAGAGCCGGGGGAGCACCTCGCGCCTGTCGTCCTCGGCCATGGCGGCGGCCTCGGACCTCGTGGGCCAGGTATTCGTCGTGGCCGACGAAGACACCAACTCGCTCCTCGTGACGGCGGCCTCCAAGAACTTCGAGAGGATCAAGGAGATCCTGGCCGACCTCGACCGCCCCGTGCCGCAGGTCCTCATCAAAGTCCTCATTGCCGAAGTGACCCACGAGAACACGCTCGACCTCGGCGCGGAGTTCTCGTTCCTGAATCTGCGCGCCTCGGGCACACGGGGAAACACCATCGGAACTAACTTCGGCGTGGCGGCCCAGGCGACCGGATTCATGCTGAAGGTGCTCGACGGCGACTTCACCGCCGCAATTCACCTCCTGGCCGGCGTCGGAAAACTGGACGTCCTCTCGCGCCCCTACATCCTGACGAGCGACAACCAGCAGGCCTCGATCATGGTCGGCCAGGAAGTGCCGTTCATCACACGCTCGCAACTCACCGACACCGGCCAGACGATCAACACCATCGAGTACGACGACATCGGCATCATCCTGACCGTGACGCCGCACATCAACCCCGACGGCTTGGTCATCATGGACGTCTACCCCGAAATCTCGGCCTTGACCGGGCAAACCGTTCCCATCTCCGAGACCGTCAACGCGCCGGTCTTCGCCCGCCGCGCGGCCCAGAGCCGCGTGGCCATCCGCGACGGCCAGACGATCGTCATCGGCGGCCTCATGGAAGACCGCAACACCGACCACGTGGACAAGGTGCCGATCCTGGGCGACATCCCCTGGCTGGGCGCGATCTTCAGCCACACGACCAAGGACAAGATCAAGACGGAACTCCTCATCTTCCTCACGCCGCACGTCGCCAAGGTGCCCGACGACCTCCAGGGCATGTCGGCCGACGAGCAGGCGGGCAGCAAGGTCATCCGCGACGCGATCGAACCGGGGGCGTTCGACGATCACCTGAAGGGCATGAGTCGGGGCGCCGCCCAGCCGCCGGCCGAAGAAGAAAAGCCCAAGCCGCCCCCCGAGGGAGAAAAGCCCAAGCCGCCGGCCTCCCTGCCCGGGAGCGAACTGCCTCCGACCGGAGCACGAGATGAGCCGCGACGCTAGACTCACGGCGCCACCTTCAGAGTTTCGCGCGGCGGGTCTCCGTACCCGCCGCGCCGACTGCCGCCTAACCTCGCGGGCCTGCCGCTATGCCGTGGCCGGCTGCCTGGCATGTTGCGTCGCCCTGGCGATGATCGCCGCGGGATGCCAGACGGCCGCGCCCGTGGCCCGGACGACCGGCATCAAGACCGGCGTCGAGACCGACCCGTGCGCCGACCGCCTGCACGAGATCAGCGGGCGACTGCTGCTCTACTACTCGGTGACCGGGAAGATGCCCCCGACGCTGGCCGACCTGAAGGGAGTAGACTCGGCGCCGATGCCGCCGCTCTCCTGCCCGGCCTCGGCCAAGCCCTACGTCTACAACCCGGTGGGGCTTGTGGTGCAGGGCCGGCCCGGCCGCCTGGTGATCTACGACCCCGCCCCCAGCCACAACGGGAAGCGTTGGGGGATCCTCGCCGCCATCACCGCCGGCGACCAGCCGCTGTCAAGCCGCGTGGTCTTGGTGCCCGAGGGCCCGATATTTGCGATCGGCAAGTAGCGGACGGGCCGCTACCCCGGCGTACAAAGAGGCCGCTGCATAAGAAACAAGGGGCCGGAGAGATCCTCCGGCTCCTCGTGTGAGGAGGTTGGTCGGGGCGAGTGGATTCGAACCACCGACCTTCTGCACCCCATAATTCTCTAGTCCATTCGCCCACGGTCAAAACCGTGCGTTCACGGTACATTACGCGGTTTCCCATTGCAAGCATATTCTTCCGTTGCCGTCGATTTCGCGCCGTTTCGGGTAGTTTACCCGGTCGGCAGGGAGGGTTCGGAATGAGCCGCGGCGTCAGTGCAGGTCGCGTCGCCGGCGGCCGGCGCGGGCGGATCCCAGTGGCGGCGCGGAAGGCGAGAACGTCAGGGCCGTGCGGTCGGTCTCGGCATCGTACTCTCCGACCGGGTTTTCATGTTCGTATCTTCAAGTCAACCACGCTGCCCGCGAATGGCCCTGCGCAGCGCAGCCCAATCGGAGTCAGTCGAGTTTGACCGTCAGTATGGCAGGCATCGTCGCATCTACTCCACTTGGCTTAACTTTGTGCCGGCCGGGAAGAACCGCACGCGGGCATAGCCTTCGCCGGCGGGGCTCGGCTCGATCACCATCACCGGGGCCGCTTCCGCCTGGACGAAACGCTCGGACCCGTCGCCGGCGGGGCGGACGGGCCGGCCGAAAGTCCAGTGGGCGCGGGCCGCCGGGGACCCGAGTACGTCAAGTCCGAGTTGAAAGCCCTTGCCGTCGGCGGCGCAGAAGGCCCGGTACGCCTCGATCACCTGGCCGAACCGCAGATTTGCCATCCAGCAGAAGTCCGTCCACCTGTCCCAGTAGCGCCTCTTGTAGAGCCAGTCGGCAGCCGCGTCGACGTCGGCCCGGTCCCACGCGAGGTTCGGCCTGGCCGCGGCCTCTTTCCCGCATTTGGAATCAGGACGGCCGACTGGCATGTTGGCTCCCCCTGGCAGACGTGCCGGATTGACAAAGCCGTCGGCCACGAGTTGGAACAGTTGGCAGGGAACAGTCCGAAGGCCGCGGAGCTTGAGTTCCTCCGTAGCGTCTTTGGTGGAACCCGGATAGGTCAGTGAAACCGCGGCCGCCTTGCCGCCGGTATCCGCCAGAAGTACCGGCATCATTGCCTCAAAGTCCTCGCGCAGCCAGAAGTGGTACGGCGA
>Ga0315282_10017683_pt1 | contig 10269 bp, 8 predicted proteins | sample YL17G07_20_MG_FD_203693 | JGI IMG/M metagenome (GOLD analysis project Ga0315282, IMG submission 203693) | Sediment microbial communities from Yellowstone Lake, YNP, Wyoming, USA - YL17G07_20 | ecosystem: Environmental > Aquatic > Freshwater > Lake > Sediment | place: USA: Wyoming | collected... | reverse complement strand
TTTACTTATTTTTTCGTTGATTATCTGGCTTGGATACTAATAGGAATTGGATTCATTGTGTTCCTTGTCGGTAGGTTTATGTAATGAGTGCCGTCGCCCAGCAGAGTTTATCTGACAACTATGCTGCGCACCTTCGCTCAAACCATCCAAAGGTTAAGCCTCAGAACATGCTCAGAACCATAGGCGAAATGGCGATAAAAAGCTAAAATAGAAAGAGGTACTTTACCATGAAGGAATGGAGACACCCTGGAGGGAAATTGCGCGAATTAGGAGCTGAGGCTCTCACTGATGCCGAACTTTTAGCTATTCTCATTTCTACAGGAATCAAGGGAAAGCCCGCTGAGAAAATCGCGGAGGAAATTCTATTAAAATTTGGTTCCTTCAAAGGAATGGCTAATCAACCCCTGGAAAAGTTTTTGGAAATCAAAGGCCTTGCTGATGTGAAAATTATTAGAATCGCCGCGGCCTTTGAAATCGCTCGAAGAATTGTAAATCAGGTCTTATCCGAATTATTTCCTCCGGCAGGCGAAAATGGCGAGTAAACTCGAAGGAAAATCCACCCGGATCCCGAGCCCTTTTGATCCTACTGCTCACAAAACAGAACGGTCCGCGGTTGCTGTGCTCATGTCCTGGATGCGGCGAATTATTGAGGATAAGAATCTGGACCTTGGTATGCCTGATGTTGACACCTCAAGCACTAATGGGAAGAGTCCGGATGTAGTTATTTGCGAATCAAGGCGAAGCCAGAACGTCCTCTGTGTCATTGAGGCCAAGCCTCCCTATTATGATGTTTTTGACGAGGAGAATTTAAAAGAACCCGCGCAAGGGAAAGCAAACTATCGAAAGGCTAAATACTTCGCCACCACTAACTTCAAAACACTTGTCTGGTTCAACACCGAAAAGGTAAATGCCATGAAACCGGAGGAAGAACAGATCGTTGAAAAATTCTCTCTCTCCGAACTTGAAAATTTAAACGATCTCGAACAGACAAGATACAGTGAACCGATAAAGAAAGGGCTTGAAGATTTTCTCAGCAAACTTTATTTTGTCCATTCTGGCAAAGAGGCTGAACCCAGGCACGCCATAGATGAGTTTTTAATCTTCAGGCTTCAAGAGAAGATAAGGGTTCTGGCCACTTACTACAAAAGGATTATTGATGATCAATGCCACAAGGACCCTGCATTTGCCGGTAAACTCAAAAAATGGTTTCAAGACCAGGGCTGGAGTTTTGCCTGGCATCCTCAGGACTTTGACAAGGCGGCAAGACAGACCGCCTATCTTCTTGTAAATAAAATTCTCTTCTATAACCTTCTTCAAGCAAAAAGACCCCAGGAGCTTGACCCTCTGGAAATATCAGAGAGCCTTACAAAGGGCGCATTACTTCAGAATTTTATTCAGGACTTTTTTAACCAGGTCTTGAAGATTGACTATGAAACTATCTACACCACAGACTTCATTGACACCATTGCTTTTCCTGATGAAAAAGAAGTCGTCAAAGAAATAAAAGAACTTGTTAATGTCCTTAAGCGCTACGACTTTTCCAAACTTGGTTACGATGTTATTGGCAGGATCTTTGAACAGCTTATCCCCCAGGATGAACGGCACAATTTAGGGCAGTATTTCACTAACCCGGATATTGTGGATTTAATTCTTAGGTTCTGCTTACATCACGAGGATGATAAAATTCTTGACCCTGCCTGTGGCGCTGGGACCTTCTTAGTGAGAGCTTATCAACATAAGAAAATTATGAATCAGAGAAAGCCCCATGAGGAAATCCTTGATACCCTCTGGGGTATTGATATTGCTAAGTTTCCTGCTCACTTATCGACTATTAATCTTGCTATCAATGATCTGGGTGTGGATAAGAATTATCCGAATATCCTTCATGAGGATTTCTTCAACCTTCTTTTGAGAGACGAAGGTTTTGACCCGGAGAAATGGAGGAAGGCCAGGGCGAAAACCCTTGGACTTCAAGAACGAGAAATAGCCTATCCCCGATGGTTTGATGCCGTGGTTGGCAATCCACCTTATACCCGACAGGAAGAAATAAGCAAAATCTCCCCTGAAGATGCTGGATATAAAGGAGAACTCATAAAGAAGGCCCTATTTGTTAATAACAAAATGATTGCTGAAATTGGAGGACAGGCAGGTATTCATGCCTATTTCTTTGTGCACGGTACGAAGTTTTTGAAAGACGGGGGGTATTTCGGCTTTATTGTCTCCAATGCCTGGCTCGATGTTGGCTATGGCAAGGGGCTTCAGGAGTTTTTCTTAAATAATTACAAAGTTGTCGCCATTATCGAATCTAAGGTGGAGCGCTGGTTTGAAGAAGCGGACATCAACACCTGTATTATCATCCTTCAAAGATGTAGGGAAAAGAAGGAGCGAGATGAAAACCTGGTGCGCTTTGTCTCTCTCAAAAAGCCCCTGCGTTCCTTCATTCCTCCAGCTCAAGATATGTGGGAAAAGCAGGTGGCAAGGCTAAATGAGATTGATAAGCTGAAAAAGACCATCCTCGCGCACAGCGATTTCTACGAAAACGAGGAATTGAGGATCTACCCTAAAAGTCAAAAGGAATTGTGGGAAGAGGGCTTTGACCCTGAGGAAGGAAAATATGTGGGTGCCAAATGGGGCAAATATTTAAGGGCGCCAGAGATTTTCTTTAAGATCCTGGAAAAAGGCAAGGACAAGCTCGTGCCCCTGAAAAAAGTGGCAGATGTCCGTCGAGGATTTACAACTGGCGCAAACGAGTTCTTCTATTTGACTGAGGAGGAGATAAAGAGGTGGGGGATTGAGAAAGAGTTCTGGATGCACCAGGATGAAAAGGGGAACTGGGTACCGAATTACATAATCAAGTCCCCCCGGGAATGTAAATCCATCATTGTCGATCCTAAGGATCTGAAATACCGGGTTTTGATGATTCATAAGGACAAAAAGAATTTGAAGGGAACTAATGTTTTGAAATACATTGAGGAAGGCGAAAGGAAGGGATTTCACAAGAGGCCCACATGTGCCAGCAGGCAAAGGTGGTATGATTTGGGAGGTCAAAAGCCCCCTGAAATAATATGGTTCAAAGCTTTCAATGACCGAGTATTTGCCCCATTAAATACCTTTTCTGGTTTTTCCAGCGATAGGTTTTATGCCATTTATCTGAAAAACCCTAAAGACAAAGAAAGCCTGTCCTATGTTCTTAATTCCACCTTTGAGCATCTGGTCGTGGAGCTTTGGGGAAGGGTTAATTTAGGAGAAGGCGCCCTTGATAATATGACCTACGAAGCAGCATCCATGCTTACGATTAATCCCGAGAAAATGGAATTGCCAAATAAATCGTTAGACTTAAAAAATTTCCTCTCTCGTCAAATTGATTCTTGCTTTGTTGAGCTCGGCGCCTCCTCTCCCGAAGAAGTCTCCCTTGACAAAGTCAAGCCCGACCGGAGGGAACTGGACAAAATCATTATGGGAGAAATCCTTGGGCTTACTGATGAAGAGCAACTCGAGGTATACCGGGCGGTGATCGATTTAGTCAGGTCCCGTATTGAAAAGGCCAAGAGTTTTGGAAAAAAGAAGAAAACCAGGGAAGGGATCAATGTAGATGCCTTTGTTAAGACCGTGATGGACAATATCGGTGGGGAGACGCTGGGGAAATTCTATAGGGAGAAGATACTCTCCCAAGAATCGCTCTTGGAAAAAACGCTTCCCAGGGCATCTGGAGAGGTGAAAATTGAGCAAGGCTTGTTTGGCTGGAGACTTTCTGCCGGCCAGGAGAAAATCGAATGCCATTCTGAGGAGGAGGCCCGCTATCTCAGAGTCTTTCTGGAAGCGGGAATGGATAAGGTGAAAATCCCTGAGGACAAGGACTATCTAAAGAGTATTCTTTTTGAGGTTGAAGAGCGCAAAGCCAGGATTGATGAAATAATCGATTCCTATTTTGAATCCATTATGGACCCTAAAGTCAAAGAAGAGCTAAGGCATCAACTCTGGTCAGAGATTATTAAATGAAAGCGCGCTTATGCGGCAAGCAAAACGGTTACAGTCCTGATGAATGAAATTCCAGAGGGGAGGGAAGCGGAAGGGATTGAGAAAATGACAAGTAAATATATTGCTGGAGCTAGGGCTGGCCTGAAAATGATAAGAGCCTTGAAAAAGGAAAGTCCGCATTTCCGCAGCCGTTAGATAAAATGCTATTAGAGGTAGCGGAAGATGAATGAGGAGAAGAAGCTTTTTAATGAAAATGACCGAGATTATATTGGTCCTTCCCCTTACGTTGAGTCGCAGTTTGATTATTTAAATCGTTCTGCTCGGCCAGAATTCAAAAGAATTCGTAATCTGCTGGAACGATGGTTCAAGCATTTTCCTTCTGAAGCTCAAGATGAATTAGGAGCGCGTTTTCAATCTAAAGACGATCGACATCATCTCGCTGCATTCTTCGAACTGTACCTTCATGAATTGCTTTCTAAGTCTGGATTCGATATTGAGACTCATCCTAAAGTAAACAACAAGGCAACACATCCAGATTTCAAAGTTTTAAAAGATGGGGAACCGCTATTCTATTTAGAAGCTTCTCTGGCTGCTATGTCTGATGCCGATAGATCAGCAAAAGCCAGAGAAAACCGAATTTATGATGCCATAAACAGAATAAAGTCGCCAAATTTCTTTATTGGATTAAAAGTTCATGGAGCACTAGCTACTGACCCTCCAAGTGCAGAGCTACATAGGTTCCTCGAAGATAAGCTATCTAATCTGGATCCAGATGTGATAGCTAAACAATTTGAACAAGGTGGGCAAGACGCATTACCTCAATGGGATTGGGAGCATGATGGCTGGCAAATTACCTTTTTTCCTATACCAAAGAAACCTGAAGCCCGAGGAAAGCCAGGCGTGCGTCCAATTGAGCTCATAATGTCAGATCCACATTGGGTAACTCCTCATGTCGGGATTAGGGAATCAATTAAAGATAAAAACTCGAAATATGGCGAACTTGATTTGCCATACATAGTTGCCATAAATGTTATTGATGAGTTGGGAGCGAATGATATTGACATTAGTAACGCTTTATTTGGAGAAGAGCAAGTTACCATAATTTTTCGTGGAAACAAATTAATTGAACAGCGACTAGGACGAAAGCCGAACGGTGCTTGGTATGGTCCGAAGGGTCCGTGGAATAAGCGAGTTAGCGCAGCGTCGATCGTAGTTAATTTACTTCCGTGGAGCATTGCTAAGGTGACCCCCGTTCTTTGGCATAATCCTTGGGCGAGTAGGCCCCTAAGTCCAGAATTACTACCGTTCCCCAAATTTTTAGCGGGAGAGGACAATCATTTGAAGGAATTTAAAGGGAAAAATAGTTGGGAATTGCTTGGATTAGACCCCAATTGGCCAGAAACATATGAAGATTAATAGCACTTCAGTCAACAGAAAATATCTGGCTTTTGCTTCCGCCTTCGCCCAAAATTCCCCTTCAGAAACCTTCGGATGCGACCGAAACGTCAGGCGAATATTTAGTTTAGTGAATTGATCTAAAAGTAAAACGAACGAAAGAAAGGTGGATAAGATGAACAAGAAGTCTGTAGAACAATTATTGATGGAGATCGAGGACTTTTCTCGGGCTAGAAAACTTTCAAAGAGAGAAATGTCGCAATTGTTAGGCATCCCTTATAACACTCTCCAGAAATGGTTTCAAAAAGGCAAGGGGAAAAGACATCCATCACCAGCTTATGTTGAAAGGATAAAGCAGCTTCTTGAGTCTCAGAAAGAAACTGATACATACTGGAAAGATCTCTGGATAAAAATTCTAAAGTGGTGGGAAACGCAACATCATTTCTCTACTGTCAAGGAATTAGCAGATGAGATTGGGTGGGATGCGCAAAATCTAAATAACCATCTTCAGAATAAGGATATGCCCCCGAAACTTGTAGTAGAAAAAATTGCAAAAACTATTGGCTTTGACATTCCCTCTCTGGACTTCATGCTTAAGGAAGCACAACGAAGAACAGAGAAAGTGAAACATCTTTTACTATTTGTGGAGGAAGAACTTGGGTGGTTTCGAGATAGTTCAAAAGAAGCCCGTGATATTTTTAGGAAAAATTTAGATCTTGTTGATGTTGGATACATTTCGAGCCTTCTTACCATGCTGGGTGATGAAGATAAATTTAAGAGATGGCTTACTTTAACCACTAACAGATTCAACTTTTTCAAAAAGAAAGGAGAAAGAAATGAGAAAGGTTCCTATTAAGTTTGGTAGTCTTGCAGCTGTCCTCCAGTTATTAGGAAGTCTGTATAGAAGTCCTGCTGATGCTATAAAGGAGCATGTAAGTAATGCTATTGATGAACACCTTAGAGCAAAGGATATTAGTAAACAACTTCCAGTTTGTCGGGTAACTTTTACTTTAGAAAAGGATAAGGTAATAATTGAGTATCCTTATGGAATGTCTAAAGAGGAATTTGAAGATGCACTTCAACGGGTGGCTGATTCTGTAAAAAAGAGTCGTGGTTTTAAACAGATAGGTCAACTTGGGATTGGGATGTTTAGTTTTTTTCAAATTGGTAAGAAATGCATCTTCTTTTCTAAGAAAGACAAGGGGTGCGAAACTATAAAAGTTGCACTTCGAGAAGGCTCTGACGAGGCTGAGTTTGAAACTGCTACAAAAAGAGAAAGTTTATCGAGTCCCGGAATCAAGATCGTTATTTCTGGACTATTATTTGACCCGACGAAACAAAGAGGTCCCCTCTCTCCAGCAAAACTTCAAAAACTATTTGAGGAAAAATTTGACCCATACCTGAAAGATAGATCGCTTGAAATTGTTATATACTCCAAGGGGAGTTCTTATACTGTAAAGCCACAAAAGATAGATCTACCTCGAGTAGGCGAAAGTTATAAAAATTGGCCACTTACAAGGGATCGAGATAAGAGATTTTCTTTGGAATTATATTTTGACCGATCTGGAAAAGGGAAAGTTAGCATTCGACACATGGGAGTTACAATTGTTGATGATATCAAGACTTTGTCTGCTTATGGCCTAGAAGAAAGTGTCTATGCAGGTGGAGATGCAAAGGGGTTTATCGATGCTGATTTTTTAAAACCTCTTCCAGCCAGAACAGGATTTGAAGAAAATAAGGACTGGATAGGCCTTCTTGATGAGCTAGATAGAATTCGTCCTTCAATTGAAGTAGAGGTTGAGGATCTCAGGCAGGAAGAAGCAAAGAAAAAATTAACCGAAGTTCAAAGAAAAGCCATTGAGTTAGCAAGAGAAATTTTAAATATAGAGGAATTCAAAGATTTAGAATTATTGGAAGGATTAGGACGAAAACTTCCTGAACCAAGGCTTCCACTTAATGGGTTCGATTTTGTACCCTCCTCAATCAGACTTGAACCGCGGGAAAACGGAACTCTTCCATTAAAGGCTTCTGTGCCCAAGGTGGTTCCAGATAACAGTGAGGTAAAACTTAGCATTGACGATTCTTTGGTTGAACTAAAAATACATAATCTAATTCTTAATGCGTCCGAAGCCGACAAGGACGGCATTGTTACCAAACATATTTCTTTCGTAGGTAAATCGAAAACTACTGTTCCAGCTAAATTGGTTGCTACAACAGGAAATCTGAAAGCCATAGCTCATATTAGGGTGGCTGAATCTGAACAAAAAAGAGAGCCTATTACTGGGAAAGAAAGAGAAGGCCATGGAATCAACTATAAAGAAACACCTTTTGAAGAAGGTCCATCTAAACATAGTAGATACGGACATGTTTCGAGGGTCATTGAAATTAACGAACTCAATGAGGATTACAAGCAAGAGGTACTCAATGGGTCAGAGCAGACACAACTTGCCTACGCCGCACTCATGATTGGAAAAGAAACTATAGCCTACAATGATAAGACTGGCATTACCGATGAGTATCTCGAAAAAATGCTTTCGTTCTATTTTCGATTAAAGAGTAAATTGGCCGGGACTTCGACAAGTCTTATGAAAAAACCACGCGGGCGACCCCGAAAGAGTATTTGAGAAGAAGCCTTCCAATAATAGCCTTCCAATAATGGAAAGATGACGGGGAAGGGATATCGAGCAAAACGATCGCCTAACACAGCATAAGAGGTTTGTAACCTTCGTCACTCACCCAAATCCTTCGTTAATACTCAGGAATTCTAGGACTGCACCCCCGTATTCGGACCACAGGTTAGGCTCTGCCGTAGGCAGAACTGAGCAGAAGCGTTTTGGCGGTCAGCATCTTCTCCATAATTCTCCCTTAAACCCGAGGCTGAAACTTAAGAAACCCTGTCACATTTTCCTAAGTTAAAGTGTCAAGTCGGAAGGTTCACTCCACAGACCAAGCTCTTTATGCATAACTTGCTAGTGAAATGAGGTTTGATACTTTTCCACGTAAGCCTCTAACAAGTTTTTCGTCTGCCGTAATAAGAGGGCAACCCAAATCCTCAGCCAAAAGTAGGTATAAGGCATCACAATAGGAGGTCTGATATTTAATAGCTAATCTCATTGCTTCATATTTAGCACCAGAATCATCGAAAATAAGTAGTCCTAAAGATTCAAAAGAGTTAATCGCTTCACGCCAGGTCTGCTCATCAGCCCTTACTCTTGCAGCTCCTGCTTTAATAGCTGCTGGAACCTCATAGGTAATTAGGCGAGGAGCAACTAATTGGACTTCACCTTGTTTAAATCTTGAGAAAAGCAAATCTACTCTTTCTAAACCTTGCTCGTCTTTGAGGTATAGCTTGGCTACCACATTGGCATCAACAACTAATCGTTCAGTCACTACCTTCTTTTCCCTCGCGAAACTGGCGAATTAAAATAGCGGTTGTTAGGGGCCTGATATCAAGCTTGTCGTGAACCCTCTGCGCTAATTCTAGAGCATTGCCTCGTGCTTCCAGTTCCTCTTCTGTTGGCTTGGGCCATTTACCGGCACGCAAGTCATCAAACGTTATCTCAGGATGCTCGGGAAGGCTTATTTTCCATCTCCACGTTGCTGTTGGTAAATCTATATTGTTAATCTCAAATAACACAGGTTGCTGGCCATCAAAAGTTGTCGGCGAGGACAGTTCAATGGATCGCCAACGGTAGGGTTGTGGCATCCAAGTTTGTAGATCAAACGTAATGTATTCCGAAGAGAGAATGCTATCTGACAATATTTTTTTAACATCTTCAGCCGAGGTTACGGTGGGAATTATCATAGGAGTTATCATTGCCCCTCCTCTAAAAGGCTTACTATCTTTTTACTTTGTTCACTTGCATAATCCAAGCCGGAGTTTACAAAATCACGAAGCATTCTTTCAGCTAATTCCTCCTGCTCCTTCTTTATATAAAAATCTACATCCACGAATGTAGCTACTTTAGGTAATTTAGGAGGCTTGAACGCAAGCACTGATTCCAATTGAGGTGATTCCATAGGGCCGAATAATATATTTGCCCTATATTCGCCAGAAGCAAGAACAAAGCTAGCACCAACATCTATTGACTCCTCGGCAATATTTATCGGCTTGTAAATCTTCGTTTTGTAAGAAGTTACAAGCTCGTTGAAGTTGAGTTGAGACTCTTCAACCCAAAAACTTCTTTCACCAAGGCGTGAAAGCGGGGGTAAGGTAACTAAATCACTTATCTTTCTAAACACCGTCATAACATTATCGACACAGTAGCCTTTGTTTGGGACATCTCCTAAGAAAATAGCGGTATGCCAGGGATCAACCACAATCCGCATTCGCTTCTCAGAGATGGTTAACTCAAATCCCGGTAATGGCGCCTGTCTTTCAGGCAGTTCCTTACCTGCAAGTAAACGGTATAAATCCTCATAAGGGGTAAAAAGTTTAAGAGGCTTACTGTGTCTGAGTTCAACAATAACCTGCAATAAATTCATCACGTAAAATCCTTTTAAAATTATTTTATCACTTCAAAAAAAGGGGTCAAGTCCCCGAATTGACTCATTAAAAATCAAATCAATAATAGGTCGTTGCTACATTTAGATTCTTGCCCATATACCTTTTTAAAACTTTTCGGGTATTTAACAATTTTTTCAATGGATCCATTGCTTGGGTTACAGTATCCTTGGTACGAGTGCACTGTAGCGAAGCGGAGAAGGAAGATGCATTGGTTAACTCCCGGTACCTCGTAGCAAGGAAAAACAGAGGAGAAAAATGGGAAAACTCCAAAGGGCCCGCCGGGTCGGCGTGCGGCGAGCCCCCTGAAGCGCGCCAACCGAGATCCCCAAAATCTACGCCGACCGGGACCTCCTTTTATTTTTCCTCCGGTAACCCCCTTATATTTACCA
>Ga0315282_10017682_pt1 | contig 10269 bp, 8 predicted proteins | sample YL17G07_20_MG_FD_203693 | JGI IMG/M metagenome (GOLD analysis project Ga0315282, IMG submission 203693) | Sediment microbial communities from Yellowstone Lake, YNP, Wyoming, USA - YL17G07_20 | ecosystem: Environmental > Aquatic > Freshwater > Lake > Sediment | place: USA: Wyoming | collected... | reverse complement strand
GTACTTTTGAAAGAATTCATGCTTATTCATTCTGTTCGTTTTCAAGCATTTCTTTTGCTGCTTTGTATTCCCTGGAAAGATCAAATCCTATGTCTTTTGTTGGCTCTATTATTTGAAAGCCCACATATAAATAACAGACTAAATTTAAGCCAGAATACTTGCCAGGCAAACTGGCTAACTCATATTTCTGTGCTGGATTGTGAACATCGAAACCTCTTTCGCCTTTCAGGGCAATTTCGGCAAGTATTTCCGTCAATTCTCTTTTCTCCATATTTTTAAACTTTTGCATTGCCGATAAACAGTACATGACCGCGTCAAATCTTATCCCACTTTTTTTAAACTCTGCTTCGGCTATTTCCCTCATCTGATTTTTTGCAAGTTCCGTGAACTGATCTTCATTGTCTCTCACGATCAATTTCCTGAAATACGAGTCTGCTTTTTTAATGTCGCCAACTTCCTTGTATGCCAGGGCAAGACCGTAAATAATATTTGGGTAGTCCGGGTTTATAAGTTCGGCCTTTTTAAAAGTGTTGACTGCGGAAACATAATTTTTTTCCATGGCGTACAAACCACCCAGATTCTGAAGCGCATAGATATTTTTCGGATCGGTTTCAAGCGCCTTTAAAAATGATTCTTCTGCATCTTTTTCTCTGGAGGCCTTCATGTATGAAAATCCCAAAGCCACATAGGCATTTGAGTTGAGGGGATCGTAATCAATACACTTTTCCAGAGTTTCGATTGAAGCCTGGTAGTTTCCCAATTCGCTGTAGCACATTCCAAGATTGTAAAGCACAAATGTATCTTCAGGACTGCTTATAATCATTTCTTCAAGCAGCTCTTTCGCCTCCGCTAATCTTTTTGAATTCAGCAGTCTTATAGCTTCTTCTTTTTTCGTTTCCATGAATCAAAATAATAATAGCAAACTTTTAAATTTACACAAATAATTTTATGAACTGAATCGTTTTAGACTTTTGAAAGGGCGCGTTAAATAGAATAATCAGCCCTCCCTCCCTAATAAAGAATTTACTACAAGCTATCTAAGTTTTATTTTATCCCTGCGTTGCCTCATTCATACTCTGAGCGAAATATTTTTAGTTATTATTGACAAAGATTTTCGTTTGGCAATAATTAAAATTGAGAAAGTATTTTACATTGGGCAGTAATGCATGATTAGACAGAAGGAGGAAAGACGTGAATATCTTAAATAAAGGGGCTTATGTGCAAAGTGAATGTGAACGAATTATGTGCCATGCTAGATAGGAGGCGTATAAAATGGATCAACAAACAAAAATAATCGATGCGAACGATAGAAGTGTTAGACAGGTTCTTGATAAAGTTAAATATATAGTAGATTTTTTTCAAAGAGAATACCGATGGCAACGAAAACATATAGAACAACTCATTGATGATTTAACAACAAAATTCTTTGCTAATTATGACGCATCTCATGAAAGAAAAGAAGTGCAAAATTATGAAAGATATTATTTAGGTCCGATAGTATTGAGTATCAAAAAAGATGGTCATTCAATTATAGACGGTCAGCAAAGATTAGCTTCTATAACATTGCTTCTAATTTATTTGAATAATCTACAAAAAGACAGAAAAGATACGGTTTCGGTAAAAGATTTGATATTTTCAGAGAAATATTCTGTAAAATCATTCAATTTACAAGTCGAGGATCGAAAAGAATGTATAGAGTCCCTATACAATGGGCAAGATTTTGATGTGAGAGATAAGGGAGAGTCTGTACAAAATATTGTTGAACGGTATAAAGATATTGAAGAGCTATTTCCTGAAGAGTTAAAAAAAGAAGCCCTACCATACTTTATAGATTGGCTTATTGATAATGTTATTTTTGTTGAAATAAAAACCTACTCCGATGAGGATGCATATACCATATTCGAAACAATGAATGATAGGGGTTTGAACTTAACTCCAACAGAGATGCTGAAGGGATTTATTCTTTCTAACCTAAAAGATGTCGAACAGAAAAATAAGATAAATGAATTATGGAAAGATAAAATTCTAAATCTAAATAAAATCTCTAAAGAAGAAGATTTGGAATTTTTCAAGGCTTGGTTCAGGGCTAAATATGCCGAAACAATTAGACCAGGTAGAAAGGGAGCTGCAAATGAGGATTTTGAAAAAATTGGTACAAGATTCCATAGTTGGGTAAGAGATAATAAAGAAAAGATGGTACTTTGGAATAATGTAGATTTTTACAATTTTGTAAGTAAAAATTTTGAATTTTTTGTTAAATTATATGTCAAAATCAACAGTGCTTCGATAAAATTAAATGATAAATTGGAAAACATCTTTTACATAAATGAAAGAGGTTTGGCCTCTTCAATATATTACCCACTTTTAATAGCCCCCATAAATATTGGAGATGATGAAGAAACCATGAATAAGAAATTGGCATTGGTCTCAAGATTTTTAGAAATGTTTGTGGTTTTTAGAGCCATAAATTATCGAAACTACGCTCATAGTTCAATACGTTATACGATGTATTCTCTCGTTAAAGAAATTCGAGGCAAAAGTGTTGAAGAATTGGCAAAACTATTCAAAGAGAAGGTATCACAGTTTGATGTAAACCTTAATGGTTTTACGGATTTAAAGATGCATGGGCAGAATAAAAGATTTATTCATTTCTTACTCGCTAGGATAATAACACATATCGAGAAAAAAAGTGGTATCAATAGCAAATTTGAGGATTACATAAGTCGAGAGATAGATAAGCCATTCCAAGTTGAACACATATGGTCAGATAAATTTGAAGAACATAAAGACGAATTTGAACAGAAGAATGATTTTGACGATTATAGAAATAAGATTGGCTCATTACTTTTGCTTCCAGAGGGTTTCAACCAAAGTTATGGGGATTCGTCTTACGAAGAAAAACTTCCGCATTATTTTGGACAGAATTTATTAGCTAAAACTTTAAATCCTCAATGTTACGAGAGGAATCCTTCTTTCATAAAATATAAAGAGGAATCTAAATTGCCCTTTAAACCACATCCTCATTTCAAAAAGGATGATATAATTGAAAGACAAAAATTATATCAAAAAATCTGTGAAGAAATCTGGAATATCGAGGTTTTTAACAACATTGCCAACGAGTGAATAATGATCAGTAAATTCAAGTATCGACAAAACCTCTGGACTCTTTTAATAAAAGTAACCTTGCTGAAGCGCACTATAGTTTAGGAAACTTATTACTAATTACGGAGAGAAAAGATGAGGCGAAACAAATAATTCTAAAAGTAAGGGAGTTATTTGAGAAGTAAGGAAGGAGTAGTAATGTTAAGAAGTGTGACGAGCTTTTGAAAGATTTATAACTATAAGGTTGCTTGATATATTGCCAATGAGTATGTGATTTTCATTTCAAAACTCCCCATCCTCTTGCACCGAACAAAAGTTCGTATATAATATTATCATGGAAAAGACGAGAGAAAAAGAAATTCAGGAGGTAATAAGAAATTGCAGATTAAGAGAGTAAAGCCTTTTGAAATTAAGGAAAAAAGATGAGAGAGAAAAAAGTAGACAAGCTCGTTGATGATACAAGCAATCATATTATCTATATTGGTGATTCTCTACACTATTTAGACGAAGTACCAGATAGTTCTTGTAGGCTTGTTTTTGCCGACCCACCTTATAATATGGGTAAGAAATTTGGCAACAACCATGATAAATGGCCAAGCCCAGAACATTATGTAGAATGGTGCATAAAATGGATTGATAAATGCATTAATAAGTTAACATCAGATGGAAGTATTATGATAATGGGGCACCCTAGATATTCTTCTTATCTAGTGCCTTATCTAGACAAAAAATTAATTTACGCAAATCAAATCATATATCATTATGTCGATGGGATGCCTGAAAAGAAAAATTTTGAAAGAAGATATGAAGTAATCCTATTTTATAGAAAAAGTGATACTAAATATATTTTCAATTTGGATGATATTAGAGCTCCCTTGGTTAGGTACGAAAAAACAAGTAACCCTAAAGGGAAAAACCCTAGTGATGTTTGGCAAATAAATAGGGTTAGATGGAACTCAAAAGAAAGAATATCTTTGCCAAATGGAAAAATAGCCCACGCAACCCAGAAACCTATTAGACTGATGAGAAGGATTATTCTAAGCGTTACAAATAAAGATGACTTAATATTAGATCCTTTTTTGGGAGTTGGCACTACATCAGTCGCCGCAAAAGAATTAAAAAGAAAATCAATAGGTATAGAGATTAACCCAGAGTATGTACAAATTTCACTCAATCGCATAAATGAAGCAAAAGAATTTGGGGAACCAATTACATATGCAGAACGTTAAATTTAATATAAAAAAAATTCATGAAACAATTTCAGATATTGAAAGGCAATTCAACAAAATTGATGAGTGGTTTATCCCAAGAAATAGGGTTAATTTCTACCTCACTCATGATTTTCATCCCTACTTTGCAGCTTTCCCCCCAGAATTAGTATCACGGTTATTAAAAAAGCATTCAAAAGTTGGAGACACTTTTTTAGACCCATTTATGGGTGGAGGTAGTTCAATTGTTGAAAGCTTTATCTTGGGTAGAAATGCAATAGGATTGGATATAAGCCCCTTATCAAAATTTATTACTGAAACAAAGACAATGCCCATCATTACCAATGACAAGAAGATTAGTTCAATATTATCAGAAATCAAAAATGATATAGGCAGACATACGTCAGAAAATTATAAAATATTTACATACTCAATCCCCGACGTTACAAATATTGATAAGTGGTTTAAGAGAGAATCTAAATTTGACCTAGCAATAACTCTACATCATATAAAAAGTATTAGAGATAGATCGTTGAGAAATTTTTTGCTATTGGCATTCTCAAGTATTATAAGAAAAGTTTCAAATGCAAAGAATGCCCAACAACATTTGTGCATCAAGAAGAATAAAAAAATACCAGAAGTTTATCCATCATTTGAACAAAAGGTTACATTAATGGTTAGTCAAATGAAAGAGTACGTAGCAAAACAAAATAAAGCTTATTTTAGCAAACCTCCTAAATTGTATGTATATGATGCAAGGAAGATGGAAAAAATAATTAACCCTGAGAGCATAGATATAATAATCACATCTCCTCCTTATGGAACTGGGTCTAGATACACAGATGTAAATAGGTTAAATTTTGAATGGCTTGAGTTAACAAAACCAAAAAGAGATGAAACAATGGAAACAGCAAAAAATTTCCAATTAGAGCTTAAAAAAGTATTTATTCAAATGTTTAAAGTGTTAAAAAGGGGAAAGTATTGTTTTTTAGTATATGGAGACCCTTCTACTGAAGGAAGCTTGACAAGAACAGCTATTTCTGATGCTATCTCTATAGGTTTTAGGTACGAAGGACTAATATCTTGCCCCATAGAGAAGACTATAGGTCTTCATCATGAGAAATACAGAAGATTTATTCCAAAAGATTTTATACTCATTTTCAGAAAACCTAAGTAAAGAAAGAATCGATGAATTCCTGTTCTACGATTCCATTATAGGTTAATATTTTATTAACCTTAATAAGTGAGCTATTCTTATATTGTTTTATTTTTTGTTTTAAATATTCTAAATTTTCTATAGTTATTATCGTAAATGGATGATAGTGCTTAAGTAAAAGTTCTATATTCGGCTCTATATTGTTAGCAAGAGATTTACCTACTATTAATGTTCTTGTAGCCTTTATTGCTAATACTTTAGTAGTATGAGCCGCAAAATTATCTAAATCATTTTTTACTTTATGAAGAGATAGAATATTTGCAGACGTTGTTTCTACCAAGATCTTTAACTCATTATTGTGTAAAAATGCTTCAAGCTCTTTCTCTTGTCTATCAGGAAAAATTATCATATCAGGTCTATCCGATTTAGTTAGAACTATTGGGCTATATCCTATCTCAGATAATAAATTTCCAAGTTTTATCTCATGAAGGTGCGATTTAGTCGTTATAAAAAGCATGGGCAAAGCTCCGACTAATCTTTTATTGTTATATTCAACTTCAAAAGTGCCAAGCTCAGTTTTTTTAAAACTCTCTGATATTTCCATCTCTTCTAAACTCAAAGAAACAATGATTTCCTTTCTTTCGTGAGATTCTAATGTGATAAACTTAGATAATTCTTTTATGATAAACCTATTCTTAAATAAAGGATATGCCTTGCATTTTAAATTAATCAGTGCTTTTGCATTAGATTTATTTTCGATTATAAAAGGGATGTTCACATATCTATTTATCTCTGGAGCGACCGGCTCTAAATCACTTTTAGTTACTACACTTAATTCTTCAAAGGATACATTATTTGGTAAGTCATTAGGGACTGAAGATTCCATAGTTTCAAAAGAATTCACAAAATTATAATACCCGTTATTAAGTTTAAAAGTGCTGTTACTAGTTCTATCTAAAAAACCCAAGGGTTCCAACCAACCGTACATAATAGCTTTTATACTATCGCAGATAACACCAGTAACAATACTTGCTTTAAACATATTAAGGGGGATTTCTTGTTTTTTAAAAGTATCGAATGCTTTATGTAATTGTTCAAAATCCATTTCGTTATCAGCCTTAACAACTAACCATGATAGAGCAAAAACTCGATGTTTATCTGGGAATCCTAGTAACTTCTTTCCTAATTCTGAAATTTTATATGTTGGTCTTCCACCTTTCTTCCAGTTCTCGGCAGTGCATTTTAAAATTTTTGATTTCTCTTTCCTTTCTATTAATCCATATCTCCATAGTTCTTTAAAATATGACCTGCAGGTTTCATTTCTACTTCCACCAAAGTGTAGCTTCATCATAATTGTGTCAACGTTTACCCAATTATTAATTCTTCCAATCTCTTCAAGAACATTAAAGAAGGCAGTTATGCCCATGCCTTTAGCCACTGCTTTATTTGCTGATGCTACTCTTGCTCCACCTTTTGTCATTCTTACCTTTTATCTTAAGCTAATTGCTCTACCTCGTTTGATAAATCTACTGTATAATTTCCATTCCATTGATGCTCTCTACCATGTTCATTCATGTTAACTTTGTGCAAATAGATTTCTTTTATTTTCTTTAAATCATAAGAAAAAACGATAAAATAAATATTAACTGGTAAAAACTTTAATTTATTCTGATATTCTATGTAATCTCGTTCGTTTACAATTAAATTTCTGCTTTTTTTAGATTTCGCTTCATAGAAAAATATATTTGATTTTATCTTAGCAATGCCGTCTGGCAATTTATTATAACTATGCCAATTTTGAATATTTGAGCAAGAATCACAAGGAGCATTAAAATTTAAATCCATAATTTCAGCACCAGAGGCTTTTAGTAGTTTGGCTACTTCCTCTTCACCTTTCGAACCAATCCTTCTTTGTTCTTCCCACCTTCCTGACATAGATTTAAAGGTTCTTGAAGAAGGACCTACAGCATAGTCCTCTTTTATGAATAGATCCTGTGCTATTAAACTTCTTTTTGATACATCTTCGATGTTCTCTATCTCATAAAGCTGGTTACCATGCATAAGAAATAATTTAGATGGTAAAATCTTAGAGAACCTTTTTATATAGTCTTTAAAAAGAGGTATCTTGGAATCGTCAGTTAATAAAAACGAAAAAAATAATTTACTACCAATCTTTAATAGAAAATCTGGTAGCAAATTAAATTTGTCCCATTTATCAATAATGAGACATGAGTCGCACGGTTTCTTATAAAACATATCTAAGACTTCGTAACCTTTCGACGAAAAAAACTCACTTACAGCTTTTTTAATCATTTCCTGGTTCATTTGTCCCACTAATTATGTTTTTATAAATATATCTTCTAAGATTTATATATAATAATTCAAAAGAGAATTCTTCATTTACATATTCAATAATCTTTTCGAATTCCTTATTTCTGTAGAAATTGCTAACATCTTTTCCGCTTGCTTTCTTTACGGGTAATCCAAAAAATTTGTTTGCCTCCTTTTGGCTTATATTCAATATTTCTTTGAATTTACTATTTGATATTATTTGACTCAATTGACCCAAATCAATACAATGAGGCCTTCTATAAAAAATATCATAAATTTCCTCAGAAGGTGCTATTTTGTTTATAACTAGCCTACCGAAAAGATAAGTCATATCGAATTTTAGATTGTTAAAGCCAATAATCTTTAAATGTGTATCTACATCAATTTTTATCCTTAAAAAATTATAGATTCTCGATAAGATATCAACCTCGGATGTTTCCCATTCCTTTAAGATAGTTGGTCTTTTGATATGCTTTTCCGATAAATGGAATTCATCATAATAATTATAAGTTATACAAATAATTTTTGAAGAAGATAGGTAAGGGTTTAAACCACTTTCAGGTACTTCTTTGTCTACAAATGTTTCAATATCTATAAAAAAATACCCCATTTTTTAACCCCTCAATTTTTAACTTTAAGGTGACAACTTCAATCCCAAAATCTTTATAAAATAATAAATTTTTCATTTTAGACCAAATTATTATAGTCTTTTTTTTTGAAAAATTAAAACTCTTTAACAAAATTTTCAAACCAAATTCTAATAGACGCCCTTTAGAAGAAAGAAGTACAACATAAAGAGACAAATAAATTAAAGGCTAAAACCCTCCCACCCACCTTATCAAAGAAAATTACTACAAGCCGTCTGAAAAAAGAGTTCAGACCGCTTGAATAATTATATTAAGATGATATGCAGGTCGAGCAGTGCAAATGGACTTTTCACAAACGACGTTCAAAGACCATTTAAGAGTGCACTGCAAACCGGCATATCAAAGACAAAACAAAGATCACTATAAAGACAATTTACTTACAGTTATGCAGGTGTTTGGCAATGCAAACGGACTTTTCATAGACAACATTCAAAAACCGTTTAAGAAGCATTGCACACCAGCATACCTGTGAAATGTTTTAACAAGGAGTTAAGAAAAAGAATTTTACTTACGGTATAGAAGTGTTACGCAGAAGTTGGACTTTTCATAGACAACATTCAAAGACCAATAAAAGCCTTGCACACTACTATACCGTGATAATAAATTTAACCAGGCTAAACGGACATAGAGAAAGGATAAGAGGAGAAGATTAGGGAAAGACAAAAAGAAAGTTAGTAGCGGGCGATAGGAGTTCACCATAGTATTTTTTATCGCTACGTTCAAAGCAAAAAATAATATCGTGCATCACCCGCGCAAGAAATATTTAAAAAGATATAAGAAACATTACTTACTTGCGGGAAACTCATAAGTGATTATTTGCATAAGACAAAGGCACAAATAAGCACATATGAGTTAAAGATTCCCGCAAGTGATTATAAAATCATCATCAAATCCTGTATATCAAGGTTCTGCAAGTGAAATGATTTTAATACAATTCTCCCACCCTCAATCAGTTATTAGAGAAAGGAAAAGAGGAGAAGAGTGGGAGAGAATTTGGAAAAGATTTGAAGATGCGAAACAGAATATCCAGGAATTGGAAAGATAAAGAGAGCTAATCTACCAAAAGAATGTTTGAAAGGATTTGTTTGAACGCCGTGCGATTGTAAATTCATTGGCAGGCTGACCGCCTGCTTCTTTTAATTAGAGGGCACGGCTCATAATTCGGTAGTTTAAAGATGTCGCTCGCCAAAGAGTTTTAGTTAAAACCGCTCGCAGTCATCGTTATTGCTTTCTTGCGCTGAGTTGCTAAGAGCGTGCCTGACCTGCCTCCTTCGGACTTGACAGGCACAGCAATGGCTCGGAAAGTGTCGGCCTCAAAAGAAGAAAGTCCAGCGAGGAAAAAAGATAAAATATTTATTATTTTTTTCTCTTACTGGCTCAACAGTATACGCAGGTTCAGGGGACTCCTTTGTCAAGGTCGTATTCCTATTTGCAGAACGAATTACGGCTTTCATTTTTGAACCTTCCGATTTTTAAGGATTGGTTCCACGCAAAAAATCGGCTTTCAAAAAACGAACCTTCCGAAATTCTAAATTTTCTTTTAAGAATAAGTATACCCAACTATTTTATCCTCTCTCATTCCCTCTCATTTCATTTATAATTTCATTCTGTCCTTCCGTGTTTCATTTCAAGTTAGTTAAAAGAAAATTATCTTCAAAAAGTCATCTCCACCTTGCAAAGCACCCTGAACTGCATTATCGAGCCTCAAGAAGAGAAAACTCTTCAGTGCAGAATGTTTTGCACAAGGAGGTGCTGCTATGGCACTAAATGGTAATAACTCACAAGTGAACGTCTCAGAGAAGACTGAGAGAGAAAGGTTAGTAAT
>Ga0315282_10017681_pt1 | contig 10269 bp, 5 predicted proteins | sample YL17G07_20_MG_FD_203693 | JGI IMG/M metagenome (GOLD analysis project Ga0315282, IMG submission 203693) | Sediment microbial communities from Yellowstone Lake, YNP, Wyoming, USA - YL17G07_20 | ecosystem: Environmental > Aquatic > Freshwater > Lake > Sediment | place: USA: Wyoming | collected... | reverse complement strand
CCCGGCACGGCGACGCCGCATTCGCACGCGTACTCGCCGCCTCGCGGCCGTACCGGCCGCGGCTAAACAAGCCACTTGCAGGTCCGCGCCCGTTTAGCCGTCGCCGGCACGGCGACGCGGCATTCGCTCGCCTACACGCCGCCTCGCGGCCGTACCGGCCGCGGCTAAACAAGCCACTTGCAGGTCCGCGCCCGTTTAGCCGTCGCCGGCACGGCGACGCGGCATTCGCACGCGTACACGCCGCCTCGCGGCCGTACCGGCCGCGGCTAAACAAGCCACTTGCAGGTCCGCGCCCGTTTAGCCGTCGCCGGCACGGCGACGCGGCATTCGCACGCGTACTCGCCACCTCGCGGCCGTACCGGCCGCGGCCAAAACACAGCCGACTTACCGGGGTGCGCCGGCCGGCGGGGCCCGGCCCTCGGCCGGGTCCTCCTCGATGAAGAACGAGTCGATCACCTTCAGTTCCGCCCACATCAGCACGAACGCCAGGCCCAGCATGGCGAAGCCGAACGCCTGGTGCGGCGCGCTCTGGGGGTTCAGCACCGTCTGCCGCACGGCTTCGAGGTCGCCGGGCGCGGGGTAGCCGATGGCGAATCGCGCCGAGACTGCCGTCACCGCGGCGCCGACCGCCAGGATTCCCGCCAGCCGCGCCCGCGAGAACATTTTCTCCAGGGCGGCCGTTCCGCCGTGCGTCGCGAGCAGGAAGACGGCCGCACCCGCCAGGCCGAGGCCCACCCAGGCCGTCATCGGCCACGAGACAATGCGCGGCGCGTAGGCGCTCCACGACGGCGCGCCCAGCGCCAGGCGGCCCTCCTCGAAATACAGGTGGTCGACCGACAGCGCCATCAGCGTCACGCGGATGACGTTGCAGAAGACGGCTATCGGGACGCTGGAGGCCATGATCAAGATGCGCTCCCAGGTCGACCGCCGGTACAGAAACGCCATCATCACGCCGAGGGCCACGAAGGCGAACAACAGGTGCAGCCCGCTGCACACCTCCGCCACCGTCAGCGGGCCGCTCAGCAGGTACACGGCGTTGCCCTTGAGGGAGAATACCTTGCCGTACTGCAACATATAACGATAGGCGTTGACCGGCATCATCAGCGGCATCTCGCCCAGGGACCGCTCGTAGCCGATAAGCCCCAGGATCCGCGCCGTGGCGGCGGCGGCCAGGTTCTGAAGCGGCAGCGCCACCCCCTCGTAATACTTGAAGTTCCACGGGATCATGAGGCCCAGGTACAGCACGGGCACCCACAGGGCCTTGAGCATCTGCCAGCCCAGCAGGTATAAGAGCACGCCCGCCGTCACCAGCAGGAACGTCACCTGACCGGGGTATCCGAACTGTAGCGTCTCGGACCAGATGCGCAGGAGCGCCCCGGCCGCTATGAGCAGCAAGCCCCAGATACATGTCTCAATACGCTTGGGCTTGAGTTCCTTCAACCGGAAGTGCGCGAGTATCACGGCAATGACGGGAATCAGGTAACCGTGGCTCCACGCGGGGTCGCGCCACTGCACCTCCCACTGAACGATCGGCCGCCAGTAGGCCGCCACCAGGAAACCCGCGACGGGCAGCATCAGCAGGACCACTCGGGGCGTCAGGAGGCGGTTCCAGTCCCAGGTCGGGCCCTCTCCGGCGGCAGGGCCCCGGCCCGCAGGCGGGGGGATTTCCTCCGCCCCCCGGGGTTCCTTCATGCCGCCGCTTGCCGCCTGCTCTTCCGACAATCCGATTCCTTTCGGGGATTCACCTCAGGCGAGGGCCTCCTGCCCGCCGACGCGACAGACGCCGAACCCCGAGCACCCTTGAGGTCGCTAGAACAAGGGACGCCGGGTGGCGGTCCACGGATAGAAGTCGGCGAAGTTCATGTCGTACACGAACCCGAGGCCGTACGTAGCCCGGAAGGCATTGCGGATCACGGCATTGTAGATCGCGCCCTGGTCGGTTCCGACCCGGATAACGTCCTCCGGCTGGATGTAGAAGTCCGGGACCTCGCCGCGCGAGATCTTGCCCAAGTCGCAATAAATGATGTCCTCTTCGCCCTCCGAGATCCGCCGCACCAACTCCGTCCGCCACGGCACGGCCACGGCCGTCACGCCGCCGGCCGCCGCCACCGCCTGGAGCAGCGTGATCTTGCGCCCGGTCAGGCTGTAGACCCCAGGCCGGGCGATCTCGCCCGCCATGTAGAAGTCGCCGATGGCCGCCGACGGAATCGTCACGATGTCCCCGTCGCGAAGGACGACGTTCTGCGTCGGGTCGCCCGACTGAAGCGCCCTTACGTCGAACCGGATGATGCGCTTCAACTGGCCGCTGCCCTGGACCACTCCCAGGCGCCGCAGTTTCTGCTCCAACTGGAGCCTCGCGCCCTCGGCGGTCGTCTTCTCCGCCGGCGTCCCTTCCGCAACCTTCGTGGTCTCGACCGGCTTGACCTCGCCCGGCCTGACCGGTTCCGGCGGCTTGGCGGCTTCGGGCGGTTTCTTGACTTCCGCCGGCGTCTTCTCCTTGACCTCGACCCATTTGCCGTCGGACCAGATCCACCGGCCCAGTTCCTTCTCATCCTTGGCTGTTGCGGCAGCCACGCTCGCCCCGGCCGCTGGACTCGCCGCCTGGGCGGGCGCTTTGCCGGCCTTGTTCGCCTCGTCCCCCGGGGCGGGCGCCTTGGCGGCGGTGGCCGGCGTCTTGTCGCCTGCCGCCGCCGGCTTTGCTGCCGCTTCGGCGGCGTCGATCTTGCCGACCTGGGGCATCTCCCCCGCGGCCATCTTTTCGAGGAGTTCCCGGGCCTGCTTGTTCGACGCATCCGCTGCCGGCTTGGCGGCCGGCGCGGCCGCCGGATTGGCCGGGGCCGGCGCATTGGCCGGCGGCTTCGGGGCGATTTCCGGCGCCGCCTTCTCGCCGGCTTTCGGGGCAGCCTTTTCGCCGGCCTTCGGCGCCGCTTCCGGCGCCGCCTTCTCGCCGGCTTTCGGGGCAGCCTTTTCGCCGGCCTTCGGCGCCGCTTCCGGCGCCGCCTTCTGTTCCGGCTTGGCCGGCGCCTGGCCCTCCTTGGGTGCGACGCCCGCCTCCAGCATCAGCAGGTCGGCCTCGTCGGGAGAGTACTCGCGGATGACGTAGCCGTAATCTTCGACCAATTGCAGGACGCCGCCCGACATCGCGACGAGTTCCAGAAGTTTCATGTCCTCGCGGGTCATCGGGTAGACGCCGGGGCGCATGACGCCGTTGAGCATCGAGACGTTCAGGTTCCGATACTCGGCCACGAAGACCTGCACCTGCGGGTTGACGATGTAGTCGGGCTCGAGCATGTCGGAGAGTTTCTCTTCCAGGCCGCGCGTCGTCAGCCCCGCCGCTTTCACCGTCCCGATGTACGGGAACGCGATGTGTCCGGTCTGAGTGATCCGCTGGCGAGCCAGGTAGGGCTGTCCGGGCGCCATCAACTCGAACACGGTGACATCAACCAGGTCGCCCGGGCCGAGGATGTAATCCTTCTCGGGCTTCTTGAGGTCCGTCGGCGTCGGACCGGGGAACTGCTCCTCCGGCTGAACCTCCTTCTGAATCCAGTAGTCCTCCGACTTGACGATGGCGTTGCGGACCCGCTTCGGGTTCGTGATGATCCATTGGTCGGCCTGATAGCCGGTGTAGCGGCCCAGTTCGCTCTGGGCACAGCCTGCCGACAGGAGGCCCAGGAGGCCGACGAGCCCCACCGTCAGGCCCGCGCCCATCCTCGCCCCGACCGAGAATCCCCGCTGCCGTCTTTCAGGTTGGCCTGTGCCCACTTCTCGGCTCCCTTGGGCCCGCCGGTCCGGCGACGGGCCCGCCCGTTCTCCGTGCACAGAAAACGATTGACGATGGCGCGTGCGATTCACTCGCGCGGCGCTTGCCGCCACCCTGCCGCCGCGTGAGCCGCCGCCGCTCCGAATTCGGCGCATTGTAGCAGCACGATGGAGGCTGTCAAGAATAACGAAAAAAGCAAAGCGCCGCCCTTGCCGCCCCGTGCGGCTCGGGTCCGTCCGCTGACCAAGGTGAGCGCTCTCAAACATGGCATCGGCGTTTGCGTCGGCGCCCCTTGACTTTTTTCATTCACCCCCCGCCCGCGGCTCTAAGAGCCTATCCGAAAAACCGTGGGTCAGGCATATATGCCACCAAAGCCCGCCGTTGGGCTTTGGTTGGCATATTCGTGCAGCCCGGCGGTTACAGTAGGGTAAGAACCTTCTTGAAGCAAACGCAAAGGCGCGTTTGCTTCAATAAATATGCCTGACCCACGGTTTTTCGGATAGGCTCTAACTCGCGTTGCAGGGCTAATAGCGCAGGACCACCTCGCCGGCGAGGCCGAAGTCCACGACGTTGTAGTCGTCCGGCACGCACGAGTGGCCCGCGTTTCGGCCGAACCAGCCACGCTGGCACGCGAACGACTGCGCACTGACCCACAGAACCTCACCGTCCGGGTGATGGTGAGGACCCAGCATGTTGCGCAGGCTCGTCGTCAGCGTGATCATGATGCGGTTGCGGCCACGAACCAGCATCCCGCCCACCGGCGCCACCCGGGGCGATTTCCAGACCGTGCTCGCCTCCTGCCCGTTGACATGAACGGTGGCCGTGACGGCCTTCACCGGCGGCAGTTCGAGCACCGCGTTGTCCGAGGGCGTCTTCTTCAGGATCACCTCGCGCTCCAACGCCAGACGCCCGACGAAGAACGGGTAGCCCGTCCGGACCAGGTCGGCGCCCACCAGGCGGCCCGGCTCATCGACCACCTGGGGCCGGCCGAGCATCCACTTCGATCCGCGCGGCCCCTGGCGACACCCCTGCGGGAACGACACGCCGAAATCTCCCAGCAGGTAGATCGATTCCAGTTCGACGTCGGGCGCCAGGGTCCGGGCCTCCCATCCGGCAGTCCGCCCCATCAGCAGGGCCAGCCGCCGCTCGTCCACCTGCCACGGCCGCTTCAGTTCCAGCACGTTGTCGCCCTGGCGAACGAACGCGGTGACGTCCACCCGCCGCAAGGCGTTGTCCCAGTACGGCCCCGCGCCGGTCAGGGGCGCCCGCATGCCATTCCACCACATCTCGCACGCCTGGGGCTGCTCCAGCGCCAGTTCGAACCGGCGCCCTTTGAGGTCCGCAATGGCGCAATCAAACTGGTACCGCAGGAAAATGACCTCCTGCTGCCCCCGCTGCATCAGTTCCTGCTGAATGTCGACAAGGGGCATCGGTTCGGAGTACGTCCCCTCGTCGGTCCGCCACCGGGCCGTGTCCAGCACCAGCACGTTCGGGTCGATGCGGCGGACGTTCCAGCGGCCCCTCAGGACCAGCCGCCGCGACGGAATCGCCGGCGGACCCGCCGGAACTCCCGCGTCCGACGACCCCGTCCGGACCATCACGAGCAGGCTCTCCCGCGGACCGAACGTGTGGGTCAGCACGATCGCCTTGCCGCTGGCCCGGGCCTTCATCTGCCAGGTCTCGCCCGTCGCTGCATCCAGGAAAATCGGCCTTCCCAATATTGGGAGCCGCATTCTGGCCTTCACGGGCCGCTGCTCGTCGATGTTCAGGAAGAAGAAGACGTGGTCCTGGCCGGCGTCCCGCCACTGGGCCAGGATGCTGGTGGCATCCTTGCCGCCGGCCGTCTTGACCTCGACCTTGGGGGCAACGGCCCGCCTCAGGGCCGCCGCGCCACGGGCAGACTTCGGGTCCACCCGGATGCACTTCCTGGCCAGCCGGACCACGTCGGCCGACGGCTCCCCGTCGACCCGCTCCGGCACGCGCCCCGCAAAGACCACCGCCCCGCCCGCCTCCTTGAACTGGCGCAGCAGCCGGACGGTGCTCTTGCGCAGGTTCGTTGCATCGGGCACCACGACCACCCGGTAACTGCACTGGCCCACGCCGAGGCGCTTGTTGCCGACGCGGGCCAGACGCTCCAGGATCATCTCGTCGCCGAAATGGAAGTCGGCGTGAACCCCCAGGATGAATGCGACCAGGCTTCGCAGGTGCGCGTCGAGTTCCTTCACCGGCCGGTGATCAAGCGGGCTGTACTCGGCCCACGCGCTGGAGATCGGATGGATCACCAGCACCTCCACCACCGGCTTCCCGGCCGTCAGGGCCGCCACGACCGAAGTCGCGTAGTCGTTCCAGAGGTAGTAGCGCGGCCACCACGGCTGGTGGTAATGCAGGCTCGGCGGGCAATCGCGCTTGCGGATCCCGCGCAGCGAGAACGACGCCAGGTTCTGGCAGATGAAGTTGACGCCCAGCACGAACTGCCACTCGGCGATCCACCTCAGGTCGTCGAAACTGGCGTTCCAGCCGGCGCCTCCGAACATCTCGCCCAGGACCCGGCCCCGCCCCAACTGCGCCGCCGCGCTGGCCGCCTGCTTCACGAGCACCGGGCTGCCCAGGCCGCGGCCCGGGTGGTCGATACCAGGAATATGCATATATTCATAATGCGGCATCGCCGCGCCGATCGACTGCACCTGCGCCAGCAGCGTGCCTGCGGCGTTCACGTGGCCGGTGAACCGCAGCCCGTGCCGGTCGCACCACTGGTAGATCGGCATCGTCCACGCCAGCAGGAACAGCCGCGTCGCCGCCTGGAAGAAGTCGAACCGGGTCTTGCGGAACTCGCCCAGCGGGAAGAAGAGTTCCGGCAGCCGGTCCACGAGTTCGTAGCGGCACGCGCGGCGGAAGAACTTCGGCAGTTCGGCCGACCACGGCGCGCGGTGCCCCGCCCCGGAATACTGCGGCTCGTCCGTGAAGACCCCGGGGATGGCGCGCCCGAACTCGCCGCCCACCGTCTCGCGATACCGCTCGTAGGTCTGCTTCAGGAACTCCTCGGCCGCTTCGCGGTTAAAGACATCAACATACTCGCTTATGCGGTAGAAGAAATGCAGAAGGGCCTCGTCGGCCCGAAGCGTCTTGCCGCAGGCCATCCGCGGCTCGGCCAGCCGCCGGAAGGCCGCCGGCGCACCTTTCGGGCCCTTCCTGGCCAGGAAGACCGCCACCGTGCTTTCCGACGGCTCCCATTTCGCGGGCTGGATCTCCTCGAAGACCAGGTACTTCTGGCGGAAGGCCTCTCGACCGGTGTACACGCGGCCAGAGCACGCGCCGCTCGGCCAGCAGTCCTCGTCGTACAGCCACGGCGTGACGCCGGTATGCCGGCCCTCGTCGATGGCCGTACGGACGGCCTCCATCCACTCCGGTCCCAGGTACGCCGTCTCCAGGCCGCGGCGGGCGTGCATGAAGTGGCCGCCCAGGCCGCCCCGGGCCATCTCGCGAATCTGCCGCCGGACCTCTTCCGGGTCCAGCCGGTCGTTCCAGGACCAGAGCGTCGTGGCGCGCCACTCGCGGCCCTCGTGCCGCGCGTCGCTGAATCGCCGCAGGACATCCATCCCCGGGTCCCTTTTCTCAGGTGCGCCCGCCACCGCCGGCGATATGTACACTGATGCAGATGGCGGCCGTGCTCGAGCGCCGCTACGGGGGTCCCGCCCCCAGTTTCAGGGCCTCGCGGCGGAAGGCTTCTCCGCGCTTCTCGTAGTTGTCGAACATGTCCCAACTGGCGTGGCCGGTCGACAGGAGCACCACGTCGCCCCGGCGTGCCAGGGCGGCCGCGCGGCGGACCGCATCGGCGAAGCCCTCGGCCCGCTCGACGACCGGCCCCCGGCGTCCGATGGCCGCCGCCAGCGCCCCCGCCGTCTGGCCCACCAGGACCACCGCCTTGGCGCGCCGCCGCAGGGCCCGGACCATCGCCGCCGGATCGACGTGCTTATCATAGCCCCCCGCGATGACCACCAGCGGTTCGTCGAACGCATCGATGGCCGCGCGCGCCGCCAGCGGCGTCGTCGCCTTGCTGTCGTCGATGAAAAGGACGCCCCCAACGGCGCCCACAGGCTCAAGCCGGTGCGGCAAAGGCTGGAACGCCGCAATCGCCTCGCCGATGACAGCGGGCGGCACGCCGAGCACCCTCGCGGCGGTCGCCGCCGCCAGCACGTTCGCCAGGTTATGCCGGCCGCGCAGTCTCAGCCGGCCCGCCAGGTCCAACCGCTCCTCGCGCGGGCCGAGGCGGAACACCAGTTCCCGGCCGTCGGCGAACACGCCGCGGACGCGGGGCCGGCGCGCCGAGTACCAGACCACCCTCGCGCGCGTAAGCCGGCCCCAGGTCCGCACCTCGGGATCGTCGGCGTTCAGGACCGCCACGTCGCCCGGCCGCTGGAACCGCAGGATGTTCTTCTTGGCCCCGACGTAGGCTCGCATCGACCCATGCCAATCAATGTGATTCTCGCTGACGTTCGTGACGACCGCCACGTGCGGGCTCTTGCGCAGCCGGGCCAGCGCGTGGAGTTGGAAACTCGAAAGTTCCAGCACGATCGTCTCTTCCGGCCCGATGCTCTCGACCTCGTCCAGGAGGCTCTTGCCGATGTTCCCTGCCACGCGCGCCGCCGTGAACCGCGCGAGCATCGCCCCCGCCAGGGCCGTCGTCGTGCTCTTGCCGTTGGAACCCGTGACGCCGACGATCGGGGCCGGACACAGGTCCATAAAGAGGTTCATCTCCGACGTAATCGCGGCGCCGGCCTTCCGGGCCAGGGCGACGAAGGGCGAGTCGGGCTTGACGGCCGGGCTGACGGCCACGATATCCGCGCGCGTAAAATCCCCACGCAGGTGACGGCCCAGGTGGTACCTGACAGGCAGCCCGCGCAGGGCCTTGAGGCTCGGCGCAAGTTCCCGCGCCGACTTGGTGTCGGTGACGGTCACGCGGGCGCCGCGCCGGGCGAAGTAGCGCGCGGCCCCGACCCCTCCGCCGAAAAGGCCGAGCCCCATCACCGTGACGGCCTGCCCCGCATACGGGCCACGGGCCGCAAGGTCGGTGCTCGTCTTGGGCATCGTGAGGGGCGCCTCCGCTCGCCTGTCCTTGAGACTTGAACAGATTGAACCGCAGAGGGCGCAGAGAACGCAGGGCAAGACGCACTCGGCTTTTTCTAAAAGAACCGGGAGCCTTTCTTTGCGCTCTTTACGTCCTTTGCGGTCAGAATCGTTTTGTGCGAGGCGCCCAGGTGGTGCAGATCAGGTGGCCGCCGCGCGGCGGGCCAGTGCCTCGGCCAGCGCCGCCTTCGTGTCCATCATCGCCACTTCGATGGCGTCTTCCCAGTTGACCTCGCCCAGGTGCTGGTACTCCGGCCGCTCCCACGCGTAGATGACGCTGCGCGAGACCGTGACCAGGCCGCCCCAGCCGTCCTCATGAAACGCCAGTGCGGCGTCACTCAGGGTTCCCCCCTGGGCGCCGACGCCGGGGACCAGCAGGAGGCTGTTGGGCATCAGTTCGCGCAGCAGTTTCGTGTCATCGGGATATGTGGCGGCCACGACGGCGGCCACGAGGCTGTACCCGGAATCGCCGACGCACCCGGCCTGGTTGGCCCAGTCGTTGACCTTTTCGGCCACGCGCTCGAAGACCCGGCGCCCTTCGGAATCCTTGAAATCCTGGAAATCGCGGGCCGACGGGTTGGTGGTCCGGACGACCACGAAGACCCCCTGCCCGCCCTGCTTGGCCACCTCGATGAACGGCTGGACGCCGTCGGCGCCGAAGTAGGGGTTCACGGTCACGGCGTCGACCGCCACGGGCCGCTCGTCTTCGCCCTCCCCCAGGAATGCCTCTTCGAGGTGTGCGGTGGCGTAGGCCTCGGCGGTCGAGCCGATATCGGCCCGCTTGACGTCGCCGATCACCAGGAGGCCCTTCTCGTGGGCCGCATCGACCACTTCCAGGTAGGCCCGGGGGCCGGTCGGGCCGCACCGCTCGAAGCAGGCGCTCTGGAGTTTGACGCAGGGAACCTGGTCGCCGACGATGTCGATGACGCTCTCACAGAACTCCTTGGCGGCCGCGGCCTGCTCCCCCAACCCCCGGCGCGACTTGGCCGCAATCTCCCGGATCTGCTTCGGCAACCGCTCGTACATGGGGTCCAGGCCGATGCAAAGAGGGGCCTGCTTGGCCTCAATCGCTTCGAGCATTCGGTCCGCAAAGTGCTTTGCCACGCGTTCCTCCCTACTCCAGAAACGAAATCTCCGCCCGCAGAACAACCGAATTGCGGTTATTCCGGCCAAAAAAATGAGTTTATGGCCGCGCGGCCACAAATGCAAGGATTTAATCCGGCCGGTCGATTGACGAACCGTAGGGTGGGTGCTCCGCACCCACGCGGCCTTTGGAGATTCTTGGCGGCCCATAGCGCGTGCGTGCGGAGCACGCACCCTACAACTTCGTCCGGTTCCCGGTTCCCAGTTCCCGGTTCCCGGCCTTTGGAGATTCTTGGCGGCCC
>Ga0315282_10017680_pt1 | contig 10271 bp, 8 predicted proteins | sample YL17G07_20_MG_FD_203693 | JGI IMG/M metagenome (GOLD analysis project Ga0315282, IMG submission 203693) | Sediment microbial communities from Yellowstone Lake, YNP, Wyoming, USA - YL17G07_20 | ecosystem: Environmental > Aquatic > Freshwater > Lake > Sediment | place: USA: Wyoming | collected... | reverse complement strand
AGGAGACGGCTACAAAAAGATCCCATGCTTGTGACGGGAATGGCTGGCAGGAAAAGACAGAGATAGTAAGCTGGATGTGGGTAACAAATCTATTTGAAGATTTTGCAGGTGATCTTAAAAATACTGTTAAAGTGTGCCACTCAAGGTGGCAGATTGAGAATAAATGCTTTAATGAAACAGTTAATACCTGGAACGCGGATCATATTTACAGGCACAGCGAAAATGCAATAATAGCATTTTTGCTGCTGTTGTTTATCTGCGTAAATATCTTTAATATATTTTCTGCAAGAAATATCAAAGACAGGACCATTAAGACGATCGAGATATTGTCAAATGTTGTGGATTAGAAATTTTACACATCCTCCAGAAACCCATTATGCAGCCACCTCCTCAGCAAGTTCTCCGTCAACAAACTTCTTGTTTTCAAGAACAAGTAGTATTAATTTATGACCTTTAAGTTTTAACCAGTTTTTAGAAGCTTCCATTGTAAGTTTAAAAACCATAGATAGAGTTGCAGTTCTGCTACCGCATCCTTTTGTCTTTTTAGTTCTTAAACGAACTGTTGCAAAAGTTGATTCAATGGGATTAGTGGTTCTTATGTGTGTCCAGTGAGTAGCAGGGAATTCATAAAAAGTAAATAAATCCTCTTTATCTTTTAGGAGACACTCTACAGCTTTAGGATATTTAGGTTCAAAGCTTTTAATAAAATGATCATATGCTTTTAGTGCACTTTCTTTAGAAGGAGCCATATACATTTCATAAATCATACTTTTTGCTTTTGGCTGAATACTTTTTGGCATCTTATCTAATATATTTGCAGTTTTATGAACCCAACATCTCTGGCGCTTTGTTTCCGGGAATACTTCATCAAGTGCTGCCCAGAAGCCAAGACTTCCATCTCCTATTGCAAGTTTAGGAGCAAAAGATAAGCCCCTTTGCTTTAAATCTAAAAGGATCTCTTTTAAAGCCAATTTTACTTTCACGATATCCATCGGATACTGCAACAAGTTCTTTATTTCCATCCTTATCTGCTCCAATAATAATTAAAATGCAGGATTTACTATCATCAAGTCTTACATTAAAATATATCCCATCCACCCAGAAATACACATAATTCTTATTAGACAAATCCCTTGATTTCCAGTTTAAGTAATCCTTTTCCCAAATGGTTTTAAGGCGAACTATATTTGTAGCAGAAAGCCCTGCAGCTTTTTCTCCCAGTATAGCAGATAGTGCTGTGGGAAAATCATTGGTTGATATTCCCTTAAGATAAAGGACAGGAATCAAGTTATCTATGCTGGGCATACGCCTTAAGTATCTTGGGAGAATATTACTTGTAAATCTTTCACCTGAATATTTTTTAAGATTACGATCGTCAATTCTTGGCTGTTTAATGGGCAAAGGACCCATTCCTGTTACTATTTCCCTTGTAGGCATATAACCGTTTTTTGTCACAACTTTATTTCCATTCTCATCTGCAATATTTGAATGTTTTGCAATAAATTCTTCAACTTCATTTTTTAATGCTAACTGTAACATTTTTCTTGCACCTTCTCTGGCTACTTGTTCAAGTACTGACCAGGTATTTTCTTCTTTAATAATTTGCGTTTGTCCTGTACACTTTTCCATAGAGCATATTCTCCTTTATTATGTTTTTTTATAACAATAATATTTTAACGGAGGATATGCTCCTTTTCCATCTTTAAATCCACAACTTTTGATTATATCTCTTAAGACGATGGTCTTTTTGATAAACAAAATAAAAACAGAATTTCTTGCCATAAAAAGACCGCTTCAGCTTGTTCCGCTATAAAATTTCCCGCTTTTTAAGTATTTAAAAGATCACCCCAACCAATTTAATTCTATCACAAATACATATACTTCAGACACCCCAAAATCAAAAAACTGTTGTTTTTTTTACCCTAAAAACTTGATTTGGAATATGGTCAGGAAAAATATTTTAAAATTATGCTTAATTTAGCTACTGTTTAGGGTAAAATAGATCCGATATGATTAATTACTGTTGTTTTATTTTAATTATTGACAAATAATATAAAATATTTTATTATCTAAACGTTAACGTGTTAACAATTAGATAATAAAATATTTATAAAAATTTTTTTATATTTTTACAAATTGATTTTTATTTATTGAAAATTTTACAATTTAAATAATATTCATTATTAACTAAAAATTATAAAAAGATTAATGATTAAAAAAAATCTAATTTATTTAGGAGTTTGTCCTATTGGAAAGTTTGTATTTTCTAATGAAGATGCAATAATCCAAAAGAATAGAATATTTGAAAAACTTAAAAAATGGAAAATAAAATATATATCTCTTGATGGAATTTTGCCTGATGGACTTGTAAAAGATCAATCTCAAGTTGATTTAGTAGTTAATTATTTTAAAAAAGAAAAGATAGATGCTTTATTTATACCGCATTGTAATTTTGGTACCGAGGGAGCTGCAGGCATAATCTCGAAAAAACTTCATCTTCCTACGTTGCTTTGGGGGCCAAGAGATGAAGCTCCATTGGCTGATGGAACAAGACTTAGAGATACTCTATGTGGCATGTTAGCAACAAGCAAAGTTCTTTATAAATTAAAAGTCCCATTTACTTATATTGAAAATTGTAGAATAGATGATATTCAATTTAAGAATGGCATAGATCTTTTTATTGGTTCGGCTTCTGTTGTTAAAGCTATGAACAACATGAAAATAGGGCAAATTGGTGTTAGAATTGATTTTTTCTGGTCGACAATTATCAACGAAAGTGAACTGCTTGATAAGTTTGGGATCCAAATAATTCCTATTGATATGGTTGAATTCATAAATAAAATTAAGAATCGTTCAAAAAAAGATAGAACAAAGTATGAAAAAGAACTTTTAGAAATTAAGAAATGGCTAACGATTGAAGGGCTGAGTAGTGATGAACCATTATTTAATAGTTTAGCATATAGAGATGAACTGATTCAATTGGCTGTTGAAAAAGATTTAGATGCAATTTCAATTCAAAGTTTTAGTTCTATTCAAAATGAATTAGGTGGTGCCACAAACATGGCTGAATCTTTAGCTAATGATAAAGGCATTCCAATAATAGATGAATCAGATATTCATGGAGCTATTAGTTCTATATTAATTGAAGCAGCTGGTAGTACTAATGAATTAAGTTTTATGCCAGATATTACAATTCGTCATCCTGAAAATGATAATGCTGTTTTACTTTGGCATGCAACAGCTCCTTTATCATTACGCGACAAAAATTCAAAAATAAAGCTCGCACCTCCATGGATATTAAAAGGGCTTCCTGCAAGCAGTTTGCATTTTAAATTAAAGGATGGTCCTTTAACAATATGTAGATTTGATGGTGATGATGGTAAATATGTACTTGGCATTGGCGAAGGGCATACAGTATCTGGGCCATATACACAAGAATTTTATACTTGGATGGAAGTAAATAACTGGGAAAAATGGGAAAAAAAATTAATTGAAGGTCCTTTTATACATCATTGTTCTGCAATTTATGATAGGCGCGCAGATATATTAGAAGAAGCATGTAAATATATTCCTGAAATTATTTCAGTAAGGTTCGATAAATAAAGTGAAAGGTTTTTATAATTTTTTCCATTAAATATTTTTTAAAAATTTGGATAATTCAAAACAATTTTAAAGAAATTAGTAGATCTAATAAAAAAAGGAGGTAATAAAGGAGAAAATATAAAAAAGTTAATTTTTTATTATTAAAAAAATATTAGGAAAAGAAAGGAGAAAATATTTTGAAACTAAAAAGTGTAAAATGGTTATCAGTTATTTTGATTATTGTACTTGTCTCTGCTATAGGCTTAAGTGGTTTAGTTGGTTGCAAAACAACAACAACAACAACAACTATTGCAGCAGCAGAGACCACTACAACAACAGCAGAAACTACTACAACCACCTCTTCATCAGAGACTACTGAAGCTGTTAAAAAATCATTCTGGGATAGAATAAATGCTGGGGAATTTAAATTTAATGGAGTGACTATTAATTATATGTATCAAGGTGGAGTAGGTGGATTTGATGATTATGCTAAAGCATGTGCGGCTGAATTTGAAAAACTTACTGGTGCTAAAGTTATATTAGACCCAACTCCTTGGGAAACACAAATGCCAAAGATTGTTAATGATGTTACTACTGGTGCAAATAGATATGATGTTTTTGAAGGTGATATTGAATTTCAATATGGTCTGTATAACCATATGGAAGAGTTAACACCATATATACAAAAATATGGTGTTAATATGGATGGATATTTTAAACCGATGTATACTTTTGGTGAATGGGCTGGTAAAGGGATTAGATATGGTTTACCATATTCAACAGGTTGTTCATCTTTTGTTATAAGAAAAGATGTGTTTGATACTGCTGGTATAAAATACCCATTTGATACTTGGGATGACTTTTATGCTGCTTTAAAAAAATTAAATGATCCTGCAAAAGATTTTTATGGAATTTCATTTGCGGGTGTAAATGCACAGTTAGTAAAAATGTGGTTAGCAAGATATTGGGGTCAGGGTGTATCTGTATATTCTAAAAAATGGGCACCACAAGTTAATGATCCTGAAGGAGTTAAGGCAACACAGATGATGATTGATCTAATTCAATATGCACCTAAAGGAGTATTAGGTTGGGATATTCCTGAAGCTGCTTCTGCTTTCTTGGCTGGGAAAACTGCGGTTTATGAAAATTGGATGGCTGCTCTTGCTGGAAAGATTGATGATCCTACACAATCTAAAATTGCAGGTAAATGGCTTATTATTGGTGCACCAGGTGGAGGACCTACTGGTAACTGGACTGAGCACAATCTTGACTTATTAAAAGGTTCAAAGAATAAAGATGCAGCTTTTGTTTGGATGGCATACTTCACATCAGAAGAAAGACAATTAGCTTGGGCTCAAGATGAGATAAATAATAAAGCTTCAGGGTTTGAATATGCAAGAACAAAACCCTGGACAGATGTAATATTAAAAGCAGAACCTTCAAGACAAGGTCAGTTTGACGCTAATAATAGTGGTATTCCAATTACTCCAGGATTACCTCAATGGTTACAAGCATTTATGGCAATTGGTGAAAATACAGGTCAAGCTATGAGTGGAAAATTAACTCCTGAAAAAGCGGTTGAACAATTACAGTTGACGCTTGAACAAATAATAGAGGCCCAAATACCACCGTATGATAATCCGGAACCAAATGCTAAATAATTATTTTAATAAATTAAATTATATATTGAATTCTTAGGTAACTAAATGACCGATAAAGAATGAAAAATATATATATAGAGTTTGAAAGGAAAAAAATTTAATTGAAATTGTGATATTTTCTGCATGAAATTTCATGCAGAAAATATCAATTAATATTAAATTGTAAATAATGACTTGAGGATTTACAAAAATATTTAGCAAAGGGAGAATTTTTGAAAAATAAAATTAATAATGTAAATTTGTCAAAGACAAAAAATGTTTTAACAGTTGATTATAAAAAAGACAAAATAATTTTATGGCTTTTTTTATCTCCAGCATTTATATTTATACTTTTTGCAAATATATATCCTATTTGTTATACAATTTTTATGAGTTTTTTTAAATATAATAAAATAATACCCGGAACTGTTCCTGTTTTTATCGGAATCAGTAATTATATAAACATTTTTAAAGATGTAGTAATTAGGGAAAGCTTTTTAAAAACAGTATATTTTGTTGCAGCAACAGTTATAGTTGAATTTATAATAGGAATGTTATTGGCTCTCTTAATAACAGTAAATCTTAAGGCGATGCAGTATTTGAGAGGTTTTTTTCTAATACCACTAATGATGACTCCTGTTGTGGCTGGTACTTTGTGGAGAACTATGTTTGATCCAATGAGCGGACCAATAAATTATTTTATTAAATTATTTGGTTTTCAAAATATAGATTTTTTAGGTAATGCTTCTAGGGCTCTTCCTTCTATTATGGTTGTTGAAATATGGCAAGCAACTCCTGTTGTTATGTTTATTTTAGCTGCAGGTATTCAGGCACTCCCAATAGATATATATAAAGCAGCTGATGTAGATGGTGCAAGTAAATGGCAAATTTTTACAAAAATTACTCTTCCGTTATTAAAACCTGTTTTTTTTGTTGCTCTTCTTCTTCGTATAATGGATGCATTTAAAGTATTTGATACTATTTATACTATGACTTATGGTGGCCCTGGACGAGCTACTGAGCTAATTTCAATGTTAATTTATAAACAGGGTTTAAAATATTTTGATATAGGGAAGGCTTCTACTTTATCTGTTATGTTTCTAATAATAATTTTTTTAATATCAATTAACTTTTTAAGAAATATTCAAAAAAAAGAGTTGTAAGTTGGGTATAAAAAATATTTTAAGAAAGGAAACTAAAGTAAATGCTTAATTCTGATTATGCTAAAATAGAAGATATAATGGCTAAATTTAAATTCAGAAAAGTTCTTGGAAAGGTCTTGTTATATATTTTAACAATATTTATTATTATTGTTATTATTTTTCCATTTTATTGGTTGGTTACAACTTCAATTAAATATGGGATTGATATATCAGCAACGCCGCCAATTATATTTCCCAATAGATTTACTTTAGAAAATTATATAACTGTTTTTAATTCCCATATTGGAAAATATATACTGAATAGCTTTATTGTTTCAATATCAACAACATTTTTAGCAGTTTTATTTGGATCACTAGCATCTTATTCTCTATCTAAAACATATATTGGTTCTAAGATAAGAAATGCTTTTTTAATTGGGGTTTTAATTGTAAGAATATTTCCTCCAGTTGTTACAACAATGCCTTATTATTTAATAATAACGAAATTTGGTCTTTATGATACTCAGGTATCTATGATTATAACTTACGTTGCATATTCTATACCATTCGTAATGTGGTTAATGCTTGGATTCTTCCAGGAACTTCCTTCTGAAATAGATAGAGCTGCATTAGTTGATGGATGTAACTTATGGCAAAGATTTACAAAGATAACATTGCCTCTTGCTTTACCAGGGATTGCCGTAACTGCTATATTTGCTTATATAATGGCCTGGAACGAATTTTTATATGCTTCTGTTCTTACATCACAGAATGCAAAAACACTTCCTGTTTTAATAGCAAGTTATATTTCTGATCAACGTATTCAATTTGGACCAATGACAGCTACAGGGGTTTTGCTAGTTATTCCTGTTCTTTTGTTTTCAATACTTGCTCAGAAATATTTAGTAAGAGGTTTAACATTTGGTGCCGTTAAAGGTTAATTTAGAAATTTTTGAAAAATATAAAATCAAAATAAAATACGTATTTATGTTTTATTATTTATTATAAAAAATATAAAGAAATTATGACTTGGAGGTATATTTGGCTGAAATTAGATTTGAAAATGTAACAAAAAAATTTGGGAAAGTTATTGCAGTGAATAATTTTAATCTTGTTATAGAAAATCAGGAATTTGTCACTCTTGTAGGACCATCAGGATGCGGGAAAACAACTACTTTAAACATGTTAGCTGGTTTAGAAGATCCTGCTGAAGGATTGATATATATAGATAATGAGATTGCTAATATACAACATCCAGGTAAGCGAAATATTGCTATGGTATTTCAATCATATGCGTTGTATCCACATATGAATGTTTTTAATAATATAGCATTTGGTCTAAAAGTAAAAAAAGTAAGAAAAGAAGAAATTTTTAAAAAAGTAAATGAAGCAGCTAAAATATTAGGAATAGAAGATTTATTAAATAGAAAACCTGCAGAACTTTCTGGTGGTCAACGCCAAAGAGTTGCTTTAGGAAGAGCAATAGTAAGAAACCCTAAAGTTTTTTTATTAGATGAACCTCTTTCCAATTTGGATGCAAAATTAAGAATACAAATGAGGGCTGATTTAAGATTGCTTTTTAATAGACTGGAAGGTACTGTTGTTTATGTTACTCATGATCAAGCTGAAGCAATGACTTTGTCTGATAAGGTTGTGATAATGCAATATGGTTTAATTCAGCAAGTGGGTAAACCTGCTGAAGTTTATGATTTTCCTAAAAATATTTTTGTAGCTGGGTTTTTAGGAAGCCCATCAATGAATTTTATTGATAGTATTTTAGAAGAAAGATTAGATGGGACTTACATAAAAACGCAAAATTTTGAGTTTAAAATAAATAACGAAAAAGCATCAAAAATAAAAGCACTAAATAAACTAGGTAGTTTAATAATTGGAATAAGACCAGAAGATATAAAAATAGGGAGACCAGATTGTTTAATTGATAGTAAAATAGAAGTTATAGAAAATATGGGGTCAAGCTATATTGTTTATTTTAGAGTTGGTAGTAATAGAGTAGTTGCTACTACTGAAAGATATTCTAACTTATATAATGGGCAAAATATTAAAATTGGCTTTAATCTTGATAAGCTTCATATATTTAATAAAGAAACAGGGGTCGCAGCTTTTTAATTTGTTATTTTTGGTTATTGAAAAGAGGTCAAAATAAATTCTATTGAAAGAGTTAAAGCAGCTATAAACCATAAAATACCTGATAGAATACCTTTGGATTTAGGATCCATGTATGAAACTTCTATATCTATATCATCATATATAAATCTAAGAAAGTTTTTAAATTTAAATATAAATGATATAGGAATATTTGATATTATACAACAATTACCAATAATTGAAGATGATTTACTTAAATTATTAGGTGCAGATGTAAAAGGGGTATATTGTGAGCATTCTTCAAAATGGAAGCTGAATATAAATGAAGAAAATGGTTATAATACTTTTATGGATGAGTGGGGAGTAAGATGGTTTATGCCTAAAAAAAAGGGATTTTATTATGATGCAAGATTCCATCCCTTGCATGAACTAACTTTCGAAGAGATAAAAAGATATCAATTCCCCGATTTTACTGACAAAGCTAAGTATAAAAATTTGAGAAAAAAAGCATTAAAAATTCGTGATGAAAAATACGCATTGGTTTCAGGGGCAGGTGCTGGAATTTTATATCAATGTCAATTGCTCAGAGGAACAGAAAAGTATTTTATTGATATGGCAGCTGATAAAAGATTAGCGGAATATTTATTAGATAGAGTCACAGAAAGTATATGTACTGCTTGGGAGTTTTTACTTAAAGAAATAGGAGATCTTATAGATATAGCATATACTGGTGATGATTTGGCATCTCAAGATTCTACTTTTATATCTTTGGACATGTATAGAAACATACTTAAACCCAGACAAAAGAAAATCATTTCTACTATTAAAAAATATACTGATGCAAAAATACTTTATCATAGTTGTGGCAGTATCTACTCTTTTATACCTGAATTAATAGATATCGGTGTAGATATATTAAATCCAATTCAGGTATCAGCAAAAAATATGGATACAAAAAAGTTAAAGATTGAATTTGGAAGAGATATTGTATTTTGGGGTGGCGGGTGTGATACTCAACATATTTTACCATATGGGACTATAGAAGAGGCAGAATTAGAAGTAAAAAAAAGAATAGAAGATTTAGCAATAGATGGGGGTTTTGTTTTTAATCAAGTGCATAATATTCAAGCGCAAGTTCCACCAGAGAATATAATGGCTATGTATAATACTTTAAAGAAAAATTGGTGGTATTAAATATTTTTTAAAAAAGTTTATAAATATGCAAAGATTTGAAATATTTATTTAAATCAATAGATTTAGTATTTTAAGAATTTAATATATATTTAAATTTTTTATTTTTAATAATTTTAGAATGAAAATAACAATTCCATAAGGTATTTATTTTTATTCTTTTATAAAATTTCGTATTAAGTTTATAAGGAGGATATGTTTGTGTAAAATAGCTTTTATTAGACTAGCGCATAAGGATTACCAAAGTGATATAAGCAGGCAAAAGGGTAAGGAAGCAATAAAAGTTTTACTTGAAAGAAAAATTGAAATTTTTTATAACGATGAACCTTTGGTTGATGCAGTAAAAGCTCGTGAGTTTGGATATAAAATTAATGCTGAAAATGTAGGTGGAGTTTTAATTTTTTTTGATACATGGACTGAATCTTCAGTTGCAATGTCACTAGTACTGGAAATTAAACATCTTCCAATTGCAATATGGGGTTTTCCAATGTTTATTTCTAATGGTTTAATGGAATCTACAGGTTCATTTGTTTCAATGCCTGTTTTTTCAGGTTCTTTAAAAAGGTTAGGAATTAAACATGAATTTATTCTTGGGTTGCCTTCAAACAAA
>Ga0315282_10017679_pt1 | contig 10271 bp, 10 predicted proteins | sample YL17G07_20_MG_FD_203693 | JGI IMG/M metagenome (GOLD analysis project Ga0315282, IMG submission 203693) | Sediment microbial communities from Yellowstone Lake, YNP, Wyoming, USA - YL17G07_20 | ecosystem: Environmental > Aquatic > Freshwater > Lake > Sediment | place: USA: Wyoming | collected... | reverse complement strand
AGATGCTTATACTAGAATATTTTATAATACTTTTGGCTATAAACTTCATAGCGAATACGATAAAAATGGTTATGAAAAGCTAGTTTGTTGCTCATATAAAGTAGCTTGGTTGATGGAAAAATTAGGCTTGAAAAAATTAGCTACAGAAAAAAATGTGCTAGAATGGATATTTAGATTACCTGAAAATCAAAAGCTATCATTTATTAAAGGCTTCTTAGATGCTGATGGTACAGTAGCTAAAAATGGCTCAGTAAGTTTGTCGAGCTCTAGCAAGAAATTGATAGAGAGCATGAAACTTTTGTTGGATAGTTTAGGCTTTGTTACATCTCATGTTTGCTTTAGAAAAATTGAAAATAAATGGAAAAATTCGAAAAAGAAAATGTCAGATCAGTGGACAATAAGGGTTTCTAATTCCAATGAGTTTGCAAAAAGAATCGGTTCTGAAAAAAATCTGTTTATGCAAAGAATGATCAAGAAAAGAAGAATCAATACATTTAACTTTTCGAGGGCATATCCGTTACCTCCGATAGATTTGGATAAATTTAGATTTGATAGGGTTAAGGAGATAAAGTTTGTTGGAGAAAAACCAACATTTGATATTGTGATTGAAAACAGTCATAACTATATTGCAAATAACATCATAGTGCATAACACTTTGCTTCATGATGATATTGAAGACCGAAGCGAGTTAAGAAGAGGCAAGCCCTGCACTTACATACTTTATGGTGTAGACGTGGCAATCAATACAGGAAATGAAATGTATTACCTACCTTTATTACCCTTGATTAAGCATAGAAATGAATTTGATCCTAAAGTTATTGTTAAAGTTTATGAGACTTATGCTAGGGAAATGATTAACATAGGTCTTGGTCAAGCCATGGACATTTCTTGGCATAATGGAATGTGTAATGCTGACAATCTAAGTGAAGAGGAATATTTGCAGATGTGTTCAAACAAGACTGGAACACTAGCTAGAATGTCAGCTAAAATCGCGGCCATACTTTCTAATGCAACTGATGAGCAGATAGAAAAACTAGGAAATTATGCTGAGACAGTTGGAGTTGCATTCCAGATACAGGATGATATCTTAAATCTTGTGGAAGGAGAATTTACAGACAAGAAAGGCTTGGGAGAAGATATAACTGAAGGAAAGAGAAGTCTGCCAGTTATTCATGCTCTTAACAATGCAAATCCTGAAGACAGGAAAAGATTGATAGAAATCCTTAATATGCACACAAACGATCAAGAATTAAGAAATGAGGCAATAGCCATAATTAAGAAATATGGTTCAATTGAATATTCAAAGGAAAAAGCAAGAAGCATGATTTTAGAAGCTTGGAGAGGTGTGGACAGAATTTTAAGGCCATCTCCAGCAAAGGAAAAGCTAAAAGCTTTTGCTGAATATCTGGTTGAGAGAACAATATAGAGGAAGATATAAAAAGTTTTCGAACCCACTTAAATGAGATAAAAATTTAGGGAGGATAATATGTCTGAAGAAAAATCGCCTGATAAATTACCTGTTAGTGTTGTATGGTTGTGCTCTGCTGAAAAGGATGCACGTGACATAGCAGTTGAATACAATAATTTAAAACCAAACGATTCAAAAAGAAGAGAAACATATCAAAGATGGAAAGAGGCATCTTCAAGAGCTTTTTGGGATTAAATTAAACTAGAAAAATTAATAAATGATGCAATGAAAGACTTAATTTTAATTAAACTAGGTGGAAGTCTTATCACAGATAAGACAAAACCATTTACTCCTAGATTAGATATAATCAAGAGATTGGCAAATGAAATATATGAAGCTAGAAAAGAGAAAAATTTTAATTTGATTGTAGGTCATGGTGGAGGTTCTTTTCCTCATAAACCCGCTAAAGATTATAAGGTTAATGAAGGGTTAGTAAACAAAGAAAGTTACAAAGGAATTTCTTTAGTTCAAGATGCTGCTTCTCGATTAAACAGAATTATAGTAAGTTCTTTAATAGAAGCTGGTGAAAATGCTATTTCGGTTCAACCTTCTGCTGCTCTTATTGCAGAGCAAGGAAGAATTAAAGAGTGGTATTTAGAACCAATAGAAAAAATGCTCAAAAATAACTTATTGCCAGTTCCTTATGGAGATGTAGCACTTGATATTAAACAAGGATGTTGTATAACATCTACAGAGGAAATACTTAATTATTTAGCTAAAACTTTAGAATCTAAAAGAATTATTCTTGCTGGAATAGTGGATGGAGTTTTTACTTCAGATCCACAGAAAAACCCTAATGCAAAATTAATACCTGAAATAAACTCAAAGAATTACAACGAAGTTAAAAAATATCTTGGAGGAAGCGCAGGAATTGATGTTACAGGTGGAATGCTTCATCGAGTAGAAAGAATTTTTGAATTAACAACTCTAGGAATTGAAGCTGAGATAATAAACGGAGAAAAACATAATTATCTCAAAAGAGCTTTGTTAGGTGAAAAAGGTCTAGGAACAATTATTAAAGCTTAATTCAAGTAATTCTTTCAACTTTAAGACCATCTACTCCTAATTCAACTTCATCTGGTTCGTAACCTAAGTTCTTAATCAAGTCTTTTAGTCTTTCTTTATCTTCATGATAACAAAGCATTACACTTCCTGGACCACCTGCACCAGAAAGTTTCGCTGCACCGCCAACCTCCTTGACACTATTATGAATAGCATCTATTTCGTCAGTAGAAACATGGAGCTCGGCAAGAGTTTTATGAGCAAGATTCATTAATTCTTTCATAGTCTTAAAATCTTTTCTTCCTAAAGCTTCTCTCATTTTATAGGCCGATTCTCCTAATAATTTAATTCTTGGATCTCTGTATTCTGGAGGTAGATTTCTTACAATATCTATCATTCTTCCTGTTAATCTTTCTACAGGTTTTTTTGTTGATATTTCTTTAGGTTTTTCTATTGGTTCCTTAACTTTTCCTGTTTTAATTAATACAAAATTTTCTAAAACATATGGAATTTCTTCTTTCAATGATTCAATTGTAGATGGTTTCTGGAACCAAACTATTCCTCCATAGCAACAGGTAGAATTGTCACCACCGCTTGGAGTTCCATGATTAAAATTCTCAATTTCTTTTGCGATTTTATTTATTTCATATCTTGAAAGGTGTTGGTTATAAACTTCTGAAATGGCTGCTGGAATTACTACAGACAAAGCAGCCGAAGAACCAAGACCAGCGCCAATTGAAATTTCAGAGTTAATTCTTAAATCAACACCAGATTCTATATGTAATTGTTCCAAACCTTTTCCAACCATAGCTTTTAGAGGATTCATTTCATTTGTTTTAAGGAAATCACTCATTTCCTTAAATTCTCGTTTATCATTACATTTCTTCCACAGTTGATTCATCTGATTTGTAAAATTTCTAATTTCTTCGACGGTATAAGATTCTTTTCTTTTTAAATTCTCTGCATCTATTGTTATTTGGTCTGCATTCTTCGCTGCATAAGCTCTTGCATATTTGTTTATCGCAGCAATTATTGCATGTTCATTATAAACTACGCTATGTTCACCAATTACATGAACCTTGCCTGGACATTTAGCAAATAAAGTATATTCTTTCATATCAATCCTCTAATAATTCTTACAAACTCATGAGGCGAGGCTGTAACATATTCAGCCAAGTCAGATTGTCTCGAATATCCTTGTGGAGCTGCTATAGGTATGAAGCCAAAAGATTTTGCAACCTCCAAGTTTTCTGGCATATCATCGTATACTACTATATGGTCTTTATGCTTAGCTGATAAACAACGAAACTGCTCTTGGCGTCCTCCTAATTCTTTACTATAAATTTCATCAATGAATTTATCAATATCAAAATATTTTAATAATTCTGTTGTTGACGTTCCATCTTTTGATGTAACAACTACATTATTTGTTCTTACTTTTTCTAAAGATTTAAACATATCTGTAACTCCTTCATAGAGTTTATGCTTTTTTAACCAATTCTCTTTATCTTTCATTGCTTTTTGCCTGCAATTATAAAAAGCATTTACATAATCGAAAACATCAAACATACTGCGCAATTTTACTAAATCATTAATATTTGTTGGTAATGTAATATTCATTGATGCTAGTTTTGCATTTTGCATAATATGCTCAGGTCTTACAACCGACCAAATAAATTCATTGAATCTTTCATAACCCATTGGAAATTCAGTTTTTTCAATAGTAAACCATGCTTCAGATGCTGTATCATACCATTCACGCCTGCAGTCCCAAATAGTTCCATCGCCATCAAATGCTATTGTAACCATAAAAAACTTTGGGTAGAAAAACTTAAATATCTTAATTTTTTTATAATCAGTTTAAATAATTTTCTATCCTAATCTTCTTATGGGTTTAAGGACTTATGTTGAGAAATTAAGTGATGAAAATCGTTTGATTAGAATATCGAAACCTGTTTCAACAGACTATGAGATTGCTGCTTTAATGAAAAAACTTGATGGAAAACCAGTTTTCTTTGATATTATTGAGGGATATGAAATGCCAGTAGTTGGAAATGTTTTAAGTTCTATGGATTTGCTTGCACAATCTATTGGAATAAGAAAAGAAGATTGGATATCTACTATGACTAAGGCTATTGAAAATCCGGGAGAAATTGTTCATGGTAATAACAGATTCAAGTATCTTGAACCAAATTTAGATGTCTTACCCATTCTAACACATTATCCAAAAGATTCTGGTTCATATATTACATCTGATGTGCTTCTTGCTGAATTTGAAAATAGAAGAAATGCATCGGTTCATAGATTATTGAAATTAGGAAAGGATAGAATGGTTGGAAGAATTGTTGAAGGAAGAGATTTGCACGCTATGTACACTGCAGCAAAGCAGCAAAATAAAGAATTACCAATTGCAATAACACTGGGAAACAAACCTTCGATTTTAATAGCAGGTTCAACTACTGTTCCTAGAGATTTGTACGAGCTTAAGATTGCTTCAGCATTGGAAGGAAGACCTATAGAAGTTGTAAGAGGAAAGACAAGTAATATAGAATATCCAGTTGATAGCGAAATCGTTATTGAAGGGAAAATCCAACCAGACGAGACAACGAAAGAAGGACCATTTGTTGATTTAACAGAGACATATGATGTTGTAAGAGAACAGCCTGTTATTGTTGTTGATACAATTGCAATTCAAGAAAAACCTATTTATCAGGCTCTTCTTCCAGGAGGAAACGAGCATAAGCTTTTAATGGGACAACCCAGAACCCCAACAATATATAAGGCATTAGTTTCAAGTGGAATTGATGTTGCTAATGTTTTCTTGACAGAAGGAGGATCAGGTTGGTTAGATGCTGTTGTTTCTATAAGGAAGAAGAATGAAGATGATGGAAAAAGAGCTATAGGAGCTGTTATAAATGGACACAAGAGTGTTAAGAAAATTACTGTAGTAGATGAAGATGTTGACGTTACAAATCCTCATGAAGTAAATTATGCTTTAACAATGTACTGGAAAGCTGGTAATGAGATAATTCAAAGAAATGTTAAAGGTTCTTCATTAGATCCAATGGGAACTCCAGATGGAATAGGAGATAAAATTGGCTTTGATGCAACCAAGCCACTTCAAGTTCCTGAAGATAAAAAAGGAAAAATGAATAAGGCAAAAATTGTATTTCAAGCTGATTTGAAAAATTATACGTGATTTTATGGAAGTTATAAAAACTAAACAGCAATTTTCTTGGCTCGGTGATGTTAATGAAAAAGGAGTTATCATAAATACTAATCATGAATTATGCGGTCAAAGTATTACAGGAAAAGAACTACACTTTCCCGGAGCTTCTGGTTCAACTGTTGGTCCTGATGCTCTTGTAAATTTAGCTAGAAAAGGTTATGCTCCAAGCAAAATAATTATAGAAAGAAAAAATGATAATGCAACAATATGGGGTTCTATTTTTGGCAAAGTACCTTTAGAAATTACAGGTAAAAAACCAAAGCCTATAGAAAAGTCACAGCTAGAAAAATTGGGTATACCTGCTGATGTTTTAGAATATGTTTATAAGGCCAGTGAATATCTTGATTTTGAGGAGTTTATTCCAATTACATCTCCCATTCAAATTGCTGGTGTTTCGTATAAAACTGTTAAGGATGCTGGTTTAAAAATTAGGGAAGACTTTTCTAATAAATTTAAGGTTAAAGTGCCATCGGTTTTAAATCCAGCAGGAATGGACTTAGAAAACTGGAAGAAACAAAGAATTCCTGAAGATTTTGCAGAAAAACAAATGAGAATAATAAGAGCATATGAAAGAATGGGTGCTGAACCTACATGTACATGTATACCATATTACACAGGCACATTAGGCATACCATTTAGCGAGACTTTTTGGTCAGAATCTTCTGCAGTTTCATTTGCAAACTCTGTCTTAGGATTAAAAACAAATAAAGAATCTGGTTTAGGTTCTTTGTTGTGGGCAATAGCTGGTTATGGTCCCCGTTATGGCTTACATTTAGATAAGAATAGAAATCCAAAAGTTGAAATAAAGGTTAATGCTATTTTGAAAACGACTGATGATTTCGGAACATTAGGATATGCATTGGGAGAAACAATCGGAGATAAAGTTCCGTACTTAAGAGGGATTGAACCAACAGATGTATCCTTAGATAAACTAAAATCTTTAGGGGCTGCTGCAGCAGCCTCAGGCGATATTCCTTTGTATCATATAAAAGATATAACACCAGAGGCAAGGGCAAAAACAATTTCACTTGGAGAAATGGAACATATGGAAATGGGTGAAAAAGAACTTTTAGATGCTCGAGAAAAATTAAATAAAGGGAATGTAAAAGATATCGACCTAGTTGCTTTTGGATGTCCTCATGCGTCTCATAGGGAAATAAAAGAAATAGCTGAACTTCTTCCTGGAAAAAAACTTAAAGAAGGTGTAGATTTGTGGGTTTGTACAGCTAGAGCTGAAAAAGCTTGGAGCGATAAGTTTGGTTACACATCAGTTATAGAAAGAGCTGGTGGAAGAGTTTATTGCGATACCTGCATGGTTGTAGCACCAATAGAACGCATTGGTTATAAAACGACTGCAACAAATTCAGGTAAAGCTGCATATTATCTACCAAATCTTTGTAAACAAAAAGTTGTTTTTGATAATACTGAAAAAATAATAGAAATGGTTACAAGATAATAGACGTAAAACTTAATGCTGAAGGTGTAAGATTAGAAAAATAATTTCTTGAATACAGAAATCTTTAAAAAGTTTTAATTGCTACAACATAGATGGAACTAGGAAAATTATTGATTGCATTTTTTATTGTGGTGATAATTTTAGCACTGATTAGTTTATTACCTTCAGGTCAGAGTGGGCAATTTATAATCTCTTCACCTCATTTAGAATCAGCTTTTACAATTATTGCAATTTCAATAATTGTAATATTCTTCATTAAAGTTCCCAAGAAATATTACAGACCAATTTATATATTCTTTTAATAACTATTCATTAGTATGTCAACCCAGCAAAGAAAAAAAGACCATATAAGAATCTGTTTAGAAGAAAACGTTGAGACAGCAAATCACAGTTTTGAAGATATAACTCTAATCCATAGCTCTTTGCCAGACTTAGACTTCAAAGAAATAGATACTTCCACAGTATTCTTTGGAAAGAAAATTTCTATGCCTTTATTTATAGATGCGATAACAGGTGGAACAAAAGAGGCAAAAAAAATTAACAGAGATTTGGCAGAAATAGCAGAAAAAAAGAAAATAGCCTTTGCCTTAGGTTCTCAAAGAGCAATGATAGAAAATCCTAAACTAAAAGATACTTATTATGTTAGGGACATTGCTCCAAACACATTAATAATAGGAAATATCGGAATATCTCAATTAAAAAAATTCAAAATAGAACAGATTGAAAAAGCATTGAAAGTTATAAAGGCTGATGCATTAGCAGTTCACATTAATCCTTCTCAAGAAGTTTTTCAAAAAGAAGGGGATTTGGATTTTGGAAATTCTGCTGCAGATTTAAACAAACTATGCAATGAATTAACTTATCCTGTTATCGGAAAGGAGGTTGGAATGGGTATTAGTAGAGAAGTGGCGATAATGCTTAAGGAAGTTGGTGTTAAAGCAATTAATGTAGCTGGTTTTGGTGGAACAAACTGGGTTGTTGTTGACGGTTTAAGGTCTGGAAAGGATTTTGAAAATTTTAAAAATTGGGGAATACCCACACCTATTTCAATATTAGAGGCTAAAGTTGGTTTACCGATATTAGCCTCTGGTGGCATAAGATCTGGTTTAGATATTGCAAAATCTATAGCTTTAGGAGCAGATATTTGTGGGATGGCTTTGCCTTTCTTAAGAATTCTAAAAAAAGAAGGTAAGAAAGGTGTTGAAAAATTCATTGATAGATTGCAATATGAATTAAAAATTGCAATGTTTCTAACTGGCTCTGAAAATATAGAAAAGTTAAAGAATGCAAAATACGTTTTAACTGGAAATGTTAAAGATTGGGCTGAGCAGAGAAAACTAATTTAATCGTCAATTGCAAAATTCTTCGTTTATTGTACACAATTCTAAAATTGTCGTGGATAAGCTTATAACAAACTTTGAGTAATCTTCTTCTTAAGATTTTATGCTTGAACCTAAAGTAAATGGTGGAATTTCTGGTCACTTAAAATACAATCCTGAATTAACTAAAGCTTTAGAAATGGAGATAAAAAGATTTGAGGAAATATATCCTGCTAGTATTAAAATTCAACTTGCTGATATAACAGATAAAAGATGGAAAACTTGGAAAAATTATAACGGAAAAGAAAAAACTGAGAAAGTTTAATTCTTAGGTGAATAAATGGGTCAATCAGAGGTTATAGAATTTTTCGAGAGAATGAATATAGAGCATCCTGGAAAAAAATTTACAAAAGAAGAAATTGAAACTGCAATAGGAAAGAAAATCAAAAATTATACTTTAAAATCGATGTATGAGCATGGAGACATTAAGAGAGAAAAAGAATCAGTTAAAATAAGCAGTGGTGGCGAAACCAGAAGATATGTATATAGCTATGCTCCGAACGGATTCTCATCTGTTACAAATTTTCATCATTCCAAAAGTTCTGCAGTCCCTGATTTTTATGAAATCTCGGCTAATGAAAGAATAAAAATTATAAGTGAGTTCTGCGACTTGGACAAAAAAGAAAGAAAGATGCTCTGGAGTATAGATCCTAGAGAATTAAGTAATTTAGGTGAAAATTCAACAGGTCCTTTTCCTTATGTCTTAAGATGGATTAATTATGTCAAAGTTAATGGTAGAGACTTTATTGTTCCCACAGTTATAGAGGAAGCTTCTGTCGTTGCTGCGAATTGTTACGCATCAAAATTATGTTATTACAGCAGCGGTGTGCAAGCTTCTGTCGTAGAATCTAAAGAACACAGCAAAGCAATAGGTCAAATTCAAATCACAGATGTTAAGGATTCTGAAAAAGCTAGAATGAGAATATTTGAAGACAAAGACAGTTTATTGGCAAAGGCTGCAGAAGGTCATGAGCATTCTAAGCCTTATGATTTAGACGTAGAGGAATTTGATAGCAATTTTGGAAAATTCCTAGTTGTAAATTTGTATGTTGATCCTGGAGATGCAATGGGAGCCATAGCAGGTAGGATGGCAGACTCTATAGCTAATGAACTTTCTAAAATTACAGAATCTAAATGCAGCAGAGGAATAAATTCAAATTATTCTGGTCGCCTTACCAAAGCAGAGTTAAAAGTTCCAATAGAGAATTTAGCAAGAAAAAGTAGAAAAACTGGAGAAAAGTGGAGCGGTGAGGAAGTAAAGGAGGGAATACTAAAGCGTTATGAATGGGCTACAAAAGATGTCAAAAGAGCTGTGACAAATAACAAAGGAATAATGAATGATGTTATCGGAGTTGCCAGAGCAACAGCTCAAGATGATAGAGCAATAGAGGCAGCAAACGCAATTTATGCGATTAGAAGTGGCTGCTATCAGCCATTAAGCAAATGGCGTGCTGACGGCAATTACCTTTATGGTGAATCAGAAATGCTCATTCCTTGCGGAACAGTTGGTGGAGAGATAAAAAATTATCCTAGAGCAGAATTCTTACTAAATAGAGTTCTGAAGGTCAAAAAAGCTGATGAGTTGGCAGAAGTTATGGCTTCGGTTGGTCTTACTGGAAATCTTGCAGCATTGAGTATGATTTCAACAATTGGATTAGAAGAAGGTCATCAACCTCATAGAAAATAAAGTCTTTTAAAGTTCTAAAATAAAGTATTCTTGATAATTATGATTAGACA
>Ga0315282_10017677_pt1 | contig 10272 bp, 13 predicted proteins | sample YL17G07_20_MG_FD_203693 | JGI IMG/M metagenome (GOLD analysis project Ga0315282, IMG submission 203693) | Sediment microbial communities from Yellowstone Lake, YNP, Wyoming, USA - YL17G07_20 | ecosystem: Environmental > Aquatic > Freshwater > Lake > Sediment | place: USA: Wyoming | collected... | reverse complement strand
ATTTGCATAGCTCAGAACAGTGCAACAGAGAATAATGGCATGAAATTTCATTTTGAAGGTGCACAGGGCAGAGCACTTGACCCCGCAGCCTTCTTTAAAACGAATGTTGAGCAAATTAGCATAGCCACGGGGATTCCTCAGCCTAAACTTGTTGGTGCACAGGCTGGAGCGGTGACTGGCAGCGAAGTGAACATGCAAGACTATTACAAAGTAATTAGTAGGATTCAATCAAGCCTCGAAGACACGGTGCGTTGGGTCGTTGACAAACTCGCAGATTCAGGACAGTTAACGCTTATTAAAACTGCTTCAGACAAGGATGGCAAAATTAAACAATTGTTTCACAAGGTTTTTGGCGATTACCGGCATAGAACAGCCAGAACGTATGTGATAGAATGGAATAGTGCGTTTGAGTTGAGCGAGTTAGATGAGGCGCGACTGCACGATCTTGAAGCGGCGGCTAACCAAAAGAAACTGGATTATATGACTGCGGATGAAGTGAGGGCTGAAAACAACTTGGATCCGTTGCCGAATGGTGAAGGCGCAGGCTTGAAAAAGGCGAATTTGAACTTGTTTGGTGAAGGGCAGAAGGGCAATCCTGATTTGACTACTAACGATAAATTTTTAGTGGTTGACTTGAACAGGAAGAGCAAAAATGTTGAGGGCAATACAAGCAGTTCAAACGTTCAAGGATAGCCAAACCCGCATCTTCATAGAAACGCCACTAACATTCTTCAGCGTTCTTGACGAGTGGCTGTACATTGAAATCAGCGACAGCCGACTTTGCGAGACTTGCAGGGCAAACGCGGGGATGGAGAACGGCGTTTACCAAGGAAACCGTCTGAGAACGTTTTTTCCAAGTCTTGAGATTTTAGATGAGAACACGATAATGGTTAATGAGCATCCTAACTGTCGTTGCGTCTTGGTGAGGATTGCACGGGCGGAGGAGTTGTTCAAAAAAATAGTGTTTGAAGAGTGACGTGAAAAATGAGTGAAGAAGAATATTATCAGTTGGGCCATGGGCACGGCATAGACGCTGACATGGTTGACGGTTTGCACGCTAAAGAAATTGAGATGAAGGCGCGAAGGTGGAGCGGGGGCGGTCCAGAAGCTGGGTTGCCGTGTAGTTACCTAGTTTTCAAAGAAGGAGACATTATAAAAGCAGTTAATGGTAACACTGGAAAAGTGCAGTTTAGCGGGACAGACGCTAGCACGGTGATACAAGTGGCTTTGAATGCTTTGACGAGTGGAAGAACATGGAAAGAAAAAGTAGTGTTAAAGGGAAACTTTGAAGTCGATTTATCCCAAACAGTGACGAAAGCTGGAGAAGGTAATTTTAAGACTGCTGTTGCTATTCCAAATTATTCGATTCTTCAAATTGTTGGTAAAATCAAACTGAAAAATAATGTTGTTTCTGACGCTACAAACTTTATGATAACAAATTTAGATAGTGTAACAGGTAAATTCATAGATATTATTGGTGGCGAAATAGATGGTAACAAAGCAAACAACAGTAACTCAATTTACGGCATTCAATTTTCAGGTACCACAGATATTGTCGTTGATGGACTCTACACTCATGATACAAGGGAAACAGGTATCGCTTTAGAAAAACGGTTGGGAACAGGAGTATCACGTGCTTGGATAATGAACAACCGAGTTGAAAACACACTTTACGACTGCATAGGTAATCAACCTGACTGTTATGACCTTTGGTATATTAATAATAGAGTTAAAGGAGCACTTTATCAAGGCTTTTATCATGAGGGCGGAGAACGAATACACTTTATTGCATGTTCAAGTGAAGCAAACGGTCAATCAGGATTTATGATACAGTTTGGTGGAACTAACATTATTAAAGATGTTGACATCATTGGATGTAAAGCTTTTAGTAATACATGGTTCGGGCTTACAATTGGAGCACAAAACAACGCCATTGGCGTAAGAGTAATTGGGGGGGAATATAAAGAGAACACTATGCATGGCATTCTATTTAATGTTTACGCTAAACAAGGACAAGTTATCGGTGCTACGGTAAAAAACAATGCTTTTGCAGGGGGAAGCTATAGCGGTATTGTTGTGGCTGGTAGTGACATCCTTATACAAAATGACCTTTGTTTTGATGACCAAGCAACAAAAACTCAAGAATATGGAATTGCTTTGTTGACTGGGGCGGATAATAATCGAGTTGAACATAATAATGTAAGAGGAAATAAACTTGGTGCAATTTTAATTCAGTCGGGTGTAACAAACTCTATAATCAAGTCTAACCAAGGGTATGTTACTGAGAACAGTGGAACCAGCACAGGCACAGGCGCCCAACAAACCATACCTCACGGATGCGCTTTCACACCAACATACGACCAAGTATTCCTATCCGAAAGAAGCACGGGCGGAGCTTTAGCCTACCAAAGTGCAGCTCCAGACGCAACCAACATTTACGTGACTGCTACTAACCTTAAAACTTACAATTGGAAAGTAACCATGAACCCGTAAAGGTGAATAAAAAAAAAGGTGAAACAAAAATGCCGTTTGGAGAATATGAGAATTTTGAAGATTGCGTAGCCAAAAACCAAGACAAAAACGATCCAGAAGCATACTGCGCAACAATCAAGAGAGCTATTGAAGACCAAAAATTTGAAGGCGGCTTTGAAGGCTGCGTAGAAAAAATGATAAGCGAAGGCTACAGTGAAGAATCAGCCAAAAAAATCTGCGGATCCATAAACGCCAAGTATGTGCAAAACTATCCGGGACATGACCAACCTAGAAAAGTCGGTTTTGACAAGGCTCAACTAGACGATAAAATCTTGCTGGACGACAAAGACTTCTTGGTGATGCCCGCGGTGATAGCCAGCGAAATTGTCCATGAATATCCAGAGGGCATGGCGTACAAGCCAGGGGATGAACTGGAAAAGGCAGCGTGGACGGCTGAGGGCAGATGGGTAAAAATCCTATCGCATCCTGACAGTGCCTTATTGCAGAGAGTAACTGACATCTATGGCAAAATAGAAAACGTGCATTTCGCTAAAGACTTGTTGGAACCCAAAACTAAACGTCCAATGCGCCGGGGCATAAGAGCAGATATTAAATGGTTTAAAAACCGAGTGCCAGAAGACGTGATCACTAAAATTCGAGAAGGCAAACTACGCGACGTATCTATAGGCTTCACTTATGAGGAAGACCGCACGCCAGGAACTTGGAACGGACAGAAGTATGATTATGTGCAACGCAACATTTTCATTGACCACGTGGCTGCGCCAATAGAGGCGGGACGTTGCCCTGGGCCAGTCTGCGGAATCGCCGTTGACAGCGTAATTCAGAACGATAGGGAATGTCCAGTTTGCATTAGTATGAGGCAAGTGGGCTACACGGTTGCTGGGTCTCGCTTGTACAAGCATTATGGTCCTGACGTGTTGGAAGTGATTGAAGGGCATCCTCTACTACAAATCAAACAAGACGACGAAGACTTAATAACTAAAAGCAGGCGAATCTTCAAAGAACTAAATGAAAGGTTACAAACGTAACAGATATTCCACAAAATGATGTGGTACAGAACGTGAGTTCTGTCTAATCTAAATTCTTCTCGCACAAGGCGAGACTAAACAAACTGCCACAAAAAGGAAAGTGAAACAAAACGTCAACAAACAACGAAAAGGCAAAAACAGATTTCATACAAGCATGCCTAAAAGACCATGACCAAGCATCATGCGAAAAAATGTGGAACGACGCAAAAGCCAATGTGCAAAAACCTGATGCTGCAAAAGACCGTGACTTCGCAGAGGTTGTTCAAGAAAACGAAAAACTCAAAGTCAGGGTTGAACGTCTAGAAGCACAGCTTCGCCAAGACAACACGTTGCTACAGCGGGTTAATGACATGAAGAAAGCTGAAGACGACGCAAACAAAGAAAGATTAATCATTGACATCATGAATAACAGTCAATACACCAAAGACACTTTAATCTCTAAAACTTATGGCGATTTAAAAACGATTGCTGACGCGTTGGAACACACTGAAAAACATTTTGCAAGCGTAGCCTCTGACTCTGAACAAATACGGCAGGCAAGACAGCCTAAACTCACTGTGGGCGAATGGGACAGCGAAAAGAAACAGTGGAAGGGAGGCAAATAGTAAATGACAACTCAAAGAGCAATGGTTAAACCCGTAAACGCAATAGTGCTTGATTCTCAAAACATGCATATTCAAACCATGAACATCGAAACAGCCACCAACATGTATGCTGGACGCTTAGTAAAAAGAGGCACAGGCGACCATGACATCATAGTGAACACTGCCGCAGGCGCAGCCGTCGGTTGGCTAGGCTATGAACAAACAACCAAAAAACATAGACCCGCAACCGTAGACACCATCTACGCAGTCACCGCACAAGCAGCAATGTTATGGGGTCCTGGCATGATTATCCTCGGCACATTGGATACTGCAGCAACAGCCACAAAAGGAACACGATTAAAGGCTGGAGCAAACGGAACATTGACAGGCGGCACAGTGGGCACAGACGAAATAGTAGCCATCGCTGAAGAAACAGGCACAAGCGGTTCAGATTGTCTAGTGAGGAGTCTGATCTAAAATGAACACTTTAAGATACGTTGGACACGACGAACCACTCACCACAGAGCAAGGACAATACATCATGGACAGAGTTGTCTACGCAGCACGCAGAGAACTTGTCGGCAGAAAATTGATGCCCATCCGCAAAATAGACGCTGGCGCACAAGTATTTGGGTATGACACTTTGACGGAAGCGGCAAACGCAGCGATAGACGTGGGTTGGCCCGGTAGAGAAACGCTTGACATCGTTAATCTTGCAAGAAGCACTGTTGCTATTCCCACAGTCCATAAAGAGTTCCAGATTAACAAACTTGACTTGGCAGCTAGTCGCATGAGTGGCACACCATTAAACACGACAACTGCTGAAAGTGCAGGCTACAAAGTGGGTTTAGAAGAGGATACGTTGCTAATTCTTGGCTATTCGGCTGATGGCACAACCTATGACATAAACGGCTTATACAACTCTGCAAACAACACTAAAGCCGCCGCTGGCGATTGGGGAACAGAAGCCAACATTTCTACAGACATAAACGGCGCAATCGCTTTACTGATGGAAGACAACATTTTTCCACCCTACAATCTTCTTCTAAATCCCACCCAATACAACGAGGCAGCAGACTTCATCGCAAACACTGCCGTGCCATATTTAACATGGATTAAAGAGCGCATTCAAGGCGAAATATACCCGTCAGCCACACTTACAGCGGGCACGGGCATGATGACCAAGGCTAACCCCGTAGGCATGTTCGAGTTTGTCGTCGCAGAAGATTTGACGGTTGAAACGCAAGTGCTCAGCAAGAAAGAGGGCGAAAGCCTCTTCGGCAGAGTTTACGTGCGTGGATTGCCAGTCGTCTACGAGACAAATGCAATCTGCAAATTAACAGGTATATAGGCACATTACTGTGGGTACACCTGTTTTTTCCCCTTTTTTTTTAGTTTCGACAACGCATGTTGGAGGTGAAACACAAACATGTCAAGTAAACCACGAAAAATAGTTAGAAAAATTGAATCAGACGAAACAAAGCCGCTGGAACCATCCCATACTGAGACTGCAATAGTGGAAGAACCAAAACCAGTATCCAACACTGTCAAAGTCAAAGTTTTAACTGGCACAGTAAGTTGGGAAGGCACCCATTTTCAGAAAGGCGAAATTTTTGTAGTAAGCAGGGAAAAACTTGCGAAGTTTGACCTTCACGACATCCAAATTCTTGAATAAACTGCTGCGTCCTCTCTGGTGCGCTGGTAAACTTGGCAACTGTCCAAAAGGGCTTAAACGGTTCAGATTCACATGTTTATACTGTCGATACCGCAAAATATTTTATGGTAAATGGAGTAAGCCGCCTTATTGGATAACCTACAATTACAAATCGAATATCTCAACAGTTCTCACCCGCACAATCATGATAGACGGCGTAAAATATGAACTTGCAAGCGGCAGACTTTTCAAACGGACAGTTTCCCCTTTCTGCATGATTGACCCAAGAGGGCACTTCACAATGATTCGTTCCTCTTTAATCATGGTAATTGACAAAATCATGTGTTTAATAGGTTATAGGAAGCCTTTTCCAGAGTTCTGCGAGTTCCTCGCAAATTACCCAACATGGTGAATGTGAATGGCAACCGCAATAAAAAACATTCTGGAAGTAATAGCTAAAATACGAGAGGGCAATCTAAACCAGCTTGCCGCTTTAATGGATCAGCTTACTACTTTGCCCAGTTTGCTGGATGCGCTTGAAACGGAAGTGAACTTGAAAACTTCAGTTGATCTTCTTCAGGAACAAGTGGATAAACTGGAAAAAACTGTTAGTCAGTCGCAACGAGAATTGGCGAATAGAATGATGTTGGTGGAAGATTCGCTTAAGAAACAGACTGACCAGCTTTTTCGGAGCGATGAAGAGCATAAACAGATGGTTGAACACGTTCACAGTGTTTTAGGTCAACTTGAAGAATATTTGAGGAGACACACGTGACAGTGGGCATTAAACACGCGAAGACCGCGCCTGCAGATGATGGTTCTGCCCAAGTGAACGCGGCAGAATGGAACAGTGACCATGTGATTCCTAATCCTCTTTCTCCGCCAGTTGATGGAGCTTTTCTCGGTGAAACAGGATTGCAGTGGGATGGAAGCAAACTAATTAATGTGCCATCAAACCATGATATGCCTGCAACTTGGACTAGTGGAAATTACAGTGCGAAAATTGATAAAGACGCAGTGAATGACTATGTAATGTATGAACTTCGCCGAAAAAGAATAAGCACCCCACCAAATGAAGATGCATTGCAGATTTTGTTGTGGGGTGACGATTGGGCTGAACTAAGTTTCTTTAAAGATGGCGATTATTATTTTGGTTTGGGATTGGAGCCGGCAACAGTCGATGGCGGAACAATCAAATACGCTCGAATCTGGTCTGGCATATTTAATGTTGCATCAGGTACTCCAGATTCACCCGTCGTAGGCGATTTATGCATTGCCCCCACAGAACATCTTGTTGTATATGACGGTGAAGTTTGGCGTTCCTTTGCTTTCGGCACAATCGACGCTAACGCTCATGTGAGCAGGCATAAAAGCGGTGGCGCAGATGCTCTTGTTGCTGGTGATATTGACACTCTTGCAGGCTTTACTTTAGCATCGCATCAGGCGAGACATATACCCGCTGGAGCCGACGCTTTGCCTTGGGGAACAGGCGGTGGACTTGACTGTGACAAACTTGACGGTTCTCACTTGACTGATATTCCAATTGACATAGTTGATAAACTGAAGACTGGACGATGGTTCCTCAGTCTCTTAAGCGTTCAAAGAACAAGCACCAGCCAATTCTTTCCAGGCGCTTTACGTGTTCAAGTGGTGCCTTTTCCAGTTCATCGAACAATGACGTTTACCCAAATTGGCGTATATCTTACTGGAAACAGTGGTGTAGTTCGCCTTGGATTATACAATGACACTGGTGACATTTATCCAAATGTTCTTCTTGAAACATCTGGAGATATAGATGGCAGTGTTGCTGGGGCGATAAGTTACACTTTTCCTTCTCCTCGGCAATTAACAAAAGGATTATATTGGCTTGCCATACAAACTTCAATTAATGGTTCTGTTCCCTGTGTTTATTTGGATTGGGCGAGGCTCTGCGGTTTTGCCACACCACCAACCGTAGGTATTTCTGGAGACGGAAGTTACTATGTTGATTTTAGTCCAACAGTGATGGGGCTTCCAAATCCGTTTAACTCTGGTGCTGCGCTTGGAAACGGTGTGGGTCCTGCTCTTTGTCTATACTTAAGTTCAATACCGTAGGAGTTAGCCTTGTCAACTTTTAACTCTCAAACCTTCAATTCAGAAACGTTTAACATGCCTAAAATAACAGGCGGCAGACATTATTATTATGATCGTAAACAAAAGAAAGACGAGTTGTTCAGCATGATCCAAGAATTGTTGAAGGAGATAACTTAAATGACTACTATAGCGAGTATTGCACAGAGAATCTTAGACGAAAACGGCTACAGCCTAACTGACTTCACAGGCTTAACACTCACGATTCTCGAATACAAAATTGATGATGCAATAGACTACGTGAATGCAGAAGCGGGAACAACGATCGCCGCCTTAACTGGCACAGCTGAAACTAAAAGCTTCGTTTACACGGCTCCAGAAAACTTGGCTGTGAAAGGCTTAGTCAACTTAATGTTGAAAGCATATAAAGAGAAGGGGCAGCAGGTTGGAATCCAAAGCATGAGCCTATCCTATTTAGAGAGTAATCCTGATTTTGCTTTGAGCATGCAGGTTTTGAAGGATATGATTGAACGGTTGAAGAAGCCGCCGATTATCATTGAGAATGAGCCGGTACCAGAATAAAAGGTGATTGAACATGCCTCAATATAGTGATGGAAAAATCTAAAGAGGAGACTGAAAAATGGGTGTGTTATGGGATCAAATTGTAAAGGTTTTTCAAACTTACAAGGGCGGGAGCCTCGACGTAACAAGACGTGTTTTATCACTAGGCGCAAGAGACGGTGTAACTGGTTGGTGCGCTAAATCTTTCGCTGAATCAACAATTAAAATGTGTATTATCCCTAAAGGCGCATCAACGTTAGCTTTAGCTTGTGGCACGTATGTTCGCTTAGATGCTATTGGCTTAACTGACTCAGCATTTCAAGAAGGTGACGAAGTAAAAACGGTTAGAAATATTTATTATGAGGTTAAAACCATCCGAGAACATGGTGTTACTCCAGACATCATAGAATATTACGAGTGCGACTTAGTTAAGTTGCCTTTATACGTATGAAGTGAACAAAAATGAGCATAAACATAGACAAAGCCTTGTGGAAAACTGCAATAGGCGAAAATACTTGGCCGTTAAATGTGTCACCATTAAACACATGGGTTGTTCATACTGGTAAAGGTGCGCCTGTTTCAAGATGGTGGCCTACATCCACATATTTTGAAATGGCAACTTACCAAGGGGTTGCTAATGACAACGAATGCCAATACTATTGTTTATCAGAAAAATTCTTTAACTTTGGAACATACCAGGCAGTAGCCATCATCTCAGACATGGAAATAAGCAGATGGGCTTATCCATTAATGTTTGAAACAGCACTTGGCGGGTCCGCCATCACATCACCCCCAGGCGCAACAGAGAAGGCCGGACACATCCTATTCCAGGCAAAAGACGATTTCATAACCCAAGTTTTAACAGGCTATGACGGCTACGGGGAAGCTGCAATTTTTACGGGTTGGACTACAAGTAACCAAACAACTCTGAAGTTTGTGTGGGCTACTGGTTCAGTGAATTACTACGTTAATGGAGCATTGAAAGTCACACACACCACTTATGTCCCTCAAGACCCTTTACCATATACTCTGGAAATTTGGCAAAATCTTAAAGCAACTGAATATACAAATCCAGTTAGAATGTTTGTTAAAAACTTCGCGGAGTTATAGACATGCAAATCAAAATCTTAAAGACAACTTTGACGGGAACGAAAGGCGTTAATCTGCAACCAGCAATATGCGAGAACTTGCCACAGGGAGTAGATGCAGTAGTCTTAGAATACGGAGAGAACTACGCCATAGTTAAACTCGCATGGTCTATTCATCCTTTAGCCAAGAATCCTGACGACAAAGCAGTTAAACAATTATTAAAGCATCCCTCAATCCTTGAAGAACTCGCCACACATCCAGAATCAGAGAAATGCATTATGACACATTCTATTCATACTTCCCGTGTTAAAGAGCAACCAGATAAAACCATACTTCATGAAGGTAAGAAAGGCTCATTCATTCGGAAAATACAAGGTAAACATGGAGAAGAATATGTGATTGACGAAGGCTGAACTAAATGGGAAAAGTTTGGCTTGACACTTCCGAGGTTGGCGCGTTTGAACCTCAATACATAGGCGCAACAGGCATTATTTTCCTTGAAGGCATTAATATCGGTAGCTTCGCACCCTTAACTGCTACAGGAAACGTTTACCTTGATGCTATTGATGTGGGTGATTATACAACACTTCTAGCACCGCCACCGCCAGCGTCAGAAGCTGAAGATGCACGGTATCGAACACGTGTCTACTTGAACACTTATTTAGATGCGCCAAGTTTAACGAAAGATGATGGTGCCACACTCGCATCCTATGTTGTCATCTACGCTAACCCAAATTACCCTTTGAAAAGAGAATTTATTGACAAAACTGTGGACTTAGTGTTTTGCGTAGGC
>Ga0315282_10017676_pt1 | contig 10273 bp, 9 predicted proteins | sample YL17G07_20_MG_FD_203693 | JGI IMG/M metagenome (GOLD analysis project Ga0315282, IMG submission 203693) | Sediment microbial communities from Yellowstone Lake, YNP, Wyoming, USA - YL17G07_20 | ecosystem: Environmental > Aquatic > Freshwater > Lake > Sediment | place: USA: Wyoming | collected... | reverse complement strand
CATCGTGGAGCTTAACAATTTCTTTCCAATCAAAATGTTCTTTGACAAACTTCTGTCCTTCTTTGCCCACCTTTTCTGCCAAGGAGGGATTTTTAAGAAGTTTAATGGTTGCTTCAGCCAAACCTTCTGCTGAATCTTTAACTAAAGCGTGTTTGCCGACTTCCAAATTAAGACCGGCTACACCCATTTTAGTTGAGACAACGGGTAACCCTGCCGCCATGGCTTCTAATATCTTTAATCTGGTACCGCCCGATCCGCGAATGGGGGTAACCATGACGCAAGAGCCTTGATATGCTTCTCTGGCATCGGGAATTGATTCGGTAATTTCAATATCATTTCTTTCTTTGGAAAGTTTTACCAGTCTTTCAGGAACCATTCTGCCTACAATCCAAAGTTTGGCATGGGGTACCTCTTTATGAACAGTCGGCCAGACTTTATTGATAAGTTCGTCAACCGCCTCAACATTTTGCAGCCATTCAAAATTGGTGACTCCATACATGACGCGGGGGGGATCTAATTTCTCAGTTACTTTTTGGGCATAATAATTGGCGTCTACGCCGTTAGGAACAATATCAACTTCTATTCCGGGAATAAGTTTCTGCATAAATTCTTTATCCGGTGCTGCAACCGCTACCAACCGGCTTGCCTTCTTCCAGAAATACTGTTCCCAATACCGAAGTTTTAAGATGTCTAAAAGATAAATTGGTTTAAGAAGAATAGGTACTTCATTATCCACATAGTGCTTATAAACCATGTATTCGATGGTCTGTTCAACCAAAATAGCGGGAATGTTGGTTTTGGGTAGATGAGGCATAACATAAAAGGTTTCAGCATGAATCAAGTCATACTTTTCTTTCTTTAATTCCTCTTCAATGGCTTTCTTTTCCTGGAAAGACCAATTTCTGATAACCAAAAGGGGAAAATAAGTAATCGCAGTTAAAAATAAATTCCGAAAGGTCCAGGGGGATTTAGGACGGCTAAAGACCATGACTTTTTTACAATATTTTTCCAGTTCCGGAATAAATCTTTTTTCCGACTCGTCTTTAATTAAAGAAAAAAGAGTAATCTCGTGATTTTTAGAAAGATATTTAATGATGTTATACCAGCGTGTTTGTCCTCCCGACATACTAATATTAGGAAGGAAGGGAACCAGCATTAAGATCTTCATTTTATTTTGTTGTTTTTACTTTTAGAGGTTTGGTTAAATCTGCAATTAAATATTTATCGGTTCTCTCAATTACCTTAAAACGATCGGTAATCATTTTAGTATCGGGATCATTTAAAGTTACTGTTACATAATAAGTTGCTCCCTCGGCAATAATGTTATCAATGGAATTATCAACTGCCGGCCAACCAAATCTGTCGGTTTGATACAAAAAAGCTGTATCGCCGTTATAAGGAGCAATAATTAAAGCGTCTTTGGGAGCAATTCTATCTATGGCCTTCCCTGCTTCTATAATTTCCGGATGATTAATGGGGTAGTATTCTTTTGCTTGGTACCAACCCATACCCAACATTAAGACGACGGAAAAGATTAAGGTAATCCTAGTTAGAATTTTATTTACATTTACTTCTTCTAAAAGATATTTAACCCCAGCCGCCAAAGTTAAGGAAACGGCCGGAATAATAAAGGTCTGATAATAATCGTGTCGTACGTTGGCGGTAGCCACAATTAATGTATAGAAAAACATTCCCAAAAGGAAAAATTGAATAAAGAGTGATTCTTTTTTGGTCTTGATGACACCATAGACAAAAGGAATCAGTCCCCAAATTCCCAGGATTAACCTGCCTAACCTTTCTCCATAAATCCAGCGCCAGAAAGCGGGCCTAAAACGAATACCGTCTCCATTAAAAGCCCATTTCCAAAAAGGAATCCCCTCGGGATGCTCGCCTATTCTTATTCTCCATAAAATAAGCGGTACTAAAATTATTCCGGCAAAAATTGCTAATTTAATTATTAAGCCAAGATTGCCTTTAAGATTTTTAAATTGGGAAAGAGGATATTTTGTAAAAAATAAATAGACCAAGGGAATTCCATAAAAAACAATGTAGGGTTTAACCAAAAGAGCTAAAGAAAAAGAAATGCCTGAAAAAAGAAGATAGAAAAATTTATCGCTGTCAATGAATTTTGAAAAAAGGTAAAGAGCTAGGACTCCAAAAAAAACAGCTGCCGATTCAGGCAAGATAACCCTCGTAAAATAAATATTAAAAGGAATAAAAAGAAAGAAAAAGATGGTTAAAAGTCCACCCCATTTGCCTAAAAATCTTTTACCCAATAAATATAAAACCAAGCTACTGCCTAAGGCAAAGAGAATTGAAGTTAACCTTCCCCAAACTTCCAAAGAAATTGCCGGATAGGTTTTATAAAGAAGGTAGTGGACCAGATTAAAGATGGGTAGTTCCACAAAACGATAGCCTTGGGGATTAAAAATACCGCTTTGGACGCTTGAAATGTCATAATAACGGGGCGTAAAGAAGTTTAAACCCTTCTCGACAAAAATTCTGGTGACCGAAGCCGTATCTGCCTGTCGCCAGGAATGCCAATCGGCAATTGGGTTATTAATTTTATACAGTCTAACCACAAAACCAGCTAAAAGAATAAGTGTTAACAAAAAATACTCTAATTTAAACTTAAAAATATTCTGTTTAAACAGTTTGTTCATTTTGGTAATTTCTGATTAAACTTACGGCCAAACCCATTATCAGCCAGAAAATTATGGCAAATTTTGAGGCTTCAAAGATATCAATGAAAAAAGCAATTAAAAGAATTCCCGGCAAAGAACCAAGGATACCCGCCAGAAAAGCTCTTTCTATTATATTTACTTTAGAAAAAATAGAAAGGGATTTAGAAAGAATAAGACCAAGGTTCACGATAACTAAACCGAAAGCCACTAACCCCAAAAGACCGGCTTCACCTAAAACTCTTAAATATTCATTGTCGGTTGCCAGGGTAATAGAAGAAAAACCAGTTCCTAAAAGCGGATTTTTGAAAAAGGCTCTTACTGCTCTTGGCCACTCCACATTTAACCTAATTGAGGTTGATCTGTCTTCAAAAACCGGAACTGGTGTGGGAGTAGGTATATTTTCTCCACTCTTTTCAACGGGCACCTCTTCAGCCGCATAAGCCTTATTAATCAGTTGATAGGAAAAGATTTTTTCTTTGGCAACCTCAATTATCCTGATATAGCGGGCCCGCAAATCTCCTGAAAAGCTAAAAATAATTAGGGAGACAGCCAGAAAAACTACAAGTTCTTTATATTTCTTGACCAAAAGAAGAGCTAAACTACTGGAGAATAAAAAGGCGACGACAGAAATTCTTGAAACGGCTCCAGAAAACAACCAAAAACCGGAAAGGAGGGTAATTAAACAAATCCCTTTAGAAATTAATCCCTTAAGGCTAAAGAGTAAAACGACAAAAGTGGGTAAGACGAGAACCAAAAAGGCGGCCAAATCATAATGGCCAGCAAAGGTGGAGTTAATATGGCTACCCGGAATCCATGTTAGGGCAATTCCTTTTGAATATTCCTCGTTTTGGGTCACAATAACCGGCCAGGAAAAATGTTTCTGGCCATAGCCATAGATAAAAACAATCAGGACAGCTAAGATAGCAACCTTAAGATAGAATTCCAAGTCTTCCTTTTTCCCCACCCTAAAGGCATAGAGAGCCAAGAAAAAGGGCACGATGTATTCAATCCTTCTTAACCAATGCAAAATTCCAATCGTAGGAACGATAGTTTGGGTAACCAAAATACCGGAAAGAACCGAAACCAAACCGACCAAGAAAAAAATCAAGATCGATCTTCCCAGACTGTTTTTGAATAAAGAAGGTAAATTACCTAAAACTTTGATCCCGGCAACAAAAGCGGCAAAAAGGAGCAAGAAATCCTCTGTCCTAATTGAAACAAAAGTACCCGGCACCTTAAATGTCGGAAATTTAGGGTATAGGATGACCACCAGAAAAACTGCGGCAATTAAATATTTATAAGATGAATTAAGCCAAGATAAAAGCTTTTGCATATGTTTTAGCTGCCCCCTTTCCCTTTAAAAGACCAAAAATAAAAATTCTTTTTAAGGCTCCCAATTTAAGGAAGGTTCTTACCACTGGATATTGCCATTTAGGCATCCTCTTCTCATAAAAAATCTTAATTCCTTTATATTCAGATAAAATCGGAAATTCGGAAGTGCTCGATCCTCCACCATAATGAATGATATTCCATTTGGGCAAATACCAAATTTTCCAACCAGCTTTTTTAATCCTAAAACAAAGGTCTACTTCTTCCGTATACATAAAATAATCCGGATCAAAAGATCCGGTTTTAGCAATCACTTCTTTTTTCATTAGGAAGAAAGCTCCCGTGACCCAATTCCTCTCCCCTTCCTTTTCAAAAAAAGCTGTTCCTTTATAAAAAAATGAATTGGGGTGCATGGGATGAAAGGGTTTAATGAACCTGTCCAAAAAAGGAATATCTTCCAAGAAAAACATCCAGGCAAAGATTTTTGGCAGGGTTGGAAAATAGCCACCCGTTCCCTGTAAACTACCGTCAGCATTTCTTAAAGCACAAGAGGTCACCCCAACCTTGGGATGACTATCCATCCAATCCATCATTTCGGGTAAAATCGGTCCTTTGATAACCGTATCGGAGTTAAGAAGGAGAATATATTTTCCTTTGGTTATCTTCATTCCCAAATTATTTGCTCTTCCAAAACCAATATTTCCACCGCTTTTGATTAGTTTGAGGGGTATTTGGGAAGACAAAGAATTAATTAATTCAACGCTTCCATCAGAAGAACCGTTATCAACCACAATTACCTCATAATCAATCTTTCCAATCTTTTCTTTAATTGAAAGAAGACAATCTTCTAAAAGTTTTTTGGTGTTATATGAAACAATAATAATTGATAAATCCATTTTTATTTCTTTCTATTCTTCAACCTATTTATTAATAAAATTATTGTTTTCTTTGTTTCTAAATAAAGAAGGGGTATTAAGATAAGGGTGGGAAGAGCTATTAAAAGTCTTACCCAAATTAAGCTGGGAACATATTTAACAATAATCTTTTGCCTCCAAATTTTACCGGCTATATTAATGGCATCTTTCTTTTCCTTCGGTTCAAAACCGTTAACATAGAGAGATTCCCTAAAAGGATGCACTATTTCTTCTAAGAAGGTGCTTCTGGTTTGATCCCTGATTAAAGTTTGTGCATCTTCGGGTGGGTAATTTAAACGGTAGATGGGGAGAGGAAGATTATAAAAACTTGAATGGGTAAATTGATTTTTATAATAGTTCATAACCTCTTCCCGGGTAAGGTTAGTAAAATAAGCTCTTCTTAACGGGCTCTCCGTATCTCCTGGTTCGTCTGATTGAAGTGCATCGGAAGGGGGATTCGGAAACTTATATCCCGGTAAAACCAGATAGAAAATAAAAATTAGACAAAAAAGAAGGTATAAAACTTTTAAAATTTTAGACATTTAAGATTACTGAAAAAGACGGGCTCTGCCTAAGCGATAGGAAAGATTTTTATTTTTTCTTTCTCCAATTATTTGAGCCGGCACTCCTCCCACAATGGCATAATCAGGTACGTCTTTAGCAACTACCGCCCCAGCCCCAACAATTGCACCCTTTCCGATTTTAACTCCCGGCAAAACTACTACCCTGGGGCCAAGAAAAACATAGTCGCCGATTTCCACTTTTTCTTCCCGAGATTTAAATTCAGGGCTTTCTAAATTATGCTCGGAGTTATAAATCATGACTTCCGAAGCAATATCAACATGGTCTCCAATTATTAAAGGAGCCCGGCCATCTAAAAAAGCATGGTAACCAATAATCGTATCTTTACCAATTTTAAGATTCTTTAAAGAAAAGAATCTACACCCCATATGAATACTGGATCCTTTTCCAATTTTTGCTCCACCCAGGCGCATTAAAAATCTTCTGAAATGGTGTGAAGGAAAATTAACAAGGAGATGAAGTTTAAAAAGGGCAAGATCGGCTAAATAATTATAAATTCGATTAAGGGCCTTAGAAATAAAATCAGCTAAAGTTAAATTCCTTCCCATTTTATCTTTAAAAATAGTTTCCATTTTATTTTTTAGCTGCTTCTTCTAAAACTTTCAAGGTTTCTCGGCCAGACTTCTCCCAAGAAAACTTTCGAACCTGCTTTAAACCTTTCTCAACTATCTTATTATAATCTGATTTGGGCAAAGTGAGAACTTTAGAAATAGCTTTGGCAATTGAATCTACTTTATAAGGATCAATATAGATGCCGGCTTCACCCACCACTTCGGGAAGGCTGGCCACATTTGAAACGATAACGGGCTTCCCGCAGGCCATGGCGTTTAAAGCTTCCATACCAAAGCCTTCCCAAAAAGAAGGGAGAATATAAGCTTGGGCCCCCATCATGAGTCCCGGCCGATCTTCTTCCGGGAAATAGCCGGTAAAGACAATTCTTCCCTCCAAACCGAGTTTTTTAACCTTTTCAAAAATACTCTCAAATAACCAGCCCTTTTTACCGGCAATAACCAGTTTAAGCTTAGGAAATTGGTTTTTAACCTCACTAAAGGCCTCAATTAAGCCTTCTACGTTCTTACTGGGTTTAAGAGTACTGATATATAAGATATAGTCATCAACTATAGAATATTTTTCTTTGATGCGTCGTACATCTTCCTCACTGACCTTAAGATTAAACTTGTCTCGATCATAACCGTGGGGTACAACCTCAATTTTCTTCGAAGCAAAAGGGTAATGTCGTACAATCTCTTCTTTCGTGCTTTCCGAGACGGCAATGATTCCTTTCGAGATCAGAATGGAAATAGCACTCCAGATTTTTAACTGCCAAAAGTCATATTTTTTAAATTGTCCCGAGAAATTGAGGTATCCAAGGTCATGAATTGTACAAACTAAGGGCATGGGTGCCAAAGGAGGTAAATAGTGGTGCGGAGAGAAAAAAACATTGGGTTTCTCTTTGCCTAAGAGTAAACTAGGCATTAGTCTGGTTAAGATCCATAAAGACTTACCGGGAATTATCTTGTATCTAAAAAAATTTGAGGTTGGAGGAAGGAAATCTTTAGGCTTTTCCTTCAAATAGACCACGATTTGATGTCTACTCTTCCATTCATCCTGTAGTTTATAGAGTGACCAGAGAATTTCGAAGGCGTATTGGTTAGCTCCTACTCTTTCTTCTAAATTAGCCTCATTTCCGTCAATGCCGATAATCATATTATCCTAATTGTACTAGAAGTAGCGATTGACACCAAGTTTTTCAAAAACTATTATCAATCTATGGACAAAAAACAGGAAGAAGAAACAACGCAATTTTTTGTAAAAGCATTTCATGAAGTAGTCATTCCTGCTTTGGAAAGTATGGAGGAAAGATTAACAAAAAAACTAGCATCTAAGGAAGAATTAAAAAGGGAAGTAGAAAAACTAGCATCCAAAGAGGAAATAAATAATAGATTCGACAAAATCGAAGTTCAATTAACAAAAATTGAAGATAAACTTGATAGACACAATGCTAAACTAGATAACCACGAAAAAAGAATTAGTAAATTAGAAGTTAGATCCGGCTTACTTACTTAATTAAAATTTAGCTTCGTTATAGATTTTCAGGGTTTCTTCCGCCGCTTTAGTCCAAGAAAAGTCCTTGGCCCTTCTAAAACCCTTTTCTTTTAATTCCATCTTCTCTTTTATAACTTTGGTAATCCCCTCTGCAATTGAATCTATGTTATAAGGATCAACCAAGACAGCCGCTTTCTCTGCAATTTCTGCCATACTTGAGATATTTGAGGTAACTACGGGGCAACCGCAGGTGAAAGCTTGAACAATCGATAATCCAAAGCCTTCATATAAGGAAGGATAAAGAAGTGCTTCAGCACCGGCATAAAGACAGGAAAGATCATCATCGTCGAAGGATTTAATCTGAGTTATTCCTCTACCTTCAATGGTCTTACCAGAAGTAGCCATCACTAATTTAAAATCTTTACCGGCTTTTGCATGTTCAAAGGCTTTGACGGTATTTTTAATGTTTTTTCTTGGTCCCCCTCCGACCATCAAAAAGTAGTTTCCATAAAGCTGATATTTTTTCTTAGTCATCTCTATCTCTTCTTCCGTACGGGGCTTAAATTCGCTTCCTGCGGCTTCGTAGATAACTTTAATCTTCTCTTCAGAAATTTTAAGATATTCAATAATATCTTTTTTGGTAGCTTCGGAAACGGCAATAATCCGATCTACCTCATTTTTAACCCGATAGAGCCTGGATAAATGAGTCTTAACTACCTCTTTATTGGCAGTTCGGGGACAAACAAAAGGTACTAAATCATGAATCGTAGTAACCTTAAAAGCTTCTGTGGGTGGTTGTGTCCAATCAGAGGAATGAAAAACATCAACTCTACCGATTAAGTTTTCTATGGGTAAGACATGCAGTCTGTTCCAAATAAGGTGTGCCAGAGTGGGAGGAAAAGGAAAAATCTTAGATTGAAAATTTCCGGAAAGCATACCAGTAAACTCTTTTAAAGCTTTTATTTGTCTTAAAGAACCCCCAAAGAGAATATATTCATTTTCTTTATCCAAAAGAAGCAAATTATTAACCAAATTGGCCGTATATTGGGAAACACCCGTTTTATAAACTACTTGTGAGATATCTATGCCTATTTTCATTTTTGCCAATAACTTACTAAACCCACTCCATTAAAATTATAAACTTCTTTTTGTTTAAAACCTTGAAATTTTAAGGTCTCCTCTACTACCCTATTTGGATCTGATAGCTGCCAGAGATATTCAAAGTAATAAATCCCTTTTTTATCTTTTATGGCTAGCTTGGTTAGGGTTTCTGTCTTTTCTTTATGAACAGAAATGGAATCGGCTACCCCCACTCCCCTTACTTTTGTAGCATACCATCGATAAGGAGCAAAAGGTTCGGGATAATTAAAAATTGATATTTCATTATCTTTGGCTTTTGATTCAATCAATTTAACCGCTTCTCTCCACATTTCCCGTTGTTGAGAAGGATCTTTAACATAGATTAGCCAACCAGTAAGGTTAACTATTAATAAAGCTGCTATCAAGATAATTCTTACCAATTTGTTTTTAAAATTAAGAATACCTACACCAATAAGAAAATAAAAAGCTGGTAAGATAAAGAGAAATCTAAAATAGATAAAAACCGGGAATAAAAAGGAGATAATAAATCCAAGTAAAAGTGGAATAACCAACCAGAGCCAAATTAAAAGGTTTTCTTTAATTTTCTTAAGTGAAGATAAGAAAGAAATGATGAGGGGGACAGAAAAAATACTTATCAATGAATAATAAAGGGTTTTAGGATAAAAACTGATCCGACCTAAGGTAAACTTTGTCCAAACTAAAACTAGTTGCTTTAAATTTGCTCCACCGGCAACCTTAAGCCAAGAAGGAAGAGTATTAATAAGGATTCTACCCCGTTCACTCTGGGCTAAGACAACAGGAATCCAAAAAAGACCCATGATTAATAAAGGTATAAAAGAAACTAAGAATCTCTTCCACCAGGCAGTATCCTTTCTAGAATAAAGCGCATAGAGTAAAAAGATTGGTAAGAGAAAAACTGGTACATAATCCGAAAATATTAAGAAAACCACGGAAAAAGAAAAGAAAAACCAAGGTAGAAATTTATTGATGTTTTCTTTCTTAAGGATTAAAAGGAAAGACCATAGACAAAGGCTAGCCCCAAGAGTTGCTAAGCTGTACATTCTCGCTTCCTGGGAATAATAGATATAAAAAGGTGAGGTGGCTAAAAATAAAATTGTTAATAAAGATTGGTTTTTACTTTTATTAAAAAACTGGCAAATTTTATAAACAACCGTTAAGGTTAACATCGAGAAGAAAATAGATAAAAGTCTAACAGAAACTTCAGAATATCCCAGATTATCTCCCCAAAGTTTGAGGAAAAGATAATATAGAGGAGGGTGATTATCAGCCTTGACAAAATTAATTGCAATTTCTTTAAAAGTCAGTGTTTTAGCGGCAATTACTCCAATTGCTTCATCAAGCCAAAAAGATTGGTTAATTACTACTAATCTCATCAAAAAACCAATTAGTAAAATTGTGCAAAATAAAATTTTAAAATGTTTTTTAATAAAATTAGGCATTTTTTACCAGTTTATTAAATAAATTTTCATAAGATTTTACAGTTCTATCAAGTGTAAATTTAGAAGCTTGTTCGTTGGGTATATTCCCCCACTTTTTATTAAGAGTCTTCATTAATAAAAATGCATATCTATCTGAATCTAAAGGATCAACCAAATA
>Ga0315282_10017675_pt1 | contig 10273 bp, 7 predicted proteins | sample YL17G07_20_MG_FD_203693 | JGI IMG/M metagenome (GOLD analysis project Ga0315282, IMG submission 203693) | Sediment microbial communities from Yellowstone Lake, YNP, Wyoming, USA - YL17G07_20 | ecosystem: Environmental > Aquatic > Freshwater > Lake > Sediment | place: USA: Wyoming | collected... | reverse complement strand
CCGCGACGTCGCAAAGGTTCGTCCTCCGCAGCCAGACGAATCTGGTCCTGGTGGATGTGCGGGTCTGGGATAAGAACGGGATGCCGGTCAGGGATTTGGAGCAGCAGGATTTTCGGATTCTCGAAGACGGCGCGCCGCAGGTGATTACCTCTTTCAGCCTGGAGAACGTGGAGCGGCTGGCGCAGGCCACGGCGGAGGGAGGTCCACCGCCTACTATTGATCTTGCCAAGTTGCCGCCCAACGTGCCGCCGGCGCAGGTGCTCCGGGACCACCGGCTGACCGTTATCTTCTTTGATCTGACTTCGATGCCGGCGGACGACCTGATGCGCGCCTTGCGCGCGGCGAGGGATTTCGTGCAGGCGAGAATGACGCCCGCTGACCTGGTGGCCATTGCGACTTATGCTTCCAGCCTGCGCATCGCACAGGACTTCACGAACGACCGGGACGCGCTCGCGAAAGCGCTCCAGGGAATTCGTGTGGGTGAGGAGTCTTCCGCGCTGAGCGAAGCGGGCTCGCAGGGCGAGGCCGGCGCAACGAACGCGGCCGGCGAGGAAGTGGTAGCGAGGGATGTTTCCGCGGCCTTCACGCCGGACGAGACTGAGTTCAACATCTTTAACACCGACCAGAAGCTGGCGGCGGTGGAGTCTCTGGCTCGCCTGCTGCGCGAGGTTCCGGGACGGAAGGCCGTGATCCATTTTTCCAGTGGAGTGGAAAGCACCGGCAGCGAAAACCAGGCGCAATTGCGGGCCACAACGGACGCCGCAAACCGATCCAACGTTTCCCTCTACACCGTGGATGCGCGGGGCCTGGTGGCCTTGCCCCCGGGAGGTGACGCTTCCTCGGCCAGCGCCGCGGGCACGGCCATCTACACCGGGCAAGCGACCTTTTCCCAAATCTCCTCGCTTCACGGCAGCCGTGAGACGCTGGCGTCGCTCGCCACCGATACGGGCGGCAGGACGTTCTACGATTTGAATGATTTCAGCCCGGCCTTTCAGCAGATGCAGGCGGAGAATTCCAGTTACTACCTGCTTGGCTATTCGCCCTCCAACACGCGCTCCGACGGCAGGTTCCGGCGCATCCGCGTGGAGGTGGTGCGCGCGGGGGTGAAGGTGGCAGCGCGCCCGGGATACTTCGCGCCCAAGGATTTCCGCCAGTTCACGCGCGAGGACAAGGAATTGCAGCTCCAGCAGGCCCTGGAGCTTGACCAGCCGTTTCTCGATCTCCCTTTTGCGGTTGACGCTGCGTACTTCCGCCGGCCGGACAAGAAGTATTACGTGGTGCTGGCCGCCAAGATTCCCGGCTCTGCCGTCTCATTTCTCAAGAAGTCGGAAATCCGCCAGACCGAATTCGATTTTGTCTGGCGCGCCACCGACCCTTCCGGAAAACCCGCGGGCCTGCTGCGCGATACTCTGCCCGTGAAGGTCAGCGGCGAAACCTACGAGCAGGTCCTGAGTGGCAACATTCTGTACGAGGGCGGGTTTGTGCTGCCGCCGGGGAAGTATCAGTTAAAGGTCCTGGTGCGGGAGAACCAGACGGGCAAGATGGGCACGTTCGAGCAGCCGCTGGTGGTGCCGCAAGCGACGGATACCGGACTCTCACTAAGTTCCGTGGTGCTTTCGAACGAGATGCAGGAGACGGCGCTCAACACCGGCGGACGCCGACGCAAAGCCCCAAGGGACCAGGAAAGCCCCTTGCAGGTGGGAGGCAAATCTGTACTGCCCAGCGTCACCAGGGTGTTTCGGAGCAACCAGAATTTGTACGTCCTGGTCGAGTCTTATGGTGGGAAGTCGGCGGATACGGGGCAGTCGGGCGGCGCTGCGCCGGCTGAGCCGTCCTTCGCGCTGGCGTTTTTCCGGGGCGGGGCGAAGGTCGCGGAAGCCGGGCCATTCGCGGGCAAGCTCGAAAAGTCAGGCGGTGACAAGGCATCGTACTTCGCGCAAATCCCCCTGGAGAAATTCCCGGTTGGCCGTTACATGGTGCAAGTGAATGTGCTGGATCCCGCGGCCGAGCGCGCGGCGTTTGCGCGTGTTCCCATGGCCGTGGTGAAAGCGCCACCCCCGCCCGCGCCGGCAGGCAGGGGAGAATAGCGCGGGGGTTGGATGTCCGAAGGGCGCCGCGTACATTTCCCACAAAGGACCCAAGCCCTGCGGTTCCTTACGGCCTCTGTCTTTGTGCAATACCTATTCCGAGGATCGCCCCCCTTCAGAACACCGACGCCGGGAGGATGTGAGTTCCAAAGCGGGGTTCCGATGACAGTCACCGCTTGAGGGCGTCCATTTCCTCTTGCAGCCTGCTTGTCTGTAGTTGCTTGAACTTGGCAAAAGCCTTGCGCGATTCAGCCTCTTTTCCTGACAACTCCAGGGCCCGCGCAGGATGGTAATACACCGCCGAGTCCGCGGGATTCAGCTCCGCCGCCCGTTCCAGCAGCGCCGCCGACTCTGTGGGCTTCTTTTGTTGCAGCCGGATGCGCCCGAGGTAGAAGTACGGTCCCCAGGAATCCGGATTCAAATCTCTGGCGGTCTGCAAATGCGGCTCCGCCTCTTCCCACCGGTTCGCCCGAAACAACAAGCTGCCCAGAAAGTATTCAGCTTCTTGATCTGTCTTATCGGATTCGAGAGCGCGCTTGAGCTCAGCTTCGGCCTCCTGGTTGCGTCGCAGGCTGATGTAAGCCTTGCCAAGCGCGCGATGCGCTCCGGGGAAGTTGGGGTCCGCTTCCAGCGCTTTCTGGAAATACGTCGTCGCCTCCAGCCAAGCGCGCTTTCCAGGCATCCACCGCGGGGCACGCTGGATCTCTGCGGCGGCTTGCGAAGCAGGGACAGCGTTTGACGCCATCTCTTCTGTGTGCCGCGCCTCGCCCCCCACTGCTAGTTGGGAACGATGAATGAACTCGGGGACGTAGCTGCCGACAGGAAGAACAATCTGGATCTCGTGCTCGGCGCCTTCGCTTGCGTAGTACTAGGGGAGGCGTTTGCGCAGGGCATGGAGGTTGACGCGAACGATCGAGTCTTCGTGCGGTTCAAAGTCCGGCTTACGTCCCAGCCCCTCCACCGCAATGCTGTATTCATTAAGCGCGGCAACATCACCCTGGAAGTATTTTTCGCACAGGTAGGTGAGTGTGCGGACCAGACCGGGCGCTCGCCTGAACACCTCGGAGGCGAGGACGAGCTCTAGTTCAGCCCGCTGCTTTTCGTGGGTTTGACGACGGGACTTTATGTCGGAACCGGACATCACGGCTAGCTCCGTATTGCGGCAAGGTATAGCACCCTCAACTTGGGAAATCACCTCACGAGAGGTGAGGTGCTCGTCAGCCGGCGCTGACGGGTTCGAGAACTTTAGAGTGCGACTCTTAACTTCGTTAACATCGCTAACACGGCCTCTTCTTGGGATCGGGAGAACCAGACCCGCGGCTCGTTCCCGGCCAGGGTAAGAAAATCGAAACCGTCTTGGCTCGGACAAATCTCTACTTGAAGAACCCTACGCCTGCCGATCCATCGTGCAAGTGAACGTGCTGGAGCCCGGGGCGGAGCGCGTGTCGTTTGCGTGTGTGCCCATGCCCGGCGTCAGCGCGCTGGCCAGGCCTTCTCCCACTGGCACCGGGGAATTGGTTGATTCGCCAAGCGCGCCGGGAGTTCAAGGGACTTTCAGGATGTGAGAATGCGCCAAATTCTTCAGAAGATTCTTGTTGACAGGAAGGACGCGGTTCCTTAGCATAGGCACTGACAATTGAATATTTGATTCAGTAACCCTGAATCTCATCCAGAGTGGCCGAGGGATGGGCCCGATGACGCCACGACAACCGCCCGCCAATCAGAATGGCGGGGACAGGTGCCAACTCCCACCCATATGGGGGAAGATGAGAAGGGGGCATTGGTAGCATTTAACAGCCTTCCTGATCTCATCGGGAAGGCTTTTCAGTTTCCAGCGCCTTCCTCAGGAAGCAAGTTTACCCTCCCTCAAAGTTCTCCCCGCTCAGGATGAGTAAGAACGGAGATGCCGTGAGCTACCTGCTACATTTGAAGTGCCGTGAATGCGGGCGCACTTATGAAGCGAAACCCATTGCCGCCTGTGAGGAATGTTGGGCGCCGCTGGAAGTGGTGTATGACTACGGGCGCTTGTGGTCCGACCTGCGGCGTGATGACATCGCCGCGCGTCCCGCCAACATGTGGCGCTACCGCGAGTTGCTGCCTCTTGCGGGTGAACCCTGGGTGGGGAAGCACACAGGGTTCACGCCGTTGATAGCGGCGCCGCGGCTGGCCAAGGCGCTGGGAGCGCGTGAGGTGTACGTCAAGAACGACGCGGTGAACCATCCCACGCTCTCCTTCAAGGACCGCGTGGTGGCGGTGGCTCTAAGCAAGGCGCGGGAGTTCGGCTTTGACACGGTGGGGTGTTCTTCCACGGGCAACCTCGCCAATGCGGTGGCCGCGCAGGCCGCAGCGGGCGGGTTCAAGGCGTTCATCTTTGTCCCCGCCGACCTGGAACCGGAGAAAATCATCAACACGCAGGTGTACGGCGCCACGCTCGTCAAGATCAGCGGCAACTATGACCAGGTGAACCGGTTCTGTGCGGAGATTGCGCAGAAGTACTCCTGGGGCATCGTGAACGTCAATCTCCGCTCCTACTATTCCGAAGGCTCCAAGACCGTGGGCTACGAGGTGGCGGAGCAACTCGGCTGGCGCCTGCCACAGAACATCGTGGTGCCGATGGCCGGCGGTTCGCTCATCACCAAAATCCACAAAGCTTTTGACGAGCTGAAGAAACTGGGGTGGGTGGAGCCCACGCCCGCCAAATTCTTTGGCGCGCAGGCCACCGGCTGTTCGCCCATTACCACCGCCGCCAAGCGCCGCAGCTCCGAGATCGATCCGCAGAAGCCCCGCACGATTGCCAAATCGCTGGCCATCGGCAACCCTGCGGACGGGATCTTCGCGGTGAAAACCATCCTGGAAAGCGGCGGGGCAGGCGAGGATGTGAGCGACGAGGAAATTGTGGAAGGAATCCGCCTGCTGGCGGAGACTCAGGGGATCTTCACGGAAACCGCCGGCGGCGTCACCGTGGCGGTTGCCCGCAAGCTCCTTCGCCAGGGGCTCATCAACCCGCATGAGTCTCTCGTGCTGGCCATCACCGGAAACGGCCTCAAGACCGTTGGGGCGGTGAGTGGCCATTTTGAAGAGAGCGTCGCCATCCGGCCCAAACTCGCGGAGTTTGAGGAGCAGTATCTGGGCCTCACTGCCGCCGCCCAAGCCTGAGTGCCCGGGCCGCCCCTAGGTTGACCATCAGCCTTGGCAGCATCACCCGAACTGGACCCCCCTCGCAGGGAGATTGGCATGTCCATCACCGTTCATATTCCCACGCCTTTACAGAAATACACGGCCGGTGAAGAAGCGGTGAAGACGGAGGCGCGCAACCTAGCGGAGCTCGTCGAGCGGCTCGAGCAGAAGTTTCCTGGCATCAAGCAGTCGCTTTGCGGGAGCGATGGCACCCTGCACCGGTTCCTCAACATCTACGTGAACGACGAGGACATCCGCTTCCTGGGCGGGAAAGCCTATGCCTTCCAGGACGGCGATGAAGTGCTTCTGCTCCCTGCCATTGCCGGAGGCGCTCCCGCTCGCGTATCATGATTTCGTCGCACCAGCGAGCGACCTTGACCATGCCCCAACGGATTTCGGTGCGAGTGCCGGCGACCTGCGCGAACCTCGGCTGCCTGTTCGATTGCGCGGCGCTGGCGCTGAGCCTTTACCTCGACATCTACGTGACCCCCCGGCAGGACGGCGCCGTCACCGTCAGCTATCGCGGCGTGAATCCCGAGCGCATTCCCACCGATGAGACCAACCTGATTGCCCGCACCATTTCCACCACCCTTCAGAGCTGGAACAAGAAGCGCGGGTTTGACCTGGAGATTGAAAACCAGATTCCCGTGGGGGTAGGCCTGGGTTCAAGCGCTGCCGCCATCGTGGGAGCCCTGGCGGCGTGCCACTGGCTCGCGGACACCACGCTCTACGACGAAGAACTGGTTTCGCTGGCCATGCGCCTGGAAGGGCACCCGGATAATGTCGCCGCCGCCTGGCATGGCGGCTTCACGGTGGCCGTGCGGCAAGGAGAGCGCGTGCTGGCCTATTCGGCGCCGGTCCCGGAAACGCTCCAGCTTGTCTTGGTCATTCCGGACTACGCGTTGCCCACCGAAAAGGCTCGTGAGGTCTTGCCTGACCAATACTCGCGCGCCGACGCAATTCACAATCTCCAGCGAGCAGCGGCGCTGGCGGGGCAACTTTTTTCTGGCAAGGCCGACTTCCACCCTGGGTTCTTTGATGACCGCTGGCATCAGCCCTTCCGCGCTTCCCTGGTGCCGGGCCTGTCCGAGACGCTCAAGTTGCAGCACCCGGATTTGCTGGGGGTGTGCCTGAGCGGCGCGGGCCCTTCCATCCTGGCTTTCGTGCGCGGGGACGCTGCGGGGATAGGTGAATTGATTCGTCAGACGCTCGCCCAGCAGGGAATCGAGGCTGAGGCTCGCGTCCTTGCGGCGGATAACCGCGGAGCTAAAGGCTGGAGTCTGCCCGCGTAGCTCCCCCCATTTTTCGCTTCTGACTCGTCACTCGTCACTGCTTTGTGGCCCCGGCCTTTTCGGTATATACTCGCGCCTACCCGGGGTTTCATAATGGAAACCCAGCTTAAACGATCTCCCTTACTCTCAAAGGTGCTGAAGAAGAACCCGCGGCCGTTTTTTCGAGTGCCAGTTCCAGGCGATGCGGAGGTTGAGTCGCTAGACGAGCAGTGGGACTTGCTCCTACTCTTGTGGGCGTAAGGGCGAAATTCACCCCGCTGGAGGACAGTATGTTTGAGGAGCTAGAAGCAGAGGAAAGAGAGAAGCAAGCGTCGCGTAAGAAACGGATTTGGATTAGCGCCTATATTATCGCCGCCGTTGTGGTTGTACTAGCGCTCGTATACGCGATATCGCGGGCCCGCGCCAAAACTCCCGTGCGTGTCCAGTCCCCGGCCCCAGCAGCCAAAACTGCTCCTCCTGACCCACTCCACGACTTGAAGGTTGTCCATGCGGCGATGGGGAAGGACGTCTCAGGGGTGAGGGTGATGTGGTCGGTTCAGTTGCGAAACAAATCCACCGTGTACACTTACACCGACATTGAATATGAAGCCAGTTTCATCGGCATCGATGGCAGGATTTTGGGCGTGAACCGGGATACGATCAAAGACAGTATTGGACCCGGCGAGGAGAAAAGACTACGTCAGTTTATAGACGGGTTCTACGACGCGCGTGCATCGACCTTCCAATTCGTGCTTACAGGCGCCAAGGTTACGACAGGGTAGCGCCGCAATCGAATTCCGCGAGGGCTAGTTGCGCAGACATGCCCGCGTTTAGCATGTCCCCCAAAGCGGGATCAGCCAAGCGGATTCCAGGTGTAGAACCGCCGGCAACGCAGCGCCACTGGTAGCGCCGGCATCTTGCCGGCATTCCCTTTTCAGGCCGCCGGGACGGCGGCGGTCCAGCCCGCCGGGGCGGGCGTAAGAAGGTGGCCCAGGCGGCGACCTGTCCCGATGCTTTTTATCGCGAGCCCTGGGTCAAACGTCACCACGCTTTCACTAGGCTCTCCATCCACGCGCTGTTCGGCACGCAAGGACACCGGCTCACTTGGTCGCGGGCGTTTTGCTCTCCTGGCGCCGGTAGCCGTATTCCTTTTTGAGCTTGTAAGTGATGCTGTCGACGAGGGCCTGCCAGCTCGCCTCGATGATGTTTTCGGAAACGCCCACGGTCCCCCAGGTCTCGTGGTCGTCGCTGGTCTCGATCAACACGCGAACCTTGGCGTCGGTGGCGTCTTTGGCGTTCAGCACGCGGACTTTGTAGTCGGTCAAGCGAATGTCGCGGATACACGGGAAAAAAGTGGTGAGCGATTTCCGCAAGGCTCGGTCCAGGGCGCTCACCGGACCGACGCCTTCGGCGGCCGTGTGTTCTTCCTTGCCGTCCACACGCAACTTGATGACGGCCTCGGAATAAGGCTGGTTGGCTCCTCTCTTCTCGGTGATCACGCGGAAGCCAGCCAACTCGAAAAAGTCGGGCAAGTGGTGCACCAGCTTGTTGAACAGGATTTCAAAAGACGCTTCGGCCCCTTCAAACTGATACCCCTCGTGCTCCATCTCTTTGAGTTTTTCCAGCACGAGCTTGGCGTGGGGCGAGGACTTGTCGATCTCCAGACCCAGCTCTTCCGCCTTGTAGATGACGTTGCTCTTTCCCGAGAGTTCCGAGACCAGGACGCGGCGCTCGTTGCCCACCACGGCGGGATCGATGTGCTCATAGGCAGACGCCTCTTTCATCACCGCACTCACATGAATGCCGCCCTTGTGGGCAAACGCACTCTTGCCGACGTAGGGCAGATCATGGCGAGGAATAAGGTTGGCCAGCTCGCTGACGTAGTGGGAGACTTCCGTGAGGTGCTTGAGTTTTTTCTTGCCGATCGAGCGCATGCCCAGCTTCAGCTCGATATTAGGGATCACGGAGCAAAGGTTGGCATTGCCACAGCGTTCGCCATAGCCGTTGATGGTGCCCTGCACATGCCCTGCCCCGAGCTGGATAGCGGCAATGGAGTTGGCGACTGCCATTTCGCAATCGTTGTGCGTGTGAATCCCCAGTGGCGTCCGGATGTGCTCGGAAGCTTTCTTGAAGCGTTCGCGGATGTCGGCGGTCAGCGTGCCGCCATTGGTATCGCAGAGGACGATAGTGTCGGCTCCCGCCTCCTCGGCGACTTTGAGCGTGGCCAGCGCATACGCCGCGTCGGCTTGGCAGCCGTCAAAGAAGTGCTCGGCGTCGTAAATCACTTCCTTGCCTTTGGATTTCAGGTACGCCACCGACTCGCGAATCAGTTCGAGGTTTTCCGCGAGGGAAATCCCCAAAGCCACTTTCACATGCAGGTCCCAGGTCTTCCCAAAGATCGTCACCACCGGAGTGTTGGCTTCGATGAGGGCGTGAAGGTTGCGGTCGCGCGCCAAGCTATTGCGTGGGTGGCGAGTGCTGCCAAAGGCCGCGAGCTTGGCATGCTTCAGCTTCAGCTCCTGGGCGCGGCGGAAGAACGCGATGTCCTTGCTGTTCGAGCCGGGCCAGCCGCCTTCAACGTAGTCAATCCCGAGCTCGTCCAGCTTCTTCACAATGTGCAGCTTGTCTTCCACCGAGAAGGAGACGTGCTCGCCTTGCGAACCGTCTCGCAAGGTGGTGTCGTAGATCAGGATCTTTTTCATAACCACGCCTAAACCGAGGGAAATGGACTCGGGGCAGAATGGCCGATCCGGCGGGAAATGTCAATCTTCAGGGGGTGGCGCGCACCCATTGGTTTGTGAAGTCCCCGATTCGACATGATTGCCCGAGTTTCGATTTTCCGCTCTCGAGCTTCTTCCTCCCTGAACCCCGAGTCCCGAGCCCCGTGTTTTTCTTCGGCAGGCAGGGGTTGAGGCTTGAGGTGAGGGGCAGGAAGCTTCGTAGCGGCGCTGTCCTCAGCGCCGTCAGGTTTCGCCGGTGAGGACACCGGCGCTACAGGGCCACCAGGACGGGATGTAGTGCCGGGCTTCAGCCCGGCATGTGCCGCCCTAAGGGACGGCGCTACTGGAGAGTGCCGCAGTTCCCAATTGACAGGATAGGCGGAACGAAATATGTTGGGCGTTCATCCAATGTATGGCACCGCGCCAGGCGCCGCGAGCCGCGCGTGGGCCAAACCCGGAAGCTCGATGATTTCTCGAATTCACGATCGCGTTTCATTCACGACCCTCACTCTGGGAGCACTAAGGAGTAGGTGAAGCATGCAGCAGATAACTCATGATGTCTTAATCCTGGGAACCGGACTCGCCGGGCTACGCGCCGCCGTGGAGCTCTGCATCCGAACGCGAGGCACCGCCGACATTGGTATCGTGTCCAAAGTGCAGATCATGCGCTCGCATTCCGTGTGTGCGGAAGGAGGCACCGCCGCGGTCATGCGTCCCGAGGAAGGAGACAGCTTCGAGTTGCACGCCTGGGACACCGTGAAAGGAGCCGATTTCCTGGCGGACCAGGACACGGTGGAGCGATTTGTGAGAACCTCGCCGGACGAAATCCGTCTCCTCGAGCACCGGGGAGTGCCTTGGTCTCGCCGCGAGGACGGCCGAATCATGCAGAGGGCGTTTGGAGGGCATTCTTTTCCGCGGGCGTGCATGGCCGCTGACAAGACCGGCTTCTTTGAGATGCAGGCCCTCTACGACACCCTCGTCAAATACAACAACTTCAAGCGCTACGATGAATGTTTCG
>Ga0315282_10017674_pt1 | contig 10273 bp, 14 predicted proteins | sample YL17G07_20_MG_FD_203693 | JGI IMG/M metagenome (GOLD analysis project Ga0315282, IMG submission 203693) | Sediment microbial communities from Yellowstone Lake, YNP, Wyoming, USA - YL17G07_20 | ecosystem: Environmental > Aquatic > Freshwater > Lake > Sediment | place: USA: Wyoming | collected... | reverse complement strand
TCAAGGTAAGAAACCATCAGAAATATGTAAGATGATTAAGAGACCTATTTCCTCTGTTTATGAGGCAAGAAATAGAGCGAAAAGGAACATAGCTCTGGCTATTGGTACGCTTCAATTTGCCGTGGATAATAATTATCTTGATGAAGAACAGATTCGAAGTCTAAAACGAGTTTTAGGTAAGCTTTAAATTATAAAAGAATAAGAGTACCAGGAAGTCCTGGAGAGAGAAAAGATGCCTTGTTCATTAACTAAAGAGGAGATAAGAATTAGGAAAGAACAACTTGCCCCAATTTTGAAGAAGATAGATGGTGCTTTGTTACTCAATAAGGTTGAACAATTCAATAGCAGATTTTTTTACGATTTTAGAGTCAAACAAGCCAGAGAGATAATGAACATGGCGAATGATATGTTCTCTGGAAACTTGCCTATAGCTTTCAGTGGAGGAAAAGACAGTCTGGTAGTTTTGCACATAGCTTTGGAGGTAAATCCAGAGATCCCTGTTCTTTATAATAATACAACAGTAGAGTTTCCAGAGACGATTCAATACGTTAAGAGACTGCAAAATGATTGGAGTTTTGACTTGCACATAACCAACTGTAACACGCCTTTTTTTAGGGCAGTTAAAGATAGAGGCTGGGCGACTCATGAAAATCGCTGGTGTTGCAAACCATACAAAGATGAACCTGCTTTTCAATTTATGTCAGCGGAAGGCTTTAAAGCTGAAATCACTGGGACCACAAGAACCGAATCTATTTACAGAAGAAGCTTAAGTCCCATAAAGATCCCTAAGAAAGAACCTTACATTATGCGTGTCAATCCGATATATGATTGGAATGAATGGGAAGTGTGGAGATATATCAGAGAAAACGATTTGCGTTACAATCCGCTTTACGATAAAGGATATAGGCGAATCGGATGCTGGTGTTGCCCCCTTAATGGGCCAACACACTATATGAGATTGAGAAGAACGCACCCTCGATTGTTTAAGTTCCTTTGTGGTTTCAGTCCGCCGCATCCAATTGCTTCTAGAGTCCAGTAGCTCGACCATCAAGAAGATGAAAGCTGTTCGGCTTTTTGGTCGAGGTCAGCGATGAATTTCCTTAGTATTTCTCTGGGAGTTGAACTTGAGTCCAGCATGGGAGTCAAGTTCTTGTGAATCATATCATCGGTGATATAGATTTTTGAATCGTACGCTTCATTGTAGATGCCCATCACCTTTTTGAGGATCAAAAAGTAATCTTGCCTTTCAGGGGGATCCAACATTACTATTGGAGATCTGTAGGACCGCCTTATACTCTTCCAGTGATGCGCTATTCTGTCATTCAATGCCGGAAAAGAAGGTACTCCTCGCTCAGGATCTGAGAAAAATTCGTGTGTTCCGCCAAAGGCAATGTACAGATGCCTTGCTTTGTATCTATTCTCGTCCAAGTTCCTTATATTATCAAAAGCAGTATCTCTTGCTATCTTGGTCCACAATTGCATTGTTGATTCTGCTTCATCGAATAGGATCGTCAATCCAGCGCAGTTTATGTTCTGTAGAATTCTACAGAATGCGTTTAGAAAGTTCATGCAAGATTCTCTCCCAATGTCTCCTTTCACACCAAACTGCTGCTTCACCGAAAAAGGAACGTGCGCATTACCCATAAGCCATTCGACTACATACGTTCTCAAATTAGGTGTGCTTGCATAGGTATGGAGAATCTCGGTCATTCCTGGTGCTTCTGGAAACGCTGGCTGTGATGAATACCTTTGTCCGTAGAACTTCTTGCACCACTCATACAGGATGGTGTCCACAGCTTCACTGCTTTCTCTAATTTCTCCATTGATCCTAATTGACATATTATGGAATACAGACTGGTAAATTGCCTCTAACTTGTTCAATGTTACAGTTCTTGGGTCTAATGTTACGAATGAGGTAGCAAATTGCATGTCATGGGCCATATCTCTGATCAAAGTAAGCGTTAGAGTTTTGCCGCTTCCATATTTACCACAAAAGTATTTTGCCACATATCCGCCGGACTTCACAAAAGATAGGTCTTCTTGTGCAATCCTGCGAACTACAGGTCGGCAGTGATAGAAACGGCTAGCTCCGTAAACGGGGACGTTCCCCTTTCTCAAGCTTTCAATAATCTGCCTGGATAGAAGTCTCTGGTTTTCGCTCATTGTTCTTGACCAACTTATACTCCTTGAACCGTATGAAGGAATACCTTCTTTTTTCTCCATTGGGCCACATGAGTTCTACAGAGTAGGCTGGTCCTCTTCCTGGAAACAACTCGAATGCCAATAGGCCAGAGTTCAAGGCTTGATTGAGCATTTTTAATTCATCAACTTCTATCCGCAAGCTAGAATAGAGATGCTTGGTTAGACCCAGCAACGTTTTTATTTTCAGTATTTGCATGGGATTGTTGATTAGAAGAGAAAGTTGCTGAGCACAAAGAAGCAAGATTCTCGCAAACCGTTCCGGTTCGTCTTCCTTGGTTTTTAGTTCTTTCTTCTTGGCCAACTCTCTTTTCAAGATTTCAAGGACTCGTTTGGGAGTGGCACTTTTTATCCTAAAGGTATTTTCGACTTCAGCCTCTACAAAAGGATCAATTATCCGTGCGTGGACTTCCGATATTCCATCTGTGACCTCATAGAAAGGGTACCCTTTCAACAGAACCAAGCTCGCTTCTTCCAAATAAGTGCAAAACAGACTGTTGAATGCCTCGTCCTCACTCATGATGATTCCTTGAATTAAGATTTCATTAGGCACTCTTTACTCTTTCGAAAGCAACCCCTTGCTGCATAAATCTTTAGTATTTGCACATTACAGTAATATAAAATAAGACTGATCGGGTTGTGTGTTTCTTGGGCAATAGATATGCTAAAGGAGTTTCCGATATCTCATCAGAGGAAGGAAATCTAAAAAGGTTCAGCCGCATCTGTTCCTTACTTGAACCTTACAAACCTTTGACTCCCGACAAGGTTCGAACTCTGATAAATAATAGAATTGGACTGACAAATAAGAAAGTCATCGGGAGACATCTTCGCCTACTAGAATTGTTAGGAATAATTGAGAGAACGCAGACTATCTATGTTTTTACTGGAATTGGGAGAGTTTTTTGCGAGTTTCTAAAAGATACGGATCAGTCGAATGAGAAGCTACAACCAGTAGAGAAGAATTTCTATTTTGAAAGGCTGTTTAGCCCCGAAACTGCAACTCATTTTCAGCTTTGCCTTCTTCTCAAGACAATCTCGCTAAACTCCTCGGCAAAAAGAGAACCTTTGATCATAGCCTATTTTAGGAAAATGAAAGAATTCAATATATGGAAAGCTAAAGTTATCGATCATAACCTGCGTTCTTATGAAAAGAACCAGCAAATCTCTCCATTTTTTGATAATAGGTTTAGATGTCAACAGAAGTGGATAGAGACTTTGGGTCTTATGGAACATGGTTCTCTCAAATTGACCGAAGTAGGTGAAAGAGTAGAGCAGGAAGTTGAAAAATACACAGAAAATGAAATTTGGACAAATCCGACCCGCTTTGAGCTGTTGTTCGCATTCGATAATGATCTTATGCCAGTCTCAACCGACACAGACGAATCAGAACTGACTGATATGTTCAAAGAAACATGCGAAAGAATTGGGAAAGAAAGGAGAGCAAGAACAGATTCTGTCAAGTATTATATGTTTTACAGACTTCTGAACGCACATAAATATTTTGATGATCTAGCTTTCCTCCCCCTACTAAACTTGATGGTTGAGAAGAATGTAATCGAATCAGTCATGCGTGGCCGCGATGGCAAGATTCATTCAGTAACTCTAAGATTGGGAGCCTTTTAGCCACCGTAAATGAGAGAAACTCTCATTGACGAGTTTAGCATCGACTTCTGAATCCTTTTCCACAGCAATTCGTGCCAAGACCCCACAGTTAGGAAGAAAGTATCCGGGGTAAAGGTAACCAATTTCCATTGAATCATATAGCCTGTAAAGTCCTTCTTCTTTGAAAGGATAAAGTTGATCCTCAACCTTGCTTTTCCCTTTTCGATATAGAGAATTATGTGTTCTAATGAACTCGACTAAAGCGTCTTTCTGCAATTGACCAAGTTCAATCGTATAATCTAACCTTCTTACCAATGCCTCACTGTATCCAAAATCAATCCAGTCATCCTCTCTATGAGCGGTATATGCGCACACCATGACGAATTTCTCTGAGAAAGAATCTAACAGATCTCGTAGTGCGTCACTCAAACCCCGTGCTAAAGATACGTCTGCATTTTCCATTTCGTCAATCGACAAAACTACTGTGTCAAAAGTGAGGGAAGATTTTTCAAGAAGAATTTGCATGATTTTGAACATCGTATAATCGCTGTCAAGGCGAACGTAAATATGTGCACTTTTGAGATCGGAAAGAGAAAGCGCTTCACCGTACAACCATCCTTTTGAAAGCTGTTCTTGAGAACCATGTTTTATATTGTGTAAACACTGAGCTAGATCTCTGTCTCGGAGAAAGTTGGCCCATTGATTGACTGTGCTGCCAGTATTCTTATTTATTGCCTCAATTATCTTGTCTAATCCTCCAGTTCTTTCCAGACCCATGATGAAAAGCGAATATAATCTAGAAAATTTCGCTTCTAAATAGGGTATCTTTGTATCGATAATTAGGGGGTTTTTTACTTGCGATTTCACCAGTTTTTCTATTAGCCTCAATGTCCATGTCTTGCCACATCCGTGTGGACCGAATAGTTTCAAACTCACACGATAGTTTCCCAAAACATCCTTCAAGAATTTGTCCAATTTTGTCTTTGCGCTGGCCAAGTCTGGTCGGTCCCACTCCATTTTTTCGAATGGAATTAGAAGTGGATCCTTTTTCGTGTAAGGATCTTCGGTAAAATCCAGTTTCTCATACCACGTCATAAGGGCGTGTTCCTCCGTAAGTAATAATACTTTCCACGTACTTGCTTATCTCATTTATGCAGGCTTCTTCGTTCAATAGCACACCAACCTCGATATTTTTTGACAACCCGCTGGGTGTTATGTTAGAACTCATAATAAGAGCTTGAGTCTCCTCCTTAGTCTCAACAATTATTATCTTTGCATGGATTCTCCGCTGACAGTAAATTGATGCCTTGAAAGCTTTAAGCTGTTTGAACATTTTTTCGGATGTTTCCAGACTTCTAATCTTCTGAGCCAACTTTTCTGAGCGATATTTATAGAGATCTTTTGATATTTTGCCGTTGACTAGGTCATTTCTCAAAAGATCCCTTTGTTTGATTGCTTCCATCTTGCTCCCCATGAAATCTCTCGTGACGATGGTGACTATAGTGCCAGTGCCTAGAAGTCGGGTTAGGGTTTTCAAAAAGTGAAAGTCTTCAAGTTCAACATTTTTCACTATTGGGCACACAATTCTTATGCGAGACGGCTTCTTTCCTAGATAGAACAGCGTTCTAAGTATTTCATTTGTTTCTAACGAATATCCCAGCTTAACTACCCTAGGCAAATCCGCTTCGCCTCTCCCTCTTGAAGGCTGTTGGCAGAATAAAAGTATTGCAATTCTCGCTAATATAGAATGCTCTGAAAAACTTCAGTGCGTTTGTGAATTGGTAAATTTCGTGACTCTTTATATTCCCTTTTAGTGCTCGTTTTCTTTTGATGATATTGCATGAAGGAGGTTGTTAAGCAAGTTAAAGGCTTAACCCTAGGCGACCTAGCCAAAGTTGACTGGTTCGACGCTAGCATAGGCAAAAGCCTCAGCGGCGGCCTAAACGGCATAGACGTACCCGTCACAAGCTGGGGCATCTTCATAGGCTTGCTCGGCGAAAAAAATAAACACATAATCCTCGCCCAAAACAACTTCCGCTACGCAGACGGCCTATACGACATCGACTACACAGCTGTCCCAACCACATGGGCAATAAACATCACAGTCATAATCAAAAACCACATAAAACCAGAAGACGCCAAACTGCTCCTCCACAGCTTCCTAATCGGCGGCAAACAATCAACCCAACACAACAAAAAACAACAAAAAGTGACAAACCATGAAAGACTGGATTAAAAAAGCACTAACAAGACGAATACGGCAACGCGAAATCCCACCAGACCCACGACTCGTCTATGGCGTAAAATTCACAATAGCCACAACCCTAATCCTATCCACACTAGAAATCGCACACATCGCATTCCTCGGCAAATGGAACAGCGAAATATTCTCAGCAATAATAGGCTTAAGCGGTACAGTTATGGGCATCTTTGTTGGTCAAAAAACCTAGGGGGTAGAGGCTGCGAAATATTAGGGTTCGATTTGTTTCTGTGGCTAGGCGGGCTAGGAAAAGCCTACGCTTACTCACAACAAGTTCACATCCATTATTATAGAGCAGCTTTACGTTTTAGGGTTCAATTTCAGTCTCGAGGTTTGTTTGTAGCGAAATTTCCCAACCCCAAACCCTTAAATCTCAAATATCTTTCTTCTGCATTGTTGTTGACGGTATGTTGATGGAAGAATTATGGTTAATAATTGCCATTGCTGTTGGAATTATTTCAATTGTTATCGCTATTGCTTTCCTAACAAGGAAGAAGAAACAAGCAATTCAGGATAATGCTCTTTTGCCTCTTGGAATCACGTTTGTGGTTCTTGGCATTGTGTTCGGTGATGACCGTTTGGTGGGATACTCATTTATTGGAGTTGGAGTATTGTTGTCGATTATTAGCGCAGTCAGAGGGTTAAGTAAGAAATGAATTCAGCTAGTTTGGCTGGTTGGGGTAAAGTTTTATTTTACCCCAACAACCAACAACAACAACCAACATTACACACACTCAACAGCACGCAAATAAGTCAGTGTTTCTTTCTGACTTTCTTCTTCTCGTCCCTATTGCGTTTCTTTTTGAAGAACCATGGATATCGTTCCATGTCCTCATAGATGGGTCTAGGCATGCGTCCAGAATAGACATCTGGATGTCCTTCAGGGTTCACTATCGGATACTTAGGTTTGATGTTCTTGATAGTGATTCGGTAAACCACATAGACAGAGAGAATGAAGCTGGCTACAACTACTGCCAAGCACAGAAACAAACCAGCGACTATAAGGCCCGTCATTGGAAGTGAATATACGAAAACAAGAAATAGGAAACCTGCCCAAAACTTGGTCTTTCCGTCCAATTGCATCACTAACAAGGAAAAGAGCAGAACTCACTTTTTTGGGTTTGGGTTTGGTTGGGGTAAAGTTTAATCCAACAACCAACAATGAATTATCAGAGGGAATCGTGCGCTTGCGCGCACAGGTTGAAGCTGAGGCGCGCGCTACAATCGCAAACAAAAAAAGCAAAGCCAACTTGCTGGAGATTTCAATAGTAACATCTTGTGACCACATGGGGTGCGTCTGCTTTTAATATTGTGTTTCAGATTTAGTTTTTGATTGGAATGGCAGAGCAGATAGTAGTCACCGAAAACTTGGGCAGAAAATTTGACGAGTCGTGGGGACTGAAGAGCATGACTTTCACTTTGGAGAGAGGAAACCTCGCCGTGATGGTAGGTCCAAACGGCGCAGGAAAAACAACCACAATCAGAATTCTGTCAACGCTCCTGAAAGCTACAACAGGCAACGCAGAAATCTTGGGCATGAATGTTGTAACAGATTTCAAGAAAATCAGAAAAAGAATCGCTTACCTTCCTCAGGGCTATGAAACTAACCGCGACTTAACACCGTTTGAATCAATCAGATGGAATCTTGTGGCAAGAGGAGCTTCCTTCTCTGAAGCCAAGCTTGAAGCCAAAAAATGGATTGAAATGATGCAGCTTGAACATTGCAAAGACAGGACTGGCTGGACTCTAAGTGGAGGCGAAAGAAGAAAGGTGGCGGTCGCTATGATTCTTGCGACGCAAGCAGAATTGGTTTTTCTTGACGAGCCCACAACTGGGCTTGACGTTGAAGCCTGTTATGCCACGTGGAAAATCGTTAGAGATTCTCTGAAATCTGGCGCAACAATACTGCTGACTACACACAATATGAAGGAAGCTGAAACAATAGCGGATGTAGTCGTGTTTGTCAAAGAAGGAAAAAGCTTGGCGAAGGACAACCCTCAAAAACTGATAGACAGCTTGCCCCAAAAATACAGGATTACAGTCAAAAAGGAGGCTGTAGGAAATCGTAACATAGGTCAAGCCATTGACATAGGCGACAAGTTGGTTATCTACGCTAGAAGCCAAGAAGAAGTCAAGAAAGTTCTGTCCGAGTTTGCAGATTTGACCAGTATAGTTTCGGTGAATAAAGTGGGACTTGAGGATGCATATCTACGCTTTGTAAAGGAAGGTGGAGTCTATGATTGGCATGTTTAGACAGGTTTTTGGAATTGCGGTTATGTGTTTCAAGGGTATTCAGCGTCAGCCCCTTTGGATTGTTCAATCAATAATGGCGGCGTCAGGCTTGACTCTGGCTTTGTTCGCTTGGGGTAGCACACACGCATTGGAGAATCTTGTCTTGGCATATTTTATCGCTGGGTCATGGGCACTTGGGCTGAATCTGGTTGGTCAGACAATAGGATGGGAGAGAGTATACCATGTTTACGATTCAAACGTGGCTTCTTCGATTACTTTGCCAATTTATTTCCTAGGTCTGGTTATGGGTCATCTTCCGTATTTTCTGGTCAATGTTACGATGTCTATCGTGATAGCCATTATCGTGGGCATGGGGCTTCTTTCTCTGCTTCCGCTTTTGCTAGTGTCCGTGGTGTCAACGATTCTTGGCGCCTTTCTCGCGTTGTCTGCCATTTTGCGATTGAAGAACCCTACGAACATCTCTTCGATAACGAACCCACTAGTTACTCTAACGACCATTCTGCCTCCTGTATACTATCCCTTATACTTTCTACCTCCCCTCGTAAGGGAAGCCAGTTTAGCCATGCCGACGGTGTCTTTGATGGAGGTGGCTCGTCTAGTTACTAATACGCCTGCCACCTGCAATCCAATATTGTCCATTGCCTCCCTGCTTTCATGGTTAACGATTTGCACAGTGCTGGTGCTTAGAAAACTGAAGTGGGGGTCACAATAGCAAAAGCAAAACCAGAACCAACCGATTCTCTAAAGACCTTTTTCATCACGTCAATCGTGCCGATAAGGTCGTAGTATTTTTTGTTCCCAAACCCAGCAATGGGTGCACTAGAAACTGAAATTAGATTCATCATGAGTGTCCATTGACTATTCTGACGAACCCATTTATTAACTCGATTTCAACTTGCAAACCGCCCCAAGATGCAGTTTGGACAAGGTGTATTTTCCTGTTAGACTGTCTAGACACACTGCTCTTAAGCCAGTTGTTGTTGTTGGATAAAACTTTACCCCCAAAACCCAAAAATTCAGTTGTTGACTGTAATTAGCGCAACCCAAACAATTTCAGATAAGCGCGTGCTCTTAAAGGATCAAAAGTCTGTTTACAGAACTACTCGAAATCTGCACTCGCTGTCTCCGCCGATAATCGATTTCTCCTTAATGACTTCAACAGGTCTATCTAAAGCTCCTTCAAAGAGCGCTTTTGCCCATCCACGAGAGCAATTACAGTATATTCCAGAAAGCTTTCCCTTAGGAATCTTGTTAACTTGAGAACAGTAGCATCTCGGGTAAACAAAGTAGACACTGTTGCCTTCTTTGTGAAGATGCTTGTATATCCGTCCAAGCTTTTCCAAGAATTCATCAGTGCTCTTGGAGTTTTGATAAATGTCTCTTGCTTTCTTCACGAAGCTTTGCGATTGGCATTGTCGCCCACATTGCTCTAGTATTTTAGATAGAAGCTTTTCATCCACGTTCTTTTCCAAACCATTCATCAGGGTTGTTATCCATTTCTCTGTGCGACCAACCAATTTGACCATCTCGATGCTTCAACAACATCTCTTGTGATTCTGATAATTAATGCTTATGGAAGCAAACGAAGATAGAAAGATGGGAGTCATGCGGAAGACATCGTAAAGTCAGCGTTGTGTGTGGGGGTAAAGTTTTATCCAACAACAACAACTGCCACTATCACTCGCTCTGTCACTGCACTTATCACTCAACTCCACTCAATCCTACTCTACCGTACTCTACCTACCTACCCATATACAACGCACACGCACACGGAGAGTGTGTGCATGTGAAAGGGCGCGCGCTAGGAACAAAAGGTGACGGAGCTCTACTCACAGGCTTATGCCAACTTACGAAGCATGTTTGAGAGTTTGTCCATGGGCTCGTGATCTTCATTGGTGACAACGATGTAATCTTCTAGGTTGCAGCTTTCCGTGGGTTGCAGTTGAATCTTGGACTGGA
>Ga0315282_10017673_pt1 | contig 10273 bp, 7 predicted proteins | sample YL17G07_20_MG_FD_203693 | JGI IMG/M metagenome (GOLD analysis project Ga0315282, IMG submission 203693) | Sediment microbial communities from Yellowstone Lake, YNP, Wyoming, USA - YL17G07_20 | ecosystem: Environmental > Aquatic > Freshwater > Lake > Sediment | place: USA: Wyoming | collected... | reverse complement strand
GGTCGCGCGCCCCCCCCCCCCCCCACACCTCCAAATCCGGAGCCTCCCACCGTAAATCCCAATGAGCCTCACATCTACGAGGAGAAACCAAATGTACCCTGTCAGTCTGATCATCATTGGAGCCGGCAGCCGCGGGGGCAGTTTCGCTAAGTTTGCCCTGGAACAGCCCGACCTGGCGCGGGTGGTGGGCGTGGCCGAGCCGCGCCCGTTTTACCGCCAGAAGGTTGCCAGCCTGCACAACATCCCGCCAGAAAACGTAGCCGAGGACTGGAAAGAGCTTGTCGACCGGCCAAAGTTCGCCGACGCCGTGATCATTGCCACGCCTGACCGCTACCATACTGAACCGGCCGTGGCCTTTGCCAACCGGGGTTATGCCATGCTGCTGGAAAAACCCATGGCCACCAACCCGGCCGACTGCCGGCGGATCGTGGAGGCGGTGGAGCAGAACCATATCCTCTTTGCGGTATTTCACGATTTCCGCTATTTCAACTACACCCAACGGCTGAAAGAGGTTATCGACTCAGGCCTGATCGGGGAGGTCGTCAGCGTCCAGCACCTGGAACCGGTGGGATACTGGCATTATGCCCATTCGTACGTGCGCGGCAACTGGCGCAATGAAGCTACATCCTCTTCCATGCTGCTGGCGAAGTCCTGCCATGACATTGACTGGCTGCGCTACATCCTGGGCCAGCGCTGCCTGCAGGTTTCTTCCTTCGGTTCGCTGACCCACTTTAAAAAGAGCCAGAAACCAGCCGCTGCCGGGGATGCCCTGCGCTGCCTGGACTGCGCCTATGAAACGCAGTGCCCTTACTCTGCCAAATGCTTCTACCAGTCGCGTCTCAGGCAGGGCAATTTAGGTTGGCCGCTGGATGTGATCACCCCGGTCTTTACCGAAGAAGCCGTCCTGACCGCCCTGCGCGAAGGCCCTTACGGGCGCTGCGTGTACGAGTGCGACAACGACGTGGTGGACCACCAGGTGGTTAACCTGCTCTACGAGAATGGGGCGACAGCCTCCTTTACCATGACGGGCTGCTCTGAATTCGGCGATCGCAAGACGACCATTTTCGGCACGCGCGGCGAGTTGCGCGGCGACCTGAGCAAGCTGGTGCATTATGATTTTCTCAGCGGTGAAACGCAGGTGATCGACACCACCCCGCCGGACTCGCCGCACACTCTTGGTGCGCCCGAAGGGGCGGGCGGGCATTGGGACGGCGACGTGAATGTACTAAAGGCCTTCATGTATACGGTAGCTACTGGCGATACCAGTCGCATTCTTTCCGGCGCCCGGGAAACCCTGGAAACGCATCTGACCGTGTTTGCTGCCGAGCAATCGCGGCGCGAGGGAAGGACGGTGGAGGTGGGCGTGTGAATACCGCCAGGGCCACCACAAAATGACCCCAAAAACCGATCAGCAGGTAGACCAGGAAATCGGCAAAATCTAACCCTGGATTGGCCAGTAACTTGCGCCCGAGCGGGGAAGCGGCGGCAAAACCTGCCATAGCCAGTGCAGAAATGATGAAACACACCAGCATATCGATCCAGGGCACCCTGACATTCCAAAAGGATAGAGTGAGCTTTTTCATAGTGGATTACCCTCGAACTGCGAGAGCTGTGAGAGTAATAAAAATGGTTTTAGCGGCAAATCATCCCATACCTGAGCTTCAATATAGCGGTCCGGCGCGAGTGCGCCGGTGCTGTTCCATTCCTGCGGTGATCCATATTCCCGAACCACGGCTGGCAGATCGGCCAACGTATATACTTGCTTCGGGTATGGTTTACCATCTTCATAACGCATTGCCGGAAAAGTATCGCCATAGGTGAAACTTACAATCGACGGATCAAAGCTCGCCAGGGGAATTCGCAGTTCTCGCCCATCCTGATACCAACTTTTAACCCATGGACACGCCCCCAGAATCATATAGTGAGGGCTGAGTCGTTCAGGTTTTCCACCTCTGGCGATAAAACGATCACGCACCTGTTCTTCCAACCTCCTGCGAATCGTTAAATAATCCGCGGCACGCTTGCTGGCGAATGTCACACCTGCTGGGCGAGGCTGATCAAGGAGCTTCTTGGCCTGGTCGTGTGACAAATCCGAGAGATTTCGAAACGGGCCGTTGGCCGCTTCATAATAATGGCTCAAGAAATCTGGAACGATGGGTGAGGTTAATTTGCTTTTGCTGAGGTAATAGTGCCATAACAGCCGGGCAGCCACGGCTCTCCAGGGGCGCCAGGGCAGGGCGATTCGATCCAGCTCTGCCGGACCGGGTCGAGACGGAAGCCCTTTGAGTTCCTGGACCGCGGCTGCAATAGCCAGGTCGCCTGCCGGCCAGATATCAGGGCGCAATAATGCCATCATGGTTTCACCTCTGAAAATCTTAAATGAAAAACCATCAAGAGGTAGATATCCGCCGTCCAGGGGCCGATGCCTTTGATTTTCATCAAGGCCGAGCGCGCTGAGGGATCATCCAGCGCGTTTAACGCATCCAGGTCAATTTCGTTGGTGAGCAGCAAGAGGGCTAATTTGCGGCAATACGCCGTCTTTTGCCGGCTGAAGCCGATCGCCTTCAACTCATCATCAGCGATCGTCAGGAACGTTGCAGGGGTAACCCCCGGAGTACCGAGGGTAATTGCCAGCGTCCTCGCTTGCAGCTTTATGAATGCCGCCCTGGCAGACGCCAGGGATACCTGCTGCTCAAGAATGATGTTGACGAGCGTTGGAAAACCTGGCTGGCGCGCCCACAAGGGAGGGTGGCCCAGTTGGGCGGCGATGCGCGCAAAATCCTGATCGATACTGCTAAGAAACGCTACCCCTTGAGCAAGGGTTGCGCGGCTGAGTGGTCCTGGTTGCATGGCCGGGTTCAAATGGGCACCTCTATGTGCGCCGGCCGCCCACGTAGAAGACACGGCGCACAATGAACAAGGTAGCCCATAACAGCCCGTTATAGAACACGATATCGGCCAGGGAGCCTGGCAGATTGATACTGTCGGCATCCGCCCAATCGATCTTTCCCACGCTGCTGAGGGGCGACTCTCCCGAGGCATCACAGACAAACGCCAGCGGGAAGCCGGCGCTCAACCGTCCATCACACAAGAGACCGGAAGGGCGCTGGTAGTCCACCGTCCCAGCAGTCAGGCAGACTGCCAGCAGCATGATCGCCCCGCCAAAGATACACCCTTGATAGCCAGACGAGAAGATCGATTGTTTTTGAAAGTGAGGTGTTTTCATCTTCACTATAGAATCAAATTATATAACTACTCAGGCTATAGGGGCGAAATCAAAGAATGGCCAACACCCGCCCCCAGGCCGGCGGGATGTCGATGCGCACCTGGTTGTGTTTTATGAAGAACTCCGAGCCTGGGTTGAGCAGGTCCACCAGCTGCCCGTGCTGGACGGGCAGGCGCAGATCTAGCGCCACCGGGGCCACGGCGGCGTTGACCGCCGCCACCACCTGCCCGGCGGCACAGCTCCGTAAGAAGGCGAGCTGTTCGGCCGCCACGTGGAGGTGCTGGTAACCCCCGCAACCCAGGGGGTAATCTCCCAAGCGTAAGGTCTGGCACTGGCTGCGGAGGCGCGCCAGGCGAGCAATGCTACCAAATAAGGCCGGCTGCAGGAAAGAAGCCACCTGGCGCAGGTCGAGCGCCGGACGGGCAGGCGCCGCCGCCAGGACTGCCGGGGAGGGTTGGATGCCAAGCATTACAAATACCAGCAGCAAGGATAGGATATACCTGACAGGCGTTGGCCGAGAAACAAGGTTGAATACGCCAAATAAAAAGGAATGTCTTTTCATCTAACCTCCTCTATTCAGCCCAATATTGAGTTGTAAGGCAGTTAATGGTGCTAATCTGGACTTATTGTGTATTTATCAGTAATTTCATCATATAGATTGCATTTTGTGTAAGAGAGTCCTGGCGATATCCCCGCGCTAACCGTCCCTACTCCGCCGCCAATCGCGGTAGAATAATCATATTAAAGGTTTTCTTAACCCAGTTATCCTCTGTGTTCTCTGTGGTAAGTTCTTCAGGAGGCCCAAATGAGAAACCGGTTATGGATCGCCGCTCTGCTGATTGTCGCCCTGGCCTGCGCTTCGCTGCCGCCCACACTGACGCCCGCGCCGACGCGCCTACCTACTCCCACCAACCTGCCGCCAACAGCTACCGAGCCGGGCGTGCGCCCTTCCCCCACCCCCAGGCACGCCATGGCGTCCACCCAGCCCTTGCCGCCCATCGCAGCCAACGTGACCGGCCCGTTTACCGCTCACAACGTCTCGCTCAGCCACGCCGCCTCCCCGGCTGCCCGTCCGCCGGATTACAGCCTGCCCATCTCGCTAGATAAAATCGCCAACCGCAATGTGGCCAATGGTCTGACCCCCGCTCAGCAAGCTTTCCTGCAGCAAAACGGCTTCACCGTGCTGCCCAGCCAGGAGGCGCAGTTCATCGACCTGCGCCAGCGTGTCTCGCAGTACTACGGCCAGCCTTACTACCTGACCACCGACGCGGCTTACCATGCCCTGCACCTGACCTTTGACGAGCTGTTAAAAGCGCTGGAGCGCGAGCGCCTGCGCCCGCAGATGTCCGCCGTCATCCAGGCGGCGCTCACCCAGGTGCTGGCTTACCTGCAGCAGGTTAAGAATGCCCCACTGGAGAGCGACACTAACCTGGCGGCAGCTTACCTGGCAGTGGCGTTGAAGCTGTTCGACCCGCAAGCCGCCATCCCAGATGCCAGCCTGGCCGCGCGCATCCAACCGCAGCTCGACCAGATCAAGGCCGGCGCCGGGCGTGCAAAATCGATGCTCATCCCCAACTTCGAGGACGATTACGGCGCTTACAAGCCGGTCGGGCATTACGCCGGCGACCCCGACCTGGAAGCCTACTTCCAGGGTATGACCTGGCTGGGGCGGGTCAATTTCCTCTTCCAAGACCCCGCAAACCCCAGCTTCGCCCCCTCGCGCGCCCCGCTGATCATCACCCTGGCGCTGCGCCAGGCGCAGATAGCAGAGGGGGCCCCGGCCAGCGACGCCTGGTCGCGCGTGCACGAAATCCTGACTTTCCTGATCGGTCACAGCGACGACAGCGGGCCGCTGGAGGTGGCTGCTCTAATGGACAAAGTTTACGGCAGCGGTCATCGCCTGGCTGACCTGGCCGACGACGGGCTGTGGAAGCAGTTCATCGGGCGCACCAGCGAGCTGCCCGGCTCGCTGATCAACTCGACCTTTGCTAGCAGCTCGCAGAGCCTGGCAGCGCAGCGCAGCTGGCGCTTCATGGGCCAGCGTTTCGTGATCGATTCTTTCATCTTGCAGAACCTGATCTATGACAAGGTCGGCACGCAGGATAAGAAGCGCACCGTGCCCTCCGGGCTGGACGTGATGGCGGTACTCGGTTCGCAAGCGGCGCTCAACGCCCAGGAAAAGGCCGGCGAAACCAGTTACCAGAACTACCTGGAACAACTCGCTCTCCTGCAGAAAGACCTGAACGCCCAGCCCGAAACGGACTGGCTCAACCACTTCTACTCGGGCTGGCTGTATGCCTTCATCTCACAGCTTGCGGGGCGCAATGCCAGCTTCCCGCCCGCCATGCAGACCCAGGCCTGGAGCTATAAAGACCTGAACAGCGCCCTGGGCAGTTGGGCCGAGCTAAAACATGACACCGCTCTCTACACCAAGATGCCCGAAATGATGGGCGGCGGCGGCCCACCCGGTTCCGGCCCGGCGCCGGCTTACGTGGAGCCTAACCCGGATGTCTTCTACCGGCTGGCATTCCTGGCAAATGCGCTGGTCGAAGGGTTAATGGAGCGCGACTCCACTATTTACGGCGAGCCTGCGACCAGCGGCAGCAGCCAGCTCACGCTCAATGACCTGGTGGGCGGCATGGACCAGCTCGGTAAGACTTTCCAGCAGTTCGGACAGATCGCCGAGAAGGAGCTGGCCGGAATGCCTCCCACCAGTGAAGATGACCTGGCGCTGATCGACGGCTGCCTGGGGCCCATCGAGTGCGCCGTTGAGCGCGCCCGCCAGTATGGGCAGGGGGATACCATCACCATGCCGCCTGTGCCGCTCATCGCCGCCGTTTCCGGCTCGGGTGAGGACCAGGTGCTGGAAGTCGCCACCGGCTACCTTGATCGCATTTATGTGGTGGTACCGCTGGAGGGCAAACTCGAGCTGGCCCAGGGCGGCGTCTTCTCTTATTACGAGTTCTCCCAACCGCGCTCAGACCGGCTGACCGACCAGGAATGGCGCACCATGATCGAGAAAAAACCGCCGGAAGCGCCGGCTTGGACAACTAACTTCATCCTGCCAGATGGTAGCCCGGTGGATGTGCTGGCCATGCGCATCGGTGATGTTTACAAGATGACCCCGGCCGGCGGCAACCCGCCGCTGATCGTTCACGAGAACCCGGCCAACGGCCCTCCCATCGTTGGGTACCTGAAGGTATATGATTATTTCATCATTCTGGATGGGCCAGTCGTTTCCGGCGGTCACACCTGGTGGAAGATTTCCAGTGAGTGGAGTAACATTCCCTCTGGCTGGATCTGGGACAATCCCGCCTGGTACGAGCGAGCGTATGGACAATAAAGCGGGCCGCCAGCAGCGAGAAAACTTCCCTCACCCTACCCTCTCCCAAGGGAAGAGGGTTTCAGAGTCCTTCTCCCCCGCGCCTTTGGTGCACCCGAAGGGGTGGGAGAGGGCTGGGGCCGCGAAGCGTTCTGCAAGAGTGAGGGAAAATCGTTCCCCGGTTTCTAAATTGACTTCCTTCTCCCGGCCGGGCTGCCAGGGCAGCCTGCAGGTCAAGCAGTGGCTGCCGCTTGCCCTCTTTGCGATCGGGCTGGTGTTTTACGGCTTCAGCCCCAGCGAGGTGACCGCCTCTCTGACCATTGGGCTGGCGTCGGTCCTGGTGATCTCTTATCTGTGGGCGCGCAGCCTGGCGCTCAAGCTGGATGGCAAGCGCGCCCTGCACTTCACCGCCCTGCAGTTAGGTGACGAGTTGGAAGAATACATCACCTTCACCAATTATTCCAACCTGCCAGCGCTGTGGGTGGAGTTTGTCGACCGCTCGCACATCCCCGGCTATACTGTCTCCAGCGTACGGGCAGCTGACCCGCACTCCACCTCTGAATGGCGGGCCCACACCACCTGCACCCAGCGCGGCGTCTTCACCCTGGGCCCATGGGAAATGGTGACCGGCGACCCGCTGGGTATTTTCAATGTGCGCCTGGTGTTCACCCAGACCGAAGAAATCCTGGTCTACCCGGCGCTCTCGGCTCTGCCGCCAGCGCTGCTGCCTCACCGCCAGAAAGTCGGAGATCACCGGCCGCTGCGCCAGCCGCTGGCCTCCGAGACCATCGATGCCCTCACCACCCGGCCTTACGTGCCTGGCGACCCGCTGCACCGCATCCACTGGCGCACCACCGCCCGTCTCGATGCCCCCTACGTCAAGACTTTCGAGCCCGAATCATCATCGACCGTATGGTTGATCCCCGATTTCGACACCGCTGTTCAGCTTGGCGAGGGCAATGACTCGACCGTCGAGAACATGGTGGTGCTGCTGGCCTCGCTGTCGGCCCAACTGCTGCAGGAGCGCCTGGCGGTCGGGCTGTTTGCCTATACCGATACCACCCACCTGGTCATGCCGCAGCGCGGCCAGGCTCACCTGTGGGCGCTGCTGCGCGCCCTGGCGCCGCTCCAGCCAGCCGGCGTGCAGCCCTTCAGCCAGACCCTCAGCCGCGCCCAGGCGCTGGTCGCCGGGCAGGGCCTGATGGTCGCCGTAACGCCTTCATTAGATAGCGAGTGGCCCAAGATGCTGTACAAGATGGCGCGCAGCCGGGGCGCGCTCAACACTGAGGCCATCCTGTTCGACCGGCCCTCGTTTGGCGGGGTGGGCGAGGCCGAGCCCTTCGTCCAGTTCCTGGCCGAGATCGGCATCCCGGGGCGCGTGGTGCATTTCGGCGACCTGCACCCGATCAGCGGCACTTACGGTGAGCTGCGTCGCTGGGAATTCATGACGCTCGGCACCGGCCGCGTGATAGTCCGCCGCGCCCCGCGCCGGATCACGGAAACACTGAACCGATGAGAACAATGAAACCTATGATGAAACCAGGAGGGTGAGGGCTTAATGTACTCTGACAGCCGCATGCAAAACATGCCTTCCCCGCTTCCCACTCCTGCCAGCACTCCAAAGGACTCGCCCGGCAGAGAGGGCACTCCCTCACGCCTGGTCGAACTGCTGCGTACTTCCTGGGTGTCGCTGGCGTTGACCAGCACCGCCATCCTCCTGTTCACCTACAACGTGGGGCGGGCGCATTGGGTGTCCGACAGCGCCCCCTTCAATGCCTGCGTGCTGCTGGGTGCGTTGTGCGGCTATTTACTGGCAACCACACACTGGCGCGGCTGGCTGGCAGTCATTTACAGCCTGGGGCTGTCGCTGGCGATCATCGCCCAGGTTATCGGGAGCATATTGCCGCCGCTGCCAGTCATCTTAAGCATGTACCCCCTCGATGCGCTGTGGGTGATGAACGTGCGCCTGCTGGCACTCGCCGAGCGGGTCGACGGCTGGCTGGTCGCCATTTTCAGCGGCGGGCAGGTCAACGATACCAACCTGTTCATCTTCCTGATCGGTTTCATAGCCTGGAACGCCAGCGCCTGGCTGGTATGGTGCATCGTGCGCCGCCGGCGCGCCCTGCAAGGTCTGCTGCCTTACGGCCTCTTGATGGGGATCAACGTCTACCTGAGCGACCAGGGCCTGTCGGTCTTCCTGGCTTTCATCGGCTGCACCGTGCTGCTGGTCGGCCGCACTACCTTCACCGCCTATTACGCCGATTGGGAAAGACGCCAGGTGGACTATTCGACCGAGCTCGGATTCGAGTGGAGCGTCAGCGCCGTGGCCGTGGCCATAATGGTGGTGCTGCTGGCCGGCTTAGCCACGCTGTTTCTAGCCCCGCGCGGCTGGCAAAGGATCGGCGACGCCTACCGCAATATGCAGAAGACCACCGAGAAGACCGCCGAACGCCTCTTTACGGGTGTCACCCCGCCCAAATCGCGCGCTCCGGCCGCCCAGGCCCAGGCCCCCGATTTGAACCTGATCGGCGGCCCGCTGCCGCACGGCGAGGATATCGTCATGTACGTGTCACTCAGCGACCCGGCCCCGCCCCCACCCGAACCGTACCACCAGGCGCTTGGCGCCGGCATCATCGTCAGGCGTCACTACTGGCGTCAGAACATCTACAATACCTACACCGGGGTGGGCTGGCAGGCTGCCCCACTACAGCAGCAACCTCCGCCCGGCGCACAGGCAGCGCAGCCCGGCCCCGGGCAGTACGATCTGAAACAGAAATACGAAATTGTGGCGGCGCACGGCAGGGACCTCTTTTCGACCAGCCAACCGGTATCTACCCCGGCGAACTCTGCCGGGGCTTCCCCGGCGAACTCTGCCGGGGTGAGCACCAGCCTGGTCTACGCTTTGCCAGATGGCAGCAGCCTGTTACAGGGCGACGTTTCGACCTATGAGGTCACCTCCTGGGCCTCAAACCCGACCATCGCCCAAATGCAGTACGCCACCACCGGCTACCCGCCGGAGATTCAGCAGACCTACCTGCAATTGCCCGCCTCGCTGCCGCGCCGGGTAAGCGAACTGACCAGGCGCATCACGGCACCCGGCAATACGGTCTATGAGAAGGCCATCCGCATCCAGGATTACCTGCGTCTGACCTATCCTTACAAGATCGATGTAGCCCCGCCCCCGGCCGGCAAAGACGCCGTCGACTACTTCCTATTCGAGGCGCCGGGTGGTTTCTGCACTTACTATGCTTCAGCCATGGTCGTCATGCTGCGCGTGGAAGGCATCCCGGCCCGGGTGGTCACCGGTTATGCCATGGGCGATTTCGATTACACCCGCAACGCCTACCGCGTGCCAGTCTCAGCCTCGCATGCCTGGGTGGAGGTCTATTTTCCCCGCCTGGGCTGGGTTGAGTTCGAGCCGACCCCGGCCCAGGCCACTTTTACCCGGCCCACGGGTGATCTTTCACTGCTGCCCACGCCGCAGATCATCACGCCGGCCAGCCGGAACGGAGGTGTTCCCGCGGCTGCCGTGCTGGGCGGGCTGGTGCTGCTGGCAGGAGCCGCCCTGGCCTTAATGATCCTTTCCGCCCGCTGGCGGCTGACGCCGGGCACGGCCAGGTCATCTACCAGCCGGCAGGCATTGACGCTCTACCGCCAGGTGCGCTGGGCGCTGAGCTGGGCCGGTTTGTACGCCCCACCCAGCAGCACCCCGGACGAGTTTATGA
>Ga0315282_10017672_pt1 | contig 10274 bp, 7 predicted proteins | sample YL17G07_20_MG_FD_203693 | JGI IMG/M metagenome (GOLD analysis project Ga0315282, IMG submission 203693) | Sediment microbial communities from Yellowstone Lake, YNP, Wyoming, USA - YL17G07_20 | ecosystem: Environmental > Aquatic > Freshwater > Lake > Sediment | place: USA: Wyoming | collected... | reverse complement strand
TGGAGTAAAAAGCCTGATCGAATGGCGGTCTGAAGCTCTGAAAGGGTCCGGGCGTGGCAGGACCTCCCAAATCGGGTGGTCAGATAGGGGAGATAAAGATCTTCGTAGAATTTTCGAACCATTTTTTGATCACTGGTTATCTGACGTCGGTAATGGAATTTCCTGACCTTTCTCCCGAAAGTGGCTTCAATTTTACGTCTTTTTTCCGTGTGGTTGCGGCCGTTCAACGAGACCTGCTGCCTGATCCACGGAAAAGTGACGAGGCCTCCTGGGGCAACTAAGGGCGCGAGCATCCGGTTTATTTCAATAATGACCCGTACATTGGAGGAAATCAGGTGTTTGATCCTCCGCGGTAACAGCCAGATGGGTACTGGGGTTGCCTTTATTTCTTTGGCATTGGTAAAGAAGGTTCTTCTCACATAGTCAAGAGTTTCGCCTTCCCCTATGTAAGTTAAGCGCTCGCCGGAAAGAGAGTCCTCGATCTCAACCTGCCTGAGACGTAAAGATCGATAAAGCAGGATGACGCGCTTAGCAAAACTTGCCGGGCCGCATAGGATCCTGTTCGTTGGTTCGTGGAATTCCATTTCCGGTCTCAGTCGTTACCCTCCCAGACCGATTTCAGACATGAGCCTTGTTTAACCATTTCGGCCCAGCATCCCCCGTTGCATTGATCGAGGTAAGCACAGGTTCGGCAGGGAAGAGCGAATTCATCTCTTCTGAAGCGGGTAAACCCTTCCTTCCAGATCTGTGAAAAACGTTTGTCCCGAATATTTCCCTCTGAAAGGGAGACATCATAAACCTGGTGGCATCCCATCACCTCGCCGTCCGGCATGATAGAACACCTAGTCAAGCCGGCTCCGCAGAAGAAAGGTTTTCCGAGCGACCTGCCGTCGAAGCAGGCGAGATAGGCATGGGATTCACAGAATTCAATTTTCATGGCCCCTTGGTGGGTCTTAATGAAATCGGCAAGGAATCGCAGTTGTTTTCCTGTGAGGGTATATTCATTCCGGGTCGCCGCCCTTCCAGTCTTGGCAATAGGGGCCAATCGCCAATAGGTGGCAGGGGAGTTTTTTAGAATTTTGAAAAGGCTCTCGATTTGGTCGATATTTCCCGGATGGACAACGGTGTTCACCATGATGGCGGGAATGCTCAGCCGTCCGAATAATTCGAGGCCCCTCATGGCCCTTTGAAAGGCTTCTCGATTTCCGCGCATTCGATTACCGTATTCCGGGGTGCCGTCGATACTTGTGAAATATAGGAAATATTTGAATTGCCTGAGCTCGTTCCATCGGTCTTCAACAAAGAAACCGTTCGTCACCAATCCGAGTTTAAGATGACGGTGGCTGGAATATTTCATGATTTCCATAAGGTCCGACCTTAAAAGAGGTTCGCCTCCCGAGACCAAGAAACGTTTTACGCCCATGTCGCTTAGGTCATCGATCAGACCTTTCACTTCCTCGGTGGTCAATTCATTTTCTGCCGGCTTTCCTGCAGAGGCCTCACAATAGGGACAACGAAGGTTACAGTTGTAGGTGGCTAGCCACTGAACAAAAGTAAAAGGCTTGAGGAGTCCGAACCTTTCGAGCAAGAGGCAGAACTGGCGCTTCAGCCTGCTAACTTTTTTTAAGTAATAGCCCTTGAGCACAGGAATTCTCAAAAGGCTACCTTCGATGTCCATAGGTGAAATTCTCCTTGGGTTGATTCATAGGAATACGCGCCGTCCCTCGTATCCCCGTTCTAACATCGAACATGTTTCGCAACGCACGGCCCGGGTATCGCAGAAATCGATATCGCAACACACCTTCCTTCCTATCAAAGAGAGTGTGATACGGTCAAGACGCTGGGTGTCGCGTCCTTTGATTAATACCACATCTCCGGAGCACAAATCCTTCCGGAGAAGCTCAACCGCTTTCAGCACACTTCTTTCAGCGTCCATAATCGACGAGGAAGGAAGTCCGCCCCGTCTTGCCCCTGCTGCATAGCGTTGGAAGTTTCCACCGATGAAAATGGCACGGGAGGCAATGCTTGCGATGCGTTCTCCGATCTCGCGGTAAATGGGGCCTTGACTTCCAGGGGGCTCGGAAACTTCGCCAAGGATGACCATCCGTCGCTCTGCGGGGATTTGCGAAAGGAGGTCGAGTGCCGCATGAACTGTTTCTAACGACGACTTAAAATCATCGCGCAGGATCAAACCACCATTTGGAAGTGAGATCGGCTCCAAACGGCCCGGCGTCGGAGAAAGCTCTTGGAGAAGCGGGAGAATCTGCTCAAGAGGAAACCCCTCCGCAAGAGCGGTTGCAATCGCCGCAAGGATGGGATAGACCATGTGGCGGCCAAGGAGTCTCACGGACATCTCGCATGTCTTTCCATTCGCATGTACTTTGAATTGTGTCCCTTTGGGCCAGTTCAGCGTAAGATGGCTGGCCCGGACTTCGTTCATTTCTCCGAGCCCAAAAGTGATAGTCCGATTTTGGGTCTGTGTGGCCATCCAGCGGACGTTCGGGTCATCGCCATTGAGAACGGCCACACCCCCAGGGGGGAGCCCGGCCAGGATCTTAACCTTTTCGTTACGTGTGCCCTGCAGGCTTCCCAGCGAGCGGTTGTGTTCACTGCCGATGGATGTCACGATGGCGACGTCCGGCCGGATCATTTTGGCGTATTGAATCATCTGGCCTACTCCGTCAATCGCAGCCTCGATAACGGCAAAACGGCGCCAGGGTGGTGTCTTCAGAATCGCCAGGGACACGTAGCTCTTAAAGTTGTATGAATTGACATCCTGATCAGTTCCTCCCAGGGCGACCGAGACGGCCCTGGCAGTGGTGGTCTTTCCAAACGATCCAGTCACCACCACCAAGCAGGTATGCCTGAGCGCCATACGCCTGTAGATCATAGCCAATCGCTGGAAGAGAGGCCAGAGACGACGCAGGATTGCTATCTGTAGGTGCCTCCGTCCCATTGATGTCCGCAAGAGAGACGGAAAGTCCCGCCAGGTGTAATATTCTCTCATTCTCGAATGCTCCATACCGTTTTAGCCATTCCTGTGCTCATTGCCATCCTTTCTCCAGCATGGGACAGTTACCGCATCGGTAAGCCCTCGATTTGCACTCCGTTCGCCAGCATCCTATTTTCTGTCCGGAGAGGGCTAGCGTGATTCGTTCGAGGTGATCGTCCAATCGTCCCTTGACGACAAGTACGTCTCCGGGCTGGAGAGTAGTCTTTAGTGTTTGGATAGCCTGCCTTAAATCGTTGTGGAATTTGAAGATGCGTTCACGGGGCATCCCGATCGCCGCGGCGCCGCTGGCATAGCGACGGTCATGGGATCCCAACAGGAAGGCGAGGTCCGCGAACTGGGCGAACCGACGCCCGATCGCACGATAGGACTCTCCTATCCGCCCGGGGGGGTCACCGATATTGCTCAAGACGACGAGGCGTCGAGCGGCGGGGATGGAGCGCAGAAAATCCAACGCTGTTTCGATCGTTTCCAGAGATGACTTGTAGTCGTCCTGGATGATCCGGGTGCCATTGGATAGCTCCACCACCTGCATTCGACCGCGAGCCGGGGTCAGGCATTCCATTGCTGTCACGGCGGTATTTATGTCCTGGTTTGTCGCGTAAACGACCGCCAGCGCCGCCAGAACGGGGTACGTCATATGCCTCCCGTGCAGACGGGTACGGATAGGATAGCTCATGCCGTTCAGATGGACCTGAAACCGACTGCCTTCCGGCCAGCACATCTGCCAGTCGCTGGCACGGACTTCGTTACCCTCGTCGAACCCATAGGTGATCACCCGACGGGTCGTCGTGCCCCTCATCCACAGCACATGGGGATCGTCGCCATTCAGGATGGCAATTCCATGCGGGGCGATTCCAGTGAGGAGCTGGGCTTTCTCATCGCGGGTCTTCTCCAGCGTCTTAAACTCCCTGTGGTGCTCAGTTCCAATACTGTTGACAACCGCAATGTCTGGCTGCATCATTCGGGCATACTGGATCATTTGCCCGGGCGCAAAGATTCCCACTTCAAACGGCGCAAAGCGCTGCCATGGGGGGGTCAGAAGGAGAGCCTTGGCCACCCCGGTCTGAAAGTTAGCCTTTTCCACCGCATCGGGCTCCATCCCTAATGCAGCGGTGATCGCCCGCTCGGTGGTGGTCTTGCCGTATGTCCCGGTAACGACAATGATACAAGTCCTCTGGAGAACGAGCCGTCGATACCACCTCGCCGCCCTGCTCAGAATCGGCCAGCTTCGATCCAGGGACTCCTTCCAAAGCTCCATACGGCCGAAAGGCGTTCTCAGAAGCTTGGGGATCTCACGGTAGGATCGAATGGTTATCACAGCCCCTCTCCCTCACTTTATTGATTTTTTAATAGGCCCTTAGGGCGGGCTACAACGATGGCTCTGCGACAAAAGGTGGTGAGCATTTTGATGAGGAGTCTCTGGATCGCATTTACAATCGTTCTTATCACGTGCCAAGTCCCCCAGTGTCGCCAGAAGTGTCTTCTTAAAAAAACGGGGCACGCCTTAAAAAAGATCGGTGCCAGGAGGATCAAGTCAGTCGTTTCTTAAAGTACCTTAGAGCCAGAGGGGCAACCAAACGTCCCGGGATCCAACCATGACGATAAAATTCCAGCCCTAAATTAAATAACCGGCCGATCGGCGCGGCAAGTTCAGCGCTTTGGGCGATGTGCTTGAAGCGACGAAGTGCAAAGGCTACTGCCACTTCACGCGGCGACTCGTGTTTGGACTTCGCCTCGTTCAATAGCGAAGCGATGCGCATCCCTATGTGACGACTGATAAAAGCCGTGATTTTTTCTCTGCTCACCGATGCGAATTCCATCGTGCCCCCTAACACGCCACCGCAGTTTGTTACAAAATCGGGGAGGCATAGTACCTCTCGTTCGAACAGCGCGTGCTCCGCATCGGGCGTGATGGGATTGTTGGCACCCGGGCTGATGACGCGTGCAGAGATGCGGGGAACATTACTCATCGTCAAACTATTCCAGCGGGCACATGGGCATAGAATATCCACCGGTAATTCAAGAAGTTTCTCACGGTCAATCCGTTCGGCCTCAGGATAGACCTCCACAACCCGACTCCCGACTTCCTCGGCCAATCGTAGAAGCCGATCTACATCGAGCCCTGATGGATTATAAAGTGCTCCTTTGGACGTGGAAATGGCAATGACTTTAATGCCTTCCCAGGCCAAAAGACCGGCCAGGGAGCTGCCCACACTCCCAAAGCCCTCGACTGCAGCAGTGCACCTGGAGAGATTCAACCCAATATGTCGAGCCGCCTCAAGGACTCCTTTCAAAACAGAAATGGCGGTATAATAACCGGATGTGTTGTTTTGTAAATCCCGACTTCTCACGGGTATTCCCACAACGTTGAGCATGTGACGAATATCCGAGTTTTGTGTGCCCATATCAGAATATGGAATGTAAGCCTTTGTTTGTAGCAGAGGCTTGATGGCGAGACCGAATTCAACCAACCGCTCAAGACGTTTCTGGCGCGATGAATCAGGATCGCCAAAGACCCCTGCTTTGGCTCCCCCCTGAGGGAGACCGAGAAAACCATATTTGAGGGTCATGGAGCGGGCCAGAGCTTGAATCTCAGCCTTTTCAATGTCTGGAAGCAAGCGTAATCCGCCAGAGGAGCGGCCACTAACGGTTGAGTCGATGGCGACATATCCAAGGACGTTACCGTTATGAGCGGCCGTGTAGGTGCGGCATCCGTTTTCTTCTTTGAGCATTAAGTCCATTGTTTGCAAACCTTCATGCCGTGAGTTCGTTTACATTATTCTTGCTGAAATGTTCATGCAAAGGCCGGATTACAGGAATTCCAATCCTCCCCGGTCGACGAATATGAGGAGTCATTCCTGTTTTGCGTAGAGTCCAAGAAGTTTAGCAAGTTTTATTTCCATTGGGAACTGGCCCCAAAAATGTTTAACTCTCTTCCTCGCCAGAGGAGCATAGATATTAGAGAGAAGCGAGACCCAGGGACTGGTTTTTGAAAAAGGCTGAAGGAAAGGCCTTTCCCCTAAAAAGAACGTACAAAAATCCAGCATTTCTATAATATGACGCATCTTATCTGATAACCACGGGGCCTTTTGAGTAAGATTCCGATAGTTAAAAGAGAACCAATCTTCTATACGTTCTGGAGCATGCAGTCCATGCTTTACTGTAATATCAAAGAGTTCAGTGCCAGGAAAAGGAGTATAGATATTAAAGGCAGTCTCCGCTTTAGGATTTTCATCGAGGAGTCTCGATGCAAGTGAAACAGATTCGGCCAGGTCTTCTTCTGTTTCTGTCGGAAATCCCATCATAAAAAGGTAAACAGGAGATAAATCAAATTGTTTCAGATTGAGGTTTACTTCGAGAAGCCGTTTTATATCTACAGGTTTCTTGAGCAAGGTCTGAATCCTTTCCGAACTTGACTCCGCAGCTATTGGAAGACGTCTGCAGCCGGCTCTTTGGAGCAACTCAAAGTCCTCCTCGTTCATCTTTAAAATAGTCTGAATATCGATATTGATCTTTGAGATAAGGACATTTAGATCTTCCCTTATAATCCCTTCCAGGATACGCCGTCCACGATGAAGGTCGACAAGGAAGTTACTGTCGTTAAAGGTCAGCCCTCTGATGTTATATGCTTGCACAAAACCTTTTATCCTCTGAACCACCAGATCCGGGTCCATCGCCCGCCACCTTTTATTGTCGTAAGCTGCATTGTAGCAGAATGTGCACTGATGAGGGCAACCTCGACTTGTAAAGAAATAGATATGTTCGATGCCAAACATCCTCCTTGTATATTTCCTTGGATCAATGAGGTGGTATGGAAGGGGGGGTTGCTTGTTCAGGTCCACAAAAGGACGTATGCCCGTGCTCTTCATTTGACCATTTTCTTTGTACCAGATCCCCTTTACCGCACTGAGAGGCCGTTTCCCTTCGAGAGCTTGAACAAGTTCCAGAAAGGTCTCATCCCCCTCACCCTGAACAACGATGTCTATGTTTCCGTCCTGGAGGGTTTGTTCAGGCAGCAGACTGGGATGGATACCGCCCCAGACGACCGGGGCATTCCCGTATTCTTTTGCTATATTTGAGATTTCTAAGGCATATCGGAGTTGAGGTCCTGTCATGGACGAAACGCCCACACAGATAGGGTCTTTCTGAAGCTCCTCTTTCAAGATAGATCGCCATCTCGGTTCAATCCTCTGGTCAAGGATCTTGACATCATATCCTGCGTTGATTACTGGTGTGGCAATACATAGGAGGCTCATCGGGATCGCCACCCTGGGCTGGGCCTGCCAGCCCTTAATGATGCGTGGATAAACAAGGACGACGCGTTTACTCATCTATAAATTTACCAGTCATTTCTTCAATTCTTAACTGACACAAAAGGTGATATCCATTTGAATAACCGGTGAACACGCATATTGTCATAAACGTAGCCGCAGAAATTACAATCGCAGTGTTCACCGAAAGATGCAAGGCCCCTAAGGGTAATGCTCTCCCTGCGGAATTTCCGGAAGGCGGATCCGTTCCACATCTCTTTGAACCTTTCTTCGTTTAGATTACCCATAGGAAGATGGTAACGACTACATGGCACGACCGTACCATTTGCCTTGATACGTGCATGAAGCCATCCAATATAGCATGGCAGTTTTTGCCATACGTTATCGCCTATCTTATAACGCAGGATGGTCAGGTCAATGTTATGTCTTAAAGAAAGGGAATCCAATCTCTTTTTCATCTTGATCAGGGAGCGAAACAAAATCTTTTCCTCATCTTTAGAGAGTGATAGTGAGGCCGGTGTGCCCCGCCAGCACTTTAAAGGGGAAGAGGTGAGGCCATTACATCCGGTTTTATAGGCTAAGTCTACCATGGCATCAATATTTTTAAAATTGTTGCGGTTGACAGGATGATGAAGGTCAACAGAAGGGATATCACTATTCTGCTCAGCCTTGAGGTGTGCTAGGAGTGTAAGTCCTTCTATGATCTTTTTAAAATTATCCGGATCACTGCCGGGATAGTTCTTTTCATATTCCTCAGGGGAACCGGCCCAGAGACTCACTCTTAGAGTGTCGAGACGTGAACGGATAAGTGATTTTATTTTAATTTCGTCAAGTAAGGTACCATTCGAAACGAGGCTAACATCAAATCTTCTTTCTTTAGCTGTTGAGATTATGTCGAAAATATGGGGGTGAAGAAGAGGTTCCCCCTCTCCAGTGAGAATGATACTGTTTGTTCCCATCGCCTTGAGTTCATCACATAATTGTCTAAACAGATCATAAGAAATATCCGTGACAACGTCATCTTCGGATGGTTGCATGATTGACACAGGTGAATGGAATCGACAACCGATGCATCGGAGGTTACAGCGCCGTGTTACGACGACTTTTACAAAGAATGGACCAACATAGGCGATATCACCTTTATTTAATCCCTTAAGAAGCTTCATTTTTTGATAGAGTGTTGCCATAGTTACTTTTTTCGAGGGTGGAGATCGGTGAGGATCGCATTATGTCCCATCGTTATCCTCTATGGGTTTAAGTACGAAGATATGCACATCGCCAAACAACGTTTTCCCCGGGAGGAGACATGTGATGAGACGAAAGATCCAAGAATAGCTCTTACGACTCACTTTATAACCATTTTTCGGAAAAGAGCAATGTTCTATCGGTTTCAGACCTGCGCGCGGCAGGTACTGACGGATGAACAGGTCATAGAAGATGGGCGAAATATGGTTTGGGACCTTTTCATCCATCATATGCAACTTTCCAGTGAGTAAGAATCTCAAACGGGATGGCACATTGTCCATATTGGGCGTAGTAATCAAGGCCATCCCGCCCGGCTTACACAAAGAGCGTATATGACGCAGAAAGGTAATAGGGCTTTCAAGATGTTCGATCACTTCCACGGCTGTGACGAAATCGAAAGTCCCGTTTCCGAGAGGAGCAAAATCAGGGTTGTTAAGGTTCAGTGGTATGAATGGAATGTCTGCCTTGTATCTTTCACTGTTCATATCCACAGCGATGACTTCATAACCTAGGTCACGAAGGCGCACAGCAAGTGCTCCGCTTCCTGCTCCGAGGTCAATGGCACGGCCTCCCGGGATAGCGTAGCGCTTGAGTATAGGGCCGAGGAAATCATGAAGACCGCTAATCGTACGTTCTTCCAAAAGCATGGTCACCCACCAAGATCATCTCTAAGAATTTCTATCACCCTGTCTCTCTTGATCGAAATTAATCTAATCCTGTCTCCCGAATAATCCTAAGGCCTTCACCAGCTTGCTCTCCATGGGGAATCGTGCATCAAGATTTGTAACACGGCGTCGAGCGATTGGATAATACAGCCTTGCCAAGGCCACCACAAGAGGGTTCGTTTTCTTGTAAGGAGTAACGAAATGTCCCTTGCCCAAGAACATAAGGGGAAAATCTAATCCCTCAATCAGTCTTTTCAACTTTGGTGAAACCCATTCAGCCCCCCCTGAAATGTTCCTGAAGTTAAAGCGGTGCCAGTCTTCCAACTTTTGAGGTTCTTTCAAACCAAGCTGAACAGCATGGTCATAGAGCTCGGTTCCAGGGTAGGGAGTATAGATATTAAAAGTTTTAACGGCTCTCGGATTTTCATCAGTAAGCTGAACCGCCAAACGGATGCTTTGTCCAAATTCATCAGGAGTTTCTGTCGGCAGCCCCATCATGAAGAGATAGAGCGGGACGATTGGATAGGATGCCAGTTTCAAGTTTGCTTCGATAACCTTCTCCACGGTTTCACCCTTCTTAATAAAGTCCAGTATCCGCTGGCTTCCTGACTCGACCCCGACATGGATTCTTTTCGCCCCGGCCCTGACCAGCAACTCCAGAAAATCGCGATCCATCTTACAGATCGCATCTGCCCTCATCTGGAGTTTTCCGAGGGAAATATGGAGATCGGCACGGACAATCCCTCCAAGAATCTCGTAAGCCCGTTTCATATCGAGAAGGAAATTGTCATCGGTGAAAAGGAACCCCCGTATATTGTAATTGTGGATGATGCGTTTGATCTGATCCAGGACTGTTTCAGCCTTCATTGCCCACCATTTTCTCCTGTGAAAGGCAGGTTCCCAGCAGAAGGCACAACTGTAAGTACAGCCTCGACTGGAGTTGAAACTGATATGATCCATGCCGAAAAGACGTCGCCGGTAGTGATCCATATTAATGAGGTGGTAGGAAAGAGGGGGTTGCTCGTCGAGATATACAAAAGGACGATCGGCGGTGCGACGGACCTTACCGTTTTCCTTGTA
>Ga0315282_10017670_pt1 | contig 10275 bp, 17 predicted proteins | sample YL17G07_20_MG_FD_203693 | JGI IMG/M metagenome (GOLD analysis project Ga0315282, IMG submission 203693) | Sediment microbial communities from Yellowstone Lake, YNP, Wyoming, USA - YL17G07_20 | ecosystem: Environmental > Aquatic > Freshwater > Lake > Sediment | place: USA: Wyoming | collected... | reverse complement strand
CTCATCGGGCTTTGTGTTCGAATGAGTAGATGCATGAAGAGGACTTGCGTCTTTCCCACGTCCAGAATTCATGATCCCATTGTCCAGAATGGTATTGACTGGTACATCTTATATGCGGAAGCACGAGCCGCATCTCTCACGTCGCAAGGGATTTGTAGGTGCCGAAGAAAACGATGAAGAACATTCTTGTCACCGGCGCAACTGGCCAGATTGGTTCCGAGTTGACCATAGATCTTCGAGAGAAATATGGTAAGGAGAACGTCGTTGCAGCTGGACACAAGCGGGCACCCAGCGGGAAGCTTTTGGAATCTGGTCCCTACTTGGTCGTTGACACATCTGACAAACAGGCGCTCAGTGAAGTTGTCAGGAAGTATGACATTGACACGATCTATCACCTAGCATCCATTCTTTCTGCTGCAGGTGAGAAGAATCCGCAGCTTGCTTGGGATGTGAACATGGGAGGTCTTTACAACGTGCTTGAGATCGCAAGAGAACACGAGCTTGCAAAGGTTTTCTGGCCCAGCTCCATCGCCGTCTTTGGCCCCGAGACACCACGCGTCAATACCCCTCAAGACACAATCATGATCCCCACAACCATCTACGGCGTGAGCAAGGTCGCCGGAGAACTCTTGTGCAACTACTACTTCACACGCTTTGGCATAGATGTCAGAAGCCTCCGATATCCTGGCATCATAAGCAGTGAGACACCTCCAGGCGGAGGCACCACAGACTATGCTGTGGAGATCTTCTACGAAGCCATCAAGAACAATCGATACACCTGCTTCCTGAGGGAAGACACTGTGTTGCCAATGATGTACATGCCCGACTGCATCAAAGCAACCATAGATCTGATGGAAGCCGACCCCTCAAAAATAAAATGTCGAACAAGCTACAATTTGACCGCAATAAGCTTCTCAGCGGGAGAACTGGCAGCAGAGATAAGGAAACATTCTCCAGGATTTGTCTGCGAATACAAGCCAGATTTCAGACAGAAAATCGCAGATTCATGGCCCATGTCAATTGATGACAGCGTCGCGCGAAAAGAATGGAATTGGAAGCCCGCCTATGATTTGGCTGCAATGACAAAGGACATGTTTGAGAAGCTCAGTAAGAGGCTGGAATCTCAGGCTAGAAAGAGTTAATCGGATGCATCGTATATTGGCCGAAAGAGGTTGACGAGATGCGAGATCCAACATCATTCCTAAAAGAAGAATATGACGACCTCGTAAGAAACGAACTTGATTGGAAACTACGGGTTCTGCAAGGTCCGAGCACCCCATGGTGCACCGTTGACGGAAAAAAGGTCCTAATGTTCTGCTCCAATAACTATCTCAGTTTGAGCAATCATCCTAAACTGAGAGAGGCGGCGATAGATGCTATCAAATCACATGGTGCTGGTTCCGGATCTGTACGTCCTATTGCTGGAAACATGGACCTGCACATCGAACTTGAAAAGCGCCTGGCGAAGTTCAAAGATGCAGAAGCATCACTGGTCTACCAAACGGGCTTCGCGGCTAATGCTGGATTGATCCCACAACTGGCTGGCAAAGGTGACATAATCATCAGTGACGAATTGAACCACGGCAGCATCATCGACGGCGTCAGACTTGCCCATGCAGAGAGAGGCGTATACAAGCATTCGGACATGAACGATCTGCAACGCGTCTTGGACGAAACGGAAAAGCACGATCCTCCTTACAGACGGATTATGATAATCACCGACGGCGTTTTCTCAATGGACGGCGACATCGCACCTCTAGATCAGATCGCGAAGCTAGGTGCAGAACACGGCGCCATGATTTACGTTGACGATGCACATGGCGAAGGTGTCCTGGGCGAGGGGGGAAGAGGAATAGTTTCACACTTCAAGCTGGGCCGCGACAAAGTGCATGTAGAAATGGGCACTTTCTCTAAGGCCTTCGGAGTGGTAGGCGGACACGTGTCCGGATCCAGAGACCTCGTCAACTTTGCCTATAACAAGTCAAGAACGTGGCTACTTAGCGGTTCGCATCCGCCCGGAGTTGCAGCTGCTTGTACTGCTGCCGTCGAAATCCTAGAGAAGGAACCGAAACATGTTCAAAACCTGTGGAAGAACACTGAATATTTCAAGAAGGCCATGAAAGGCCTGGGATTTAACATAGGCAGAAGCACCACTCCAATTACCCCAGTTATTGTCGGAGAAAGTGGCGTAGCGAAACGATTGAGTGCACGCCTCTTCGAGGAAAGCATCTTCGCTCTGCCAATAATCTTCCCAATGGTTGCGCGCGACAAGGCCCGGATACGGACCATCATGAACGCGGCATTAACGAAAGAAGACTTGGACTTTGCTATAGCGGCATTCGGGAAGATCGGAAAGGAACTTCACATAATCTAAGCCACCATATTGGACCTGCGTGTCTACAAGACCGCGATTAAATCCTGTCACGCGCAGGTGCCTAGATTCGGAGTCAGTTGAAGAAAACTGGAACTGGCCAGGTCAGACTTGGGTTTCCGGACCTGCGAGTGAAGCTACGCGACCCAGTCCTTAGGCGTTACAATGCGATACGTGCTGCGAAGAGCCTCGTAGACCGCATAAGCCATCGACCCAAGGGTGCTAGTTGAACCGAAGCTCCTCGTCCAACAGTCTTTCACTCCAGCCAACGTGAGAATTGTCTTGGGGGTTTCTCCTCCCACCAGACCTAATCCTCTCGGGCCAGGGAGGATTTCGATTCCAACGCTACCGCATTTTCCTCTTACCCTGAACGGGATTGAGTGTGCTTGGCCACATCTGCACTCCCAGCTTCCGCAACCTCGGCGAATCGGTACGACATTCAGCTTCGCCGTTAACGTTGCCTTGTCGATTGCGTTTCTAACCTGCCTCGCCTTGCCTCCCCCAACACCCAAGAAACCAGTGCCATTTCCCACGGCAACGATCGCCTTGAATCGCGACTTCTCACCCGCATCGGTCTGCTTCTGAACGAAACCGATCCCAAGAACTTCTTGTCTCAACCCTGGAAGGAGAATATCGATAATCTCGGGTTCTTTGATTTTCAATCCCTGAGTGAAGATGTCCTCTAATGACACTACTTGTCCGACTTGAACCATTCTTCCTACTTTGGTCTTCGGAATCCAACCTGCTTCAGATTTCTGGGTTTGTGTTGTCTGCATCTCAACGTCTCCTTGATAGTTTATGCGTCTCTATGTACTCATCCAAGTGTGCTGCACTCCTGAAGGTCCCACCTTTCGCCATCATAGTAAGTCTCCGATAGACCTGTGTCGTAATGAAACGTTTGTCGCGCAAAGACCGAAGTCGTCTTCGGATGGACCTTATTCGCACTACCCAACGCATCTTACTCTCCTTCGCATGTCCCTTGACACTGCCCGGTCCCTTGTGTCGGCCAGCTAGGAGTTCCTGTCGTCGCAGTCTCTTTCTTCCGCGACTGATACCGGTCTCGGGAAGTTTTCTGATGCTTCCTTCATGAATCAGTTTTCGAATTTCTTCTCGAGTGATTGCTGACGAGACTCTGTCGGTATCCTCGGGATCGACCCAGATTCTGCTCTTACCGACTTTAAGCAGCTCAGCTGCCAAGCGCCTCTGACTGACTACACTCATTTGCTACTCGCCTTCTTCTTGGTACGTTTGGATGTCCGTTTCTTCTTGGGCTTTTCTGCAGGTGCCTTGGCTGCTTCTTTCTTCTCTTCGGCCGCAGTTTCAGCCGTTTCGGGTTCAGGCTCTGGAGCTACGGGAGCTACCTCAGCCGGTCTCTTCAGTCTTGGGTTGAGAACTCTGATGCTTGCCTTCTTCGCCTCATCGAGAATGAGGACGCGTTTTTTCTCGCCGACGGTATGGGCGATTCTCACTACTTGCGTCTTCGGGTCAACCTTTTCCAGATCCACGGGACGCCACACAAGAACCTCCCTCAGACCAGACGGATGAATCCCTCTGATCTTTCTCGGTCGTGAATATCCTATCTTAACAACCGGCGGCCAGCCGTCTTTGCTGCGACGGACTCTACTCGTCTTGCCATGAGGAGCTCGCCAAGGTTGCTTGACGCGTTTGTAGCGCCAGCTTTCCTCACGATTGAAGTGTGGTCTAGGGTAGGTCCTTGGCATTTTACATTCCTTCTGACTTCTCGAAAATGTAGATTCCATCCAAGAAAACGCGTTGGTCCTTGTCCCTTATCCTCGTAGCCCCCTGTATGTTGGCGGCGGTCTGACTCACGTCGCTGAGATTGCTACCTTGAACGTGTACTTCGTCACTTACAACCTTGACCTTCGCGGACCCAATGATCTTGGCGATTCGTGGAGTCTTTTCTCCACTGAAGTTGTCGATGGTGAGTTTCTTTTGCTTCTCGTTGACCTTTACCGTAACTGGGAAGTGAGCGTATACGATTTTGAGTTTATAAGTATAACCTGAAGTGACCCCTCGAATCATATTTCGTACGTGCGCCAGCGCCGTTCCGACTAGTGCTACTTCACGTTTTCGCGCCCACTGGCTATAGACTCGCAAGGATTGTTCTTCAAGTGTGAATTTCACTGGCAGGTGTGAGAAGTCTTCTTCAAGCGTGCCCTTGGGTCCAGTAGCCTTGATTCTTCTTCCATCTATGGTTAACTGGACTCCTTCTGGAATCGGCAATGATCGTTGAGCTAGTTCTACGAGTACCAAGATTCAACACTCACATGTACTTCTTGAAACCTAGCCTAGGTGCCAGTTCACGAAAACATTGGCGGCACAGATAGAGGTCGTATTTGCGGATTATGGGCCCGTATTGACCGCATCGTCTACAGGGCCTGCTTCCTTTGCCGTACTTTCTGATTTTTTTCGCTTTCAGTTTGGCCATTGATCTAGGCCTCTTTGATCTGCACTGCGAATTTTTTGGTCACGAATTTGACGGCATCATCTTTCGTTATGCGATGTGACTTGCCTATCGCTGACGGTCTTATTCTTCGTCTCTTGATCCTGTACCCTGGTCGTTCGAGAGTCCCGATTACATCCATTCCGAAGATACCGAGTTCCGGGACGTATTTTGTTCCTGGAATTTCGATGTGTTCTTTGATTCCGAATGCGAAGTTTCCGTTCTCGTCAAAGCTAGATCGTTTCAGGCTGTTGCTTACGGCCTCAAGTCCTCGTTTCAGAAATGCAGTTGCCTTCTCGCCTCTGAGTGTGACTAGGCAGGCGATTGGTTCGCCTTCTGTGATGTTCCATTCCTTCACCGTTTGCTTCGCTTGCTTCGTGCATGTTTTTTGCCCAGTTATTTCCCCGAGGACTTTTCTCGCTCTTTCGAGCTCGTCTCCAGATTTTCCGACGTTTATGTGAACCGTGACCTTTGCGAGCTTGATTGTGCGCATTGGATTTTCGGGTCGTACTTCAGTGGCTGTTTGCATTGCCTACTGTGACGCCTCCAGTTTTATGGCCGGTTTGTCAGTTCCAACCACGAACGTGTACTCGACTTTAGTATCGAACTTGTTACCTGTAGGGTCTTCAATTGTAACCATGGCGGGCCTGGTTGCGGTTCCCTGTTGAAGCTCGACAATCTTGCCGCTCTTGCCCAGGTTTCGTCCTGCCATAACCAAGGCATAGTTGCCTTTCTCGAACTTGATGTGGTTCAGGACTTTCTGAGCGGGTATGCTGAGCCTCAAAGTATCGTTGGTTGAGTAGTTGGCTGGTTCACCTTCTTTCGGAGAAACAGTTACGTTTCGACCATCGTGCAGGCCGAATTGTACGAGATTCTTCGGGGCAATGCGCTTGCGTAGAACCTTGCACAGTTTGAATTTCGCTTCGTCTTTCGGTATTTTAACAAGAGAGAGTCCCTTGCCTTCTACGGGTAGGACTCGGTAGGCGATGTTGGCATCGGTGAGTTCCACAACATCCATGAGGCCCACAGGATGGTTCTTTTCGATCCTTGGCCGTCCGTCGACCTTGACCTTCCCGGCCGAGAGAATAGTGGAGACCTCTCTTCTTGTTGTAGCGACGCCTAATTCGTCGCGGATGATCAGTTCCAATGGTAAGCAGGACGAGGTCTTGTGTGCCCCAGGATTTGGTTTCGGAGCCCACACAGATTCTTTCCGGTGAATTGGCCAGAACGAGGGGGCCGGCAACCGCTTAAGATGCCCTAACCCGCCTTTGTGTGCCATTCTTATGCCACTGTCCCGGCGGTGCTCTTGCTTCCTGACAGTTTCATGGAGTCGGTCCGCCACTTGTCATCTAGGTTAAGTTTAGTAATCTTGACCTTCGAGCTGTGGACAGAGACATTCGTCGATGCCCCTGCAACTTTTTCTCTTTGCACTCCTTCGATGAATAGCCTCTGCCTTCCTGTGTCCACATCTGTTACTTTGCCCTCGATACCAGCAAAGTCGCCTCTGAGAATCTTGACGGTGTCACCCTTGCGGACGGGGTACGAACGTCTTCCTTGATTTGTTCTCAACTCATCTGAAAGCGGAGCGGTCAGCAACTTCCTAATCCTGTGAGCTGGACTCTGGTAGAGCCTCTTCCGTTGCTTGGATGGTTTTTTCGTATTCGACGACATCTAGTTCACTTTCAGATGATTATGCTGGCGAGGTTGGCGACCCTAGGCCAACGTTCTGCGGCTTCCTTGGCGACTGGACCACGTATTTCGGTGCCCTTCAACTCTCCTTCAGGAGTCATTATGACTGCGGCATTATCGTGGAATGACAGTCTATTGCCATCAGGTCGTTTGAATATTCTAACCTGGCGGACTACCACTGCGGGGAACATTTGACGTCTCAACTCGGGTGTGCCTTTTGAAACTGAAACCATGATCATGTCCCCCACGCAGGCGGATGGGACGCGTCTCAGGCGGCTGTGGTAGCCTAAGACTTGGATTACTTTCAATTGCTTCGCTCCGGTGTTATCTGCGCAGTTTATGCGAGTACCGTTTGGTAATCCTCGTGCGATGTGCGGCCGATATTCTACCATACCCTTAGCGCTAACTGCACGAGTTTTCGGAGCAGGCATTGGACCTTCACGTAGAGCGCTGCAGATTGTGGCTGCGGCAAATTAAGCTTATGTTGGCAAGAAAGAAAGGTTAGGTCATGAGAGACCTGCCAATTTCTCGACAACAACGAAGGAAACTTCTTTGCTGATTGGTCTGCACTCAGCAACCTTCACTCTGTCACCTTCGTGCACCTCGAGACACGGAGGACTATGCGCTAGGATTCGGCTTCGCCTTTTCTCGTATCGCGTGTATTTCGAAACGTAGTGCAAATAGTCCCTTTCGACCGTGACGGTCTTCATCATTTTTGCGCTCACAACCTTCCCGTCAAGGAACTTCCGCCGGACGGAGAGTTGTCCGTGGAAGGGGCAGTTACGGTCGTCACATGATTTCTTCGGAGCCTTTGCACCAATACCAATGTCAGACATTACCAACGCCTCACTCTTGACTTCAGTCTATTCTCAGGACGAGCAACCAAACGCGAACCATCGACTTCCACGACGGTACCATCGTTCAGCCCAAATCTGAAACTCGATGTGTTCTTCGGAACCAGAATTCTCTTGCCCCGTCGATCTATCGTAAGCATGTTCCGCGTCTCATCAACGACTTTGCCGCGCACACTCTGAATGGTTGGATCTGTTGATTTCGCAACTCTCACGTTAAGCCCGATTAGTTCGTGGCGCAGAATGTTGTTTGGAGTGATTTTGGTCAAGGCTTAGCTGCCTCCGCCGGAACCTTCTCGTGCGCTATGGTGAGAACACGGGCAATCGTTCTTCTGAGTTGACGAATTCTTCCCACATTCTCAACGTTACCTCCGGCCTTGACGCTTGTATTGAGCTTTACGAGCTCCGTCCTTAACTCAGCGAGCTTCTTCTCGCGTTCTTCTGGAAGGAGCTGTCGGATCTCACGCTTTCTCAGTATCGGCAACTTCGGTCACCTCAGTAACCTCTGGAACCTCCCCTGGTGGGGTTACGACCTCTTCAACGATCGGTTTCGGTTTCGCTATGACGGGCACTTCGCCCGCCTCTTTGATGACTGGCCTATCTGGGAACATAACATTGGGTGGCATCAGCTTCACACTAATGCCGAAAAGACCCTGTTTCAGTTGAGTGTCAACGACAGCGCTGCGTAGCAGCCTTCCCACCCACTCACCCACAGCCGGCAAGTATCCCGCGCGATACTTTTCGTATCTCGCTCTATCTGTTGTCAGCTTGCCTCGAATGGCTATCTCTACCCCCAGAGCTCCTGCTTCTACTGTTCGTTGCAGAGCCCAGTATGCAGCCCGGCGGAAGTGTATGCCTCTCTGGAGGGCCATTGCAATCTGTGACGCAACAACCTTGGCGTCCAGTTCAGGGGATTCTAATGTTGCCACAGAGATCTGTGGGTTCTCGACCCCGAATTTCTCTTCAAGCACCTTCGTAAGATCACGGATGCTTTGACCTCGGCGACCGATCACGAGCCCTGGTTTCGAAGCGTAGATCACGACTCTCGTGCCGAGCGGGGTTTTGGTCGTCTCGACCCTACTGTACCCTGCGCGCTTCAAGTCTTGTGAGAGATACTCGTCTATCTCCGCTTTGCGCGCGTTCTCTCTGACGAAATACTTGTGAACTGGCAAATCAGTCTGCCACCTCATAACCCATGAGTTCTATGTGGACGAGCGTGTTCTGGTAGGGGGTTGCTCTTCCCATAGCCCGTGAAATGACTCGTTGCGTCTTCATTCCTCTTTGAGACGCTGCGTGAACGATCCTCAGACGATCAACATCTAACCCCTTGTATTCAGCGTTCGATTCCAATTCCTCAAGAAGGAACAAGAATGCCTTCGCGGCCTTCACGGGGTAGCGACCGGCATACCAGCCTTCGTCTAGGCTTCTGTGGGGAACTTCCTTCTTGTATCGGCGGAACGCTATCGCCCGCTTCTTCTTCGCCACAGCTTCCAGAAGCTCTTTGGCAGCATCCAGACGCATGCCCCGGAGCTTTCTGCATATCTCAGTGGCATGCTTTGGGGATATCTTCAGCTCTCGGCCAGCACACTTCACACCCCGGTCTGGATCGAACTCCTTGACCGAGTATCCCCAAGTAGGCATTCGTTTTGCACCGTAGGGCCGTGCATGTGCGCAGTAACCCTAAAAAACGTTGTTTAGGTCCAACCTGCGTCAAGAGTTCCGACAAGTTCTATTGAGTCTACAAGGAAATCTTGGCAGTGAAGAACGATGGAGTCGAATGAGGCGGGCGAAGTAAAGGAAAGCGAGATTCATGGCACGACCCTTAGAGTGTACTGGTTCCTTCTGAAAAGCGCGAGGCCGGTTGGTGTTCGCGAAACTCAGAGAGCTCTGTCGATGTCAAGCCCGAGCACAGCTCTCTATCACTTGGACAAACTCCGTGAACTTGGTGTCACTGAGAAGGATACGATTGGTCAATATTACGTGAAAGACCAAGTTAATGTTGGCACCCTCAAAATGTTCCTTAGAGTCGGGCATCTGATCCTGCCGCGCTATCTCTTCTATGCAATCTTTCTGACTACAGCTCTTGCCGTCTATGCTGTTGGGACATGGATCCGGTCAGGGAGTGTTGAACCTTCCGGAGCGATTTTCGGTGTTGTTGGAGCCGCAATCTCGTGGTATGAGTGTGCTAGAATGTGGCGAGAACGAGTCGTTTGAGGGAAATCGCTCTGTTCGAAAATGTAGACTTACCAAGCTCACGAACCCATAGAGGACTGGATTAGATGATGCGTAGAATCTGGTTAGCGGCCGTACTGGGAGTTGTTCTGGGGTTGGGGGTGGCCTTCACTCCTTACACGAGTACTGCTACTCCTCAGACGAAGCAGCGTCCATTTATAGTCGGGATTGAGGAGACGCACACTCTAGCCGCGTCGTCCAATCATAATCCACCAACCTTCGAACTTGCGCTTCTGGGACTCTTAATAGGGCTTCTAGTCGCGGCGCCATTCTTCCTCGTAGCGAGAAGACGCGTCCAGTAGGTTATCAGTTCCTACTTCAGCGGAACCTTGCCTGACTAACATTTCATGTATCGGTCAGTTTACCGCCGCATTCTACGGCGCCCTCACCATTGCAGCACATCAGAAAGGCATGTCTGTTCGAAACCTAATTCGCCATGTGTTGTGGGAGTTCTTGAAGGAATTTTCGGGGTCAAAAAATGATTTATCGGGGTCAGAAATTCTGGCTGCCGTAGCCAAAATTAAGGAACTCTGAGCCCTGACTAGGATAACGAAGCTGCCGCTACAGAAGGGTGATGAGGAAGCGGTCGTCTAATCTGATATAGCAAGTTCGTGTTTTGCCCAAACGCTTAGCATCTTCGAGGACCCATCCGCGTATCGTCTTCGGAT
>Ga0315282_10017669_pt1 | contig 10275 bp, 7 predicted proteins | sample YL17G07_20_MG_FD_203693 | JGI IMG/M metagenome (GOLD analysis project Ga0315282, IMG submission 203693) | Sediment microbial communities from Yellowstone Lake, YNP, Wyoming, USA - YL17G07_20 | ecosystem: Environmental > Aquatic > Freshwater > Lake > Sediment | place: USA: Wyoming | collected... | reverse complement strand
TAGCATACAAAACTCTACAGACATCGCCCCCGCTGAGCAAGTGTCGGGGCGCGCTTCGCGGCCCGGCCTTGGCACGAAAAAAAACCGGATTGACCGCAGAGGCGCAGAGACGCGGAGGTTAAAAGAAGAAGAAACGGATTACCGCAGTCGAACACGAGCCTTAGGCTCACCCGAAGATATGAAAAGACAACATCGTCTCCCAGGGATTGCTATCCCTGGGCTTCTGGTACTTTCCGTACTTCCTGCTTCCCGCTTCCTGCTCCCCGCTCCCTACTTCCTACTTCCTACTTCCTACTTCCTACTTCCTACTTCCTACTTCCTACTTCCTGCTTCCTACTTCCTGCTTCCTACTTCCTACTTCCTGCTTCCTACTCCCTACTACCTATTACCTTCCTTTTGCCTACTACCTTATTTGCAGCAGCCGTCACTTGACGATCTTCAGGATTTCCTTGAACCTTTCGCCGCCGGCGGCGCCGAGCAGTTCGAATATCGCCATTTCCACGCTGGTGATCGTGGCGCCCGTGGCGGCAATGCGGGCCAGGCCGATCCGGCGGTTGTCGGCCGAGCGCGACGAGACGGCGTCAGCCACAACGTGCACGTCGTACCCGGCCTCGCACAGGTCGGCGGCCGTCTGAAACACGCAGACGTGCGTCTCGATTCCCGCCAGAAGCACCGACCGCCGGGCCATGCCCGTGATCGCCTTGGCGAAGGCGGGCTCCCGCCAGCAACTGAACGCCTGCTTGGCGATCGGCTCGCCGGGCAGCAGGCCCGCAAGTTCCTCGACCGTCGGGCCTAGCCCGGCGGGGTTCTGCTCCGTCCAGATTATCGGCAGATCGAGCACGGCCGAGCCGCGGGCGAGCTTGCACGCCGAGGCGATCACCTGCTCGCTGTCCTGGACGATCCGCGCGAGCTTGCCCTGGAAGTCCACAAGCACAAGCACAGTGTTGTCGATCTCAAGCATCTTGGCTCTCCCCAAGACAGGGTAGTGTCGTCATATAGCGACTCGCTGAAGCGAACAGGCCGTAAGAATAGAATACCTGCTGCCAAGCCGGCTGTCAGCGCTGATCGGCCGGGGGGGCCTGCTGGGGCTTTACGGCTTCGGTTTCCGGCGAGGAGGGTGAATAGGCCGGCAGGAGGAACGAGTCGCGCGGCCCGGCGGGCCTCTCGTTGCCCTGGTACTCGTAGACGCCGTCGGCGAGGTAGATGTTGTTGCCGCCGACGCCTACCGATGGCTTGGCCTTGAAGTCAACGTGCATGTCCATGTAAAGGACGTTCTGGCCGGTGCGGTCGTGGTTGTCGCCCGCCTGTCGGCCAAGGCAGTCGGCCTGGAACCGCCCGCCGTTGAAGACAGGCGAGCTGTCGGCCAGGATCGCCATGTTCTCTTGTACGGCCTGGAGACGCTTGTCCTCCAGCGAGAGGCCCTTTGGCCCGATCGAATGCTGGTATGAATAGCCGATGAACTTGGGGCCCGGGAAGTCGGGCATGTCGGGCTGGACCGTGAAGGAATCGCCGCCGACGGCTGGGCATTGGAATGTCGGGGGCTGGAGGTATCTCTCGCGGATCAGGCGAAACAGGGCGCGCGAGTTGCTAGTGGCCGACTGATCGGCCGCCGGCAGCCAGCGGTCGTTGGGGGCGGTGGTGGACGGCAGCCGGGCTTCGTTGCGATTGGCGTAACCGGCCAGGGCCGCGCCTATCCTGGCGACGTTCTGGGCGCACTGGACCCGCAGTGTCCTTCGGTCGGCCTCGCGGAAGGACAGGGCGAAAACGGCGCCGACAAGCAGCACGATTCCCGCGACGGCCGCCACTTCGCGCATGGAAAAAGTCGGCCGGATAACGTCACGCCGGGTCAGTTGCTCGCGGGCCAGAAGCGCATCGGTCCGCTTTGCCGAACCTATGCGCGCCAAAGTCCGCTCGACAAGGTCCGCCGGGGGCTCGAGCTCTATCGCCAAGGCTAAGGCGGCAAACGTGTTGCGAAGGTCGTCGTGCATGCGCCGAAGCTCAGGCTCCACCTCGATACGCCGGAGGATCTCCTGTTGGGCCTGCGGCTCAAGCTGACCCATAAGGTAGTCGGTCAACAACTGCTGATTATTCGCTGTCTGGCTTTCGCTCATGACCGGACCTCGACGCGTGGGCTTTCCACTGCTTGGCGAAATGTTGGACAGCCGCGTGCAGCCGGCTCTTTACGGTGCCCAGCGGCACGTCCAGTATTTCCGCGATCTCCTTGTACGGGAACTCGTTGAAGTAGCTCATCATTAGTACTGTCCGGAGGTTCTCCGGCATGTCATCTATGATCCTTTGTACGGCCTGGCGTGTTTCAAGGTTCAACAAAGATTCATCCGGCGGCGGAATATTCGAGGGCATCAGGTCCGCGTAGGTGCTTTCCTGGCTTTCACTTCCCGCTATCCTGGCGTCCAGGGGCGCCGCCTGGCGACGATAGGTCTTTCGCATGGCGTCGCGGCCCTTGTTGGCGGCGATGGTGAAAAGCCACGGCTTGAGCCGCCGGGACAGGTCGAAAGTCCCGGCCGAGAGGTGAACCTGAAGGAACGTCTCCTGGAAAACGTCCTCGGCCATGGCCAGGTCGCCGGTGAAGCGGGCAAGGAAATTGAACAACTCGCGCCGATACCGCCGCACCAGCGCGCCGAAGGCCTCCTGATCGCCCTCCAGGTGAAGCCGGAGCAAGTCGGTGTCGCTCAGGCCGGACTCGGCTTTCGACGGATCAGGTTCCAAGGGCATTCCTTCCACGAGCTTCGGATTTCGAAGCGGCAATGATAGTCGCACCTGCCGGCGAGTTCCAGTTGTTTTCGCCCAGACCGTTTTTGGCAAAGGTGATAAGATCATGGGTATGCACTTGACTCCACCACCCCCTACTCTGCCAGATCGGCAAGGACTGAGGCGAGCGTAAGACTCCCGATTGCTGGTCTTGTGTTCTGGCGTTCATCGTGTTACCGTTGCGGCTCGCGTTGGTCCTTGTGACCCGCTGAGCAGCGGCGCGGCGGCGGCCTTTTCGCACCTGGCGGCCGGGTCGCCGGAGACGTCCTGGAAGTCCTTGTAGCTCGTCGCGGCGACCAGCTTGAGCGTCGCGGACGTGGCGCCGCGAATCTCGACGCCGGCGTCGGATGCCTTTAGCGTGCCGCCCTCGGCCGAGATGAGCAGCCGAGCCTCGAACGACAGCACGCTGGCCGGCTGTGGAAGCTGCCCGTGAAGCACGAGTGCCGCCTCGCCCAGGGCCGAGACGGTCGAGTCCTTGTGCGGGCACTTGAGCTTCGCGGTGAAGTCCAGCTTGCCGGGCTGCGAGGCGGTGATGTGGACCACGATTGCCTTGTCCGGGAAACTGGCGAAGACCTCTCGCGTGTAAACGACGTCGCCCATCTTGTACCGCACCGACGCGACGGCCTGGGAGATGTCCAACTGCCGCCGATACTCGGTGGGCTTGTCGTGGCCGGAAAAGGTCAGTTCGATGTCGCCGAACGGCTAATAGGCCATCTGCCGGAGCGGTCCAGGGAAATGACGTGCAGGACGGCTGATTTGACGTTCTTGGCCCACCCGGAAGGCACGGGAATGTCTGGCAATTGCTGGTCGGACAATGGTAAGCCTCCTGAGCCACGTTACTTTCGATGGGGCAATAGCTTACCACGTGATCCTGTGCCGTCAAGCCCCCCAAGTTCGTTCGGGCTCTGTGCGGGCCGATAGTCGCTGGACCGGTTCAGCGGTGGACAAGAGACTCACCCGGTGATAATATGCTCACTGTAATTCACCACTTGGTTTTGCCATGGATAATACGGTCCACATTTGCCTTGTCGGATCAGAGGCATCGGCATGCACTGACGGATGACTGAAAGGGTGCGGGGATGAATCACAAGATGGTTGGATTCACGGCGGAGGGGTTCATAGCCGCAGGCATTGTATTGTGCCTGTCGGCTCTGGCACTGGCCGGCGCGGCCGAGAACTACGTTGAACTCTATGGCGACGAGGAAAAGGCTGTCGCCGCCTCGAAGGACCCCAACGCACCTTCCGCACTTGCGGCCAGGCTCCTGGATGCCGCCAGGCTGGTTACCGACCAGAAGGATCTCCAGGAGCTTCTCTGCCAGAAGGCGGCCGATTTCGGCATGCAGACGCCCGCCGGGTACGCCACCGGCGCCGCGGCGCTGAAGCTGCTGACGGAGGTCGTGGGCGACGGCGAGAGGAAGATCGACGCCCAACTCAAGCTCCGCCAGGCTTGCGAGTTTCGATACGCCGCCGCGTACGGCGCCCAGCGAAAGGCGCTTGGCCAGGACCTGGTGGACCTGCTTGTGTCGCTGGCCCAGGAGCGAGTCGAGGCGAAACAGCCCGATGAGGCCGTCCGATTGTATAAGCGGGCACTGTCCGTGGCCCGCGCCGTGCGGTACGACCTCGCCGAGGAAATCGCCGCCAGGGCCCTGGAACTCGGCGCAACCGAAGAGTCCGAGCGGAAACTCCAGGTTCTCCAGGAGGAACTCAAGCGAGATCCGAACTCGACCGACGCCCGCACAGAGTTGATTTTGGCGTATCTGGGCGAGTTCGACGACCCGGCAAAGGCAGCCGGATTGCTGACCGACAATCTGGACAGGGACTTCAGAAGCCGCGTCGAACTCGCCACCAGGAAGCTGGAGGACCTCGACGAGGCATCGGCCATTGGCCAGGCCCGATGGTATGCGGACATGGCTGGCAAGTCGGTGGTGTCAGGCAACCGCGCCCTTCTTGCCAAGGCCCGGGCCTGCTGCGTGCGATATATGGAGCTCCACCCGGCCAAGGACGCCTCCCAACTCCAGGCCCAGTTGCTCCTGGAGGATCTGACGGACGCCATGAGCAACGCCGGCAAGGGCAAACATATGACCCTCGCACTGGGCAAAGGCGTCACGATGAAGCTTGTTCTCATCCAGGCAGGCAAGTTCACCATGAGCTCCCGAACCGAGGAGCAGAACTCACCGATAAAAATAAGGCTCATTCACGACGTGACGCTCACCAAGCCGTTCTACATGGGTGTCTACGAGGTGACCCAGGAGCAGTACGAGGCGGTCATGGGCGTCAATCCCGGCTTCATCAAGGGCCCTAATAACCCCGTCAACAAGGTTTCCTGGGAAGATGCAGTGGAGTTCTGCCGGAGGCTCTCGGCCAAGACAGGCAAGAAGGCCGCGCTGCCCACAGAGGCCCAGTGGGAGTATGCATGCCGGGCCGGCACAAAGACCGAGTTCTTCTTCGGCGACGACGTGGAGAAGCTGGACGGCTACGCGTGGTTCGACAAGAACTCCGGGGACAGAACTCACCCGGTCGGCCAGAAGAAGCCCAATCCATGGGGCCTGTACGACATGTACGGCAACGTCTTCGAGTGGTGCCAGGACTGGTGCGCTTTCGGCGAGATCGACGCCGAACACTCCGTTGACCCCACGGGCCCCGAGGGCGGCAATAACCGCGTTATGCGCGGCGGAGCCTACTGGTTCGGGTCGACATTCTGCCCATCAGCGGCGGCAAGCTTCGGGAACTTGCCGAAAGATCGTAGCACCGAAAACGGTTTGCGTGTGGTTGTCCTCGTCGACAAGTAAGAAGGGCATGCGGATGAACCGGCATTCTGCTGCTTTGACGACGGCATGGATCGTGTTGTGCCTCCCGGGCCTGGCCCGGGCGGGCGCGGCCGACGAGTACCGGGAGCTTTTCGGCCGGTATGAGAAGGAGGCCGCCGTCGCAAAGGATCCCAACGCCGCGGCACACCTTGCGGCCAGGCTGCTGAACGCCTCCACGTACGTTGATGGAAACGATCCGCTCAAGGTCCTCCTCCTGGACAAGGCATACGAGTACGGGATCAAGGCGCCCGCCGGCTACGACGTTGCGGCGGACGCCTTGGAGATGCTGGTCGAGGTCGCGCCGGACCGGCAAGTGCAAGCCAGGTTGAAGCTCATAGAGATAACCCGGCTGCGGTATTACCGCGCCGTCGGCCCCAGGCGCAAAGCGATTGGCCAGGCGCTGGTGGACGCGCTGGTGTCTCTTGCCGACGAGGCGGCGAAAACCGCCAGGCCCGGCGAGGCGCTGGACCTGTACCGCCTGGCCCTGTGGGTCTCCGCGGACGGCCCGCCCAAGCGAACCGCGGAGATCGTAAGCAAGATCACGACGCTGGCGGCGAAACAGGAAGGCGAAGACAAGGCCGCCGCCCTCAAGGCGCCTGCTGGTAACCGGCAGGAACTGGCGGCCTGGACCTATCAGGCCCTCTTTGGCCAGTTTGAAAAGGACGCCGCCGGCTCGGCGGACCCCAATGCCTCCGTTGAGCTTGCCTCCCGGCTTGTCGGCACGTCCATGTCGATGCGGGGACAACCATGGATTCAGGGCCTGCTCTGCCAGAAGGCCTACGAACTGGGCCTCAAGACGCCGGCCGGGCAGCCCGTGGCGTCGGCGGCGATGAAACTGCTGATAGATGCGGCGCCGGAATATGACGCCTCGGCCAATGACAAGCTCCTGGCTGTCAGCCGAATGATCTATGCCCGCGAATCGGGCGACCGGCGCAAGGAGGCTGGCCAGGACGTTGTCGACGCGATATTGGACCGCGGAGACGAGTCGGTCAAGGCCAGGCGATTCACCGAGGCCCTGGGCTGTTATAAGGAGGCCCTGGCACTTGCGCCGCAGGTGGAGTCAGACCGGGCCGATGAGACCGCCCGCACGATCAAGGGCCTTGCCCCCGCGCTTAAGGCCGAGAAAAGAGTTGCCTCCCTCAGGGCCGTCCTGGCTCGCGATGCAAACAACCAGGCCGTCCGGACGGAGTTGATCCTGGCGTACCTGGGGGCCTTCGACGCCCCGGCCGAGGCGGCCTCGCTGCTCACGCCGGAGCTTGACGAACAGCTTCGCGCGAACGTTCAACTTGCTGCCAGGCCGGTAGAAGAACTGGACGAGACAAGCTGCCTGAGCCTTGCGCGATGGCACCTGGCCATCGCGGCCGTGGCGCCCGCGCCTGACAAAGGCGCCATCCTGGACAAGGCCGTCGCGTGCTGCGAGCAGTACCTCCGGCGGCACCCGGCCAGGGACGCGGGGCTGCTGAGATACGCGCTGCTCATGGAGAAGATCGACAAGGCAATCGCCGAGGCCGGGCACATGCCGAAGTACGTCGCTCTTGCCATGGAAGACGGCGTTAAGATGAAGCTGGTGCTGATCCAGCCGGGGAGTTTCCTGATGGGCAGCCCCGACAGCGAGGGCCGGCCGGCGTGCGAAAGCCCACGGCACAGGGTGACGATCACCAGGCCTTTCTACATCGGCGTCTACGAGGTGACACAGGAGCAGTTCGAGCAACTGATTGCCGTAAGCCCCAGTCGCTTCAAGGGATCCTGCAACCCCGCCGACCAAGTCGACTTCGACCTCGCGGCCGCATTCTGCAAGACGCTTTCAGCCAGGACGGGCAAGGCGATCACCTTGCCCACCGAGGCCCAGTGGGAATACGCCTGCCGGGCTGGCGCAAAGACCGCGTACTTCTTCGGCAGCAATCCCGAGAAGCTTGGCGAGTATGCGTGGTTCAGCGGCAACAGTGACGGCCGAACACACGCGGTCGGGCTCAAGAAGCCCAACCCGGCCGGGCTTTACGACGTTTACGGAAACGCCCTCGAGTGGTGCTCGGACGCATGGTCGATCGCTTATGACAAATCGTGGCGGACCGACCCGACAGGGATTGCCTTCCGGGGTAGTACCCCGCATGTCACTCGCGGCGAGTTTTGGAAGAGCGGCGGAGAATCTTGTCGCTCCGCTTGCCGCCACGGCAAGTGGCGGTTCGTGCCTGACGAGGACGCCGGCCAATGTGGCTTGCGCGTGGTGATGTCCGTTGAAGACGGCAAGTGAGAGGTCCATGGGCATGAACGGCAGGACAGCGTGCCTTATGATAGCGGCCGGGGTTGTGCTGGTTGCGGCCAGCGCGGGCCTGGCGGACCCGGCAGAACAATACGCGGGGCTTTTCGGCAAGGAGGAGTCCGCCGTCGCCAAGCTGGCGGATCCCAACGCCTCGGTCGCGTTCGCCGCCCGCCTGTACGACGCCGCCAAGGCCGTCGACGAACAGAAGCCCTTGCAGGCGTTGCTCTGCGAGAAGGCCTACGAGTACTCGATGAAGTCGCCCGCCGGCTTGCCCGTGGCGGCCTCGGCAATCAAGCTGCTCATCCAGGCGCAGGCGGCGCCCGAGAAAAGGCGCTGGGCGCAGGACAGGCTGATAGAGGTCCTCGACGCGATGCGCGGCCGCAGCAAGACCGTCGCGGAACGAAAGGCGCTCCTGACGGAACTGATTGAGCTTCTCATGGCCCTCGGCGACGAGCGCGCACAGCCCGATACTCTCGCCGAGGCCGGCGACCTCTACCAGCGGGCGCTCATGTTGGCCAAGGGCGAAAAATCCTTCCAATACAAGGCCGTCTACGATCGCCTCCTGACCGACAGGATCAAGCTGGTCGCCGACGCCCAGGCTGCCGCAAAGAAGCTGGGCACTCTCAAGGCCGCCCTGAACAGCGACACCAGGAACGCCGACGCCCGGATGACGCTGATCCTGGCCTGCCTGGGCGAGTTCGACGTGCCGGACGAGGCGGCGCATCTGGTCTCGGCCGAGATGGACGCGGACTTTCGCGCACACGTCGAACTTGCAGCCGCGAAGCTCGACGACCTGGCCGAGGAAACCTGCCTAGACCTGGCCCGGTGGTACGCCGCCATGATCGACAAGGCCCCGCCGACGAGCAGGCCCGCCTTGTTGAGAAAGGCCATGGATTGCTGCATGAGGTACATCGGCCTTCACCAGGCAAGGGACGCCGAACTGCTGAAGGGCACGCTGCTGCTGGAACGCCTTGAGAGGTCGGCTGAGCCTGTCGCCGGCCTGCCAAGGTACGCCCATCTGCCGGTGGGCAGGGGGATGGCGATCAAGCTGGTCCTGTTGCCGGCTGGGAGCTTCGTCATGGGAGGCGTCAGGGTCTTCAACAACGAAGATGGCCCGCAGCGCATCGTGACCTTGACCAGGCCGTTCTACATGGGAGTATTCGAAGTAACGCGGGAGCAGTACCTTCACGTGATGGAGAAAGACGCCGGCAGCGCCGAGAACCCGCGGAATCCGGTGGAGGGCGTCAGTTGGTACGACGCCCTGGAGTTCTGCAAGAGGCTGTCGTTTGCTACGGGCATGAAGGTGCGTCTGCCCACCGAGGCCCAGTGGGAGTACGCGGCCCGGGCCGGTACGCCTTGGGAATGCTTCTTCGGGAACCACCCCGAAATGCTGGACCAGTACGTATGGTATGAGAAGAACTCCGACAAGAGAACCCACCCGGTAGGCCTGAAGAAGCCCAACCCGTGGGGCCTTTACGACATCTACGGCAACGCAAGCGAGTGGTGCTTTGACGGGAAAGTACCCTATCACAGCCCAATTGGGAACGTGGATCCAGTCTGGACGAAGCCAATCTCGGAGCGTGTCGTGCGAGGCGGGCGATGGTGCGACAGCCCAATTCGATGCAGTTCGATAAACCGCTGGCGTGATCAACCTGAAGGCCGGTTCGAGAATCCCGGGTTCCGAGTCGTGGTGGAAGCCCCGGCCGGGGCCGCTTCCGCCGGGAAATGAAAGGGCATGGACATGACCAGGCGTTTTGCGTGTGTTACAGCGGCGGGCGTGCTGCTATGCCTGGCCAGGCCGGCCCTGGCTGACGCGGCGGGGGTTTACCGTGAACTGTTCGACCAGGAGGAAAAGGCCGTCGCCGCGTCGAAGGACCCCAACGCCCCGGCCGAGCTTGCCGCCCTGCTCCTCAGATCCAGCGCGAACGTGACCGATGACAAACCGCTCCGGCAACTCCTGCTGCTGAAGGCGTATGAATTCGGGATCAAGACCCGGGCCGGCTATGCCGCCGCCGAGGCCATGGAAACGCTGCTGGCAGAGGCGCCGGATTGCAGGGCCGAGGCGCAGGACAAGCTCATGGTCGTCGGCCAACTCCTATTCGACCATGCCAATCCCGACAAGCGGAAACTGCTCGGCCAGGAACTGGCCAACATGCTGGTCGCCTTCGGGGACGACCGCGCCCAGTCGAACAAGCCCGACGAAGCCACGGGCCTGTATCGCCGGGCCCTGGCTGTCGCCACCAAGGCCCAGTGCCTAAGTACCATGAAGATCGTGGAGAAGATTCTCGCCGACATGCTCGTGAGAATTGCCGGCGACAACGAATCCGCCCGAAGGCGCAAGGATCTCCAGGCCGCGATGCGGCGCGATCCGAAGGACCCGGCCGCACGCAAGGCCCTCGTGCTGGCGCTTCTAGGCCAGTTCGACAAGCCGGCAGAAGC
>Ga0315282_10017668_pt1 | contig 10275 bp, 11 predicted proteins | sample YL17G07_20_MG_FD_203693 | JGI IMG/M metagenome (GOLD analysis project Ga0315282, IMG submission 203693) | Sediment microbial communities from Yellowstone Lake, YNP, Wyoming, USA - YL17G07_20 | ecosystem: Environmental > Aquatic > Freshwater > Lake > Sediment | place: USA: Wyoming | collected... | reverse complement strand
TCCGTCGGTAACAATAAATAAAAGTGATTTCAAAAAACAAACAGAAGATATTACTTATGTAACTGTTCCTGTAACTTTGGATGCAAATCAAAATGCTTTAAATTTAGAAGAAGCAGGGAGAACACCCTCAACTGGTAAATTAATTGTAAATTTGCCTAATGCTGAATATGATAAAAACGGAATACAATCTATTATAGTAAGTTTCAGAGATAATGTTAATTATAGAGCAACTTCTAGCCCAATACCCACATTAATAGGGCATATAAATGATTTTCCGACAACAGGAGCATTTATTAGAGATCAGTTATATTTGGGAAGTAGTATGACATTAGAGAATTTAATATTTTATGCAAATAAAGATGCATCATTTAATTATTTATCATTGAATTCAAGAGATTATTTAATCAAAAATTGTTATTTTAGAGGAGATGGAACAATTAACCAAAGGGGAATAACTATAGCCCGAAGTGGAGGAGGAAATAATATCATGGTAGAACATTGTTTATTTACTTCATTTACATATGGTTCAGAAATAAACACGACAAATACAAAATGGAGAAAAAACATATTCAAGAACAATAGAAGTGGATGGGTAGGAACAGCCAGTGCTGATTATGGAACAACATCTTCTCCAGGCAATAATCTTTTTTACAAAAATAGAGTTTTTATTGTAGAAATCGGAGGAGGAAATGGTTATCCAATGCAATGGGGTTATTTTTATAACAAAGATGGAACACAATTAACAAAATTAGAAGATATTTTACCATTAATCAAAGACTGGAGAACCTCACCGACACCAAGTCCAGCATTAATGAAAACTCCTGGAAAATTTCCTGAAAAAATGAATGTTGGAAGTGATGTTTTAATAGAGCCTTTTTATAGAACACGGCATCCATTGATACCTGCTCCAGCATCAGTAAGGCATTGGGAAATATACAGATAGTTGTATTTCGGGGACGCTTTACGAAACTGGTGCGTAGTCGGGCGGGGATGGCTGACGCGATTTGAGGAGGTCATCGAAGCCGGGGCGAAGGACCGTCGTGGCGTCAAGACTCGTCACGATGTTCGGACGGCCCCTTGCGGATTCAATTCGTGACCGCAAGAAGGGGCTTCGAAGATCCCGCGAATCGCCGAAGCCACAGTTTCCTATCCCGTTGCCCTCTCGGCCACATGTCGGGATCGCCCCTTTTCCAAGAGCTTCAAGCAGAGCGTCTGCATGGTCTCCAATTCATGATAGAACTGCGGCCGGGCCTCGTCGGGGGGCAGGCAGTCGAACAGATCCGGCAGCTGCACGCCGTGGCTCATGATGGCGTCGGCCTCCCGGCTCCGAAAGTGTTTTCGGACATAGAGGCAATTGTCCGCGTGATAGAAGCGCTCAACCGCCTCCGTGACGCTCAGCATCCCGCTGGCCAATGACTGCACGAGGCCCAGGTTCACCAGCGCAAACAGTTCACACTGGCGTGGGAGGCTGCCGCGCGCCTCGGAGAGAAGAATACGGAAGGGATTGTCGCGTCTCATGGTCTGACCGCTTTGGCTAAGAATTTGACACCGGCCACCCGGCCGGATTCGTGCTCAAAATAATGAACTTCGCCCACATTCCCTTGTTTGATGACTTTCTTCCAGCGACCGGAGCGCAACCGCCGCAACTCCCGCAGCACCGCCCGGTTCCGCACCGGATACTTCAGTGTGCTTCCGCGAACTGGCGCCCATTCGTGCGGCACCACGCCAGACGCGTAAACGCTCGCATGAAGATCAAGCGCCATTCACGCCGCCTCTCCCCTCTGATTTCGAACGCCACCATCCAGACACAATCCTCGCGCTACCCAGTCTGCCAGTAACTGTAGGAGCGCTCGGATTCCGCCGCAAGAACAAAAACAATGACGGGACCGACGGAACGCCGACGGCGACACTCGCGGGCGATTTTTCTGCATTGAAAACACCGCCTGCGCATGTAGAATCGTTTCTGTTTTGACGCGGAAGCGCTTTTTTCGAACCGAAAAAACCGGACCCACTGAAGTCGCAAGCGTTACTTGGATTAGACGATGAAAAGGACACACAAGACCGCGGAGTTCGTTGTTTGCATCAAGAATACCGGCTATCCGGCGTCGCTGGAGCGGCACAAAATCTATCGCGTCGTGCCGGACGAAGAGGCCGAAGGCGACGGCGATATTCGAATCGTGGATGAAAGCGGCGAAAGCTATCTCTATCCCGTCTCTTACTTCGCCCCGATCAAAGTGCCTGCGGCGGTGGAGAAATCCTTGCTGCTGGCTTCCTGACCAGTGCCCGCCGCTGCGGAAGCCTGTGCGGACAAATGCAGAACCCGGGCAGGGCGGGGAGGCAGGACGTTGTGGACGCTTGCCTTGTTTATTCCCGCCGAGGGGATTGCCGTATTTCGCGCGTAAGCAAAGCCGTGTTTCTCAACTCTCTCCAAAAACATTGCAAACGGTTCGGGCAACGGTAGAGTGACTCTTGTTCGATCGTGGATCGAAAGAAGGGGAGGAATGGATCCTTCGCACATTCGCAACTTTTGCATCATCGCCCACATAGACCACGGCAAATCCACGCTCGCCGACCGATTGCTGGAACTGACGGGCACGATCGAGCCGCGCGAAATGCGCGATCAGGTTCTCGACACGTTGGACCTCGAACGCGAACGCGGCATCACGATCAAGGCCCAGGCCGTCCGCATGAGCTATCAAGCCCGAAACGGCGAGGTCTATGAACTCAACCTCATTGATACGCCCGGCCACGTGGACTTCACCTATGAGGTCTCGCGGAGCCTCGCCGCCTGCGAAGGGGCGCTCCTCGTGGTGGATGCCTCCCAGGGTGTCGAGGCGCAGACTCTTGCCAACGCTTACATGGCCATCGAGCACGATCTCGAACTCATTCCGGTGGTGAACAAAATTGACCTTCCGGCCGCGGACGTGGAGGGGACTCTCCTCCAGATTCGTGAGATCGTAGGCCTGCCGACCGACCAGGCGCTTCGGGTCAGCGCCAAGACCGGCGAGGGCGTGGCCGACGTGCTCGAGGCGATCATCCAGCGGATCCCGCCTCCGCCACAGAGCCTGGGCGAGTCACATCTGCGCGCGCTGATCTTTGACTCTACCTACGATCCGTTCCGCGGCGTCGTGATCTATGTCCGGGTGCGCGAAGGGGAACTTCGTCCGGGCGACCGCGTCCGGCTGATGGCGCGCGGCGACGTCTATGAAGTGGACGAGGTCGGCTACTTTTCGCCCCGCATGAAGAAAGTCGAGTCGCTGGGTCCGGGCGAGGTCGGCTATGTCATCGCCGGAATCAAGGACATTCACGCCGTCACGGTCGGCGACACGATCACCCACGCGCGCGATGGCGCCGACCGACCCCTTCCCGGCTATGAGCCCATTCATCCGGTGGTCTTCGCCGGCTTCTATCCGGTGGATTCCGAAGACTACGAGCATCTGGCCGAGGCGATCGAGAAACTGCACCTCAACGATGCGGCATTTTTCCACGAGGCCGAAACTTCACAAGCGCTGGGCTTCGGTTTTCGCTGCGGCTTTCTGGGGCTGCTCCACATGGAGATTGTCCAGCAGCGCCTCAACCGCGAGTTCGGCGTCAATATCCTCGCCACCACGCCCAGCGTCATCTATCATGTCTATCTGACGAACGGCGAGAGGGTCCAAATTGACAATCCCAGCCATCTGCCGCCCGTCGGAACCATTGACCGGATCGAAGAGCCGATCATCACCGCGACCATGATCATGCCCTCGGCCTACTTGGGCAACGTAATGCAGATGTGCCAGGAGAAACGGGGGGGTCAGAAAAGCCTGAGCTTTGTGGGCGAAAAGCGCGCGCTACTGGTTTATGAACTGCCGCTCAACGAGATCATCGTGGATTTTTACGACCGGCTGAAGTCGCTCACGCAGGGCTACGCGTCGTTCGATTACGATTTCAAATGCTACCAGCCGGCCGACATCGTGAAGCTCGACATCCTGATCAATGGCGACGTGGTGGACGCGCTCTCCATGATGGTTCACGCCGAGCACGCCCAGGCGCGTGGCCGGTCGGTGGCCGAACGGCTCAAGAAGGCCATCCCGCGCCAGTTGTTTGCGGTGGCGATTCAGGCGGCAATCGGCGGGCGGATTATTGCGCGCGAAACCGTCAAGGCGTTGCGCAAGGATGTCATCGCCAAATGCTACGGCGGCGACATCACGCGAAAACGCAAGCTCCTCGAAAAGCAGAAGGCCGGCAAGAAACGCATGAAGAAAATCGGCAAAGTCGAAATCCCCCAGGAAGCCTTCCTCGCCGTGCTGAAGACCGATTGACCTTCAAAAGGAACGCCGGCGGCTCGCCGGTGCCCCAAAACGTCCCTGTCGAGGGGACTTGGCCTCTCAGCCTGCCGACACGGTCCCAGAGCCACGTCCTTTCATTATTCGCAGGTCTTGCCTTTTGCCAGGAGTCTTCCCAACGGACAGACCCTCGGGCGCCCCGTTTCTTTGCTTCTCATTGTGGGGTGTCCGTTGTCCGTTGTCCGTTGATCTAATCAACGGTTCGCTTACGGTCCCACGGACTTGCGTGCCCACGCCCCCACCAGCCAGAACTCCGCCCATTCCCCGTTGTTGGCCTTGATCGCAATGATGATGAGATAGACCAGCGACCCGATGCCGACGGCTACGAGCAGCGGGATCCCCACGCACATGAAGCACAAGGGAATGCAAATCACCACGGCCACCAGAATGGCGATCGAGAAGTAAACCGTCTGCAGCGCGTGGAAAGCCACAAAACGCGACGTGTCGCGCTTCATGAAATAGATCACCAACGGCACGATGACGTTCACGAACGGGATCGGGATTATGTAGCCCACCAGCGGGCTGAGGACCGCGATCATCCCCCATGTCCTTTCTTCCTGGCTTACGCCACCACCCGAACCCAACGGCGAACCCGACGTTTCTCCTGTCTCTGCCATAACCTCATCTCCTTTTCCGGCTGGTTTTTTTGACCTCGACCCTCAGTTACGAATCACACGGTGGGGGAGCGGCTCGTCCCTTTACGCTTTCAGCCCGAAACACCCACACAGTCTCTTGTGCAGAAAGAGTATGGCTGGCCGGAGCCCGGCCTGTCAACATCAAAACCCCGCACGTTTCTGGGCGGAATGTGACGTGCACGAATGTAGAACTGGACTTCGGCACCATGCATTAGGCACACTTTGGATTGTTGTTGGGTCCAAACGCTGGGGATAAAAGTGCTGCTTCGGGTTGTGGTGGAGGAAACGCCCACAGAGATCGTGACCGTAACCGTTTACAAAACCTCACGATTCGACGAATAGGCGCCGGGAGAAATCTGAGAGCGTGTCTTGAAACCGCACCCTTTGCCCGTCATTGCGAGGAGCGGCTCCTCGCAATGACGAAAGGGAGTCGTACTGTTTCCACCAAAATCCCGGAAGAACCTGGAGTTTTAAGACACGCTCTGAGACGATTGTCCTGCGAGAGACTCGAATCAAAGAGAGCGACGAGCTGCGTCCCGGAATGATCGTGGACTTTGGCTACGGCGGCGTGGTCAGCATCGAGATCGAGCAGGCCTCCGAGGTAGTGGAACGAACCAGCGAGATTCAGTTCGCGATCGCCGAGTGAACAAGCTGGCTGCCCAATGTGTGACCGCGCTATTTGACCACCACACTCACTTCAAACGTCTTCGCCAGCTTCACGTCTTTCTCCCACGGTCGGTGATAAATCAATTCGAGCTTGGTTTGTCCGGCCGCCATGGCCTCGAAGCCGAAACTCATCTTCCCGCCCGAGCCGATCCGCTCGCTCTCGCGCGTGTACTTGTGTTCGCCAACCGGTCTGAGCACGTTGGCGTTCAGCGCGGCCACCTCCCAGTCGTAGCCCGTGGTCGGATTGCCCGCCAGCACCACTTCCAGCTTTTCGCCGACGTGCAATTCCACGGTGCGGCCCGCATCCGCCTCGGTCAACTTCACCGGCCCCACAGGCTTCACCGCCTCACTCGGCTTAACGGGTCTCCGGGCACATCCCCCCAGCCACACAACTCCGACCACGCCAATCACGAACAGCACCGGAACGCGTCGCATAAGTCCTCCTTCTCTGTTCCCTTCAGTGGTACACACGACCAATCCATCACCGGCGGCGAAAGCTCTCGTACGCCAGAGCGGTTTTGCTTTGAGCGTCCGTCCGGATCGAGTTCACTTCATCCCAATGGGCATAGACCACCGAGACGGCCGTGGCGTCGAGCGCCCCGCTTTTCACCATCTCCAGAAGAACCTGCCTGGCCTCCTCGCCCGACATCCCCTTTCGGTAGGGGCGATCCTGGGGCAGGCCCATCTCGTCGGCGATGCTGGTGGCAATGTAAGCCACGCGCTTGTGGTGGTCTACCAGGCGCGGACTGATCAGGTCCATCGCGTCGGACAAGGCGCTGACCATCTCGATCAGCGGAATCTGCAGTTCACTTCCCCATGCGGACTCTCTCCCGCGTTCACGTGCTGCATTCGGCTGAAAAATCATTTTGCCCGATTCTCAGCACAATTGTATTGCAATCTGCGGTTTTGTTCATTCCATTGCAAGGCATTTCTCTCCAACCGCAGGAACTCCTGGAACTCATGCCCGAGGGGCAAAACGTCACATTCTCCCGATAAACGAGAATCCGGTCAGGATCGGGTCCTTCTCTGAATCGAGCGTTTGCTTCGGCGGGTGGTGCGACTCTGATGAGTTCCTGGCGCGAACCGGAGAGCTCGGTCCTGTTTTCCATTGCGGGCGGACGGGGCTTTGGAATAGTCACGATCACAGTCGAGTTGGGCTTCCATAGTTTCCATTCGGAGGTGAATGTTTTGGCAGAGGGTGCCGGACAACCGGTTGTTTTTGCGGCGGCGGATGTGGGCAGCAACGCCACCAAGGTCATGGTCTGGGAAATCGCGGGGGATCGGTCTGTCCGCGAGCGATTTCAGAATCGCTTCCCGTTGCGATTGGACGACGTGTTTCGTGCGGGTCAGATCGAGCCGCCGACCGTCGCTCGGTTGATCGAGACGTTCCTGGAGATCGCGGACATCGGTCGGCGCCATGGCGCGGCCGAGGTTCGGGCGGTGGCGACCGAGGCTTTCCGGTCGGCACGCAACAGCCCAGCGGTGGCCGAGGCGATCACACTGGAAACCGGTATCGAACTGCAGGTGATCTCGCCCGAGGAAGAAACGCGGCTGGTCGTGGCGGGTGTCCTGCTCGACATGCCGGTTCGCGGCAATGATTTTGTGATCCTCGACATCGGCGGCGGGAGCGCCCAGATCACGGTGTGCGGCAGAGGCAGTGGGCAGGGAAGCGCCGGCACGGCGCCGGTTTTCCCCGTGGTGAGTCTCGCGCTCGGCGCGGTGCGACTGCGCGAGATGTTCATCCACGGCGATCCGATTGCACCGGGCGACTTCGAAGCGCTGCGCGAACACGTCGAAGCGGCAGTGCCCTTGGGGACGGCGAGCCTGACTGGCCAATGGTCGAGTTGTGCGGTCGGTTGCGGCGGCGGTGTGCGTTTTCTCCACGCGATGTGCGGCATCCAAAGCGGCGCGCTCTCGCAGGATCAGCCGTTTCGCCTCGGCCAGCTCGAACATCTCTGCGAGGCGATCTGGCACATGCCCATCGAGGCGCTGGTTCGGCATTATGGGATAGACCGCGAGCGGGCGGAAATCATTGTTCCCGGCGCGGTTGTGCTCCTTAAATTGATGAAGCACTTGAAGGTGAATGAACTGCGGCCGTCGAGGCGGGGCGTACGCGACGGCCTGCTGGCGGATTTCCTGGCGTAGGACAGGTTGGCAACCTGTCGAAATCGTTGCGGAAGAGTAAAATCCCGGCTTGGGACAGGTTACCAACCTGTCCTACCACTGCCCATGACCGAACCAGCCGAACGAATCTACCATGTCGCACGCATCATCACCTGGCTCCCGCCGGGGGGGATCGAACAGCGCCTGGCGGCGCTGTTGCCCCGGCTCAACCAGCCGCCGTTTCGCGTGACGGTCGTTTGCTTGCGCGAGAGAGGCCTGCTTGCCGACTCGCTCGAACAGGCCGGCGTGCCGGTCGTCGTGTTCCCCATGAAGAGTCGCCTCGAGCCCGCCGGCTTGCGCGCGCTGGCCCAATGGATGCGCGACCAGCAAGTAGACCTGGTTCACTCCCACATGTACCGCAGCAACGTCCCCGCCACGATCGCCGCGCGAATGGCCGGAGTCCGCGCGGTGCTTTGCCAGATGCACAACATCAACACCTGGGAGACGTGGCGGCAGCGGTGGATGGACCGTCTCCTGATGCGCTGGCGCACCGCGATGGTCGCCGTCTCCGAAGAGGTCAAGCGCGATATCGTCGCCAATCTCGCGTGCGACCCCGAACGCGTCCATGTTCTCTATAACGGAATTGACCTCGAAAAATACAGTGCGGCGCAGCGCGATCCCGAATTGGCGGAGCGGCTGGGCGTTCCCAAAGGCAGTCGGGTGGTCGTCGTCCTGGCGCGGCTGGCTCAGCAGAAAGGTCACATCCGCCTGCTGAAGGCGCTCGACCTGGTGCGTGACGAACTTCCGCCGACCCACGTCCTCCTGGTGGGCGAGGGAAAAATGCGCGACGCCATCCAGCAGGAAGTCATCAAGCGGCACCTTCAGGAAATGGTTACGTTCGCGGGCCATCGCGACGACGTGCCGCAAGTTTTGGCGCTGGCTGATCTTTCTGTGCTGGCCTCCGACCGCGAGGGATTCTCAAATGCCATTGTCGAATCGCTGGCCGCAGGTGTGCCCGTAGTGGCAACCGACGTCGGAGGCAACAGCGAGGCGATCGTCAACGGCGAAAGCGGCCTGCTGGTCCCGCACGACGATGTCCACGCCCTCGCGCGTGCCTTGAAGTTGCTTCTGACGGATGATTCCTTGCGGGAGCGAACGTCGCAGGCCGCGCGCCGTCGCGCCCAACGCTTCAGCCTCGACCAGATGCTCGAAGAGACTCGGCGGTTGTACCGGAGGGTGCTGCATTTCGAGTAGGACAGGTTGGCAACCTGTCCTACTCGAACAGCGAATAGCGCACGATGCACCACAGCGCCCAGAGGCCGTCGCGCCAGGTGATCTTCTTGCCCTCGCGGTACTCGCGGCCCGAATAGGAAATGCCCACCTCATAGACGCGGGCCTTTCGGCGCACAATCTTGGCCGTGATCTCCGGCTCGAATCCAAACCGATTCTCGCACAGCTTGATGCTCTGAATCAGGTCGCGCCGAAAAACCTTGTAGCCAGTCTCCATGTCGCTGAGGTTGAGGTTGGTGAACATGTTGGAAAAGATCGTGAGGATGCGGTTGCCGACATAGTGCCAGAAATAGAGAACGCGATGGGGACCGCTGCCCAGAAAGCGCGAGCCAAAGACCACGTCGGCGCGCCCGCTCACGATCGGCTCGATCACGCGCGGATATTCGCGAGGGTCGTACTCGAGGTCGGCGTCCTGAACAATGACGACGTCGCCCGTGGCCGCGGCAAAACCGCTCCGCAGCGCGGCGCCCTTGCCCAGGTTTCGTTCGTGAAGAATCAGGCGGACACCCAGCCGGCCCTGCTCGCCGACGAGCCACTCGCGCGACCCGTCGGTCGAAAAGTCGTCCACGACGATGATCTCCTTGTCGAGCTCCACCGCCCTGACGCGCCGAAGAATTTCTTCGATCGTCGCGCGTTCATTATAGACGGGGATGACGACGGAGAGTTTCACCGTTTTGTTTCGCTCCCGGATGGCGACACGCGCCGCGGCACGTTTGCCCCCGCGGCGCTCGTCCCCTTGTTCGGCGATCTCGGCCCTCGCTGTCAAGCGCGAAGACCGGCATGAAGTGGCGTGGGCTGTCAGCCTGCGCAAATCGGCGGGCCGGACAGTCCACCCCACTCCTCCCGCGGGCATTCAGCGCCGAACCCGGGTATCCCGCATTTCCCTCACGATGCCGCCACTCGCTCGGCCTACGGCTTTCTCGTTTTGATGCACGTGGTGGTCTTTGGGGCGGCGGCGATTACGAGCATCGGGGTCATCGTGTTGATCTTTCGTGCCACCGCCGCCCAGTTGCGCCACCCGCTTCACCCGCTCCTGGTGGCCGGGACGAAAGGGAGATGAGAAGTGAGCGGTTGGAGGTGGGTGCTTCTCCCGGAATCGGGAGATGTACCCCATTTCGTTTCTTGTAGCCTAGTATCGCTTCAAGTTGTATTTGATGGAAATGTCGCATTCCTGCGTTCGTCGCGCCCGGAAAACCCCGAAGGGGTAGCAGCAAGTAGCCGGGGGTGATCGGCTCGCGTAGCGAGGCGGAACCCCC
>Ga0315282_10017667_pt1 | contig 10275 bp, 4 predicted proteins | sample YL17G07_20_MG_FD_203693 | JGI IMG/M metagenome (GOLD analysis project Ga0315282, IMG submission 203693) | Sediment microbial communities from Yellowstone Lake, YNP, Wyoming, USA - YL17G07_20 | ecosystem: Environmental > Aquatic > Freshwater > Lake > Sediment | place: USA: Wyoming | collected... | reverse complement strand
CTTGAGAAGAGGCCAGCTTTTAAGCTGCTCCAGAAGGCGTCGGGCCAGTCTTTCATTCAGGGGCGGGAAGCAGAGTGACCGATCAGCCAGAACTTCTGCTGCCGTTCCCCCCAGACCAACCATGATGACTGCCCCGAAGGTCGGGTCTTTTTTGCTGCCAAGGATCATTTCCACCACATCTCTGGTTTTGATCATCTTCTGAACAGTTGCTCCTTCGATTGTAGCCTGGGGCAGGCGCTCTTTAACTGTAGCCATCATCCGGTCAAAGGCGGCATCAACCATGTGGTCGTCTTCAAGGTCAAGAACCACTCCACCCACATCGGTTTTGTGAGTGATGTCACGAGAATGGATTTTTAAGACCACAGGATAGCCAATTTCCTGGCTGATTCTGACTGCCTCTTCTTTTGTTCTGGCTATCCAAGGGAGAGTTGTGGAAATTCCGTAGGAGTCCAGTATCTTTTTGGAAGTTTCTTCGCTCAAAATCTCAGGATCCTGAGTCAGCCGGGGCAGAACCTCCTGGCGAATCTCTTCTCTCTCGACCGGAAATTCCACTGATATTTCTCGTGGAGTTTCGTAAAGATTCTCTAGATTGCAAGCATAGTTGACCAGAATCATAAAAGCCCGGACGGCCTGCTCCGGGGTCGAGTAAGTTGGAAGGCCGGCTTCGTTCAAAAGCTTGATGGCTTCCCGCATGCTGGGTCCACCAAGAAAAGCGGCTAAGATGGGTTTCTGGATTTCAGCAGCAATGGGAATGACTTCTTTGGCGATGCCCGGCGGATTGGTCATCGCCTGTGGGGTGACGATGAGAAGAACGGCATCGACTCCAGGGTCGTGAAGAACTGCCTTGACCGCTTTAGCCACGGTCTTGGATTTAGCATCTCCCAGAACGTCGACCGGGTTTCCTTGAGACCAGGCTGGTGGTAGTGCCTGGTTCAAGGCTTCAAGAGTTTCCGGGCTCAGATCAGCCAGCTGACCTCCGTTTTCAATCAGGGCATCAGAAGCCATTACTCCCGGACCGCCGGCATTGGTCACGATGGCCAATCTTGGGCCCTTCGGGATTTTGTGGCGGCCAATGAGCTCGGCGACATCAAACATTTCGCCAATTTCAAAAACTCTGGCCATTCCGGCTCGTTGGAAAGCCGCGTCGTAGATGGCGTCTTCTGCGGCTAAGGCTCCGGTATGAGACGAGGCGGCTTCAGCTGATTCCGGAAAACGTCCAGCCTTGTAAGCGATGATGGGCTTGGTTCGAGCAAAAGCCCGGGCCGCAGACATGAAGCGTTTGGGGTTGGAGATTGATTCTATGTACAGAAGAATTGATTTGGTATTTTCATCTTCACCAAAATAGTCAATGAGGTCGCCAAAATCGATGTCGAGGGCATTGCCGATAGAAACGAAATAAGAAAAGCCGACTTTTTCTTCAAGCGACCAGTCGAGAATGGAAGTGCAGAGGGCTCCTGATTGAGAGATAAAGGCGATGTATCCGTTAAGCGGTGTAGCTGAAGCAAAACTGGCATTGAGCTGAAATCCAGGCGAGATGACTCCAAGACAGTTGGGTCCCAGTATTCGCATTCCGGGATGATTCTTTTTCTCAACCAGAATTTGCTCTTCCAGGGCTCGCCCCTGTGGTCCCGTCTCTCTGAAGCCGGCAGAAATGATGATAAGACCACGAATGCCCGCTTCTCCACATTCAGCTACTATTCTGGGAACCTGGGAGGCTGGGGTGCAGATTACGGCCAAATCGGGCGTGCGAGGAAGACCTTTAACGCTTGAGAAGCAGGGAATGCCCATAACTGCTTCAACCGTCGGATTGACCGGATAAACCACACCCCGAAAACCACCGGTAATCAGATTAGAGAGAATTTTCCCACCCACACTTTTCGGGTTAGGGGTGACTCCGACCAGAGCAATTCTCTGCGGCTTGAAAATCTTATCTAAGGTTTCTATTTCCATAGCGGTGCTCCAGTTGATTTTTTCCTGGCTTTCTTTTTTCATTCAGGTTGAAAGACTGAAAGCTCGAAAAAGACTAAAACAATTTTAATCTAAATCCGGTTGAAATTGTAGTGCCCGGGGTGCCGTAGCCGTAAATCAGCTCGTATTTTGTGTTGAATAAGTTATCAATCTTGAAGAAAAGGGCGATTGAATGATTCAGGTCATAAGTCAAAAAAACGTTGGCAACGATTGCCCGGCCGAGCTTGACAGTCAAGGGCGGAAAAGAAGAGTAATCAACATCTAACCTTGAACCAAGATAGTAGAATTCAACACTGGATCTGACCGCTTTCTTTTGGAAATTCAAGCTTAAATAACCGGTATCGCGGGGACGGCGGAGAAGCTGACTTCGAGTATCCAGATCTTTAGCTTGAAGATGTGTCCAGCTTAGGTGGCAATCCAAGCCAGCGGCTGGAACGAGATTCAGAGAGACTTCAATTCCTTCAGTCAGAGCTTTACCGATATTGGCATAACCAGAGCCAAAGTAAAATTGGATTAAATTTTGATAGCGGGTGTGAAAATATGTCAGGGAGAAGAGAAGTTTCTCACTGAAATTTTTTTCTAATCCCAGGTCCCAGCCGAGATTTCTTTCTGGCTTTAAATCAGGATTGCCCACCGGACCGTAATAACTGGTGGGAGCATAGAGTTGATAAAGCGAAGGTGATTTGAAACCTGTACCTAGAGTAGCTTTTATTCTGGAGTCAATTTCTGACAGCTCAAGGTTGCCGGCGATTCTGTATGTTAAGGCTGAACCAAAATTGTGGTGATGATCTAATCGGAAGCCAGAAGTTATAGAGAACTTGTTCCAGAGTTTCAATTGGTTCTGAGCATAGAAAGCATCCAAGGCTGCGTTCTTATCTGGGAAATTGCTTTCATAGGTTCCCCACTGGTTGATGTAGGTATCGGCAGACCGGCCAGATTCTTTTTTGTATTCAAAACCGAAGATAATAGTCTGATTTGAAGAAAGATAGAAATTGTTCTGCCAATCTAACTTGGAAAACAGGCCATGATAAAAGCCTGTTTCGCTCTCGTCCGGATGAAATTCATCCGGGTTATTCCGGTTGTCCCGGCGAGTTGATTCCAGCCCGAAGATTAATTTTTGTTGCCAGCGATTATTAAAGAAAAAACCAGTGAGCTCTGCTCGGTTAAACAGAAAGCGGGTTTTTTGAGTATAGTTAGGGTCATCACCATATTGACCACCGAAATTATCCAGGTCCGCTCGAGCCTCAAGCGCTCGTGACTGCCAGTTTAGAGAAAGCCATTTTCTCAAATTGTACTTTAATTTCAGAGCTAAACTCAGGTGGTTATAACCATCAGGTTCGCTGTTTCCGGGATAATTCTTATTGGCAGAAGAAATACCAGCGGTGGCCAAGGAATTAACTTCGACCTGATAAGAAAATTTGTCTGTCGATTGAAACAGACGCAAATTGCCCTGCCAGGTTTTAAGAGATCCAAATAAGCCAGAAACTTCAGCTCCTTTTTTATCAGGTTCAGCGGAGACAAAATTTACAACTCCAGCTAAGGCATCTGAGCCATAGAGGGTGCTCTGGGGACCGCGGAGGATTTCTACTCTGTCGATTAAACTGAGATTGAATAAAGAAAAATTAAAGGACCTGGAAGGGGAAATCGGGTCATTGATTTCTATACCATCAATCATGAACAGCGTATGTTCTGAGTTGCCACCACGAATAAAGAGTGAACCAGTTCCACCAGTGGAGCCTGTTTGAAGATAAAAGACTCCCGGAACCCGTGAGAAAAGCATCTCTGGCTGGAAATTTCTTAAAGGCGACAGGAGCTCGACTTTAATCACGCTGATAGTAGAGGCCGTTTCTTTGACCGGTGTTTCCAGGCGGGTAGCCGTCACCACAATTTCATGGTGGATTTTTTCTGGCTGATTCTGGTCATCTGCCTGTAAATAGGGAACAAGAAACACAATCAGGGACAAAATAATAAGGGCAGAAAGGTTCTTCTTCATTTATACTCCTTCCCCCCGCTGATAAGCTTTTCTGGCCTTCAGATCATCTTTTCTTCCACCCGAAGAAAAGACAGGCCTGAGGGTTTAAAGCAGGTATCCTGACTCTCGGGTCGTCCTTCTCCCTGGCCTTCCCACCCCAAAGGGCAGTGGCCTTGTCAGGGATTCGTCGCCGATTACAGTAGCGGGGGCTGTGTCCGACTTTAACGGACTTCCCTGGCTTTTAAACCCTTAATAACCAAGATAGTTATATTAATTAAAACAGAAGAGATGTCAATAGCCAGAGATATTATTACTGCGAGAGAGCTGACGATTCCAGATTATGTTTGGTCTTAAAGGCAAACCTAGCAGATTAAGATAGTCATTTGATAGCCAATGATATCTATTCTTTCAGGTTAGAGCTTAGTCTTCAGATTTAGAATGAAAGGGTCAAGGACAAGACCGGAGAAATAGGCTAATCGGGCAAAGAATTGAGAATAAGATATAAGCCCTGCTTTAGCGGAAGCAGGGCATAGGGCGAAGGGCAAAGAAAGGAGGAGTTAGGAAAAGGAGGGTTGGTGTTGATGTTTAAATAAGACCATTTTTCTCCTTCTCGTTTTCATCGTTCTCAATTGATAAAACTAAAAAGGAGGTTAAATGGTTGCAGTCTGTAAGTACGTGCGACCAAGAAGTTTGTTTATCGTTTTTAAATAATCCCTTTGCTCTAATTGTTTTTATTATATCATAAATTATCTATAAAAGCAAGGAAAAAATCATAATTTTTAATATTGACCGAAAAGTTTCTTTTATATAGGGCTTCAAAGCTAAAAAATTAGCCCAATAAGCCGCTTTTACCATCTAAAGGCTTTAATTTCTTAGGTAAATGGTATTAAAATATTAAAATTAAAGCTAAAAACGAGCTTTTTAAGCCTAAAAAACAAGAAATAGCGGCTCTTTTAGGAGGCGAAGCTAATGAAAAAAGAGCAATTCAAGAAATATGGCTATGAACTTATCGACTGGATTGCTGATTACCTGGAAAAAGTGGAGCAATTCCCGATTAAATCAACAGTTCAGCCAGGGCAAATTAAAAAACAATTGCCTGTCTCACCCCCCGTCCAGGCTGAAGAAATGGACGGAATCTTAGATGATTTTAAAAAAATCATCCTTCCCGGGATGACTCACTGGCAGCATCCCGGCTGGTTCGCCTATTTTCCGTCAAACAACAGTCCGGCTTCCATTCTCGGGGAGTTACTCTCTGCCGGGCTCGGGACTCAGGCCATGGTCTGGCAGACTTCACCCTCAGCTACGGAGCTAGAAGAAGTGGTTATGGACTGGCTTCGCCAGATGATTGGCCTTCCTGAAGGTTATGTCGGGGTCATCCAGGATACTGCTTCAACCGCTACTTTATGTGCCCTTCTGGCTGCCAGAGAAAAAGCTACAGATTTTGCTGTCAATGACAGCGGTTTTTCAAAAGTCCTTCGGGTTTATGCTACCAACGAAGCTCATTCGAGTGTAGAAAAGGGGGTAAAAATAGCTGGATTTGGCCGGAAAAATCTGGTTTATATACCCGTGGATGGAGAGTTCGCCATGATTCCTGGACAGCTGGAAGAAGCGATCAAAAATGACCTTGAAGCCCGTTTCCAGCCTGCCTGTGCGGTGGCTACCGTCGGTACTACTTCTTCTGGAGCCATAGACCCGCTCAAACCGATAGGGGAGATCTGTCGGAAATATAACCTCTGGCTGCACGTAGATGCTGCCTATGCCGGAACCGCGGCTATTCTGCCCGAAAAACGCTGGATACTGGAAGGGGCTGACTATGCTGATTCTCTGGTATTCAATCCGCACAAATGGATGCTGACCAATTTTGATTGCTCAGCCTTTTTCGTCAGGAACCCCCAGACTTTAATTAGGACCTTTGAGATTCATCCGGAGTATTTAAAAACCAGCGTTGATGCTGTAGTCAAGAATTTCCGTGACTGGGGGATTCAGCTTGGCCGCAGGTTTCGGTCGCTCAAGCTGTGGTTTGTTCTGAGGACTTATGGAGTAGAAGGAATAAAAAAGATTATTCGTAAACACCTCCACTTAGCTGAACTGTTTCGGGATGAACTTGTCCAGGACAAAAAATTTGAGCTCTTAGCGCCAGTTTATCTTAGTTTAGTCTGTTTCAGGCTGAATGATGGTCGAGAAGAGGAGAAGCTCAACCAGCTAAACCAGCAGCTGCTTGAAGCCATTAATTCAACTGGAAAAGTTTTCCTGACGCCCACCGCCTTGGATGGCAAATTCACTCTAAGACTGGTCGTCGGTCAGAGGACCACAGAAGAAAGACACGTCAGACAGGTCCTTCAGATCATCAAAGAAAAAGCGGACGAACTGCTAAGAAAGTAAGCTGCCGAGAGAATATGTTAAGAGAATAAGCTGAAAGAGATTTGATAGCAGATAGATGTTTATCTGAGGGGAAATAAGCTCAAGATTGAATCATATTAAAAAATAGGCCGTTCTTTTCTTTTATCTTTTTCTTTTTTTGCTAGTCTTATTTTTTAGTCGGGCTGAGGCTCCAGCGATATTCATTCTTGGGGTCAGGAATTCTCAAATAATGTCCCCAGCCGCCGGCGCCCTGAAGCACTTTGACCAGAATCTTGTTCCAGCCAGCCTTGAGGTTTACCCGAACTCTGTCCTGGTCCGGATAGGCTCCGCGATAGGTCGGATTGGTGTGAACTAAAGTATCGTTCACCCAGAGTTTCACTCCATCATCGCTCCCAAGAAGCAGGACAGTTTTTCTATCTTCGGGCGAATAAAGATAAGTCAGCCCATAGGCCACTGCCTGTTCGTTCGGCTGGAGGAGCTGGTTCAAAGCTACATAGCCTCCTGGCGAAGCTTTTATCTGTTTCCAGGAAACCATCTGATTGTTCTTTCCAGGATAGCCCTTGCTGAGATCTATTTCTTTTTCTGGAGCCAAGGCTATAGACAGGTAGCTCATGTCCGGCGCTTCGAAGGGACCGATGAGGTTCCAGTCAAGGGCGAAATTCTGTTGCGATGGTGTGAGATTGCAGCCAACAATCGCCAAGTCGAAACCGCTGGATTTGACCTCTTTGCCTGTAACTTCAAGGATAAAAGTCGTTTCTTCTTCAGTCAGTTCAACGTTCTTTATGGTAATAGTATCGATCATCAGTTCCGGGCTGAAAGCATTAATTTTAGCCAGGGTTAGATATTCAGGTTCCTTAGGTTCTTCCTGAGGTTCGGCTTGCTCCTGAGCCTGGCCGTTTTCTTCAGGTTGCTTTTCTGCCTCAGGCTTTTTATTTTCGGTAGCCTTAACAGGTTGATTTACAGCCGGCTTTTCCTGCAGCACCGACCAGTGGCCATAGCCAGGACCTTTTAAGTAATAAATTTGCAAGTCATAGACATCATCAAGGCTCGCTTTGAGGGAAAGTTTAGCTCTGAAACCCGGGCTGGCATTATCAGAGGTTATCGCCTGGTAGCGCTGACCACTCTGATCATAATAAGAACTCAGGAAATGACTCAGATTAGCTGCCGAAATCTTTGTGCTGCTGACCTTGTCGATATAAGTTATTTCTTCAGGATTACCGTTGTCGATCTTTACCCAGAGTGGAAGTGGGAAGTTATCCTTGGTTTCTAAAGCATAAGGCAGACGTTTATCCACAGGCGGTAACGGGGGGAAAGGTTTGTGAGGCTCGGTCTGGTACCAGTAGGCTACAGAAGAATAATAGTCTGAGCGGTCATTGGCGTGACCATGTTCGATGGTAACCTTAATGGATTTAAAAAAAGGTATAGGGTCTGGCAGATGAAACCTGAAGACAGTGGCTTTGGCTCCAACCTGAAAATCTTCTTCCTGCAGTGGACAGCCATAATAAAGATGATTTCCTTCTCGCATTCCCCAAGCATCAGAAAAATAGTCTTCACTTCCGGTGCCGTGAAGAGAAGGAGTCTCTTCACCGTCTACATAAATCATATCATCACCTTCGCCCCACCAGCCCATTGACCTCTGAAGAACACTCAGGTTGCAGCCGAGATAATGACCCTGGCCGACCGCCTCTAGGAGAAGATAGTTATGACCGGGTTCGCAGGGCATTTCCTGTCGATATTGAGCATGAAAATAGGGAACATCCGGCTTAATATCTTCAAGCTGGCGATAATCAATGTAATAATAGAAAGCTCCAACCGTCCTGGTGCCTTCGTTGGTTATGGTAATCCGGGCTGACCAGCGAAAAGGCATATACCAGTAACAGTTGAGGGCTCGACCTTCAGAGGAACGCACGATGGGGATAGAGGCTAAATTGCGGTTGAGGCCGTGCCCTACGGCGAAAAAATCTCCAATCGGTGCTTCAACTGATGGCGTCTCTTCGCCATCCCAGTAGATTCGAAGAACGAGTTTTCTTCCGTAGAAAGGCTCGGCAGCAATGGTCATCCAGATGTGATGAATAGCCGCAGGTCCCTTAATTTCAGCTATAACTGCTGTCTGGCCGGGAGCGATGGTCAGGGCATCGCGGTTTCCACCGGTGGGGTCAAAGGAAGAAAGGCGCTGGCTCCGGTAATTCTGTTTTTCTCCAAGGGAAGAAAGAATGTTCTGACTGTAAACAAAAGAGAAAAGCAAATTGACGACCAGTAAACAAACAGGAATAATTTTTTTATTGAATAATAGTTTCTTCATTTTTGAGCCTCTAAAACAGATTTTGAAATTATTATAATCTTTTTTTTTATTTTTCAGGAAGAGCACCTTTCTGGAAAAGTCATGGGCGGGGAAAATCCTGTTTAAACTTTCCATCTGGCATCTATTCGCCCAAATTTTCCTCAGAGAACATTCTATTTTACATAAGCCAGCCACTTTTCATACTTAGGATTCTTACCGGTCACAACCTCTCGATAGGCCTGTGATAGCCTGGCAGTTATCTGTCCGGGCTTACCGTTGCCTATGGCGTAAGTCTCGCCTTTTCCCGGGCTTTCTGAGAAATCAGCTACCTGAACTATGGAGGAAACTTCAGCGGCTGTGCCGCAGAAAAAGGCTTCATCAGCCGAAAACAGGTCTTCTTTTCTGATAGGAGCTACCTTGGTTTTCAGACCAAGGTCCGGGGCAATTTCCAGGAGACTTGTTCTGGTGAGTCCTTCCAGAATGGATTCTGAGTAGTCGTTGGTGTGAAGAACGCCGTCTTTTATAATACAGATGTTCTCTCCGGGTCCCTCGGCAATTCGGCCTTCGAGGTTAAGAAAAATAGCCTCATCAAAACCGTGCTCACGGGCTTCCATGCCGTTAATGCTTGACTGGACGTAAACTCCACCAAGTTTAGCTGAGAGATCCATCTGGGAAATATGAATCCTGCGCTTGGGGACGATACAGGCAGAAACTCCCTGTTCGGCTTTTTCTCCTAAATAGGCACCCCATTCCCAGGCGCCAATCACCAGCTCGACCGGACAGAATTTTGGCACCAGGCCTAAATTGCCATAAGAATAAAAGAGCAGTGGCCTGATATAGGCGCTTTCCAGTTCGTTCTCTCTGATGACCAGCTTGCAGGCTTCCATCACTTCTTCTCTGCTGAACGGCACTTTCATTTTGATGACTGAAGCAGAATGGAAAAAGCGGTCGATGTGGTCTTTAAGACGGAAAATGGCTGCACCCTTATCAGTCAGGTAGGCTCTGATACCTTCAAAGGTGCAGGTCCCGTAATGAAGGGCGTGCATCATTGGATGAAAAATTCTTTCTGACCAATCATAAAATTTCCCCATGTACCAGTATTTCTTAGCCTTGGAAAAATGAGTGTTAGAAAACATATAAAACTCCTTTATTAGAATTTTTGATTATAAAAAATCGCCCTGAGTGCCTAAAAAATGGTTCGACCTTGGATTCGCTTTTTTCGTTTATCACAGGCAAGGCCTTTAGCTTTAAGAATCATTATTACCACAAAAAAATAAAAAAGAAAAGCAAAAAAGTGGCCAGAAAGAGGTCTGGCAAATATAATAATTTAGGGTGATAAGCGTAGGTTGAGCAGTTTTTGGTAAATTTTGCGGACAGGATTTATAATTAAAACGAGATCGGAGCTTCTGCTGAGAATGACGACTTCAGTGAAGAAAAGACATTAATCATGATCTTGCGCTTTTCATTATCGGCAGGAGATGCTTTTCTGGAAAGGAAAAAATGAATAATAAGAATATGGAGAAGAATGGAGAAGAAGGGAAGAATGAGAACAAAGATATCCAGAATAGGCTCCTCCTTAAAAAGTGTGGTAAAAATTTAGAAGTGGGATGAGGGTAATGGGGATAAAAGCCAGTAGGACTTTTTTGATATAGACCTCCACATTTCTATATCCATAGCTCAGTCTTTTAATTAA
>Ga0315282_10017666_pt1 | contig 10276 bp, 8 predicted proteins | sample YL17G07_20_MG_FD_203693 | JGI IMG/M metagenome (GOLD analysis project Ga0315282, IMG submission 203693) | Sediment microbial communities from Yellowstone Lake, YNP, Wyoming, USA - YL17G07_20 | ecosystem: Environmental > Aquatic > Freshwater > Lake > Sediment | place: USA: Wyoming | collected... | reverse complement strand
ATACGTGCTCGGCTTCTACGCGGATCCCAACCTGGCTGCCGGCGGCTACCGCCGCCTGCAGGTCCGCGTCCTGAGTCCCGGCTTTACCGTGCAGGCACGCAAAGGGTATTATCTAAGAGGCCGGTGATATTCACTATGGATGAAGAAAAGCGTCACAGTCCCCACGAACGGGCCCCGGGCGAGACCCATCGGGAGGTGGCCTACCTGCGCCACCTGGTGCAGACCCAGGCTCCGGTTGCCATCAAGCTGCGGTCCGGCGAGTTGGTGTCGGGATTCATTGAGTATTACGACAAGCGGTTCATCCGCCTGACCCGTCAGAATGCGCCGAACCTGTTCATCTTCAAGCACGAAATCAAGTATTTGTACGAAGGAGTGCCTGAGAAGACCTGAGACCTGGGACCTGAGACTTGAGACTCTCAGGCCCCGGGTCCCAGGTCTCGGGTCCCAGGTCCCAGGTCTCTTCCATGCCTGATTTCCTTGCCACTGCCGTTGAGATTGCCCGCGCGGCCGGCGCGCTGCTGCTGCCCTATTACGACCGCCGCATCCGCGTCGAGTACAAGGGCGACGTAGACATCGTCACCGAAGCCGACCGGGCCTCGGAAGCCCTGATTACCGAGCGGCTGCGCGTGCGCTTTCCCGATCACGGCATCCTGGCGGAGGAAGGGGGCGGACGCGAGTCCGATTCGCCCTACCGCTGGTACATCGATCCGCTGGACGGCACCACCAATTTCGCCCATGGCTTCCCGTTCTTTTGCGTCTCGATGGGGCTGGAGAAGTCGGGCGAGCCGCTGATCGGCGTGGTCTATGACCCGCTCCGCGACGAGTTGTTCACGGCGGAGAAGGGCACGGGCGCCATGCTGAACAACCGGCGCATTCGGGTTTCCGGCGTGGCGGCGCTCTCGGAAGCGCTGGTGGCGACCGGCTTCCCCACCCGCAAACGCCACAAGAACGCCAACATCCACTTTTACCATCAGCTCACCATGCGCACCCATGGCGTCCGTCGGGCGGGTTCGGCGGCGCTCGATATGTGCTACGTGGGCTGCGGCCGCCTGGACGCTTTCTGGGAGTTCAACCTGAATCCCTGGGATGTCGCGGCCGCGACGCTGATTGTGCGGGAAGCGGGCGGGCGCGTCACCGACATGCGCGGCGGCGCTCATTCCGTAACGAGCGACACCGTCCTGGCCACCAACGGCCTGATCCACCCGGACATGCTTCAGGTCTTTGCCGAGGTCTTCCAGGGCCGCTACGCCTCGCCGCTGCCCCAGGTGTAGGGTGTTTCTTCACCACAAAGACACGAAGAACACCAACATCACGAAGGATGCTCTCTTTGTGTGCTTTGTGCCCTTTGTGCCCTTTGTGGCTTTGCGGTGAGTTAAAATGAACACTTCATGCCGGAACTGTTCCGCCTGCTGAGGTACGTTCGCCCTTACTGGTTCCGCCTCAGCGCGTCGGTGCTGATGATGGCCGGGGTGGGGGCCTTCGAGGCCATGATGGCCTTGTTGATCGGCCCGGTGTTCGACCGCGTGCTCAACCCGCGGGCGGCCGGCGACGGCATCGTGCTCCTCAAGAGCGTCCCCGGGATCGGACCGGTTGACCTCCGCCTCTTCGTTCCTTCCTGGATGCACAACACCTGGACCATCGTGGCTGCCGTGATCGTGGTGGTCACGCTGGGCAAGGCGCTGTGCGAGTACGTGGCCAGCTACCTGGTCAACTACATCGGCTTCGCGGTGGTGACGGACCTGCGCAACCAGCTTTACGACAAGGTGATCCACCAGTCGATGCGCTTCTTCCACGGGCACGCCACCGGGCGGCTGATGTCGGCGGTGCTGAACGACATCGAGAAGATCCAGCTTGCCGTCTCGCACGTGCTGGCCGATTTCCTGCGGCAGAGTTTCACGCTGCTGGGCATGGTGCTGGTGCTGACGCTGCTGGACTGGAAGCTGGCGGCTGTCTCGCTGCCATTGCTGATCGCGGTGGTGCTTTACACCGCGACCAAGATCGGGCGCCGCGTTCACCGTTCCACCCGCAAGACGCAGGACAACTTGGCCGAGATCAGCGAGATCCTGCAGGAAAGCATCAGCGGCATTCGGATCGTGAAGGCCTTCGGCATGGAGAGGTTCGAGCTGGGGCGGTTCCGGGAGGCGGCCCGTCGGCTGTTCCGCGTGAACCTGCGCTACGTGCGCGCCCAGGCCCTGACTTCGCCCCTGATGGAGCTGCTGGGCGCACTGATGATCGTCATCATGCTGTGGGTGGGCCGCGACCGGATCAAGGCCGACGTCCTCACCCCCGGCGCCTTTCTGGTGTTCGTTTACGCGCTGCTGAAGATGTACGAGCCGGTCAAGCGCCTGGCCGGCATCAACAACGCTTTCCAACAGGCTCTCGGCGCGTCGGCCAAGGTGTTCGAATACCTGGACGTCCGGCGCGAGGTGCAGGACCGGCCGGGCGCGGCGGCCTTGCCGCCCTTTTGCGAGGCGATTGTTTTCGATGACGTCTCGTTCCAGTATGAGCACGAGTGCCCGTTGCTCGCCGGGATCAGTTTCCGCGCCGCGCGGGGGGAGGTGGTGGCCATCGTTGGTCCCAGCGGGGCGGGGAAGACCACCATCGTCAATCTGATTCCGCGCTTCTTTGATGTGACGGCGGGCCGGGTGTTGATCGACGGGCGCGATGTGCGCGATGTCACGCTGTCCTCGCTGCGCGGCCAGATCGGCATGGTCACCCAGGAAACCATTCTGTTCAACGACACCGTTCGCAACAACATCTGCTACGGCCTGGCGGGGACCTCCGACGAGCAACTGCTGGAGGCCGCCCGCGTAGCCATGGCCCACGACTTTATCGTGGCGCTGCCGCAGGGCTACGACACCGCGATCGGGGAGCGGGGCGCCCGCCTGAGCGGCGGCCAGCGCCAGCGGCTGGCCATCGCCCGCGCCGTGCTGAAAAACCCGCCCATCCTGATCCTGGACGAAGCGACCTCGGAGCTGGACAGCGAATCGGAGCTGCTGGTCCAGCAGGCCCTGGGCAACCTGATGGCCGGACGCACCGCCTTCGTGATTGCGCACCGGCTGGCGACCGTCCGCCGCGCCGACAAGATTCTGGTCTTGAGCCAGGGACGCATCGTGGAGGCCGGCACGCATGCCGGGCTGCTGGAGAACGGCGGCGTCTACCGCCGCCTGCACGAATTGCAGTTCATGGAACAGACCGCGGAAAAATGAAGTGACAAGTGACAAGTGACGAGTGACAAGCGAGTGGAAGCCGAGCTCCTCGTCACTTGTCACTCATCACTACCAACTGTTTTTATGCTCAGAAGCATGACCGGCTACGCGGCTTCTTCCGGCCGCCGCGGCAACACGGCCGTCCTGGTGACGGTGAAGAGCGTCAACCACCGTTTTCTGGACCTGCACCTGCGCCTGCCTCCCGAGCTGGATCCGCTGGAGACGAAGGTGCGGCAGGCGGTGCGGGATACGGTCCGGCGCGGCCACCTGGATTTGACGCTGGTGCTGGAGCGGGATGCCGGTGTCGACGCGCACATCGACCGCGCCCTGGTCTCCGCCTACATGCAGGCCTACAACCGCCTGCGGGCCGACTTCGGCGTGACCGCCGAGGCGGACCTGAACAGCGTGTTGAAGGTGCCGGGCGTGCTCAGCTTCACCCCGGCGAATCTGGCCGAGGAGGAATCGACGGAGATCGAATCCCTGGTCATGGACACCCTCAGCGATGCCTTGCGCAAGCTGGACGAAATGCGTGGGCGCGAAGCGCGCGCCATCGCCGCCGAGCTGACCGCGCGGGCCGCGGAGATGCGCCGCGGAGTCGAGGAGATCGAGCAGTTGCGCGCCGGCGCCCAGCAGGTTTACCTGCAGCGGCTGCGCGACCGCCTCCGCGAGTTGATCGGCGAGCAGGTCGCGCCCGAGCGCCTGGCCCAGGAAACGGCCATACTGGTGGACCGCAGCGATGTCAGCGAAGAGTTGCTGCGCATGAAGAGCCATCTGCAGCAAGTAGACCACCTGCTCCAGTCCGAGGAGGCCGGAGATGCGGGTAAGCGCCTGGATTTCCTGCTCCAGGAGATGAACCGGGAGGCGAACACCATCCTGTCCAAGACCTCCGGCCTGGCCGAGGCGGGCACTCGCATTACCAACATCGGATTACACCTCAAGGCGGAGATTGAAAAGCTGCGGGAGCAGGTCCAGAATCTACAATAGGCTACAGGCTGCAGGCTACAGGAGCCGCGACTTGCCCCTGTAGTCTGTGGCCTGTAGCCTGTAGCCTTTACATGACCAGCGTCTTTATCGTGTCGGCGCCTTCCGGTTCGGGCAAATCTACGCTGGTCGAGCGCCTGCTCAGCTCGGTGCCCGGCCTCACCTTCTCCATCTCCTATACCACCCGCAGCCCGCGCGGACATGAGAAGAACGGCGAGGACTACTGCTTCATCCGAACCGAAGAATTCCAGGCCATGATCGAGCGGGGCGAATTTCTGGAGTGGGCGGTGCTGTTCGGGAAGGACTACTACGGCACTGCCCGGCGTTTCCTGGAGGAGGCGCGCCGCCAGGGCCACGACCTGGTTCTCGACATCGACGTGCAGGGCGCCGCCCAGATCAAGCAGAAACTGCCGGACGCCGCCTCGATCTTCATTCTTCCGCCCTCGCGCGACGCACTGGTAGCCCGGCTTCGGGGCCGCGGCGAAGACGCCGAAGAGGTGATCCAACGGCGCCTGGGCCGGGCCGCCGGCGAGATCGAGGATTACTGCAAGTACGATTACGTGGTCATCAACGACCGGATCGAGCAGGCCGCCGAGAAGCTCTGCGCCATCGTGCTGGCGGCCCGCGTCTCCCGGCAGGCCGGCGTGGGCGCGGACCCCGCGGCCGACGATCCGGAGGCCAAGCATTGGCTGGAGCTGGCACGCGCCTGCCGTACGGCCGACGTCAGCGAACAGGTCCAGCCGATTTTGGAAACCTTCTCCTCCGCCCGGAAGTGACCCGCCTCTCCGGAAACCCGTGGCTGCCGGCCTCCGGAGGTGATAGAATCTTGTTTACGGCTAGGTGCGAGAGGTGGAGTGTGCGCGGATAGCGGACCGGAGGACGCATCAGCAAGTGGATCGCATTGAAAATCTGGAGAGCAAGTTTCGATTTGTTCACGCGGCAGCCCGGCGGGCCCGCCAACTGCAAAGCGGGTCGCGCCCGCTCGTGCCCACGGTGACGCGGAAACCCACCCGCATCGCCATGGAAGAGGTTTTGTGCGGCGCCGTCACTTACCAGAATGCTGCCGAGGCCACAGAGGCCGCCGCTCCTGAATCAAGTGACACGTGACGAGTGACAAGTGGCGAGCGGCCGGATCTTTCGCCGGATCTCGTCTTGTCACTGGTCACTGGCCACCGGTCACTGCCATGAAAGTCTGCCTGGGAATCAGCGGCGGCATCGCTGCCTATAAGAGCGCCGACCTGCTGCGCCTGCTGCAGCAGCAGGGCCTGGAAGTCCAGGTGGTCATGACCCGCAATGCCTGCCGGTTTGTCAGTCCGCTGACATTCGCGGCGCTGTCGGGGCGGAAGGTGATCACCGGGATGTTCGAGGAGCCGGGCAGGGAAGCGAACATCGAGAGCGCCATCGAGCATATGGCCGTGGCCCAGGCGGCCGACCTGCTGCTGATCGCGCCGGCCACCGCCAACCTGCTGGGCAAGATGGCGCGCGGCATTGCCGACGACTTCCTCTCTACGCTTTATCTCGCCACCAAGGCGCCCGTGGTTGTGGCGCCGGCCATGAACGTCAACATGTGGGAGCATCCCGCGGTGCGGGGAAACGTGGCCCGCCTGTGCGAGCGGGGCGTCCGCGTCGTTGAGCCGGAGGAGGGCTACCTGGCCTGCGGGATGACGGGCGCGGGGCGGCTGGCCTCGCTGGATGCCATCCTGGCCGCCGCGCTCGAAGTCCTCGGTTTGCGCCGCGACCTCCAGGACGAAACCGTGCTGGTCACGGCCGGACCCACCCAGGAGCCTATCGACCCGGTGCGCTTCATCAGCAACCGTTCCAGCGGCAAGATGGGCTATGCGATTGCCGCAGCGGCCGCGCGGCGCGGCGCCCGCACCTTGCTGATCAGCGGCCCCACCTCCCTGCCTCCCCCGGGTGGAGTGGAATTCGTGAATGTCCAGACGGCGGAGCAGATGGCGCAGGCCGTGTTGGCGCGGCTGGAGGACGCCACCATCGTCATCAAAGCCGCCGCGGTGGCCGACTTCCGCCCGGTCACGGCTGCTCCTCAGAAGATCAAGAAAGGCGGAGGCAAACTCAGCCTGGATCTGGAGCCGGCCACCGACATCCTGGCCGAAATCGGCCGCCGCAAGGGCCGTCGGCTGGTCGTCGGCTTCTCGGCGGAGACCGAGCGCCTGCAAGCCAACGCGCGCAAGAAACTGGAAGAGAAAAACGTCGATTTGATGGTCGCCAACGACGTCACCCAGGGCGTGTTCGATTCCGACTACAACACCGCCGTTCTGATTACCCGGCAGGGCGCCACCGAGTTGCCGCGCATGACCAAGGCGGAGCTGGCCGGCCGCATCCTGGACGCGGTGCTTGCGCTGCGGGCTGAGAGGCGCGCCAGGACGGAAACGGGACGCAGATAAACGCGGATGAACGCAGATAATGGTATGGATCTGCGTTGATCTGCGTTAATCTGCGTCCCTTGATTTTTTTATGGATCCGGATCTGAAAGAGCGCCTGCGGTTCTACCAGGAGCTGGGGATCAGCGACTTTTACCGGTCGGAGGCGGCGGCGTTTGCCGCGGTACCCAACCCGGCGCCGCCTCGGCCGCGTCCGGCCCCCGCGCCTCCGCCCACACCCGTTTTCGTGCCGGGGCCGGTGACCGACGACTTGTTCCGCGCCACCGCTCCCCGTGAAACACTGGAGGCCATTCGCGCCGATCTGGGCGATTGCCGCCGCTGCAAGCTCGATGCGGGACGCAACACGATTGTTTTTGGGAGCGGCAACCCCAAGGCCGACGTGGTATTCGTGGGAGAGGGACCGGGGGCCGACGAAGACGCCCAAGGCCTGCCCTTTGTCGGCCGCGCCGGCCAGTTGCTCACCGAAATGATCAACAACAGCGCGGCCAAGCTGAACGTTCCTCTGCGCCGCGAGCAGGTTTACATCTGCAACGTGTTGAAGTGCCGCCCGCCGGGCAACCGCACGCCGGAGAAGGACGAAATCGACGCCTGCCTGCCGTTCCTGCTGCGGCAACTGGACGCCATCCGGCCGCGGGTTGTCGTGGCGCTGGGCGCGACGGCTGCCAGGGCACTGCTCAACACCAGCGAGGCCATGGCCAGGCTGCGGGGCCGCTGGTTCGAGTTCCGCGGCGCGCGCCTGCTGGTCACCTACCATCCCGCTTATCTGCTCCGCGATCCTGCCAAGAAGCGCGAGGCCTGGGAAGACATGCAAATACTGTTGGGCTTCCTCTATCCCCGCGGCGAGACGTGACGGCGCTGCAAGCAGCGCCCCTACATGGTCATGGCGCGCGGCGCAGGCCTTCGCTGCGCACCACCCAGGAGCCATCGGCCGGGAAGCCCGGCGCGGGGCCCGGTGGAGCGCCATCCCAGCCGGCCGCCATCAAGGCCACCGCCGCCAGCAGGCCCCCGTTCCCGGGCAGGTAAATCGGCAGCCGGGCTTCCTGGAAGTTATGGCCGTTCGGCAGGTAGCGGTTCTTGGGCCAGTCCAGCAGCAGTGCATCCACCGCTAGGTCGGGCCTCCCTAGGCGGGCGGCGGTCATGGCGGTCAGCGGGAAATCCCATCCCCACATCCGGTCTCTGGGCCACGTTCGCATCACGTGCTCCAGCGTCCGCTCCATCGTTTTGGCATCGACCATGGGAGAGCTGGGCAGGAAGCCGAGCGAGGCGAGCATAGCCGGATGTCCGCCATCCTCGACCGGCGGCGTTTCCAGCTCGGTGTAGATGCCGTCGCGTAGCGGCAGCGGCGCGAGGCGCTCGGCGATGCGCTCCCACTGCGGCTCGGGTGGCAACCCCGCCCGCCGCCGCCATTCGTTCGCCGTCTTCAGGCCCCAGCGCCAGTAGGCCAGCTCGAATCCGGGATTCTTTGCCCCGGCGTACTCCTTGCCGCCGAACTCCCGCGCCGAAATCAGCGGCGGCCCCAGCTCATACCGCTGCCGCTGCTCGTTCCAAGCCGGGAAAAAAGCCATGAACTTGGCGGTCTCGAAAACGATGTCCTTGTACTTCTCCAGCGTGCGCGTGTCCTTCCGCTCCCGGTAGATCAGCTCGGCAAAATAAATGGGATGGGGCTGCTGCCAGAGGAGGAGCGGCCCGACCCGCGATGGCGACTCCCGGCCGTCGGGTCCCAGCATCTTGCCCCATCGGACGCCGTCGTATCCCTGGCGCTCGGCGGTGGCCCGCATGACCGGCAGCGTTTCCCGATACCACTCAAGCTGTCTTTCCAGTGCTTCGGCGCGGCCCCACAACGCCCAGTGCACGCTGTGCCACCAGTGCATCTCGAGGTGGAACTTGCCGAACCAACTGTTCACGGTGAGTCCGGTCTCCTGCGGCGGGTACCTGCCCGAGCCCTGAATGGCCTCCAGGTATTGAGAAAGAACGATGCGCCGCTCCAGTTCCCGCCAGCGCGGGTCTTTGCTTCCGGACAAATCGATAGCCCCGCCGGATCGCCAGAACCCGGGCCAATACTCGGCCGCCGCGCTCCGCGCTTCGTCGAAGCTGCCGGTGGCTTGAGCAGCCTCCGATGGGGAGGAAAACCTGACCGTGAAGCGCAAAACACCGGCGCCGCGTGCCGGCGCGATTTCCCAGCGATGCGCGCCCTGCGCCTCTATGCTGCTGCCATCCTCATGGACAACGACGCACCTGTACCCGGCGCCGTCGAGCCGCCTCCGCAACTCGAGCCGGTTGTTGGCGCGCCTGGCGACGGTGGTGGTGTGCTTGTCCGCCTTGCCCCAGTCATTGAAGGCCGGCCCCCAGGCGGCGGTGGGATAGGGGAAGGCGACAAACACCTTCAGCCGGCCGGCCGCCAGCAGCGGCGATTCCAGGCGCGCCGCGACGGCATCCAGCCGAGGGTGAACCACCGTCTCGATCCGCACGGGTTGCCCTTCGATTTGGAATTCGCTGACCAGCAGTCCTCGCCAGAGGTCCAGCTTCTGGCGAATCTGCCGGAGGTCGGCGAGGCGGGCAGGAGCACCGTCGGCCCGCGTCATCGCCAAACCGATCTGGCCGACGCTGTAGCGGTGCGGATTGGCGCGCAGCCATTGCGCGGCGGGGCCGTCCTCCCGGATCGGATAGGTGACCTGCCGCCCCCGCGTCTCCACCGTCACCATGGCCTGGTCCAGGCGGAATCCCTCCGGATTGGGGAAGGAATGCCAGGCCCAGTCGGCCATGGTGCCCAGCGGGATGCCCTTGGCGTACTCCTCCTCGAAGGTCTGCAAGCCCGTCACGTCCGCAGTGAAGCAGAACCGCCCGTTTCCGAGGGAGAGCGGCGCGAGCGGTTCGGCCTGGCGCAGTTCGATGTTGTGCCTGGTGACCAGCGCCTGGCGGTTGATGCTCTGTCCGTTTGCGCCGGCGGCCCAGACGGCCACGAGCGACAGCATGAAAAGTCGTAGCGTTGGCAAGTTGCCTGATGTCACCTGCTGTTGCACAGGGGCAATCATATGCGAAAAAAATCTGCGTCGATCCGCCCTCTTGCGCATCTTCTTCTTGAGCGGACCGCACGCTCATCCCTGATTTTTCTGGAACGACGAGAGAGGTGACTGATGCAGGAGACTGCTTCTTGCTTGAAGCTGGGTAAGCCGGTTCCCGATTTTGAGCTGGCCGTGTACGAGCCCCTCAAACAGGACTTCGGAACGTTTCGCCTTCGCGAGCAGATCAAGAACAACCGCTGGACCATTTTGTTTTTCTACCCCGCGGACTTCACGTTCGTGTGCGCCACGGAATTTGCGGCGCTGGCCGAGCAGCACGACGCTTTTCAAGAGCTGGGTTGCGACATCGTGACGGTGAGCACCGACACGCAGTTCTCGCACCTGGCGTGGCAGCGCGCCGAGGGGGAACTGGCCGGGGTGAAGTACGCCATGGCCGCCGACCCCACGCACAAGGTATCGCGGCTGTTCGGCGTGTATGATGATGAGTCCGGGCTGGCCCTGCGCGGCACGTTCATCATCAGCCCTGCCGGAGTGCTGGTCAACTCCGAGGTCAATTTCTACAACCTGGGGCGCAACATCGACGAGCTGATGCGCAAGCTGAAGGCCAACCTGTACCTGTCCAAGAACACCGCCGAAGTTTGCCCGGCCAAGTGGAGGAAAGCGG
>Ga0315282_10017665_pt1 | contig 10276 bp, 8 predicted proteins | sample YL17G07_20_MG_FD_203693 | JGI IMG/M metagenome (GOLD analysis project Ga0315282, IMG submission 203693) | Sediment microbial communities from Yellowstone Lake, YNP, Wyoming, USA - YL17G07_20 | ecosystem: Environmental > Aquatic > Freshwater > Lake > Sediment | place: USA: Wyoming | collected... | reverse complement strand
CAAGAGGGTTCAATCTGACTCTCTCGATGTATTCCTGATAGGATTCCTTCGTCTTCCTCCATGTCAGATGATCCAGTGCCTCCACAATCTCTTTGGAAAAACCCATCCGGCTTAGATGATTGAGTGTGATGCTTGACTGTTCGAGAACATCGTGAAGCATCCCAACAGTCCTCTCCTCATCGGTTGCAAGACGGAAGACTACTCGAAACGGATGAAGAATATACGGCTGACCTACCTTGTCCACGTGTCCACGATGAGCTTTCACCGCCAAAAGAATAGCATCCTCCAATGTTGCTTTCCGCTTTTCCTTCTTCTTGGAGGATGACCTAGTCATACCAGACAACGCCGCCCGCAGCGAGCGCCTCTACCACTTGCCAGATTGACAAATGGCGGGTTAACTCTTTCCCTTCGTCTATCCCTACACCAGCAGACATTCCAAGGAAAAATCTGTTTGACTACCCGCCAAGGCACAAGAAAACCATAGACCCCCCTCTTTTTCCGCTTATTTCCGCTTAAGAACGGCACATGTCGACGGGGACGTTGCGGGTTATCCCTGATTAATGCGTAACTTGTGCATGAGTCAGCAGTTGGGAGGGCATCATTGAAGTAGCGCGCAAGGTTTCGATGAAATTGTTGGCTACGGCTGAGTGCAATTACAACCCTAGTCGGGCATATCCATTCTGGATAGCTGATTTCAGTTCTTCACGTTCTTTGGGTGAGACAAGTGCCTTATCAAGTGACTTAATAATCTGAACCCTATTTAGGCTAAGACTCAGGGCAATGCATGACTCAAGGATGACTTGCAAGAATTCTTGAATCTGCATATGTTCGGACTGTGTCACTACTTCACGCTCTGAGCCATGAAGGATTCTACTCCTCTTGTTGTAGTAGTTTTTCAGTAGTGTGAATGCATCCTTGTCCTTGTGCTTCTCTGAGAAAGACAAGAGTAACGCTCCTCTTGCAGCGAGCTTGTAAGTAATGTCTCTAGAGTCTTCGTTAAGTAGCGCCTCAAGTCCGATCGTTGCGTCAACGAAAGCCTCATCGAGACTCTGTCGATATGACACTTCTGGATCCAATCTACAGCGGTAGTGGTAGAATAGAGCCAATCTCAGAGACTTTCTGTCAAGAAGCGTGGTTCTTAGCTTCTTCCAGACATCTCTTGTCTTTTGCCAGTTTTCCTCAAGTTTGGCTGAGTACTTCTTCAAATTTTCCTCCGAAAACTGACCTTCGACACTCACTTCTATAGTCCCTCGCTTATGCTTTCCGAGTTCTTCCAATGAATTAAGAGAAAAAGCGGCTAGAGGAGTAATGCGGAAACTGAAACCTGTTACCAGCGCATATATAGTCGCAATCTCTAAGATCGCTTGTTCTGAGCCGTTATCCAAGAAAGGTTCTTTTCTTTTAACAGCAATGCAAGCCACACAATCCTTCTTCTCTTCCCTTTTCAAGCATATTTCGGAGTCGAGCTCAAGCCTTTCAAACGGAAAAGGGACGCCTGAGACGTAGAAATCTGATATGGCAAATAACCTTTCCCACAATTCTGCCATCAATTCAAACCAGCATGGTTAGATGTTGAAAGTCAACACGGGTCTTTTAAGAACATCTCACCATCACACGTCAGGTTGAATCAGCCACCGTGTCGCACCGCTTAAGACCCAATAAGTTGGGTGCGGTAGAACCATCGGATCTCTGAAACCTGCATCTCAGACTCAGACCAAATTCAAACCCTCCAGAGGTTTAAGCCAGAAAGAATCACGAAAAACCAGACTGCTCAATATTTCTAGTGATTCATCTTCCTCTATCCTTGATATCATTCCCAGATCTCATAGTATTCGTGGATGAAATGGTATTCTGGGATAAATCAGGAATCGAGAAAGTGAAGCTGTGGCTGGTGTTGAGCCAGAACAAGTCTCTAGACGAGTTCTTAAGGGACACAGATCTCAAGGAGCGTACGCTAAAGAGTACTATTCTTTTATCATAGACGTGTTAGGAGACATTTCTAGCGCGCGTATCTCGAAGTTGTCAACAGCCACCAAGAGTGTAGCGCGCGAATGCGATCACTGCCTGAAAGCATAGGCTGAAGATGAGCGTGCAGAATGTTAAGTCTGTGGGGGATCTCCTGTTGGGGACCTTTTTAGGATCTCTTTCTGTTTGCGGTCCCAGAGGTCTTCTTCTTCCTTGCTGAGTTCCCGATCCTGCGTTGTCACAAATCCTTTAGTCTGGTTGTAGAATCCTGCGAGCCTGTTCATCTCCCTCATGATAGCCATAAGCTGGTAGACTAGAGCGATCTTCTCTTTCGTGTCGTCCTGCTCCTTTCCAGTCCTAGTCTTCCTTGGAGGCTTATCGTATCTTCTCCAAGTCTCAGTGAGTAACTGCTCAAACTCTGTCATAGCCAGCCTGACTGTTCTGAGCTTCCCCAGTTCCACAAGATTCGCATACTCGACAGAGAGAGCTTTGTAGTCGTCCTCGATTGTGTCATGGCTGACTCCAAGCTGTGCTGCTGCCTCCCTCACCGGAACATGCTTCACCCAGAGAGGCTCCACTAAGGCACGCCTTGCAAGAATGTCCTGCTGTGAGCCTCTGGGCATACTGGTCAATTCTCCTTTTCTGAATGGGAATCACTACATAACATATGTAGACCCCTATTTTTACGCTTATTTACGCCTATTCATGTATCACATAGGCTGGTTTTGGGGCGCCCGCAGCTAACCATCCAGTTCCACTTCCGCGTCCAGCCCATAATGCCGTTATTACCTATATCCCTCTCACCAAAGGACTTCATAACTAATTCTAGGTAAATTTCATAAGTTTCCAGCCGGAAACAACCTATAGGCAAAGGACCTTAAGGGGCTGGTTTATCAATGGAAGAATGGCAGGTTCCCGTCCTTTTATTTGCTGGTTCCCTAATATTTTTCTTAACAATTATCTACTTACACGACAAAGGAAAAGGGAGAGAAAAAGAGAGAAGAGCTTCATCTGCGGGAAAATCCGTTTTAATCATAGCACTATTGGCTCTTTCTGGTCTGGCAGGGTATTTGTATAATCAGTCTAACCTTCAAATGAATCAACTCGACGCCCTGAAACAACAAGTTGTTGATCTTCAAAGCAAAATGGGTGAGAAAGACTTTCTAAACCTACAATACGGGACGACCATCACTAAGCTTCAGACACAACTATCTGAATACGAGAAGTCAGCCACGAATTTTCAACAGAGTTACCAAACTCTTCAACAGAATTATCAAAATATGCAAAACCAACGCGAGGAATGGCGAACAAGATGTTCGAATCTCCAAACACAATACGACCAGTTGAAGCAATCTTATGATACGTTACAAACCGAGAACAAAGAGTTAAGGGAACTTTTGAACAAGTATGAAAAGGTCCCAACGGGTTATTATTCTACTAGCGAATTTCCTCATCACAACAATAACTATGAAGAACTAGTATCATTTCTGGAAAATGAATTCAGAATGCCAAAAGGTTATCGGGAAGGAGTTTTCGATTGTAGTGAGATGTCAGCGTATACTGAGTGGGCATTACAAAATTCTGGATTCGATGCGTATATCGCTGTTGGGAAGACTCCTTGGAATACAAGTTCCGGTCATCACGCATGGGTCATAGTAATTACCTCCGAGTACAAAGTAGCTGTAGAAGCTACGCGATCGCCACCGCTTATCGTTTACAAGGGACAAAGTGGTTATGAGAATTATTATGGTGGTTACGACAAGCTTTATTCAAATATCTATCAAGTCATCAAAGGATTAGGTAGCGGAGAGGAATGTAATTGGTGGGAAGGCTACTGGGGTTTCAAGTAACTGGAACCTATGCCGTCGCTCTGAGACATTAGCGCGTGCGCTAGAGCTTTTCTCGAATAAGAAATAGAAAGAAGAATGAAAAAACCCTCATCTAGCGCGCATGGTTTCCCGGGCTCTAGACCTGCACGGATTAACAATACAGCAACAAATAGCAGTTATTAAGTCCAAGAACGATACAGTTCTTTCTAAGTAGTGGCAAGGATGTATAGTCTCCACTGGAATCGTAAGTTGCCGCTAGTCTTAGTGTTAACTACGGTGATTATCTCAGCAATGCACTTCCTACCAGTTCAAAACGCGAGGGCAGCCCCGGTAGAGTCGCCCAATGGAGTAAGTAGTGTGCGCGCTATAATTATCCGTGCAATTATAGGCCCCATCGCATTACCTGAAACTCCACCCAATCCAACTAGGACTCTTATCGTGACCTGTAGAGTTGTGTTCTACCCTGCACCCATAGACCGACCCGCAGAAGAGTATGTGTCTGCAAGTGTGATCGTTAATGCTGGTGGTCAGACGTATAGTGGTGCGAGCCCATTCACAGCAACTTTTCAAGCTTCTACCGCAACCATCACATGCAGTTACCAGAACTACTCTCCAATCACCCGAACTGTGGATTATGCCTCTTGGGAACTGAGTAAGCATGAGTTCGTCAGTTTCATTGACACATCACATGTAACACCAACAACACCACCAACACCACCAACTGTTCCTCCACCCACCGAGCGACCTATTTCTCCGACCGTGCCCGTTACAACCACTCCCCCACCTATGATAGTAGCACCCCCGACGGGTGATGGCTTCACAGTAATCCTTGCATTGGTCATTATTGCATTGCTGGCGGTTGGTGCCGGTTATCTATTTGACAAACGTAAGAACAGAAGGGTAGTTACTTGCTCAGAATGCGGGCATACATCAGAGTTAGGCACCAAGTTCTGTCCGGAATGTGCAACAAAACTATAGCGCGTGCGCGCTATAGATCTTTGGAGGAGCCAGTGGAAAATCATAAAAGGATACACGAACAAGCATCTTTGCAGGTATAGGTTCAATTGTTTGAAGAAATCAACTGGACCTTCATATTTTCTTTAGGCTCGTTTTTCGCTCTGAGCCTTGGAGCTTTCTTTACCTTCCATCGCTACTATTGGCTTCTGCACAAAGAAAGGGTCGAAAAGAACAAGCGGGAACTCTACCAACCTCTTCGTTGGACCATAGAGAGACTACTGGAGTGGATAAAAGATGTCAAAATTGATGCGATTCGTGACACATCAATCCCCTATGAGGAGAACCGATATAGTCTGCCAGTCAGACTATACGAGCTGTTGAAAGATTTTTCTTCGAGAAAGAACAGGTTCGCCGATTTAGCTACAGCATGTAAGGAGTCATTTGATCTTATCATCTTTCAGAAGTGTGAGCAAGACAGTTACTATCAGCTCACTCAGGCATACAGGGGTAAATATGGCAAGTCTCTGGCTGACGACCTGTCAAAAGAAATCACGCCAGCAATCATGCAAGGAACGACGATCACTAAGTCATGGGTCCTTGATAACACGCGCTTCTTGGATAGAATGAAGGAAATAAACGAAGAGTCGAGATTCAGCAATTTGATTGAGGCTATTTTTCAGGAGGCTAAAGGCTATCATAAGAAGAGGTTGCTTAACCACATAGTAGCAGAGAGGAATGCAGTTATGAAGTTTGGTAACCGGGTTAGATCTATCGTCGAGAAACATGCCCGCCCGCCACGCTATTGGCTAGGCAAGCTCCATTATTTCCTCGGTAAGCAAATCAAAGTGCGCCTTGAAGATTGATGTGTCCTTCGCTAGCGCGTGCAGTGGTTCCTTTCCCAATCAGGGCATCTAACTGTTTAAATGAAACCACTCTTACGCCCTTGTAATCGTGAATAGGCGGTGAAGCTCTTATGACAACTAGTCCTTGTATCTCTGTATGTAAGGCGGGATCAAATCCCATATTTTTCATGTTTTTCTTGACAAAGTCAATCTTGTGTAACAAGCTCACTTTCCTATCGGATTGCCGTTTGCCATTCTTCATTTCGTAGCTTAAGCCGTCTACAATCCCTTTCAGATCTCTTTCGAGGTCTTGCTGTCTCCATTGGTGGTAGTAGAGTGGTTTCAAATCCCAAACTTTGCACTCTACAACATACATCGAGGTCTGGCGCGTGGCTACTCCATCGATCTGCAAAGTCGGGTTCTTATCCCTATCCTTCACATTTGGAAGGTAATCAAAACCTAGCTCCCTAAATTTCCTCTCTACCTCTTGTCTTTCAAACTCGTGGCTTCTCTTCTGTGTCTCCTGATCAAAGATTTGTTTATACAACACTGGATGGAGCAGAAGGTAGATCAGGAATGAGGTTATATGCGAAATGTATACACAGTCACCAAGTGCTACAAACAACGGGAACACGTTAGAATTCGTTTCACTGAAAACTAGACTCCTTTCCAACATCTTAGAGCGTACACCGGGAAATATCTTCTGAGATTTGATGCGGAAATCATCTATTGCAACTTTGGTTATTCCTTGTTTGAGGGCTGGAAATGCGTTAGCGAGATTCATGATCTTTTTCGGAGCAATATGCAGCTTGCGATAGCTCTCGAAACAGAAGGTTTCTTGGAACATTGTGTTTCGCGATAGACCGCAGAGAAGCTGATTCAGAGTAGGGTAGAACTCCTTGATAATTTCGTCCGGTGTACGATCTACTTTGTTCTTCGGTAAGAAATCCATACTCAGGGGATACTGACGTTCATATTCGGCTATCTTCCGTCTTGCCTCATCGGCTCTCATGATGTCATTGTTCTCATAAGTCTCTAACACCGGAAGATATGTTTCGTTAGGGATTACCTTGAAAGATTTCAGCATGTCGTCCATCGATAGACTGCTCAAATCGAAAGGTTGATTGGCAATCATGGAGTAAAAGTCATTTTCCAGTAGTATGTGGTCATCGTAGAGGTTCACGTACTTCGAGAAGTACTCTATCAGTTTGGCGGTGTTACTCTGATCCGCTAACAGATTACCATCAGAATTCGTTTCTTTTGCAAGTTCTTTTATGAGGAGATTGAATGTCATGAATTCCTTGAGGTCTAGCGGTTGATATTTCTTAAAGAAGTTCCGAACAAACATTTCTCTCTCATAGATGACGTGTACCATTAGAGGGTTCTTTTCGAAGCTCTGGAAAAGTTTGTCGAATAGGCTTTTCAAGTACTTCAGTCTGCGGACAGATATTTCCACTGAAGTGTTCTTGTCTAGAAGGGGTAAGGATTGACAGCGAGGGCACTTCCATTGATCACCAGCCCAAACCAAAACGGATTTGCATGAGTCACATGGCAACCTTACTCTCTTCCGTAGGTGTTCATGCCGAGTCCATTCTGCGTTGGTGTCTAAATCGACGGCGCACGCGCTCTTTGTTCTGGTGTTATGGCAGGTATGCTCACACAAAACCACCAGATATTACACTCGAGGGTGAGCTCTTAAAAGACTATGATGCAAGGAGCGTGAACGCTATTTGCGATCCTGAGACAGGCAGTCTAAGAGAGCACTGCGCAGAACTGGAAGTTCTTTAGGCATTACTCTTTCGAAAGTCCTTGGTCCTCGAAAGTTTGTATGGGGTAAGAAGGCGAACCATTTCTCAATTCCATTGATCAGTTTTGGGTATAATCTGGCGTCTTTAGGATTGAAGTCGAACACATCGCACACGGCTTGCTTTGCATATCCACCCATACAGACGACAATTCTGGCGGCGGAACAGGCAACTAGATCATACAAATAGTTGCTGGTACATGGTTTCAAAGCATCTTTCACGTGAGCTTCTTCTTTCGACTTGCAGTGAACTACCTCAGAAATAACATAACTGGTCCCTGGCTCAATTTTATATCCCTTAGGATATAGTTCAGAGCATCGACGCTTTACTGCAGCCCAATGACGCACCCATTCCTTCCTGCTTCCGTAGCCGCCACCACTTCGAAGATGACGTATTCCGTCTTCACTCCATGCTTTTTTGCCGCCAGCGAAGCGATGAACAAAATAGTCTTCGACAAGGTTATCTTCCCATGACCAGAGAGGAGATTCTTCGTTTGAACTGATAGATGGATTAGAACTCAGAAAAAGGACACATGCTCTATCAAGGTGACCGCTCCAAGGTTCTGGCAATCGGAATTTCAGAAGGCTTGCCTTCTGGTTCAATACAATCTTTGAACATTTATTTTCTGAATTTTCAAGTTCGATAATTCGTTTAATAGCGGGGCAGCGGGCAATACTGAGCAACAATTTCCTTATAGGAGTGCGTCCCGACGAGTCATTCTCAAGGCAGTATGTAGGCATATTGATCTCCTGTGCGTGCTTAATGAGTTAGTGCGCACGCTCATGTTGGCGACCTATCTAGGATCTCTTTCTGTTTGCGGTCCCACAAGCGCGCGCCTATCTACGACCGACTTGTCTTGGTTTGAAGGCGTTCAAGAATTCCAAGGATTTCATCATCAATCTCTTCTCTTGTCATTTTCGAAGCGATGCTTCCTCCGAGAACAACCTTCCAGCCCTTGGTGTCCTTGTTTTTCTTCGTCAATAATCTCTCTATTGAGTCAGCGCGTGGGGGCTTTAGTTCCTTTGCTTCTTCATCAGCGACTTCGAGATCATACTCGGAATTAAGCGCCTCGATGATCCTTTTCTCTGGATAGTAATCTTCAATCGAGCCCTTTTTCAGAATGAATAGATTGTGTCCAGATTTGAGCACGCCGCTTGACACGAATTTCTTCACTTCGTTCTCGGCATTTTTGTCTAGTATCATAAAATAAGGCACATTTGCAGCCTTGCTTGCTTCTATCCATACATTCAAGTGATATTTTCCAGAGCTCTTACCATATATCGGTACAATTGACACATCGATTTCGTTCAAGTCAAATCCAATTTTGCTAGCTAGTTTGGGGATTACAATTCTCTCTGTGTACCCCTCCACAAAAACAATGGCGTTTGAGAAGAAGATATCACTCGGTCTGACTCCAAGTTCATACATGACATTTCGGAGATCGCCAGTTGTCTCCACTCTAACGATCTTGCTTTCGTTCCCTTCTTTGCGTACAATCCAAGTGTTCCTCAGCTCAGCATGATCAACAAAGATTGGTGAGTGGGTCGTGACGAATAGCTGTCTATTTCCAAACGTCCGCTTAAGTACGTTGAACAACTTTCGAGCAAGCTCGGGATGCAGATGCTGTTCTGGTTCTTCTAGCCCACAGATTGATTCTTCCTCTTTGGTTAATTCATGTGCAAGAGCTAGAACTTCTTGGTTGCCACCTCCCACAAGTGAGATTGGATATGGTGTTGCGCTGTGCGACTCGCGGACTGTGATTTGTCCAGCGATCACTCGCAAATCGTTAATGTTCGGCGCTGTTTTCGTTATTTGTTCCTCTACTGTTCTCCATCTTTTTTGATGGTCTTTTTCCATACTCTGACCATATGCGGTAAGCTCGTTAATCGTGATTGGGTTAACAAAAGAGACTCGGTCCCCGAACCGTGCTGGGGCACCCACCGTATTTCTTGCCGCTGAGACCACTCGGTACTTCCCTTTTAGGTTCTGCGACAAGCCTTGGAGAAGTCTACTCAAGATGTCCGTCGGTGAAACTGAAGGAGCCTGCGGATGAGGCGATTTCCCAGTTTGTTCAAATTTGTAGGTCAGTTGACCATTTTCAACCAGATTTGTCCCGTTGACATTGATCGAAGCTGTCAACCATGAGGCTGCTTTCGGTGTCCCCGTAACGTGTCTCGCTATTTCTAGGGTGTTCTCACCCGAGGCTTTGAGTAGGTGACTAAGCTGTTCTGGAAGAATCTTCTGTAATTCATCTGTAGTCAACATGATGGTCAACTGAAATTCTATTGGAGAATCATGAGTGCGATCAAACCAAATGTAGTCATTTACAGCACCAATGTCACGTTTGGGAGCTGGATCGAACTCGTTAAAGAAGAAAGACAAAGCCTCATGGAAGTTTGATTTGCCAGCGCTATTCGCACCGATAAGGATTGTCAATTTGCCAGTGTCTTCCATGGATACCTCTCGGAAGCTACGGAAGTTCTTTAGGACAACCTTTCGAATCCACATCTTGCATCCATCTCGACATAGTTGAGCTGGGAGAATGGGATCTAGCAACATGTTCCTTTGCATTTCAATAAAAGGATTGAGGATGCCTTGACAGTTTAGCGCGCGCTACAACATCACAGGCTATCTAAATCAACCCAAGAAGGAGCCCAGTGTCCACACTGAAAAGCCTGATATTCTCATGCCGAATACGCTTCTTTGATACTGCTTGACTAGGCTCAGTCGCAGAAAGTTTCTCTACGCGGGTGCTGGAGCAGCTACAGCTGCCGGAATAGGATATTTAACAAAGAACTATTGGGATCCACTTACACAGAATTTTATCTCGCCTAAACCTACAACAACCACAACTCCTACTCCCACACCGACACCGACT
>Ga0315282_10017664_pt1 | contig 10277 bp, 8 predicted proteins | sample YL17G07_20_MG_FD_203693 | JGI IMG/M metagenome (GOLD analysis project Ga0315282, IMG submission 203693) | Sediment microbial communities from Yellowstone Lake, YNP, Wyoming, USA - YL17G07_20 | ecosystem: Environmental > Aquatic > Freshwater > Lake > Sediment | place: USA: Wyoming | collected... | reverse complement strand
GGGGAGCCGACCGGCGGGCTAACTCCGCCCGCCTGGCCTGCCGGAGCGGGAGCCTAGTCTACGACGGCCGGACGATTGAGAAACACATCGGCCGCGAAAAGGAAACCATAATCGTGCCGGACGCTTCAGATAAGTCCCACTATGTGTCCTTGTATGTTTCCCTCTTCGAAGAATTCGTCCAGAGGATCGGCTTGAAGCAAACATGCCGGGACGAGGTTGACGGGGCTTGCCGAGCCGTTGAGATTCTTCATGCCGCCTACGAGTCTTCTCGCACGGGACGTTCGGTTCCTCTGGGTACGGTATGATGGCCAAGAAAATAAGGCTCATTTTTTTCGGCCTCGGGTTGGCCTTTTTCTGCTATCTGATCTCGGATTTTGGGATCAAGAATATTTATTTGAACATCCAGAAAACCGGCTGGTGGCTGGGCCCGGTCATTGCGACCTGGGGAATAGGCTATTTTTTCAATACCCTGACCTGGCGGGCGATCTTGGGGAAAGAAGCCGGGGAAGTCGGCTTCTGGAAGTTGTACGGAATCAACCTGAGCAGCTTTGCCCTCAACTATGTGACTCCTTTTATCAACCTCGGGGGAGAGCCCTACCGGGCCATGTCGATTCAGGAAGTGACCGGTTTGCATCGGGCCATCTCCTCGACCATCCTGTTCAGGATGGTCCATACCCTCGGTCATTTTTTCTTTTGTTTGGGCGCCGTTATCGTCGCCGGGATTCTGGGCTCTTTTCCCGGGAAGACGAGGCTGGCTCTTCTGGTGATCGGCCTTGTCCTCCTGCTTTTGATCGTTTTTATCTTCTCGGCACATAAGAAGGGAGTCCTGGAGGTTTTCCTCGGGGTCCTTTCGAAGATCACTCCCCTGAAGTTTTTGGCTTCGAGGCTCGACAAATGGGAGACGTCCCTGCTCATGATCGATCGCTACATCAGGGAGCTATATAACCAGCGCAGACGGGTATTTTATCGGGCTCTTTCTTACGAGGTTTGCTCCCGGTTGGTCGAGTCCCTTGAATTCTTTTTTATTCTCAATTCCGTGGGCTACAGGATCACGGTCTTGGACGCTTTTTACATCAGCGCCGGGTCTTCAATGATCATGAACGCTTTTTTCTTCATACCGTTTGAAATGGGAACAAGGGAGGGATCCTTGTACCTTCTGATGGGAACGATGAGCTTTCCCGCCGGGATCGGCGTCTATGTCGGGTTGGTCAGCAGAATCAGGGAATTCTTCTGGATCATCAGCGGCTTGGGGATCGTCCAGTTGAGCGGCCGCCGGGTGGCGTCCGCTAAGAGCCTCGTCATGGCGGACCTGGAAAACCATGATTAGAGCCGTGTTGTTTGATTTCGGAGGAACCCTCGACACCGACGGGGTCCACTGGAGCGAGAAATTCTGGGAGATCTATGAGAGGCTTCGCCTTCCCGTCTCCAAAGCCGATTACGAACGGGCCTACGTTCATTCGGCAGATCAAATTTCGAGCGGAGTCATCAAACCCGGCGATTCGTTCCTGACCATGTTGGAGCGACAAGCCTCCTTCCAAATGGTTTATCTCAAGGAACACGGGAAACTGGAATCGGCGGAAAACTCATCTGCACTCGCAAAAAAGGTGGCCGATCAGGGCTACAGAGATGTCCGGGCGGTTGTGAGAACGGCCAGAAAGACGCTCGATCGGCTCAAAGACAGATACTTCCTGGGACTCGTCTCCAATTTTCTCGGAAACCTCGAAGAGGTCGTGACCGAACTCGGGCTTTCCGGCTATTTTCAGTGCATCGTTGATTCCGCCCGGGTTGGCGTTTCCAAGCCCGATCCCGGTATCTTCGAGATCGCTTTGAAAAAGATTCGAATCACGGCGCCGGATTCGGCTGTAGTGGGCGATTCCTATGACCGGGACATCGTTCCCGCGAAGAAACTCGGCTGCCTGACACTCTGGGTTTATAAAAGAAGCTGGAAAGAACCGGAGGAGACGAGCGCGGCCGATTTTACGGTGGACTCGATCGCCAAGATTCCTCGCCTGCTCAGCCGGAGTCAGATGCTCTCCTGAAGAAATCTCTCGGCTTCCTCGATGTCCGAGGCGTGGTCGACGTCGATGATTTTCGAAAAAGGGAAGGCTCTCAGGACGTAGCCCCGCCGGAGGAGGAGGCGCAAAAAATTGCGCAGCCTCACGACGCCGCTGCCGAGCGCGAGGTCCATCTCATCGAAGATCCGGGGGGAAAAGTAATAAATCCCTCCGGTCGCCCAGTCCAGGCTCCCCTGAGTGTCCATAAAACCCAGAATCGTCTGGTTTTCGTCAATATCGACACAAAGGGGCTTCTCGTCGTAGATAAAACCGGTGACCGCCAGAACCCCGTCCGCATTCTTTGACGACACCGCGAACCTGATAAAATCCTGGAATTCGCTCTCCCGAAAAACCGTATCGACTGTGGTCAGACAAAACGGCTCTCCCCGAAGTTTCTGGGCCAAGGCGAAAAGCGTGTGCATAGAGCTCGGAGTGGAGAGGAGTTGGCAATCCAGCGGGATCCCAAAATCGATCGATTCCAGGTAAGCCTTAACTTCCGGAAAAGAGGAGTTGATGATCATGTAGAGCGAGGTCGCTCCGTGACGGGCCGCGATGCGCAAAATCCTCTCGGTCAAAGGCACGCCGCAGACCCTGATCATCGGTTTTGGAACCAGGATTCCCTCGTCCTTCAGACGAGATCCCTCTCCCGCGCCGATGACCGCAAACTTCATCTCCGGACGCTCCTTTGGAGTGATTATATGCGGAATCTCTTATCTTTGGAAGGGGAGGGGGCAAGTGGGGCTTCGCGCCATCAAATCCTTTTCAGAAGCTCCTCGGCCACTTTGGGACCCGTGATTTTGGCAAGCTCGGCGGGGCCCGCCTTCCTCATCGCCGCGGTGCTTTTGTAGAGGGACAAGAGGGCAGCCTTCCGCTTTTTCCCCAATCCGGGGACATCGTCCAGAACGGATTCAAAGCTCCTCTTTTCCCTCCGTCGCCGGTGAAAGGAAACGGCGAAGCGGTGCGCTTCATCGCGGATGTTTTGAAAGAGCTTGAGAGCCGGGGAAGTGCGGTCGAGCCGGCTTCCCTCCTTGTGATCCGGCGAGAAGATCGTCTCCTCTCTCTTGGCCAACGAAATGACCGGAATATCAGCGGCACCAACTGCGGCCAGGGATTTGAGCGCCGCCCGGAGCTGACCCTTGCCTCCGTCCACCAGGATCAAATCGGGCCTCTCTCTTTTTTCCTTCAGGATCTTGGTGTATCTCCTCCGGATGACTTCTCCGAGGCTGGCAACGTCATTGGGCCCACGGACGGATTCTATTCTGTATTTCCGGTATTTCTCTTTTTGGGGAAGTCCGTCTTCGAAGACAACCACTGAGCCGACGGATTCCTCGCCTCCGGTGTTCGAGATGTCGTAGCCCTCGATCGTTCTCGGAAGAATCGGGAGGCCCAGGGCGGCCATGGCCTGATGCGCCGGCGAGGCCTCGTCCTTCTTTTTATGGAGAAGGATTTCGGCGTTCCGGTTGGCGAGCTCGACGAGGCCCTTGTATTTTCCTCTGACCGGGGTCACGATCTCAATTTTCTTGCCCTTTTCTCCGGAAAGGAAAAGAGCCAGCTCATCCCGATCGGGAGGAGCGAGGGGCATCAGTATCTTGTCCGGCCTTTCTTCTCTTCCACTGTAAAAGTCATGCCCGAACTTCGACAGGATTTCCTCCGGGCGAACGGACCCTTCCTGGCGAAAAAAGATTTCCCTGGATTCCCTGACCTTGCCCCTGCGCATGAAAAAAATGAAAATGGCGACGTCACTCGACTCCCGGGCAAAGCCGAAAATATCCAGATTTTCAAGGGCGGGGGAGATGAACTTGGGCCTGGCTTTGATCTCCTCAAGAGTGCGGATGATGTCCCTCCAGCGGGCGGCCTCTTCGAACTTCTGTTGATCGGAGGACTGTCTCATCTTCTGCTTGAGGACGGCCGCCAGTTTTTCGGTTTTGCCCTCGAGCAGGAGAAGGGCATTTTCAACGCTCTCGCGGTAATCCTTTTCCGAGACATATCCTACGCAGGGGGCGGAACAGAGCTTGAGCTCGAACTCCAGGCACGGCCGCTTGCGTTTGCCCGGAACCGGCTCTTCGCAGCCCCTCACTCCGAAATATTTATTGACCAGATGGATCGTCCTTCTGGCCTCATTCGGCGGCGCAAAGGGGCCGAAGTACCGGGCCCCGTCTTCCTCCACTTTACGGGTGAAGTAGATGGCCGGGTAGTTGTCCCGGACGGTCAGTCTCAGGTAAGGGAAGCTCTTGTCGTCCTTGAGCCGGAGGTTGAATTTTGGCTGGTATTGCTGGACAAAATTGTTCTCGAGGAAGGCCGCCTCTTTTTCTGAATCGGTCAGGATGAAATCGATCTCTGCCGTTTCGCTGAGGATATTGTTGACTTTGGGATCGGCCGTCGCCTGGAAGTAGGATCTCACCCGGTCCCGCAGCGACCGGGCCTTCCCGATATAGACGACTTGTCCCTTTCCGTTCTTGAAGAAATAAATGCCTGGTTTATTGGGAAGCCCGTCGACTCTCGACATCAGCTCGTTATCCACCTAACTCAACTCCAACTCTTGTTTTTTCAACCTGGTCAGTTCGTCACGCAGCTGTGCGGCTTTCTCGAACTCCAGATTCCGGGCCGCCTCCGTCATCAGTCTCTCCAGTTCGTCCATCCGCTGACGGCGTTTCTCCGGGGAGAGGAAGAATTCTCTGTCCTCAGCGATTCGGGTGTAATCAAGATAATCCCGCTCGTAGACGCTGGAGAGGACTTCGTCGATCCTCTTGTGGATGGACTCCGGGGTGATGTTGTTCCTTTTGTTGTAATCCTGTTGGATCCTCCGCCTCCGCTCGGTCTCCTCGATCGCCAATCTCATCGAATTCGTCATCGTGTCTGCGTACAGGATGGCTTTGCCCGAGATATTGCGCGAGGCCCGGCCGAAAGTCTGGATGAGCGAACTCGCCGACCGCAAGAAGCCTTCTTTGTCCGCGTCGAGGACGGCGACCAGCGAGACCTCGGGCAGGTCCAGTCCTTCGCGCAGGAGGTTGATCCCGATGAGGGCGTCAAAATTGCCCTTCCGGAGATCGCGGAGGATCTTGACCCTTTCCAGTGTCTCGATGTCCGAGTGCAAATAGCGGACGCGCAGACCCAGCTCGTGATAATGACGCGTCAGATCTTCGGCCATTTTCTTGGTTAGGGTCGTGACCAGCGTCCGTTCGTCCTTTTTGGCGCGGTCGGCGATCTCGCCCATGAGGTCGTCGACTTGCCCCTTGACGGGTCTGACCTCGACCTCGGGGTCAATCAAACCTGTCGGTCTGATGATCTGCTCGACCACCTCCTTCCCGGTCTTCCTGAGCTCATAGGGCCCCGGTGTCGCGGATACACAGAGCACCTGGCTGACCCTGGTTTCGAACTCCTGGAAGTTCAGCGGCCGGTTGTCAAGCGCTGAGGGCAGCCGGAAGCCGTGCTCAATCAGGGTCAGCTTCCGCGAGCGGTCCCCGTGATACATCCCGCCGATCTGGGGGATGGTGACATGGGACTCGTCGATGATGGTCAGAAAATCGGGGGGAAAATAATCCAACAGGGTGAAGGGAGGATCTCCCGATTTCCGCTGGCTGAGATAGAGCGAGTAATTCTCGATCCCGGGACAATAGCCGAATTCCCGGAGCATCTCCAGATCAAACAGGGTGCGCTCCTCAATTCTCTCGGCTTCGATCAGCTTGCCCTGGCTCCTGAAGAACGCGACCCGATCTTCCAGCTCACGCTCAATCGACCGGATGGCCAGGGAGAGGATATCATGAGGCGTCGAAAAAAAGGTCCGGGGATGGACGACGATCTTATCAAAGCTATCGATCGTTTTGGCCAAGAGAGGGTCAACGGAGGTGATCTTCTTGACTCCGCGCTCGTCGAGCTCGATGCGATAGGCGAAATCTTCGTAGGAGGGATAGACCTCGATCACGTCGCCGCGAACACGGAAGGTGCCGCGCTTGAAGTCTCCTTCCTGGCGCTCATACTGAATTTCGACCAACTGCCTGAGGATCTCTTTCCTCGATGCCGGCTGACCGGTTTCGAGGCTGAAGGACATTGAATAATATGTTTCCGGCGCGCCGATGCCGTAAATGCAGGAGACGGATGCGACGATGATGACGTCCCGACGATCGAAGAGCGAATTCGTGGCGCAGAGGCGGAGCCGGTCGATCTCATCATTGATGGTCGCTTCCTTGGCGATGTAGGTATTCGTGGCCGGGATGTAGGCTTCGGGCTGGTAGTAGTCATAATAGCTGACAAAGTATTCAACGGCGTTTCTCGGAAAAAAGCGGCGGAACTCCTGGTAGAGCTGGGCGGCCAGCGTCTTGTTATGGGAGATGACCAGGACGGGCCGGTTTGCCCGTCGGATGAGGTTGGCCGTGGTGAAGGTCTTTCCGGAGCCCGTGACGCCCATCAGGACTCGGTAGCCGGCGTCACCTTTGAGGCTCTCGGCGAGCTTTTCGATGGCCTGGATCTGGTCCCCTTTGGGATCAAATTCTGAACGCAGCTCGAAAGTCTTCATCGGCGTCATTATAGCAGATATTTCGTCGGCCGGAAGCGGGAGGCGGAGAGGGGAATGGTTCAAAAAATGAGGCGGATTTGCATTCCGACCCAAAACTCATATAATCTAAATATAGGGAGGAACCATGAAAAAAGCTTTTCTGATCTTAAACTTGATTGCTCTCCTGACCTGGCTGTGCATTTGCGCTCCCGCTGCCACGCCCAACCCGGGAGGCCAGCAGACGATCGCGGAAGCTCAGTCCGAAGCCTATGACGGTCCCAAAGCCCGGTTGGCCGTCGGAGACTTTCAGGACAAAACGGCCAAGGGAGGGTGGGAAGGCGGATGGCTGGGCATGTTTGGTATCAGCTTTAAGGAAATTGGGGATGGGATGCGGGACATGCTGACGACGTCCCTGTTTAACACCAACCGGTACATCGTCCTCGAACGGGCTCAGTTGGGCGAGGTGCTGAAAGAACAAGACCTGGCCACGGCCGGAAGGGTAAAAAAGGGAACGGAAGCCAAAACCGGAGAGATCTATGGCGCTGATCTCATCGTGACGGCAGCAGTCACCGAATTTGAAGGGAACGCTAAAGGAATCGGAGGAGGGACGAGAGTCCTGGGCGTGACCGTCGGCGGCGGCCTCAAGAAAGCCCACATCGCGATCGACCTCAGGATCATCGACGCGACAACCTCTCAGATTGTCGCCGCGACGAGTGTAGAAGGGGCGGCCTCGAGTTTTGCGGCGGGCGGCGGAGCTAATATCGGAGGCAAGCTGCCGGTTGCTCTGGGCGGGTTTTCCAAGACGCCGACAGAGAAGGCTATCCGGGCGTGCATCCAGAAGGCGGTCGACTATGTCGTCAGCAAAACTCCGCCTGATTATTACAAATACAGGAAATAGGCAGAAGAACTTTTAGATCATCAGGAATCAGAAAGAACCTTCTGCATTTTTATGCTTCCCTTGAACTGGGCTCCCTCCATGATCGAGATCTTGGAAGCATAGATATCCCCCTTCATCTGGGCTTCTTTGGCAATAAAAACGCGGCCCGAAGCCGTGATGTTTCCTTCCACCAGGCCGGAGACAGTGACGTGCTTGGCCCGGATATCGGCCCTGACTTTCCCGCTCTTATCGATGACGAGATTCTGGTTCCCCAGGTCAATCTTGCCCTGGAATTGGCCCTCGATGATGAAGTCCTCTTCGGACTTGAGCTCGCCGCTGATGGCCGCCGCAGGGCCGAGCCGTGACGCCCTTGGCGACACGGCCTCTGCAAGGTCGATTCTATCTTCTTTGATCTTGTTTTCGGACATGGAGGCCGCCTTTTTTCATCCGGGGTGAGTTGATTATAGATTTGTCTTGACCGTGTGTCAACGAAGGCACGGCCGGCCGTCAAACGGGATACGATAGATGAGGTCTTACAATTTTGTTGGGAACATACTAAAATCGGGCCAGAGAATCAAATGCCAGAAGCGAAAAAAAGGCCATGACCATGGAATTTATCAGCATCCTCAACGATGTCCTGGGCCCGGTGATGCGAGGGCCTTCCAGCTCCCACACGGCGGGCTCATATCACATCGGCCGGATCGCCCGGTCCCTCCTTGGGGAGCCTCCGGCTTCGGCGATCTTCACATTTGATCCCAAAGGCTCTTATGCCAAGACCTACCGTCAACAGGCCGTGGATCTTGCCTTCGCTGCCGGAACCATGCAGTGGTCTCTGACCGACGAGCGCTTCCCCCAAGCCCTGGACCTTGCCGCGGCAGAAGGACTCAAGATCGAATTCCAAACCGCCCATCTCGAAAATGCAAAACACCCCAACACGGTCAAGATCCAACTGACCGGAAAAAGCGGGCGGGAGCTCACTGTTGTTGCAGAATCCATCGGCGGCGGGGCAGTGGCCTTCACGGAGCTTGAGGGATGGCCGGTGTCTTTAGATGGGAAGAGCTATGAACTCATTGTTTTAGGCGATGGGGAGGTCGAGCCCGCGGTTAAGAATCTGCTCCAAGATAATCGGAACTTGGATTCTTTTGTCGTCCACCGGGGGAGGCGAACCGAGGTGCTTTTTTTAGCCCGCAGGGCATTTCGCTTTGAGCCTGAGACTCTCCAGAAAATCAAAGCCCTCCAAGGAGTCAAAAATACCTGGGCGGCAGAACCGATATTCTTTGTCCGCCGGGGGGAGCCTCTGTTCCTTGACTCCGGCCAGATGGTTTCGCTGGCGGAAAGCAGGTCTCTGACTCTCGGCCGGGTTGCTCTGGCTTATGAAGCCCAGGTTTTGGGGATTCCTGAAGCAGAGGTTATGGCCGAGATCGAAAGAAGATACCAGGTCATGAAGTCGAGCCTGATCCAGGGAATTGAAGAAAAAAATATCCGGATGCAGTTGTTGCATCCGACAGCCGGAAAAATCAGGCGCGCCGAGGCGGAAGGCCGGCTTCCGGTCGGCGGCCTCCACGCGAGGGCGGCGGCTGGGGCCATGGCGGTCATGCATGTCAGCAACAGCATGGGGGTCGTTTGCGCCGCTCCCACCGGCGCCTCTTCCGGGGTCATCCCCGGCATCATTGTCACTTTGGCAGAGGAGAGAAAATTGCCGCGCGAACAGATTGCCCTGGCCTTACTTGCGGCCGGGGCGGTCGGTCTGATGATCTTGCGTCGGGCGACTTTTGCCGCAGAGGTTGCCGGCTGCCAGGTGGAGATCGGCGCTGCGGGCGCCATGGGCGCGGCCGCGGTCGTGGAAATGGCAGGCGGAAGTGCGGCCCAGGCGGCGGATGCTGCCGCCATCTCGCTCCAAAACACGATGGGTTCGGTCTGCGACCTCGTCCAGGGGATCTGTGAAATTCCCTGCCACACCCGAAACGCCGTTGCGGCGTCAAGCGCCTTTGTTTGTGCCGATCTTATTGTGGGCGGCTACGAAAATCCGGTTCCCCTGGATGAGACGGTTGACGCGGTATTCTCGTCGGGAAAATTGCTGCCCCCGGAATTGAGATGCACCGCCCTGGCAGGGCTGGCTGTCGCCCCCTCGGCGCTTTGTATGCCCCGGCTTCGGTAACAGGCAAGGTGCATTCGCTCCAGAAGACAGAGCCCCACGCCTGCTCCCCATCCTTTTATAAGCTTGATCTGGTGCGGGAAGGGGGACGTAAGACGGGTTATGTTTTTGCTGCTAACTGCTCACAGCTCTCCATTTAAAACGTGCTTCACGGCTTGAAAAGCGTGACGGAAATCATTAAGATAGGGGCCGAGAACGACATTCAAAAGAAGAGTGCGGGCATAACTCAACGGTAGAGTGCCAGCTTCCCAAGCTGGGAGTTGCGGGTTCGAATCCCGCTGCCCGCTATTCCTCCCAATAAAGAGGTACTCCTTATCCCTTACTATTTAACGCTCACGGCTGCGCGGAAAACTTTATTTCTTGCCCTCTTTGGTTTATCCTTATTCTTCAGGCCAAAGACGATAGGAAAGCGAATTTTGAAAACGTGGGATTTGATCATCAATCGGGTACCTTTCAAGGGCTCTCTCAATATGGCTATCGACGAATATCTCTTTACATCCCTTGATAAGAGATCCGGAACGTGCGTCCGCTTCTATCGCTGGGAAAAGCCGACAGCGTCTCTCGGCTACGCACAGACTGTGGCCAAGGTTTTGGACCTGGATTATTGCCTTTATCACGGAGTGGACGTCGTCAGGCGGCCCACAGGCGGGAAACTCGTCCTCCATCACCGAGAGGTCACCTATTCCGTCGTCTCAGATG
>Ga0315282_10017662_pt1 | contig 10278 bp, 10 predicted proteins | sample YL17G07_20_MG_FD_203693 | JGI IMG/M metagenome (GOLD analysis project Ga0315282, IMG submission 203693) | Sediment microbial communities from Yellowstone Lake, YNP, Wyoming, USA - YL17G07_20 | ecosystem: Environmental > Aquatic > Freshwater > Lake > Sediment | place: USA: Wyoming | collected... | reverse complement strand
GGCCCCCCGGCCGCCCCATGCCCCCCTGCGCCACGCCCACGCCCCCACGCCACCCCACGCCCACCCCGCCCCGCCCGGCCGCCAGGTTCTTCACCGCTGCGCGGGCCGGCCGGTTGTTGCAACGTCACTGTGCAAGAGGTACGATGGCTCTGACGGCAAGACCGTCCGGGCAAACAGGATTCCCCACAAAGGGGGTATGGCTATGGGCGAAGAAGGCAAGATCGGCGGCAGACCGGCTGCCAATCGGGCAGACCCCGGTACTTACGTTTCCCGTCGGACCTTTCTTGGCCACCTCGCTGCGGCGAGTGCGGGGGCCGTCGTTTTCTCAGGCGTCGCCGCCGGGCAAGCCAAGGCCCAGTATGGCGCTCCGGTCATGGACGGACTACCCCTGGAGCAACTCACCACGATGTACACAGACATGTTGAAGATCCGTCTGTGGGAGACGAAGATCAAGGACCTGCTCCTCGCCGGAGGCTTCCGCGGCGTGGCGCACCTGTACGTTGGCGAGGAAGCGATTGCCGTAGGTGTCTGCCAAGCCCTGCGGCGCGACGACTACATCGCCAGCACGCACCGCGGCCACGGTCACCTGATTGCCAAGGGAGGCGACATGGGCCGCATGCTGGCCGAGATCACGCACAAGGCCACCGGTTACTGCAAGGGGTACGGCGGGTCGCTCCACATCACCGATGTCAGTCTGGGCATCCTCGGCATGAACGGGATTGTTGGAGCCTCCCACCTGTTTGCCGCAGGCGCGGCCTACGGCATCAAGGTGAAAGGAACCGACCAGGTCGCCGTAAGCTTCGGTGGTGACGGCTCGATCCAGGGGAATTTCTTCTCCAGCGCCGCCAATGCCGCCGCGGCGTGGAAGCTTCCCTGGATCGGCATCATCGAGAACAACGGCTACCAGATCTGGGTGCGGGCTGCCGATGTCTACGGGATCACGGACCTGGCCCAGCGGGCCCACGGCTATGGCATCGAAGGTCGTGTCGTCGACGGTAACGACGTCCTTGCGGTGTACAACGCGGCGAAATACGTCGTCGAGAAGGCCCGCGCCGGCAATGGCCCGACGATTATCGAGTGCAAGACCTATCGCTGGTACGACCATTACGGCGCGGGCGGGGCGAAGATCGGCGTCGACGGGGCTTTCGGCCTGGGCTACCGCAGCGACCGGGAACTGCGGGATTGGATGGCCAAGGACCCCATCCCCCGCTTCCGCCGGTTCCTCGTGGCCGAAAAGGTGCTCACCGAACAGCGGGCCGACGAGATCGTGGCCGAAGTGCGGCAGGCGGTCGAGGACGCGGCCGCCTTCGCCAAGGCCCAGCCGCTGACCAAACCGGAGGACGGCCTCCAGAATGTCTTCGCCGAGGGCGCGGTGCCGCTTCACACCAGTTGAAGGAGGCCCTGCCATGGCCAAGAGCATGACTTACGCGATCCTGGAAGGCATCCAGGCAGAGATGCGCCGCGACAAGTTGCTGACGCTTCTCTATGAATACCAGAAGCCCGTCGCCGGCGGGGAAAAAGGCGCCATCAACCTGGAGGCGGAGTTCGGCCGCTGGCGAGTGCGGTTTTGCGCGATCGACGAGCAGTGGATCGTGGGCTCGTGTCTGGGCATGTCGATGATCGGCGTGCCCGCCATCGCGCACATCCCCAGCATGACCACCTTCATCCCTTATGAACTCATGTTCAATCATGCTGGCAAGCTGCGGCACATGACCGGGGGCCAGGCCGCTTTCCCGATGGTCCTCTGGGCCGATATGATGGGAAGAGTGCCTCTCCAGGGCGCCCAGCACGCCGATGCAGGGCTCGAGTCCTCCTATGCCCGACTGGCCGGGCTGAAGGTCGTCATCCCCTCCAATCCTTACGACGCCAAGGGGCTGATGATCGCGGCCATCCGCGACGTGGACCCGGTGATCTTCTGCCAGTACCCTATGCCGTCCGCCGGCCCGCCGGTGCCCGACGAGCCGTACGTCGTGCCCATCGGCGAGGCCGCCGTGCGCACGGAAGGCAGCGACCTGACGATCGTCGGCTACGCGCCGCAGACGGTCGAGATCGGCAAGGCCGTCGAGGAACTGAAGAAGGAGGGGATCAGCGCCGAGTTCATCGATCCCCGGACCCTGGCCCCGCTGGAGGGCGTGATTGAGACCATCCTGAAGTCGGTCAAGAAGACCGGCAGACTGCTTACCTCCGATGACGGGTCCTACAGCTTCTCGAACTGCACGGAGATCGTCGCCCGTGTGGCTGAGGCCCTGCCCGGCACGAAGATCAAGCGGTTGGCGTTCCCCGATGCGCCCGCGCCGGGTGCGACGGAGATGCTGAGTTACATGCGCGTGGGTGCTGCCAACATCGTTGCGGCAGCAAAGAAACTGGTAAAGGGTTGATGCCCGAGCATGCAGTATTCGGGCCAAGAGGCGCGGCCATGACGTCACCGGAAGACCAGGCGAGACCGGCTCCAGAAGGGCAGCAGGATAGCCAGGCTGCTCTTCCCTGCGCCTACTGCGGAGCCGCGACCCGTGAGGATACCGTCAAAGCAACCTTCTGGGGGCTACAGGGATTGATCGCCATCGAGGATATTCCGGCCCGCGTCTGCGAAGGCTGCGGCGAACAGTTTTACGATGACAAGACAACTCAAGAGATCGAGACAATTGTCAACGGGCCGACAACCCCCCCGAAACGGCAAATCATTGTTCCTGTGTTCTCGCTGGCGGACGCCAAGAATGCCGAGCAGAACGATCCACAGGAGTAGCACACTTGGCCGCAGAGTATGTGTTTAGCGCTGTCATTCTTCGCTCCGCAAGCGGAGGATTCCATAGCGGACCGGGCGATTGGCCTGCTACTTGTTCGCCGAGAACACGGCACTCTCAGGCAGGAGGACAACGCGGCAGGCAAGGGGTTTGCCTTCACCGGCCACCTCGACGAGAATCCCCTAACGCATCTTGAAATGGACCGGCGCGGCGTCGTACAGCACCAGGCGACCGGGGCGAACTGGCCACACTCGTGGGCGTGTCGACCAGTGCGGTTGGTTCCTGGAAATACGGGAATGCCAAGCCCGAGGGCCACAATAGAGAGGCCTTGGTCGCGCTGCGGAAACTTGGCAGGCGGGGTGGCAGATGGAAGCGGGGCAGCGGCCCCGCTCCTCCTGCCGGATGATTATGATAAATGGGGGGCGGCTGAGCGCTGCGTCTCATGCCTCCATGCACCAGGCCATTACTCCCGCAGGGTTACCGCGGCGGCCCTGCAGCAGCGTGATAGACGGCCCGGGCGCGGCGGTAGGTGGCGAGAACAGGTTCGAAGGGCGCCGGACTCCCCGCCGCGGCCTGTTTTTTTTGGGTGGCGCTGATCAGTTCATCGAGCCACTGCACGTAGAAGCGGGCGGCCTCCGGGTCCGCCGGCCGCGCGCCGCCGATCGTCACGTAGAACGGACTGGAGTGGGCGAATCGGACGACGGAGCCTTGCACGGGCTCGAAGGCGCGGACGGCGATCCACGTGCTGCGTCCGATGGGAAGGGCGCGGCGTGCTGCGATCCGGCGCGGGTTGTCGGTCGGGGGTGCGAAGGAGGCCGCGACCTCGCCGCCCACCACGATCTCGGCCTTCTCCAGCGGATCGCGCCCGAGAACCTCAAACTCCACGGTCGCCTCGAACGGCCCGGCCGGGACTTCGAACCGTGTGCCGACCGGCTTGCCGCTCACCGTGGCGAAGAGCATGGGGCCATTGGTCACGAAGTTCCGCCCCTCGCGCATCGCGGCGAACCACCCATCATAGGAGAAACGTTCGAGCGGCACGTAGGTACGGTTTTGCCCAAGGGGGTTGGCTAGGACGCCCGTGGCCGAGCCCGCAGAGGCGGCGATCTGGTAGCCCAGGTTGAGGTAGCGATAGTAAAGGTCCATCACGTTCCGCGCGAAGCCCATTGGCCCGGCGTACGCCGCGCGATCGCGCGGGCGGCCCCATGCCTCGTTGTCCATCAACTGCGTGCGCTGGAAATGGTTGCACACCAGGCCGATGCTGTCCACGCGGCCAAGGGCGACGTGAACGGGCGCTTCCCACCAGAAGGGTTTCTCAACCTCGACGAAGGCATTCTGGCCCGGGGCCGCCTCGTGATACGCGAAACCGCTCGGGCAGTCGCGCGTCACCCCCTCAAGGATGATGGGCATGGCCAGGTTGTCGAGCAGGATGGCGCCGCCGCCTCGCTCGTCCTCCTGGGCCAGGACGTGAAAGCAGCGAGGTCTCCGCGGCGCGCCCTCGTCGCATCCATCGATGAGGTACGGCGGCGCGACAGCGACCGCAGTCTTGTTCCAGAACGTCAGGACCGGCGCAACATTCAGGTCATCGGCGCGGAGCAGCAGGGGCATGTCCGCCGGCGGGCGGTGCACATGCAGGTCGCCGCTGTACCATCCGCGAGCGTTCATGTCGATCCAGCGTTCCAGTTGCACGCGCCGCTGCACAGTTTGGCCGGCCTCCATATTGATCTCCGCGGAGAACGGCCGGTATTCCAGTCCTCGCTCGATCAGGATCCGCACCTTGCCCGGCGGCACGGCGGCGGTGAAACTGCCGGGGCAGCAGAAGTGAGGGTCGCGCTCGAAGCGGGGTATACCGGGTGCGTAGACGGGTTTGCCGCTGGCGGCGAGGTGCACGCGGCACGGAACGGGGCCGGCGGCGCCCTCCGTCACGGTCACCTCAAGTTGCCCCTCGGTCGCCGCGTCTGCCCGGCTCGATGCCGGCAGAACCGCTGCCAGAAAGCCGATGAGCACCGCTCGCCACAGCATAACTGGTCCTCCAGACGGACCACGTTGCCTCCCCGTTCGGAATGCTGTTGCCACGGGAAGACCTACCGCCCTATCATCTCAAGACGTTGCCGCGCCTCGCGCTTGCCTAGCAGCCCGTTGAAAAAGTCGATTTTCTGCGTCGTCACATATTGACACGGCCAATGGCTGGCGCTAATCTGGCCGTGGTCAAGGAGGACGACGCGATGGCGATGGGCAAGCGGCAGGCGGAGCGGCAGGAAGACCTGTGGATCGTGGCGGCGGAGATGCCGCAGGGGCCGGGCCATCCGTTCTACCGGCGGCTGAATCAACTCTTGGCCGCGCACGGCTTCGACGCATTCGCCGAAGGGCTCTGCCAGAAGTTCTATCACGACTCGCTGGGCCGGCCGGGCATTCCGCCGGGGGGGTACTTCCGCATGTTGCTGATCGGTTACTTCGAAGGGATCGACTCTGAGCGCGGCATTGCCTGGCGGTGCGCCGACAGCCGCACCCTGAGCCGGTTTCTGGGTTACGGCCCGACGGACACGACGCCGGACCACTCCAGCCTCTCGGTCATTCGTAACCGGATCGACCTGGAGACGCATCAGGAGGTGTTCGCGTGGGTGCTGAAGTTGCTGGCGGCGGAGGGCCTGTTGAAAGGTAAGACCATCGGCATCGACGCGACGACGCTGGAGGCCAACGCGGCGATGCGGTCGATCGTGCGGAAGGACACGGGGGAGGGTTATCAGGAGTTCCTGACGCAACTCGCCAAGGCGAGCGGCATCGCGACGCCGACGCGGGAGGACCTGGCTAAACTGGACCGGAAGCGTAAGAACAAGGCCTCGAACGAGGACTGGGAGAACCCGCACGATCCGGACGCGAAGATCGCGAAGATGAAGGACGGGCGGACGCACCTGGCGCACAAGGCCGAGCACGCGGTGGACATGGACAGCCAGGCGATTGTGGCCGTGACGCTGCAGCCGGCCGACCGGGGCGACACAACGAGCCTCGGGGACACGGTGGAGGCGGCGGTGGCGAACCTGCTGGACGTGCAGAACGACCCGGCCACGGAAAAGTGCATGCACAAGGTGGCGATGGAGGAAGTGGTGGCGGACAAAGGCTACCACAGCAACGCGACGATGACGGAGTTGTCAGGGATGGAGATTCGGAGTTACGTCAGCGAGCCGGACCGGGGGGATCGGGACTGGGAGAACCAGGCCGAGGCACAGCGGGCGGTGTACGCGAACCGGCGGCGGATTCGAGGCGTGCGCGGGCGGCGGCTGATGCGGAAACGCGGTGAGGTGATCGAGCGGAGCTTCGCGCACTGCTACGAGACGGGCGGGATGCGTCGAACGCACCTTCGAGGACAGGGCAATATCCTCAAACGACTGCTGGTGCATGTGGCCGGGTTCAACCTCGGGCTGGTGATGCGCTCGTTGGTGGGGATCGGCAAGCCGCGGCGGGCGCAGGACGGCCTCGCGGCTGGCCTTTTTGGCCTTCTCACCGGGGTTCTGGGCTGTCGGGGGTCGTTCTGGCGGCGGTGGGGTCGCCCTGGGCACCTCCGGACCGCGCTGGTGCCGCTCACCCGCCTCCGGGCGGCGGCGTGAGCATCAACGGCAAAACAACGACTTATTCAACGGGCTGTTAGGCTTCTGTTAGGTTCGCCGGGTCATCCCTGAAAGAGGCTCTGCATGAGTACGAAAGAGGTTCTGGGCCAGGCGTCTGTTCTTCGGCAGGCGGTAAACCGGTCACGGATGCGTGAAGCTGCGCGATCGAAGGACATTCTTGTTGAAGTGATCGCAGAGCGCGATGGCTACCTGGATACGCAGAGCGTTGATTGGGAAACCTACTGGCGTCCGCATGATGTGGGGCTCTCGACGGCGGGACGCCAGCAACTTGATGAATTGCAGCACGCTCGCGAGTCGTATCTCGCATCGGCATTTGATGTGTCCAAGGCAAGTGCGTACTGTTATCGGTACTTCAGCCTGCTTCGGTCCGCCTTGTGCGGTACCATCGGACAGCATGGTCCGCTATTTCTGCGGGCGCTGAGTGGCCTTGAGGTTTTTGGGGTGCGGGGGTTCTGGGCTGAAGAGCCCTTGGCGGCGGGAGCGATCAATGTGCGCCAGGCGGGATGGCTGCTTGGCAGACTCAGGTGGCCGCGTGCCCAGGCCGCCCCGAAGTTCTTGCCGCTCGCATGTCTGCCCCCAAGCATAGCAGGCAGGGATTGGCCGGCGCGGCTTTTCTACCATTACCGGCAGATTTCCTTGGAAGCAGATGCGGGTATCTCGCTCCTTGTATATCCGGCCGTTTCGCTAAGCGAGCGGCCAGTCTCCTTCGAGCCCATTGAGTGGCTAACAGCCGTACTGCGGGCGAAGCCAGACCCTTGGAGTCGACGCAGGGCCAGACAGATTGCCGATGGAGCCATCGGTCCGTTCCTTGCATCATGCGCAACAAGGCTGCGCGGCCCTCCTGCTGGTGAGATTGCCTTCGCCGATGTCGGCGGCGGATCAGGCGTTCTTGTCAGCCACCTTTGCCAGCACCTGTTGCAAGACTGGACAGACGCTGTGGCGGGACGCCCGTTCGCATGGACGTTCGTCGACCTGAACGTGCGGGACCCGGCACGCCACACAAGAAGTCGCCGACTGCGCGGCGCGGTGTCATTTGCCGAGTACGTACAGTCTGACTATCGCTCGTGGGCTTTGCGGGAGGCACGTGAGCCAGCCACGCCCAAGTGGCACGTCGCCCTCGTTTGCCGGTTGCTGAACAACCTGAGCACGTTCTCCGTCGAGTGGACCACAGCTGGCAGCGAGAAGCGCATGCTGGCGGGAGTACGAACGTACTTGCCAGCCGCGCCAGATGCGCTGTGGCACCCGGCGGAGTGTCTGCGCCCGGACACCATGCAGGCTTCGCGGTTGGTTGTCTCCACCGGGCAGGTGGCTCTCCGTGGCGGACGCAGCATGCGGCAACTATCGTTGACCGACTACTTCGAGGCACTTCATCGTCTGATGTGCGACGCAGGGCAGACCGTTGACGGCGGTTCCGCGGTGTTCTTCCCGGTGCGTCGCTTCAACCCGGAGGCGTTGGTGCTGGAGGATGGATCAAGCCTGTTTGAGCGTCTCTGCACCATAGCAGATCTGGTTGTGGTTGAAGACGTGGATCTTGCGCCACCACTACTCGTACGGCATCTTGAGCACCATCATCTTGGCGGCCTTGCCGCTTCGGACGCGACCGACGCCTGGCACATGCATTCGGCCTACTTACTTTGCATCGTCCGGCGCGAGTTGGCGCCTTGTCTGCCGGGGAGGCGGATATGGTGACTGTCCGGTTCATCGAGCGCCGGGGCGCCGTGCTGACGCCGTCGGGTCTGGCGTGCTTGGCGGGGGTGCCGACGGTCAACGTCTCGGCCGGTTGCGTGCACCGGTGCGTTTACTGTTACGGACGGGGTTACTCGCAGTATCCGGGCGAGGACGTGGTCCTCGTGTATTGGGACACCGCGGCGCGGGTCGAGAAGGAACTGGTGCGCAAACGGCGCCGGCCCCTGGCGGTATACTTCTGCCCCTCCTGCGACGCCTTCCAGCCCCTCAATGCGGTTCTCGAACAGTCCTACCAGTCGATGGCGGCGGTCCTTGGTGCCGGAGTCAGCGTTGAGTTTGTCACGAAGGGCATGATCCCTGACCGCTTCCTCGAACTCTTCGGCCGGCATCCGGGCCGCGTGTCGGCCCAGGTTGGCCTGACCACGCTTGACGATTCGCTTCGCGCGACGCTGGAACCCGGCGCCGCGCTGGTGGCCGAGCGGCTTCTAAACGTGTCTCGCCTCAAGGGGGCCGGCGCATCAGTGTCGGTTCGGGCCGACCCCCTGATTTACGGCGTGACGGACACTGACGGGAACGTTGCGGCCCTCATGGCCGCATGCCGCGAGAACGGTGTCAGGGTCATGGCCGTTAGTCATCTGTTCCTGCGGCCGGCCATCGCGGCAAGCCTCAAACGCCACATCACGGATCGCGCACTCGTGGAGCGGATACTGGCCCCATATGAGCAAGGCTTCCGCTTTTCCCTGCGCGGTGGCGCGGGCGGCGGCTTGGCCTTGCCAGAAGTGATCCGCCGCGCGGCCTACGAGCGCCTCGTGCGCCTGGGCGTAGAGCACGGACTTCAGGTCCACGTATGCGGCTGCAAGAATCCCGACGTGGCAAACGGTAGGTGCCATCTGGTTCAGTCGGTCGAAGATGTGCCGGAAAGCCGGGGTCAGGAAACCGCGCGGCTGCCCTGGGAATTGCCTCCCTCTTCGTAGCGATCCGCTCATTAAGGCGGACGCGGTCTGTGCCGGTAGTGTGGTATGACTCTCGGGGTACGCCTCCATGCCGGGTGAAGCCCATCCGATCACCATCTACCGAATCCGCGACCCGGCCTGGATCGCAGTCAAGCACTTGATCCCTGTTGGCGGGCGATGGGTCCAGAAGGGAGATGAGATCCGGTTCTGGAACGTCGAGGAGCAGGTGGCCGACACGGTGATCAAGAGGATGCTCAATTGCCTCGATTGCGGCTTCTGTGTGGTAGAATGCTTCTCCGGACGCCGGTTTGACCGGGGGACAAAGAGCCTTCAGATCGACGGCTGTATCCAGTGTGGTCGCTGCCTGCGGCTGAAGTTCTGCATGGGCTGGCAACACAGGTTCTGGCGCCGCGTCATTGTGACGGAGAACAAGCATGCGACGTGAGCCCAAGGACGCAGCCGGCTATCTCCTGCCCGATGGCGACTGCCGCCCCTATCTTCCTCCTGTTCTTGTCAGCGCGTGTCTGCTGGGCATTCCCTGCCGATGGCACGGGCGCAGGGCGGCGATGCGCGAAGCACTGATTCAGAGACTCAAGGAACGTTATGTTTTGGTGCCCGTCTGCCCCGAGCAGTTGGGCGGAATGCCCACGCCGCGTACAAGTGAGATGCTCCGTGGCGGCACCGGCGCAGATGTCTTGGAGGGTCGGCTCCGCATCATTGCTCCGGAGACCGGGGAAGATGTAACGGATTGCCACATCAAGGGTGCCGCCCACACGCTCGAAATTGCCAAGGTCGTAGGCGCGTGCCGTGCCTATCTCAAAGGTGGCAGCCCTTCCTGTGATCGCGATGGGGTGACCGGCGAGGCCCTCCGGCGAGCCGGCATTGCCGTTGTTCGAGTTCCTTAATGACCCTTGGCGAGGGCAACAAGCACGTCGGAAATCCTCTGTAGCGTTTCGGGATCAGGCAGAGGGAGTTGGAGGCAGGGCCGGCCGGTTTTCGCGTCCTGCGTGATGAGCGCGGACGGCGCGGAAGCGCGGCCTGCGGCATCTTGCGGCGCGGTCCCGGCGGCCGCCAAGGCTTGGCCGAGTTTCTCCAGCAGCGACACGCCCGCCGTCAAGATGTCCGTCCACACGCGATCGGGTGAGGCAGGACCTTGGGTTGGCTGGCGAGGCTGCCGGGCGGCCGGCGTCTGCCCCTCGGCTCTGGCGGCCTGTGCTGCCGCGGGTTCGGCCTGCGGCCCCGCCGTTGCCCGCGCCGTTTCGGCCGGTTCGGGCG
>Ga0315282_10017661_pt1 | contig 10279 bp, 8 predicted proteins | sample YL17G07_20_MG_FD_203693 | JGI IMG/M metagenome (GOLD analysis project Ga0315282, IMG submission 203693) | Sediment microbial communities from Yellowstone Lake, YNP, Wyoming, USA - YL17G07_20 | ecosystem: Environmental > Aquatic > Freshwater > Lake > Sediment | place: USA: Wyoming | collected... | reverse complement strand
CGTCTTTCGGTGGCAGGTAAGGGGAGCTTGCCCGGTATTTCAAAATTCTCCGAGAGGAACTGGCCATCGTGGCAACTCACACAGCTTCGGTCCTGCGCGGACATCGCCGTGACCGCGGCGGCCGCCTCTCCCGTCTCGGGATGTCTCAGCATCGTGTAGCAGCCGGTCGTCTGAACCATCGCTGCAACTGCAAAGAATACAAGTCCAGCCGCGGCGTAGTGCACGAGGGACTTCATCGACGGCGTCCTTCTCCTCTGCTCCCGCCGCCGCCACTCCTCGAGCCGCCCGATGATTCACGCGGCGGAGGCGAGTAGCGCGGTGCCGGTGAATACGATGGCCGCTCCGTACGCGGAGGGGGCGAGTAGTGCGTTGCGGGTGGATTGTAGTTGCCTCCGTTGTATGACCGTGGGCGTTCGCGCCCTGAGCCTTCATTGCGCGGAGGATTGCCTTCCTGCCGCGGCGGAGGAGACTGCCTCGGCGGCGGTGTCACAGATGGCTTCGGTGTCTGTCGTGGTGCCGCAGGTTGCGAGCGCGGCTTGCGCACGGTCCTGCCATTGCGGTCGGGTGAACGAGCCGGCTGGTTCCCGGTCGCAGGCGCCGCACGTGTTGTCCTAGAGCCTCGGTCGGGCCGTGGAGCTACTGTCTCGCCGCCCCGGCGAACCGTCCCGGTGCCAGGCGCGTCACGTGAAACACCGCCCCATGCCGGCGTGCCAAGGCCTGACCTGTCGTCACCGGTGCGCGTTGCGCCGCCGCGGATGGCTCCCGTGCGGTCCGCCGCTCCGGGAATCATTCTGTCACCGCTTCTCCCCGTCGTCGTTCCGACGGGATATGTGCCGGCTCCGTATCGTCCATAGGCGCCCCTTGTCACACCGCCGCGTGTGCTGCCAAAGTCACGCGCCATGCGGTAGCGGGTCGTGTAGTAGTACGGGTACCCGGGGTAGTCGATCCATCCGCCATATCCGTACCACGGACGATCATACCACCACGGGTTGTAGTAGGCCGCTCCGGCACCATAGAACCAGGGATCAAATCCCCCGCCCCAACCGTAATCATAGTTCCACCATGGGTCGTAGTATCCAGGGTACCCTGAGGCGATGCCGAGACTCCAGCTCGGGTAGTAGAACCTGAACGCGAGCCGGTAGCGAGAATAGCCCGAGCCGTCGTCATTAAAGTAGTAGTTGTTGACGATCCCGGCACCTGTCGTGTCGGTGCCCGATTGGTACCCATAGTCATCTTCCGGGTTCGACGTGTCGGGCCGCGTCGCCACCTCCGTGTAGCAACCGCTCAGGCCGATCACAACAAGGATCGCCAGCCCTGAGAGGCTCAAAACGGAGAGAATCTTGTGCTTTTTCATTGCTGTCCTCCCTCGCAAACGCGAACAATCTCTCTAAGAATACAACAAATCCTATGCCATGGTGGTTCAGTCTCAGTCGGCCTGGATTCTCCTAATTTGTGCAAGCACAATGAGTTACAGGATGCTCCGCCCGGCTCCAGATCCATCGCGGCGGCTCGTTCACTCGTATGGACAGCTGCATTGAAATTGTGTACTCTGAACGACACCCATCAGGTCGCTTACTCCGGGTCGAAAACGTATTGAAGCTGGATGATTCTCTCTCCGCCTTCCGGGCTGCTCTCGAGCAGGTCGCGCGCTGACGCCCCGATGGCCATGCCCGCGCCCAGATTGATCCAGAGTCCCACGTTGAGGAATCCTTTCCCATTGTTCCCTGCACCCCATGCGTTGTTCAGACCGGCATTGTACTCGACGACACACGATGCGAATTCCCCGATGCTCTTCTCAACGCCGCCGAAGAAATTAGGTTGCTCTCTCCCGTCATAATGCTCGAAGGAGTAGTTGACGCCCACGTGAGTGCTCATGGTCCCATAGAAGACATAGTTGCGGCTCAGGACGGCATAAAAGCCGGGGGACTTGATCTCGTAGTTCCGTGAGCCCTCGACGATTCCGCGCCGCCCCTGCGAATCGAAGCCTATGAGAAGTGCAGGTGCGGTCTTCGACTCGTCGAAGATGCGGAACGTCGCAAAGACACCGGGGAGCGGATAGAGTCCGGGTTTGCCGGTGCCGAGGAGACTTGTCCCCCCGTACGAGAGTCCGAGCGAGAAACGGTTCGAGACCCCGATGCTTCCTTTCACGAGAAGCGTCCCACGCCCCCCGGCTTGAAGATCGAGCGCCGCCTCTCCACGTCTAAGTGTACCAGCCGTGGGGAGATCGACGAGGTAACGGAGCTCCACATCAGGAGCGGATCCGACAACGAGCTGGGCCTGCACTGAAGGCAACTGGAGAAGAAGGGCAAACAAGAGAAGCAGGAGAGATGCGTGCGGCGATCGCAGGGAATTCCATAGGATCATCCGAGGCCGCTCCCTGAGACAAGAAGCATCGTGCTCAATAGAATGAGGACGATCGACGTCGTCCATCCGATGATATTTTGAAGCCTGTTGTTTGTGTACTCCTCCATGATCTCCACCTTGTTCACGATGATCATCATGCAGATGAGGACGATCGGGAGGAGGATCGCGTTCAGCACCTGTGTCCAGATTGTAATCGCGATAAGAGGCGCGTTGGGAAGCAGGATGATGATCACCGCGATGAGGATGATCGAGGTGAAGAGCGTGTAGAACTGAGGCGCCTCGCTGAACTTCTTGTCGATCCCCGCCTCGAAGCCGAACGCTTCGCAGACATAAAACGCCGTGGCCAGAGGGAGGATCGCCGCGGAGAAGATCGAGGCGATGAAGAGCCCGAACGCGAAGACCTGCGACGCGATGACGCCGGCGAGCGGCTTGAGGGCGAGAGCGGCATCCTTTGCCTCCTCGATCTTGATCCCGTTCACATGGAGCGTGGCGCCGCAGGAGACCATGATGAAGAATGCAACGACCACGGTCGCGATGCATCCGAGCACCACGTCCCAGAGAGTGAACTTGTACTCACCGATCTTGATCCCCTTCTCGATGACAGAAGACTGCATGTAGAACTGCATCCACGGCGCGACCGTTGTGCCGACGAGCCCGAGGACCATGGTGATGTAGCCCTGGTCCCACTGCATCGTCGGCGAGATGACTGCGCGGCCGATTTCTCCCCAGTTTGGTTTCGCGAGAATCGCGGAGACCACGTACGAGAAAAGAAAGACGCTGAAGACGAGGAATATCTTCTCCGATATCCGGTAGTCTCCTTTGACGACAAGGATCCACACGGCAACAGCGGCGGCAGGGACGGAGAGGTACTTGCTCACGCCGAGGACCATCATGCTTCCCGCGACGCCGGCGAACTCGGTCGCTGTGTTCCCGATGTCCGCGATGAGGAGGCAGATGAAGATGTAGAACGTAACCCTGACCCCGAAGTTCTCGCGGATGAGGTCTGCCAGCCCTTTGCCCGTCACGATGCCCATGCGGGCGTTCATCTCCTGGATGGTCAGGAGTGCGATGAATGAGGGGATGAGCGCCCAGAGAAGCTTGTACCCGTAGAGGGCACCGGCAACCGAGTAGGTTGTGATGCCGCCGGCATCGTTGTCGACGCTCCCCGTGATGATGCCGGGTCCGACGATGCCGAAGAAGATGACAATGTTCCTGAGTGCGGCGTTTTCTTTCAGCCTCTGGAACAGCCGCATCATGCCCCTTCGGCCTCCTCGCGCATCTCCGGAACGACGGACTCGAGGGCGTCACGGAGGCTGATAATCCCCTGGATCCGGTTGTCGTCGTCAACGACGGGGACCGCCTCGAAGTTGTACTTAAAGAAGATCTGAGCCACCCGCTTGATGCTGGTATCGATCTTCACGGAAATCACGTTTTCGTGCATAATCTCCGACACGACGGTATCCGGCGGAGCGGAAAGGACCTCGCGGAGCGTCACCATGCCGCTAAGCCGCTCGTCCTCCCCGACAATGTAAATATAATAGATCAGCTCCGCCTCCTCGGCCTCCGCTTTGACCGCGTCGAATATCTCACGGATGGTCTGTGTGCTGCGGGCAGTGATGAAGCCGGTGTTCATAATGCTGCCGACGCTGTAGATCGAGAGCTTCGAGAGCTCCTTAACGTCGGCAACCTTCTCCGCCGGCAGAAGCGAGAAGATCGTGCGGCGGAGCTCCGGATCGAGCTCATCGAGGAGGTCGACCGCCTCATCGGTCTCCATATCATTCACAATGGCCGCAAGCCGGGTGTTCTCGAGGGTTTCGGCAATCTGAACCCGGATCCGGAGCGGAATCTCCTGCAGCGTGGCTGCCGCCGTCTCAGTATCGAGCGATTCAAGCAGCGAGATGCGTTCGTCGGTCCCAAGGTCCTCGATGATGTCGGCGAGGTCGGCGGGATGGATCTCCGAGAGCTTCGTCGCATCGATCTTCAGGTGGAGCGAACCGTAGACGTTGGCCGTCGCCGTGGGCTGGACGTACTTCCACGGCACAAACTTGTCCTTCATGTCGCGTGCGAAGAGCCAGCGGAACGTCCATTCCGTGAAGCGCGACCAGCCGAGCCTGCGGAGGAGCCCCTTCATCCCGATGTCAATGTGTACCACCCACAGGCTCGGGGTACCCTTCGCGGAGTTGTCGATGAGGAGCTGGAGGTCGTTGACGCGCACAACCTTGAACCCGGACGTGGAGATGATCTGTTTGTCGATGAAGGTTTTCTTCAGCAGGATCTCGTTCTCGGTCGCGCCAGTGGTGCCGTAGATTGAGACAGGCTGGGAGTCAATGGAGACATGCTTCCGATAGACGGTCTTCCTGACGCTGTTCCACGGAACGTAGACAGGCATCTTCCGACCCTTCATCTTCACGATGAGACCCGTGATCCTCGGATACACCTGTCCCATCGTCGCGGCGAGATCGACAAGGGTGCCGATCTTCTTCCCGACGGCGGCATCTAGCACCGGCAGGTCCACGATCTCGGAAAGGTAGACGAAGTTGATGGTTTCGCTGCCTGTCGTTCTGCCAGTCGTCTGCGGCATGAAGTCCCTCTGCGACCGCCATGGGAGTACCGGTCATGCGGTATGCGCTGTGATCCGCCGCTACTGCCCTTCACAACGGCGTGCGACGGAACGCTGTTCCTTCCTTCCTGTCTTCGAGTGTGATGCCGAGCGATGCGAGATCGTTCCGGATCTTGTCCGACAGTGCCCAGAACTTCTGCGAGCGAAGCTCCGTTCTGAGGTCAATCAGGATTTGGACGAGCTTGTCCTCGATGGATGTGTCGCGGTGCTCCTCTTCGAATGTGTCGGGGACGATCCCGAGCACGGTACCGCCCAGGTCACGGTAGAGAGCATCGACCGACCTCAGTGATTCGGCGGTGTAGGCGATGCCGCTTGTGAGGACGCCGTTCACTTCCTTCGAGAGGTCGAAGAGTACCGCGATCGCCTGCGGCGTGTTGAAGTCATCATCCATCGCGGCAATGAACTGCTTCCTGTACATCTCGACGTCAATGGGCGACGGAGATGAGCGTTCCTCCCTTTCCGCTTTCGCGATCTCGGTCCGGAGCCCCTTCAACGTGGTGTGGAGGCGCTGCAGACCTTTCGCGGCCGCCTCGATCGCTTCTTCGCTGTAATCAAGGGTGCTCCTGTAGTGGCTCGTGAGGACGAAGAAGCGGATATCGAGGGAATGGTGTTTCTTCAACGCGTCCTTGATGGTGACAAAATTGCCGAGCGACTTTCCCATTTTCATACCGTTGACGGTCACCATGTTGTTGTGGAGCCAGTAGCGTGCGAACGGTTTTCCACTTGATGACTCGCTCTGTGCTATCTCACATTCATGGTGGGGGAACTGATTCTCGATTCCGCCGCCGTGGATATCGAACGGCTGACCGAGGTACTTCGTCGACATAACGGAGCACTCGATGTGCCACCCCGGGAATCCCTCGCCCCACGGGCTTTTCCATCGCATGATATGTCCCGGCTCCGCCTTCTTCCAGAGTGCGAAGTCCGCCGGATGCCGCTTCTCCTCGTTCACGTCGATCCTGGCACCGGCTTGCAGTTCCTCGGCACGCCGGCCGGAGAGCTTTCCGTACTCGCGGTACTTCGCGACATCGAAGTAGACGGACCCGTTCACTTCGTAGGCGTACCCGGCCTTGACAAGCCTCTCGATAAGCTCGATTTGCTCGGGGATGTGTCCACTCGCACGCGGCGAAATGTCGGGACGGACAAGATCGAGGGAGTCCATGTCCTCAAAGTAGCTTCGCATGTAGGTCTCAGCGATCTGCATCGGCTGCAGGCTGGTGAGACGCGACTGCTTCTCAATCTTGTCCTCCCCCTGGTCCGCATCGTCCGTGAGGTGACCCACGTCAGTAATGTTTTGAACGTAGAGGACCTTGTAGTCGAGGAAGCGGAAATACCGGACGATCACGTCGAACGAGATGTAACTCTTCGCGTGGCCGATGTGAGCGTCGCTGTAGACGGTGGGACCGCAGACGTAGATACCGACATGACCCCGGGTGATCGGGACGAACTCTTCCTTCTTGCGCGTCAGTGTGTTGTAGAGTATCACCGCCATGGCGTCATCTTTTCCCCTCTTCAATAAGCTCGCGCGCGCTTTTCAGGCTCGCCTCGGTTACCTCGATGCCGCTCAGAAGCCGGGCGACTTCGCCGACCCGTTCGTCGAGATCGAGCGGACGTACCGCGGCTGATGTCCGTCTTCCATCTTCGCGTTTTTCAACCAAGAAGTGCGCGTCGGCGAAACCGGCAATCTGGGGAAGGTGCGTAATAGCAATGATCTGGTGGAATTTCGACAGGGTGTGGAGACCCAGTCCGACTGCATGGGCGATGCGGCCGCTTACACCGGTGTCGATCTCATCGAAGACAAGCATAGGGAGGCGGTCGCTCTTCGCGAGCGAGCTCTTGAGCGCAAGCATGACGCGAGAGATCTCACCTCCGGAGGCAATTTTGCTGAGCGGCTTCACGTCCTCGCCGAGATTTGTAGAGAGAAAGAACTCGACGAAGTCGATCCCCTTCGGTGTCGTCTCGTAGAATTTCTTCCCGAGCCGCACGAGCGGCCGATTCCTGGAACCGTCTTTCCCGGGAACTTCCGCCGGACGGTTCTCGATCCTTACCTCGAACCTCCCGTGAGGGATGCCGAGCTCCGCGAGGACGGGCACAACGCTCCCTGCGAGTTTCTCCGCGACCTGGCGGCGCTTCGATGAAAGCCGCTCTGCGCGGCCGGATGCCTCGCGGCGCACGAGCTCAATCTGCTGCTCCATCTTCGCAATCTCCGTCGAGAAGTTCTCAGCAAGCGAGAACTCTTTCCCGATCTTCTCGCGGAACGAGATAACCGAATCGAGAGATCCGCCGTACTTCTTCTTGAGGAGCGAGAGCTGTCCGAGCCGGTCCCTGATCTCCTCGAGGCGTGCCGGGTTAAACTCTATTTGTGCGTTGTAGTGTTGAATGAATTTCGCGAGCTCCTCGACGTTCGCTTCGGCGCTGTAGCATTCGCTCCTTGCCTCCTCGAATGATCGGTCGATCTCGACAAGGTCTTCGAGGTCGTTTCGTGCAAGGATGAGTTGGTCTCTGACCGAGTGTTCTCCCTCGTAGAGGATCCCGTAGAGGCGGGAGGTCGCCTCGTAGAGGCGCTCGGCGTTCTCAAGGATGCGGAGCTCCGCTTCGAGCTCGTCTTCCTCGCCGCTCTTCGGTGCGACAGTGTCGATTTCCTTGATCTGGAATTCGTAAAGGTCCCGCCGCTCTTTGAGCTGCCGCTCACGTTCCCGGAGGGAATTCGCCTCGGCGATCAGGTCCTGAAGGCCGCGGTGCGATTCGGCGAACGAATCGACGAGCCCCTTCAGTCCGCCGAAGTCATCGAGGAGCTCGATATGCGTGGCGGTCCGGAGGAGCGATTGATGTTCATGTTGGCCGTGGACGTCGACAAGGATGTCTCCGGCTTCTTTCAGCACATCGAGCTTCACCGGCGAGTCGTTGAGGAAGCAGCGGCTCTGGCCCTTTGCGGAGATTTCCCGGCGAAGGATGAGCTCGTCCGATGCCTCGATCTCGTTCGACGCAAGGAGGGCGGCGCACTTCGAGTTCCCCGCGATGCCGAATATACCCTCAACGACCGTTTTATCAGCCCCCTTCCGCACCACGTCGGTCGACGCACGCTCCCCAAAGATGAGGCTAAGCGCCCCGATGAGGATCGACTTGCCGGCCCCGGTCTCGCCTGTGATGATGTTGAGTCCGCTCTGGAACTCGATGGTGAGTTCCTCGATGATCGCATAGTGTTTGATGGTGAGATGCTTCAGCATCACTCGTTGTTTCTGCGTAAGTCACTTTAAGTTAGCCCCGAAAGGGGTTATTTTCAAGAGGCCGCGCGTGCTCAACCAAGGTCACGACTCCGCAAGCAGAGGATGGCTCATCTCGTCGACAGGTCCACGCCTCTCATCCAGGCTCGTGACGGCTTGGCGTCACCGTGCCGGCTCAACGACGGCATGGGGAATTGCACAGACAGCGCGGCAGATCTTCGACACCATGAAGAGCCCAACTATGAACGTGATGGGAGCAGTGCCCCACATGACGACCGGAACTACACTCAGAAGACAGAGGACCATGTAGGCGACAAACAGACCCGGTGCGAGCCGGGGAACATTGAGTGAATGCCTCTCGACGTACGCATTGTAGTCCGCCGCGAACCCCGCGAACGTCTGGAATCCCCAGTAGAAGTTGAAGAACGGAACGAACAGAAGGCCGACCGCCCGACCCGGAGTCGTACGAGCATGGCCGTCCTGTATCGCAGCCCACATCCTGTAGATGAGAACGCTGAACACGATCATCCCGTATGTCGCCATGAGCGACGCGAGGAGATAGAGAAGCAGGGCGGGGGCGGCATCCCGCCTCTCCCACACCTCAAGCGTGAGGAGCAGCGTCCCGACTTCGAAGATGAGCAGCGGCAGGCCGTCCGCCACCGCAATGGTCCCGAGGAAGAAGCCACGTGAAATGCGTTGCTTACCTTCCCCCTGGCCGAGCGACGAGCCCGACGTTAGACGCAGAAACCCGTAGAAAACGAGAGCGAGGAGTGCTGTCGAGAGAAGGCCGAACGGAAGGAAGAACAGCGAAGTCATGAGCTCGCCCCTCCCAGAGAGCTGCTGAATGAGGAAAGCAAGAATCCTGTGGAGGAGTGTGCCTGCGAGAGCACCTGTCATCAGGGCGAGCCACGTATGCCGCATCCATCTCAGCCCGAGGGCGATACCGGTGAAGATGAGGATCACCCACAGCATCGACAGCAAGAACGACTGTGGAGCAAAGAGCCACTCATAGGAGGAGAACTCCTCCGACCTCAGCAGCTTGTAGAGGACATAGAGAGCAGGACGCTCGAGCACGACGTAGGCAATCGAAGCTGCCGGCACCGCGAGCCAGGTTTTGGAAATCCACCTGAACGCGGCGAGCGCCACACCGCCAAGGATCACGTCGCCGACAAATGCCGTAAGCCAGTCAAAGGAACCGGCGAAATGAAAGAACTCGTACGAGTAGCCGCTGCTGTCTGAGTGGGATACAGAGGGGGCAACCAGAAGAAAGAAAAGGTCACCCACAAACAGAGCGGCAAGGAAGAGAAACGGCCGCTCCCATCGGATTGTCTTCCCGCTGACGCCGAGCAAGTCTGCCAGACCTACCGTTGACATAGGATCCTCCTTTCATCGGGTGAAAGAGATTTCTCCGAACAGAATGCCACAGACGGGCCGACTATATCAGTGATGCTCTTGGGTCGTGAGGAAGTGATTTGAGATCGGGGAGGCAGGGCCTCCTGCGCCCAGCCTCCGTGTTCAAGTTAGCCCCCTGGGAGCTCGTTTTCAAGAGGCGGAACCAGATCAGTGTGGATCGTCCGGATGAATGGAATAGGGCGGCGGAGCGGCCTCTTCTGCTTCTATGCACCTGTTGAATATCATCGAGCGAGCCGAGAGAGACCGCCGACTTCGTTCGCAGAACGGGTGAAGAGCCACAGCCCCCATCCGGGCGCACGCGGAGTTCGCTCCGGCATGAGTGCCTGCTGCACGGCGTGACCCGCCTCAAGCTCTCTCCGGGCAAGGAGCTTGTCCTTCAGCTCAAGCATCAGGAAAAACAGAATGATTAGGCCGCCGACGCCGAAGTTGTTCTGATTGCTCCCGTCGACGGATTGGTGAACCACGAGCAGCACAAGCCCGCAGCCTTCGTCATCACCCGGCGGGGTGGGGCGGAAGACCGTGGGCTTCTCCTTGCACAATGGTCCCGGATCGTGCTGCCTGTCTCGCAGAGCAATCGCTACTCAACTTCCTCCAGGACCTCGAAAAACGCTTGGGGGTGCTCGCATGCAGGGCACTTCGGCGGCGGTGTTTTCCCCTC
>Ga0315282_10017660_pt1 | contig 10280 bp, 9 predicted proteins | sample YL17G07_20_MG_FD_203693 | JGI IMG/M metagenome (GOLD analysis project Ga0315282, IMG submission 203693) | Sediment microbial communities from Yellowstone Lake, YNP, Wyoming, USA - YL17G07_20 | ecosystem: Environmental > Aquatic > Freshwater > Lake > Sediment | place: USA: Wyoming | collected... | reverse complement strand
AAGCTTGATTTGCATCCCCCAGATCGAAACGTCCGTTCCCGTTGCGGTCTTCAAATTTGGCGACTTTAGGAGTGATATCTGCGGAAGCAGCGGCAGCGAGTATTGTTCCCTGAGGAAGAGAGAGACTGAATGCCGCCGCAGGCATAATGAGTAGTACGATCGATAAAAAAATGATTGAAATAATAACTCGATTCATTTTCTCCCCGACGGAACAATTACTTTCAGAAATTATTCATCTTCACAGCTATTGCGCAAGTATAAACCTTGATTTAAGTAAAGCTTTCAACAAAATATTTCTTCCATTTTGTTTTTGGAAACTTTTTAGGAAGCAATTTGGTGAATGATCTGCCCAATATATTGAATTATAGCCTTTTGAATAAAGCTGAATTTCTAAAAGCCGTTCAAAAGCCCTGCGTGATGATTCTGCCGCTTTCTGCGCCTGAAAATCATGGGGATCACCTCCCACTCGGCACGGATTACATCATTGCCGAAGCTTTGGCAAAAAGAATATCTGATTTTTTTGCACAGCAAAATCCGGAATGGAATGTTTTGATTCATCCCGTATGGCCGCTTGGCGGCGCCACTATTAGAGGGGCCGGTTCTCTCAAAGTTCGATATTGGATGTTGCGAAAGCTATTGGTTTCTTATGGCAGCAGGATTTGCAGTCAAGGCATTCGGGGATTGGTCATTGTTTCAGGACATGGAGGGGTCGGCCATGTAATGGCAATTGAAGATGCATGTAAGATTCTCAATCGTCGTTATAGTTCCATGGGTTTTCAAGCCATTGCCCCCGGCGCAAAGTTGGCGACAAAGGTTTATGCTGGTCATTATGTTTCAAGATGGGCAGATGTTGGCGTAAGAATTTCCGATTCAATTGCAAATGATTTGGCTGTGGATTTGCACGCCGGATTTCTGGAAACCTCGATAATGAAATTTTTATTACCTCAATATTATGAGAATAAGAATTGGTCGATGCCTGAGAAACTCATTGCACATCGTCCTTGGTGGATGGCAATAATGGGCAATTTTTTTGTAAGCCTTATAAAATGGCTCCCTTTTTCTTCCGAGCGTCGAGATGAAATTATTTTTGGCATTCAATTGGGAGCAACGGATCTGGCATGGGTTCTACAAGGTCGTAAGGAAGGATATTTAGGCGATCCGGCTGTAAGCGATCCGAATGTCGGAAGGGTATTGCTGGATACGATGGCAGAGGATTTTGCTCAAATAATGCATCAGGTATTTCTTTTAGGAAAAAATCCCAAAACTTTTTTTTCGTTTATCGGTTACATTAGACCCGCATTATGGATTTGCCTAATAATATTTCTGGGATTGGCGGCATTAATCACATGTTTTTTGTGATGGAAAATAAATGATAATATCGTTTGGCGTTGACCGTCTCCACCTGATCATGATACCCAAATTTTATGGTAAAAAAAGTTTTCAATAAAAAGTTCTTCCTGATTATTGCTCTTGCATTGTGCGCCTATTTAATCGGTTCGCTTCTGATTGGCGCCAAGTGGGTTTTTAGAGTGCAGATGTATTTTTCTCATGGTCGAAATGTGATTGATTCAAACGGTGACGGCAAACCGGATTACTGGGAATATTTCAAAGACGGAAAGTTGGTGGAATCTGCAATGGATTTGAATAAAGATGGGAAGCCGGATGTCTGGAGCAAATTCGGGCCGAATGAGGAATTAATCGAACTGGATATTGATTTTGATTACGATGGAAAGGTGGATTATCGAGAGTTATGGGAAAATGGTTTTTGCATCCGCATCGACAGAGAAAGACCGGATGGAACATATGAATCGATGCCCTGTCCGTTATCTTCATTCGGCGGTTTTTAGTGCGATTTAAAAATAAAATATTTTTAATTGCGAATGTGCGCTGATGCTTTATTATTTCAATACAATCTGGAATTGGAAATTTCATCAAGGAGCAAGCGAGTGGGAAATATTTCCATTTTGACGGCATTCTCGGCGGGGTTGGCCAGTTTTGTCTCGCCATGCGTTCTCCCCTTGATCCCTGCCTATTTGTCGTTTATTTCCGGGCTATCGTTGGAGCAAATGCAACAAGCCGCAAATAGAAAAAAGGTCATGTTGTCTGTGCTGTTTAATACGATTGTTTTTTGTCTTGGCTTTTCAGTCGTATTTGTGGCTCTGGGCGCCAGCGCCACTTTTGTAGGAAAATTTCTGCAATCGCATATGAAAATATTTTCTATTATTGCAGGCGGCATCATCGTGATCCTGGCTTTGCATCTTATAGGAATATTTCGAATCAAATTTCTCACCTTCGAGAAAAAGATTCAGGTTCAAGAAAAGCGTTTGGGTTTCATAGGCAGTTTCTTTATAGGATTTGCTTTTGCATTTGGATGGACGCCCTGCATCGGACCAATTCTAGCAGGCATTTTGGGATATGCGGCGACTCAAAATTCAATGCAAGCCGGAATCGTGCTTCTATCATCGTACTCAGCGGGATTAGCTATTCCGTTCATCTTGGCTGGATTGTCTGTGAACACCTTTTTATCCGCATTTAAAAAGATCAAGAAGTACTATCGTCCTATCGAAATAGTATGCGGGCTTATTTTGATTTTCGTCGGCGGTCTGATCGTCTATCAAGCTTTCTCCGGTGCTTCAACAATGACCGAAGTGACTTTTACAGAAATGAATTCTGACGTAAAGGTTCCTTTGTCGTCTATGACAGGCAAACCTGTTTTGCTTAACTTTTTCGCAAGTTGGTGCGAGCCATGCAAACGCGAGCTGCCGGAGTTGATAGAAATTGCCAAAAAATATCAGGATAAGGGGATATTATTTGTGGGAATCGATGTGGATGAAGATATGTTAGCGGCTATAAACTATCTGTCTACGATAACCTTTCCCTATAAAATTTATCATGGCAGAGTTTGCGATCTGATTGCATTTCAAGAAAGAGCGGCTTTGCCGAAAAATATTCTTCTTGATTCAAAAGGGCGTAAGATACTTTCAATATCAGGATTTCGAGAAGAGCAAAAAATATTATTAATCAATAAGCTTGATCGATTAGCTGCAAAATGATGGAGTAAGAAAATGCGCAAAGTTTTTTTTATGCTGTCGGTAATGCTTAGCGTTTACTCCGTCGTTCATGCGATCGGCATTTCAACGCTCGGAAATATTAAAGGCGCTTATATGGATCTTTCCGGACGCACCCATAAGGTGGCCGACCATAAAGGAAATGTTCTATTGCTGAATTTCTGGGCTGGATGGTGCGCCCCGTGTCTCGCAGAAGTGCCCCGGTTGAACGCCATATATGCCAAGTATTCTGCGCAAGGTTTTTCCATTATAGCTCTTAGCGTGGACCAAATGGACCTGCCGCAAATTCGGTCTGAGGTAAAGAGCTTAAGAATGCAATTTCCTGTAGGGCGCGCAGAAAAAGAACTGCTCGAAGAAGTGGGGATTTCCCAGATTCCGGTAAGTTTCCTTTTTGATCGCGATGGAAATTTGCTTCGTAAGTACATAGGAATTCCGCCGGGTGACACCATGACCTTTGACATAGAAAAAGCTTTGGCGAGCGGAAGTAAAAAGAAGTGACGTTCGAGCGTGTCGTCTGGAAAATATCGGATCTTATCAAAGCTGCACGCGATTCACTGGAAAGGAATTTTTCCGATATCCTTGTTGTCGGTGAGATAGGAGATCTGTCGCAACCCGGATCCGGTCATTATTATTTCACGTTAAAAGATGAAAAGGCTCAGATCAAGGCGGTGCTTTTTCGTTTTCAATCGCGGTATTTAGGATTTCCTATAAAAAGCGGCATTCAGGTGATAGCCCGAGGAAAAATCTCGGTTTATGAGCAGCGTGGAGAGATGCAGCTCGTTTGCTCATATCTGGAGCCTTTGGGCCTAGGGCTTCTTCAAATCGAGTTGGATAGTTTGAAAGCCGAGCTGGCGGCGGCAGGTTACTTTGATCATTCGAGAAAAAAAGCCATTCCTATTTTGCCTAAAAAAATTGGAGTTGTTACAAGTCTGGATGGCGCGGCTTTGTATGATATTCTGCGTAAAATTTACGAACGTATGCCCGGACAACATGTTCTTGTAAACCCTGCCCAAGTTCAAGGCAAAGGTGCGTCAGAACAGATTGCTCAAGCCATAATAGAAATCGTGAAATACGGAAATTGCGATGTAATTATTGTTGCAAGGGGCGGCGGCAGCTTTGAAGATCTTTATGCATTTAATGAGAGACCGGTGTGCGACGCCATATACCGAAGTCCGATTCCAATCATCACGGGAATCGGCCACGAGGTGGATTGGACGCTCGCCGATATGATAGCGGACTTAAGAGCGACGACTCCTACCGCTGCAGCAGAAGCGGCTGTTCTCAAGAGAGCAGATTTGTACAGGATAATCGGCGAGCTGTCCCATCGGGTTTCGTCGGTTGTTGAATCCGCCATCGAAAAACGTTTTAAAAAATTGGATTACATGGAAGCGAGATTATTTCGAGAGACAAGAATCATTTCCGAATCCATGCAGACCTTGGATATGCTTTATCCGCGACTTCAAAAGTCAATAAGGACAATATTAACTCGCAACCAAATTGAATATAAATATTGCCGCAACAGATTGGCTGTAAACAAGCCTGATTTTACTCTTCAAAAGAATATTGAGATGCTTGCCTCTCTTCGCAAAAAAATGCAAAGAGCAAGTCTTGTTATTCTTGAAAATCATCAGACATATTTAACGGCTCTGGACAAAAGAATGAAAATCAAGGCAGCGACATGTGTTCGACCGCTTGAAAAAGAAATGATCAATCTGGATCGTCGATTGAGGATGCATATGAACAGAAATCTTGAAAACAAATGGCAGATAATATCCGGATATTTTGGTAAATTGGATTCTCTTTCACCACTGGCTGTGTTAGGCAGAGGCTATTCATTGGTATCGCGTGAAGGCGAAAAAACGTTTATCAGAGACGCATCTGTTCTGCATGAAGGCGAAATGATCTTAATTCAATTTCACAAAGGCAGGGCAAGGGCGGAGGTTCGCAAACCCTGATCATTATTGTTTTTGCCGGCCGCCATTAAGTCGCTGCTTCATGTTTACCCGAGATGCGTATTGATTGAAATGAAAATAAAGCTATGAAGATATTGATAATTTGCCGAAGGAATTTATAGTAGTTATTGATATCAAAAATACTATTTTTCGATTACGAGCAGCATGAAAAAGATCAAATTAATCGTTTCTGATCTGCATATCGGCTCGGGTATTCATTTACCGGATGGCAGCCGTAATACGCTGGAGGACTTTTCGGAAGATACTAAATTCATCGAGTTCATCGATCATTATGGCGGTTATGGTTACGCGGATCATGACGTTGAAATTATTGTAAATGGCGACATGTTCAATCTTTTGCAGGTTGAAGTACAAAATAAACTACCCGATCAGATTACCGAAGAAATTGCCGTCCGGCAAATGAGCGCCGTCATCAACGGGCATCCGGAAATATTCGATGCTTTGTGGACCTTTTGCGCAAGGCCGAAGAATCGCCTTGTTTTCATAGTCGGCAATCATGATGCCGTGCTTTTATGGTCGAAAGTGCAAAGCCTTTTAAAATCACGTATAGGGCCGCATATCAGCTTTTATCCGGATCATTACAGTGTGGACGGGATTTTCGTTGCCCACGGCCATTTATATGAATTTATTCACCACTTTAACACCACATATTTTTCATATCCGTTAGAAAATGGCCGCGAAGTGCTTCGACTGCCATGGGGCACTTTATTTATTCTGCAATTCCTTATTCCGTTGAAAAGCCGACGTCCGTACATTGACAGGATTAAACCGTTTCGGATTTACCTCAAGTGGGCCTTTTGGAATGATTTCAGATTTTTTTGGCGAATGATATACCGGATAATACGCTTCTGGCTTCAAAACAGATTCTCTTCGGATCAGGTCAGGCGCATTGAATTCAAATTATCCATTTCGCGTATCTCAGAAGCGATGAATCACGTTTCCCTCGATGAAATAGCCGAAAATATTTTAAAAAATACTCATCATCGAATTGTAGTATTCGGTCATAGTCACGATTATCAGTATCGGACCTTTGGCGTTCATGGCGAGTATTTCAATACAGGAACGTGGACTGACATGATTTCATTAGATGTGGCTAATCTCGGCCGGAAGGTGCATCGGACATATCTTTTGATTGAATATGATGATCAAGGTCATCCCAAAGCGACATTAAAGCGTTGGCGCGGCATATTCAGAATAGAAGAGGATGTTAGGCTCTGAAAATATTTAAATCCTGTTCTGATGAAAAGAGCGAATGGTATGGGCCAGGCATCCGCCTTTACATTGATTGCGGATCAAATATTTGCACGAGGTGCATAGGGGAAATGATCCGAAGCTTCTGTATGGAGCCAACCTTGACTCAAAATATATTGTAAGCTCTTTTAATTTTTTAAAATCCAATAGTTTCACATTGTGCAATTTTGAAAGAGGGAAGCAGGACCAGACGGTAAGGTCAGTGCCGATATCCAGTACAGGATTGCAATGAAATACGGCGGGGGCGTTGCACATTTGCAGAACGCCAAGTTGTTCCTCAGTAAACATGCACAGAGGCAAGCCGCAATCGAAAGTGATTTTGATGTTGTGTTCATCGCATTTTCGCGCAAATTCCACTAAGGATTCAGCAAGACATTTATATTGCTCGATTGGAAGATAAATATTTTCCACGCCTACAATAGGTTGCGCTATCCCGATGCGAATTTGGTTTCGCAAACCGTATTGAATGGTCAGGTTTAACAAATAATCGAGCGGCTGCTCCTTCAACCATATAGTACTTGCGAGGATTATTCTTGATCCGAGAGCTTTGAAGGTTTCCATAACACGAGACCATTCGGAATCAGAGTTAAATTGAGGTGGATTTGTGTTGCAAATAATTTTTACGCTGCTTGGAGGAATTGAGGCGAGAAAAGTTCTGATTTTTTCGTTGTATAACCCGTTTGAGAATATTTTTATAAAAAAATTCCTCTTCAATGCTTTTTCGAAAATAACTTCAAACTTAGGATGTAAAGTAGGTTCGCCGCCGATAAAGCTGGCTGTTTTTTCCCCTGAATCTTCTAGAAAATCCAAAACACGGTCAAAATATTCTTCCGAGATGAATTGCTGTTTTTTTGTTTGAGTGTCGGAGTTTGTCCGGGATATCTTTTCGTCGGCGAAACAGTACGGGCAATGGCGATTGCAAAGACTCGTCAGAAGAATATTAGGCATGAAGGGGCTCTAAAATATTCTCCTGTGTAAGAGTTGTGATAAATTCTTCCAAATCAGATCTGACTTGGTCAGGTGTGGCTTTATATTCAACGCAAATAGCCTGAATGATCTCCAAAATCTTCTTTTCTTGAATCAATAAATTGAAGAAGACAGTCGCCATTTCATCAAGAGTGTAATACAAACCGCTTTGTAAATTCAGTACGATCAGCTTTCCTTCGGTTTCACGCCAAGTCACTTCTTTTTTGGCTCGGAATACCTTATCGTCACTCAACGACATTAATGCCTCCAATGACCATAGAGATAATAATTTCAGAAGTGAATTTCTATTATGGTAATAATTTGATGTCAAGGTCATTAGATTCATTAAATTAGCATTGATGTAATTGGCAAATCGAATCGGATAATTATTTCTTGATCTTTTCACGGTAAAACTCATACACTTTAAAGGCTTTTTATAAAGCAATATTTATTGCCATTTTAAAAGAGGTTTCTCATGAATTCATATACGAGACGCTCTTTTTTGCAGACAACCGCCGCAGCCACCGGTGCGGTTGTCGTCAGTTCCATGTTTGATGGCCGCTTGATCAAATTCGCTTATGCTGAAAATGCGGGATATTTTGAACGCGAGTTTGGAATTTCAGATGCTTTATGCCATGAGATTCTTGCTAAAGCGCTTTCAAAAGGCGGTGATTTTGCCGACTTGTATTTTGAAAATACGATTGCGAACACGCTTGCTCTGGAAGACGGCAAAGTCAATCGCGCATATTCTGAAGTCGAACTTGGCGTCGGCATAAGAACCGTAAGGGGCGAACAAACAGGATATGCTTTTACTCAGGAATTGACCAAAGAGGCCATATTGGTGGCTGCGTCAACAGCAGCAACAATCGCTGATTCTTCTGCAAAAAAAGTTTCAACAATATTTACAAGCGCAAAAACCCGCAATTATTATCCATTGAATCGGTTATGGACTGAAATTCCTTTTGAATCGAGAATTCCTCTTGTCCAGACCCTCAACGATCTGTGTTTTGCATTATCGCCGAATGTTGTGAAAGTTCAGGCCACTTTTTCCGATGAGCAGAAAAGGTGCTTAGTCGTCTCAAGTGACGGCGGCAAATTTGAAGATCTTATGCCGCTCAATTACTTGCTTGCTTCTGTGGTGGCTGAAAAGAAAGGCCAGCGCCAAAGAGCTTATTATAGTCGCGGCGGCCGCTATGATTTTTCAGCTTATACCCCCCAGCTTGTAAACTTTGTAGCCAATGAATCGGTCGATCGGGTGCTGATTTTATTCGATGCCGTATCGCCGCCGGCAGGAGAAATGCCTGTAGTGCTCGGTCCGGGATCTCCCGGAGTTTTGCTCCATGAAGCGATCGGACACGGAATGGAAGCGGACTTCAACAGGAAAAAAATCTCCATTTATTCGACAATGATCGGCAAACCCGTAGCCGAGCCCTTTGTGAACATCGTTGATAATGCCACTAATGAGTTTTTTCGAGGTTCGATCAACGCAGACGATGAAGGATCTCCGGGACAAAGCACGCTTCTTGTGGAAAAAGGAATTTTAAAAAGTTATTTGCACGATAAAATTTCCTCAAAAATTTTCAAAGTGAAATCCACAGGAAATGGGCGGAGAGAAAGCTACCGATTTGCGCCAATGCCCCGCATGCGTAATACATATATGCTTGCAGGACCCGACGCCCCGGAGGATGTCATAAAAAGTGTAAAGAAAGGAATCTACTGCAAGGATTTAAGTAACGGCCAGGTGAGAATCGGCGAAGGCGATTTTGCCTTTTTCGTTACACAAGGTTATCTGATAGAAGACGGCAAACTTACCGCACCGATTAAAGACATCAATATAATGGGCAACGGGCCTAAGGTTTTGAAAAACGTGACCAAAGTCGGATCTGACTTTAAAATTTTTAATGGCGGCACGGGTTATTGTGGAAAAAACGGACAAAGGGTGCCGGTTTCATTCGGACTGCCAACCATCCTCGTGAACTCCTTGACTGTTGGCGGAATCAAATCGCAAGAGGCATAACATGAAAAAAGATCTATTGGATTTGGCATCTTGGGCAATTGAAATCTCAAAAAAGGCAGGAGCAAACGATTGTTGGGTAAGGTATGGAACTGATCGTTTTGTGGATATTACTTATCGAGATCGAAAACCTGAAAAGATCCAGGAATCTTCTTCCAGATCGATTACAATAGGGATCTACATCGACAATCGCTACTCCGTACAGCACACTTCGGATATTCGAAAATCAAGTCTGGAAAAATTCATCGCAAACGCAATTGCCACAACCAAGTTGTTGGCGGAAGATCCGTATCGCTCGCTTACTGATCCGAAATATTTTAACGGTATAGCTAAAGTGGATCTTGGATTAGTGGATTCAGGCTATTCCAAAGTCACGCCGGAAAAAAGACATGCGTTGGTGAAAGCAATCGAGAATGCCTGTCTTGACGAAGGAGGCTCAAAAGTAATTTCCGTCACGGCAGGATGCTTCGATTCTTATGACGAATACATTTATATGACAAGTAACGGATTCAGCGGTTACAAAGAAGAAACGGATTTTTGGGCCGGAGCTGAGATGACTGCGAAAGATAAAGGGGACCGACGGCCAAGTGAATCTCATTGGATCGGAGCCACAAATCAAAATGTATGGTCAAATCCAGAAGAGATCGGTCGTGTCACGGCCCGCAGAACTCTAAGTCAATTGGGATCTAAAAAGATACCCACCGGGGCCATGCCGATTATCGTGGAAAATAGAATTGTTTCTCGACTGCTCGCCCAATTGATTGCTCCGCTTTATGGACAAAACATTCAACAAAAGAGATCATTTTTGGAAGGGGAGCTAGGGCAAAAAATCGGAAGCGACAAATTCACTCTTACTGATGATCCGCTTCTGGTCGGTGGTCTCGGCAGTCGCCTTTATGACGCAGATGGGATAGCGGCGAAAAAACGAACCATTGTGGAAGAAGGGGTGTTAAAAAATTATTTTATCGACTGGTACTACAGCCGTAAATTGGGATGTGATCCGACCAC
>Ga0315282_10017659_pt1 | contig 10280 bp, 12 predicted proteins | sample YL17G07_20_MG_FD_203693 | JGI IMG/M metagenome (GOLD analysis project Ga0315282, IMG submission 203693) | Sediment microbial communities from Yellowstone Lake, YNP, Wyoming, USA - YL17G07_20 | ecosystem: Environmental > Aquatic > Freshwater > Lake > Sediment | place: USA: Wyoming | collected... | reverse complement strand
CGGTCTAATCATAGACTACATAGGAATAGCCGACGACCTAAGAAAATCCCTTGCAACATATACACTCAACACCATAAAGGAAACCCTCCTAGACATAAACGAAGTTATCAAACTGCTAAAAGAAAAATACCAAACAGTAACCACATTTCTTCAGGGAATCGACTATGAAACATGGCAAAAGCTAGCACCTGAAAATCTCTACAAAATCACTATTATAGCATATGAAAAAGTGAGCAAAGACGAGGAAACCAAGAAGAAATTTGTCCGCGACTTCGTTGCCCTCAAAAAACTCTACGCGCTTGCCAGCCCACACCCAGAAACCTACGAAATAAAAACAGACATAATATTCTTTGAGATGCTCAAAAAAATGGTCGTCAAATACTCCACAGCCAGAATCAGAGAAATAAACAGAGAACTCGAATACGAGATTAGCGACCTGATCTCAAAGAGTATCTCTGCTAAAGAACCCGTTGACATATTTACCCTAATGGGAAAAGAAAAAGCCGAAATCTCCATCTTTGACGAACACTTTCTAGCCGAGCTTAGAACAATGATTCAAAAGAATTACGCTGCTGAGCTACTAGCTAAGATAATAAAAGACCAACTCGTTGTAAGGATGAACATTAACCCATTCAGATACCGCTCCCTATACGAAGCATTAACCAGCCTGACAGAAAGGTACAACGTCAAAATCATAACTGCAGCAGAAGTCATGGAAGAACTAGTAAAAATTGCTAAAGAACTAAAGAAACAAATGGACGAAGGACAAAAAATCGACCTCACAGACCAAGAACTCGCCTTCTACGACCTACTAGCCTCAAAAGAAAAATTCTTCGAAAACTACAAACAAATCCAAGCAATAGCAAAAGAAATAGCCAAAGAACTAGGCTACTACACAAAAGTAGCAGACTGGAACAGAAAAGAATACCTAAAGGCAAAACTAAGAGCAGCCGTCAAAAACTTGCTAATCAAAGTCATCAACGGAAGAGGAACATATACAGACATAGAACAACTCTCAGAAGAGATACTTACTCATGCAGAGACAATTTATGCTCTACAACAAAAAACATAACTCTATCTTAACGTCATGTGCTAAGCTTGGAAGTATTCTGTCAATGGTTTTTCTTTTCTGGGTACTTTATGCCGTATCAGCTTAGGTTTACCGATTCGTCCTTTCCGCTTTTTCAGTTCTTTTAGACGTTGCTTTGAAAGTTTCCTGCAAATCACTTCCTGTATTGGTTTTCTTGTTTTCAACGTCGGAATAGGAATAAACCATGTGTCTGGCTTTCCAACAATTTTTTCTACCAGTTTGAGTTCCCAGAATTTCTCTAGGGCCTCTCTTATCCAGCCTCGTTTCACTTGAATCGTAGGAACGTCAGATTCATGCCATGAAGGAAAGAGCTTTTTCATCTGTTCATAAATCCAGTCTACCTCTATTTCATAGGACTTCTTTTCGGGTACCTGTTGAAATGGGGCTAAAATATACTGGACTAGAACGGTCATGGTATATTGTATGGGCGGTTTTTCCTTTACGAAAGTCAGGGAAAACCTCAGATACGTTAGAACTGCTTCAGGTATCAAAATACCGCCAGGAGTCTGTATGAGTCTCTCTATTTGTTCATTCCTTGTTTTTCCATAAACCCAAAACAGTCTTAGTTCTTCTTTCCGTTCACCAGTCTTTGGTGGAGTTATAGTCCACGACCATAACGCGAAACCTTCTTCTTTTAGAAAAGAATACTCCTTCACATCAGACAACTTTTTTATCATATCAACCGTCTTTTGAACATCATCAATATGACAAATCAGTACCAGATCGTGGCAATCAACAACCTTCCCTCCAGGTTTCCAGTTTGAACACGGTTTAAGATATTTCTCTAATTCTTTGATCTTCTCCTCCAGCAGGTCTTCTCTTGATGGTAAAGACCATTTTAATTCAAAGATCAAACCCTTCTTCTCATTTTCACAAAGTACCACTATGTCTGGCGTCAACTCACGTCCTTCAGTATTGATTAACTTATGTTCAATGCCAACAAAATCTAGCCCCTTTAATTGCGTTGTGACTATATGATACACTGCAAAAGAAACTGCAACAGTATCTGCATACTTGCGGTAATCCTTTGTGCACTCGTCTTCATAGAGGCGAATATTTGCCAAGTTGACTACACCGGAACGCTATGGATTTCTCCATCTCCAAGAATCTCTTGGATACGATTTGTCAGCCTCCAAGCAGACTGTGGTGTAGCTCTAATAATTGGAGTGATAGTCACGGTCTTGCCGAGCACTGTCACTCCAAATGATGAACCGTCTCCATAATCGCTTAAGTTTGCGACAAAATACGGATTTCCGCTGTGTATGACCGACGAAGCATAGCTTTTGCTTATCTTTTCAGTTAATCTTTGAAGTTGCTCCTTGTCAAAGTCAAAATTGTATGAAATGCTGAAAGGCCTGAGTTTTATTTTTCCATCAGTGATTATACGTTCCCTATGAGAATAGAATCGTTTCCAGTGCATTCCTAGGTCAATTGCCCTCATTACCACATTTTCGTAGAAAGCAGTAAAGTTTCCGAATACAAGTTTGCATACTCCACGCCTTGAAATATGAGCCCTAAGCAAAATTTTATTAGTTTCGCTATCTCGAACTTTAAAATCTGCCCTATCAACTGCAATTCTATAATCTTTTGATTGCCGCAACAATTCCTCTTCAGCGTTTTCTTCCCATAATTGCAGCGTTCCTTTTTCAGCGAAGGCGCTTTCTATTTTCTTAGGTTCCCGCTTAACAGTAATAAAAGTCAAAGTTGTCTTTCCATGATATGCATTCTTTATTGCAGTTAGGAGCGCAGATATCTGAGAATAGTTTAGGTAAAGCCTTGAAACCGATGGATACAATGCATTGAAAAGTCTTAGCAAAGCCCGGTTGACAAAATATGATTCTTCATTGCAGAAAGCTATCCAGACGCCTTCATGGCTAGTATCTAAAAGGGCATACCCCTTTGCGATATCCTTCCAAACCAGTTTCTTTAATTGCAATCCATAGAGGCCGTCCTCAATTTTTCTCAGGTTTACATTGTAAACCCTCTGCAATCTTTCCCTTTGCCGAACTACCTCTCCCAAATCTTCAATCTCAAGATCAGACAACAAAATTATTGCTTTCAAAGGCGGTCTTTTCTTTCTTGTAGTATATAACTTGTCAAAGAATAATTGCATGCCAAGACGGCTTTCGATACTGGACGTGGCCGTTTCCAATACTTCCCACCAAGCCCCTCAAGTTATAAATAAACTCTCATAATATAACCATTTCACTTACATATTACATTTATATGTTATCTACGAGCTCCTTTTTTGTTGTGCCCGATGCTTCTCTTAGGAATGTTGTTAGTGCCCAGCCTTTAGCGCGCGCTGACCATCACCCAACCTCAAACCATACTTCAAACAAAGACTAGCCGCAACTTCTTCGTTGTCGCTTTTCATTGTACTCTTTCTCTTCCAGCCATTTATCAAACTGTTCTAGCACATGCTCAATCTGTTTATGGATGAAGTCTTGCGCGTTATAATAAGGCGTATTCATCATCTTGACAGCTTCATTAAGCCGTCCATACTTTTCCTTGGGAACCTCTACGTATTCATATTCCTTTTTTAGAAATTTGAGTCGCCATCTCACAGAGTCTCGTATAAACTCTTCCCTTGTTGTATAGCCCAAATGCTTGTTCGTTTCTATGAAGTTTTCAATTTCCGTGAGCAGTTCAGTTGGCAGTATAACTGCGCGCGCGCAACAACCTAAATAGCCTTAAGAAGAATATCCCTTGTTAAATCGAGTAGACAAAAGATGAGAATCTCTTTCGAGCCCATGGAATTTGGAAATGAAAATGAGTTGAACATTGCATTGACGGAGTTGAGATGGATAAAGAAAAATAGGGGGAAATTAACAAACAGTAATTTTAAGACTGTTTCTGAAAAATATAAATTTCCAATAGACTTCTTGAAAAAAGGAATTAGAGGATTCTCTTATCCAGAGGACTTCTTGATATCCAAGAGCAAATGGTTCCCAATACTCTATAGTTGGGTAGTTCGTGACAGACAGTACTCAATTAACTTGTTTAGACTTCAATTTGACTATTACCGAAGAAAAATTAGATCTATCCTTTTTCTCGGCATATTGCCTGCAGTGTTTTTTTACGTCGATTCTACCCTACAAATGTTCTTCAAATTGGATTTGTTGCAAAGGATATCGTTGGTGCTTCTTCCCTTCATCTTCTTTTACATCTCGTTGTGTATCGGGTTGAGAAATCATATAGGCAGTAAGAGAATGAAAGTAGATGAGTACTCAACACATTTAGAAGAAATGGGGCTACGATACATCATAGCGAATAATGAGAAGTTCATTCAAGACCATTTTGAGTATGTAGTTCACGCAAGTGACATATTATTAAGGAAAATGCAATCTTCTCCTACACCAACGCTTTTCTATATAGGAACAACAGAAAAAGAAATAGAAAAACGACCTGCCCGATTTACTAGATTGCTTAGAAAACTGCATCTACTTCCCAAACCATCTGTTTCCATTGAAAAAGAGAAAATTCCGGTATTCTATGCCGAAAATCCTTACATTGAATATAGAAAGCGAATTGAAGAGCTTACAAGTTCTAATGGAGACACTGATGAATGGCTAGAAGACTAGGAATGAAGTGTTCTGGTTGCGGTCATTGGAATCGTGTTGCGCGCGAGCGCTTCGTGAAGACGGATACTTCTACCAAGCCAAACTGATTGTTCTGCGGAACTTTTGGCTGGAAAGGAAAGGCTTGTCGTCAGCGGAGGAGGAAGCCATGCAATGATAATGTTGCTGGTAAGAACGAGTGTTGCTGAAAAAGAGGTTGCCGTTGGTTCTTTGAACGATATGTTAGATCTTTGAGAGCATGTTTGAATATTTTTCCATCCTTATCATTTTTCCCTCAGGTTGTATAAGCCAGGTCATCCAGCAAAGTTCTATAGGTCTGTATCCACAAGTTAAAGCGATTTCCTCGGCTCTCTTTACAAATTCTATGTTATTTTCCACAGGCTCCAAGCCAGCCCTCTCTAGAATCTCATTTATCACTCTCTTGACTATCTTATCGGGCATCACAGTGTCTACTCCACCCATCATTCTCAGATATTGAAACGTGACTAGGCCAACTCCTTTAATCCTCCCAACAGGGTCTTCTCTCCACTTCTTAAGATTAGCATTTCTTGCCCAAGTTCTCAGAGCTGGTTTGTCATCATCGCTTGTTGTTGACAAATAAGATGCAACATTTTTCGCCGTAACCCATGATCTCTTATTTCTCCATATTTCCCTCAGCTCGTTCACGTCTGCTTTTGAAAGGTCTTTAAGATTTTTTATCCTCCCATCTTCAACAAACTTCTCGTTAAATTCCTCAACCTTCGGAACAACCGCTGCGAAATAGTTTAAGCCGATTGACGTGAAGGCTGCATCCACAACCATTAAGACAACGCTTCCTCCCCACCTCTCCGTCCTAAGGCATCTACTGCAATGCTCTTTAATTCCAGAAACCTTCTCCATGTAACTGTCAACTACCCTTTTTAACAGAGTCATCCAATCGCCCTTTCAAATCAACTCTTCAGGTATTCCGTTTGGAGTGTATGCAACACGTGGCTCTTCTTCTACTTCCCTAGCTATCTCTGCCTATTAATTCGTCTGGTTGAACACCTTCTACAACAATTTTTCTTGTATGTGCCAAAAGTCCAGGCGCAAGGAATATTCTGGTGGACATTTACACAACTCCTGTTATTTCCTCTGTCTTCTTCCGCTGCTTTCTTTTTAGCCATGCTTTTATGAATTCTTCTATTTCCCGTCTGTTATACGGATCTTTCCAAGCGGATTCGAGAGCCTGACACTCTTCAGTTGCGCCTATAAGCCCAAAATAAGCCAGAAGCTCATGATAAAGCTCCTCAGCTTCAATCTCGCTTAACCATACATGCATTCCAGAGAGAATCGCCATGAATACGGCTCTGCTAATACTAACCACCAAATTCATGCAAAGGCTTTTCATCGTATTTTAGAGTTTCCTTATTTTTCCTAGTTCTGGCTGGTAGAGTTCGCCTTGCTGTGTTAGGCGCCATATGGCTGTTTCTATGGCTGGTTTTTCTACGCAGGTTTCCTCAGAGGCTTTTTCAACGATCTCCTTTATTGATATGGTGTTTTCTGGGAGGTTTTCGATGAGCCACTTTAACGCCTGGCTTAAACCCTTCGTTTGGATTGTTTGGGGTCTCCAATGCGCGTGCGCAAGGAAAAGTACGCTACCAACGACTGGAATCTTCAGGGCTTAATAAAAAGGTAATTAATAACAGCGTTGAGAATTCTCTTGTGCACTTCTTTTTTCAGTCCTCTCTTATAAGTGAGGGATTTCCATGTTGGAAGTCCTTTTAACGGTAAATCGCCAATCCTTATGGTGCCTGCTGCTTTCTTATGATAATGATTCGCCAATGCATACAACACTGAAAGCTCCATATCCACCGACAAGGCACCTTTTTTCTGCAAATCCTTTAGGAATTGTTTTGTCTCTGAAAGGAAAAACGGAACCGTCGCATGAACTCCATTATGGACTTTTATTCCAAGGTCTCGCACGTCATTTCACTAATTTAACCCTTACCGCTTTCAGTTAGCGAGGGTTTGGGTTTTATTAAAATTTTAGAGAACAGATTAAAGCTCTGATGTCTTTCTTCTGAAGGGTGTAATCATTCAGAGCTTGGTGAACGTTAGCATGGAATTGCGAACAACTGTTTTCGCCAAAATCGAAAGTCACAATCTCTTTAAAAGTTTGCACGGTAAATTTATTTCTAAATCCCATTTCGCCAAAACTCTCAAATTGTGGATTTCCGATGCTTACAATCTCACTTAATGGAGCTTCCCAATACTGTCCGTAAAGCTCAAACTTCATAAGTTTCTTGTCAGTTATAATGAAATATTTGTTTGCGAGAAAGCCCTTATAGTAAAATCGGAAATAAATAAACTCGTTAGGCTCTATTTTATCAAGTATCTCTGGCATATCTTTTTTGAGGCTTTCTTGTTGAAATCTTAATTTCTTTTGAATTTGTTTAAGATGGTTAACATCTTTTGTTATGACTTCTCCACACATCACACAGAACCATGAGCCATTAGCCATCGAGTTTCCACATTTAGGACAAACATTTTGTTTTCTAGGCGATAAGGTTGAGCCATCTTGGGCGAGGATGAGGTCCGCTCCGCAGTATTGACATTTCATTGTTTCACGTGGAACCATCGCTCCACAATTTGGACATTTCAACGGTATAAGTATCATGAAAACACTTTCCTAGCTCAAGATAAACTCTAAGCTACAACCTATATTTTTCTTTTTTCTTTGCATTAGTTTGGGTTTGGGTTTTCTTAAATTTTAATAAACCTTGCATAAAATGGCTGTCGGAAAGCAAGCCGTTTTTCAAATATTCCAAAAGTTCTCTTTACTTTAACTCATCTCTCTCCACTAGGCGAAAGTGTCGTTTCAGCAGCTAGCTTTAATAAAGTTAAAGACAAAGCACAGTTTTTGCACGGAGGCTGTCCAGAATTGGTTAGGATTCAGTGCAGAGTTTCTAGGAAACGGTATCTCGGAAGCAAACAAGTGTACGAGTATGAACGCATGTCCTTGGATATTCCCCGCAAATTCCACAGCAAAGTCAAACCCTTCCTAAAACAAGACTTAGACATGGACGTAAACATGAAAGGGAGCTGTCTCGTCATCACTTTGACCCCCGCAAAAACGTTTCTGCCTGCCGAATACCCCTCGCAAAAATCAGCCCAAGAAAGGCTTCAAACCCTTGAATTTTAACACGAAAATGCAAATCCGATTTAAATATGGGCTAGCCGAAAGATTTTCCGCTAGGGGCGTTTCTGCCCGCCGAAACGTTTTGCCCAGGGCTTAGCCATACAAAAACTTGTCTATTAATGTAAATAGCAACTTCCACACAAATTCTCGTTGCCGGGCCATGGTGATTGGCGTGTGGAGAGGAGCAAGAGGAACTGTGGAAGAATCTCAGTTTTCAAGGGCCGAGAGGCCAAGCTTAATTTTGCAATCTTCCACATCCTCGCCCTCAAAGGCCCGCAAACAATCTATAACATACATAGAGAACTAAAAACACGAAGAGGGCTGAGACACGTCCGCTACGCAAGCGTAAACAAAAGAGTAAGGTCACTGGAAGAATCAGGCTACGTTAAAAAAATAGGCTCCAAAAAAACCAAGGCAGGCTTCGAAGCATCGATTTACGAGTTAAGCGATAGAGCCTTTCTTGCTATGCTACTCGACCTGATCAGTCTAGATAAGTTGGTTATGAAAGCTAACGACCAAATGGCAAAGACTCTCGTAGCAAGTTTAATTGGCGTATTATAGTGATCGCTGGAGCATGTTGTTCACTTGCATGTTATTTTGAAAGATTGGGCAGGCCCATCGAAGGTAACTACCCAATTGCTTATAGCTTCGAGACCGAGCAATCCTTGGGGTCTAGTGCCCTGAAATACTAGCGTGATTTCAATCCCCGGAGGTGGCAATTCATAGTCTCCGATTTTCTGGAGATAACCAAAACAATGATAGGCAGTAGCAGGTATATTGCCTGCAAGTGTTATCGGTCCAACCGCTGGTCTTACTCCGATTGGTGCTAGTTGGGACATCTCAGACTCTTGGATATGAAACCCAGCATCAAATCCTGTATCAATCTTTGCCTTTTTTTCAAATGTTATCTGTCGAAAATTGTCTGGATTTATAACCGCAATTTTAACATCAGCAATTGCTCTCCCCTCAGAATAGTCTTTCTGAAGGATGGTACGAGGAGAACTCATGTTCGACCACTAAAGGAGCTGAACCCTGCTCTCCAGACAAAAATCTCTTCTGTGAAAGTGCGATTTTGAATTTTTTTAAGCAATCCTACGCGTGTATCTGAAACTTCAACAATTCGGCCGAGAAAAGTGGATGCAACAAATTTTCCACGTTGGAGTTGAAAGTGAGCAGTAGCTTGTTCCGCAACCAAGTCCATCAACGTTAATAGTTGTTTTTCCGAAACGGGTCCCTTTCTAATCTTGTCTATGATTGTTAGAGCTTGTTGAGGTAGCCAAGGTCTGTCGATAGGAAATTCAGGTAATTTAATCCTGCAAAATGGGTTCTCAATTTTCAATTCGTCATCTCTTGAAATGATCCTCTCTTGTTCAATTTTTGTAGTTATGGTCACCGGAGCCCTTTCTGGGTTAGGGATTGACTGATCAAAGGAAAGCTCACACTCGATGATTTCGTTCCTAGATGTAACTTCGAATAATGCCATGCAATTACGCCTCTATAAGTTCAATTATCTTCATTAAATTTGTCTCAAGGTCTTTTACAAACATTTCTGTCTTTTCTTTGTTAGAGTTTCTATATACCACTCCAATATGATAATAGTTTTCATACACCAAATCAGGTTCAATGGCAATGTCAAGCCAATCCCCTTGATTTATGTTTGAATCTTTCTTTGCAAGTCTTATAGAAAAGGACGAGAGACTTTCGCCCATAATTTCACTCAACTTTTTAATAAATTCCTTATTTTCTGCCTTTGGTATTTCCTTAAGTGGAATTTTTCCAGAATCACATTTATAGTGCACACTAACTTGGTAAAATTTCACTCTTTTATGGAGGTCAATGCCAATCTCTTCTTCAACAAGCTTTATCAAGTCGCCAAACGATGTACGTGCTTCTCCCAGAGACCTGTTAATAACACCTATCTCACCTGCTTCTGAATCTGCGATTATTGCTGTTTCTTTTTTTCTAGCTATTTCCCCTGAGAAGCTTATTCGAGTAGGTGGCGGCGGCAAGTTTCGTACAAGTGCTGATTCATACCCGTTCTTGGCCAGTGCCTGTCTGAGATCTCTGAAATCGAGTGGCAAAATCAAGTAATCTAGTGACATTAAATACCTAGCTTCTTGAGTGATTAACTTGGGCGTGTTGCTCATGTCTACCCCGATTATCACAGATTGATTGGTATAAATAAGGTTTTTGAAGTCCAACTCAAGATGGAAAGAAACGGCATGGTCTTTATTCGTTTCTAAGCAGCTGGCTCTATGTTAAAGCACGGAATATGTCCGTTTTTGGATACTGTTCCTTGCTGAGCCCCGCAAAGAACACTGTTCTTTGCTGACGCCAGAAATCACTTAAACTTTTGTAGCAACATAATGTAAGGTGAAAACTGTTTGGTCAATTTGGTTGAAGATTGGGAAGTCCTAGAGGAGTATGCCGGGGACAAACAGGGTTTCTA
>Ga0315282_10017658_pt1 | contig 10280 bp, 6 predicted proteins | sample YL17G07_20_MG_FD_203693 | JGI IMG/M metagenome (GOLD analysis project Ga0315282, IMG submission 203693) | Sediment microbial communities from Yellowstone Lake, YNP, Wyoming, USA - YL17G07_20 | ecosystem: Environmental > Aquatic > Freshwater > Lake > Sediment | place: USA: Wyoming | collected... | reverse complement strand
TGTCGCGGTGAACGATGCCGTTTTCATGGGCTTTGGCCAGACCTTCAGCGACCTGCCGGGCGATCTCGACGGCCTCAGCCAGCTCGAGCTCACCGTGGTCTATTTTTTCTTTAAGGCTTTTCCCCTTGTAGCAAGCCATAGCGATATACAAACCGCCGGTCTCGGCTTCGTCAACTTCATGAATGGTACAGATATGGGGATCGTCAAGGGTGGATGCCGCCTGTGCCTCATGAATGAAGCGCTTGCGTGCTTCCGGATCCCCGGTCATCTCCGGGGGCAGGAACTTGAGAGCGACGGTGCGCCCGAGCCTAACGTCCTCGGCCTCGTAAACGACGCCCATTCCTCCCCGGCCGATTTCTCTTATGATCCGGTATTTGTTCGCCAGGATTTGCCCAGGCTGGAGCTTGGCCGTCTCCAATTTCAGCGTTCTGGTCGGATCGCTTTCCATGATTTCCTGCGGACCGTCTCAGGCCGCCGAGTGGCCAGCTTTGCGGCGATTTTCCCGTTCTCCCACTGTGAATGATAATAAATCGTCTCAAAAGAAGTTGTCAAGTTAGCTGGAAGACGGTGAGCCCGGCTTCAGAATAGGCAGTTCGCAATTTCGTCTGGCATGATAGAATATCATTTAACCTTGAAGGAGGTGTAAAATGGCAGAGCATCCATTATCAGCGTTGGAGAAAATCGACCCGGGCATTAGGAAGCACCTGGATGAGATAAGCGAATTCGTTTACTCACCCGGAGCTCTCCCCAAGAAGTTCAAGATTCTGGTCGCCATGGCTTTTGATGCGGCCCACGGGGCGGACCAAGGCGTGAGAGCACTGGCCCAGGCGGCCATCAATTGCGGAGCGACGAAAGAAGAGATCGCCGAAGTGCTGAGGGTCGCCTATCACTTGGCCGGCATCGGGACACTGTACACGGCGTCGGCCGGGTTAAGGGAGCTGGGCCTGTAATTCGCTTTCGCCCTCGCCCCGGGGCAGGGCTTGGTTGGTATTGCCCCGTACGTCAACATGTGGAGAAACGCCGATGCAATATCGTATGTTCGGAAAGCTCGACTGGAAAGTTTCAGCGCTCGGGTTTGGGTGCATGCGTCTGCCGACGACAGATGGAAATCCGATGAGCGGCAACATCGACGAAAAGAAGTCGATCCGGATGATCCGTTATGCCATCGACCAAGGTGTCAACCACGTCGATACCGCTTATCCCTACCATAACGGAAATAGCGAAATCGTCACAGGGAAAGCGCTTAGAGACGGATACCGGCAAAAAGTCAAACTGGCCACCAAATCTCCTCTCTGGTTGATCCAAAAGCCGGAGGACTTTGATACCTATCTCCACGAACAGCTGAAGAAACTGTCCACCGACCACGTCGACTTTTACCTGCTTCATGGCCTGAGCGCTCAACGATGGGAAAACGTCATCCTCAAATTCGATTTGCTGCGAAGAGCGGAACGCGCGATCCAGGACGGCCGGATCTCCTATTTAGGATTTTCGTTTCATGATAAATACGATTCTTTCAAGAAAATCATTGATGGCTACGGTGGCTGGACCTTTTGCCTGGTCAAGTACAACTATCTGGACACGAAAAACCAAGCTGGGACTAGAGGATTGAAATACGCGGCTTCAAAAAAGATCGCCGTTGAAGTGATGGAGCCGTTATTGGGAGGAAGATTGGCGAATCCTCCGCAGCCGATCAAGAATCTTTTTGACAGGTTCGGAAAGAAAATCTCCCCCACGGAATGGGCCCTGCGCTGGGTCTGGAATCAACCCGAGGTGGCCGTTGTTTTGAGCGGGATGAACTCGATGGAACAGGTGAAAGCCAACATCCTTTGGGCAAATAAGGCAAAAATAAATTCACTGGGGACGGAAGAATTAAAGCTCATTGACCGGGTTCGGAAAAAATACAAGGGATTTATCCCCATCCCGTGCACGAAATGCGGCTATTGCCTGCCTTGCCCGAACGGGGTGAATATCCCCGCAATCTTTGAACTGTATAGTGACGGCTCCGTCCATAAAGACATGCGAACCGCTCGTCTTTTGTACACGAGATTTGTGGGCGAGCGAGAGCGGGCCGGCGCCTGTCAGGCGTGCAGAGTCTGCGAAGAAAAATGCCCGCAGAAGATCGCAATCAGCGAATGGATGTCAAAAGTGCACGCGGCTTTGGGTGAAGGCAAACCCTAAGATGGCCCCCTCTCCCCTGCCCAAAAAATCTAACTTGCAGAAAGTAAAGAAAAACCCTATTATCTAGCCAAAGGTGGAGGGGCGATGAAATGCCCTAAGTGTCAAGCTGAGAATCCCGAGACCAAACAGTTCTGTGCCGACTGTGGGACAAGCTTGACTCCAGCCAAAGAACCCCGACCGGAGCTCACGGAAACTCTGCAAAAGCCCGTTCGCGAGCTCACCACAGGCTCGACTCTGGCCAGCCGCTACCAGATTATAGAAGAGCTGGGCCACGGCGGCATGGGCAAGGTCTACAAAGTCTTCGATACTGAAATCCAGGCCAAGATGGCCTTGAAGCTCATCAAGCCCGAGGTCTCGGCCGACAAGACCACCATCGAACGCTTCCGGAATGAGCTTAAGATTGCCCGGGATATTTCCCATAAGAATATCTGCCGGATGTATGACCTCGGCAAGGAAGCCGGCAACTATTTCATCACCATGGAGTACGTATCCGGAGAAGACCTCAAGAGCTTTATCCGGAGGTCGAGGCAGTTGGTTGTGGGAACGGCCATTTTCATTGCCAAACAGGTCTGCGAGGGGCTGGCTGAGGCGCACCGGCTGGGGGTTGTTCACCGAGATCTGAAGCCGGGCAATATTATGATCGACAAGGAGGGCAATGCCAAGATTATGGACTTCGGGATCGCCCGGTCCATATCGGCGAAGGGGATCACGGGCGCCGGAGTAATGATCGGGACGCCCGAATACATGAGTCCTGAGCAAGTCGAAGGGAAAGAAGTTGATCAGCGTTCGGATATCTATTCGCTGGGCATTATTCTTTATGAAATGCTGACTGGTCAAGTACCCTTTGAAGGCGATACGCCGTTCACCATCGGTGTGAAGCAGAAGAGCGAAATCCCGAAAGATCCCAGGGGGCTGAATGCCCAGATTCCTGAGGACCTGAGCCGCCTGATTTTGCGGTGCCTGGAGAAGGACAAGGGAAAGCGATATCAGACGGCCGAGGAGTTGCGTGCCGAATTAGAGAAGATCGAGCAGGGATTGCCGACGACGGAGCGAACAGCCCCCAAGCGGAAGTCTATGACTTCTAGGGAGATCACAGTTAAGTTTAATGTCAGAAAGGTTCTCGGTCCAGCTTTGATTGTCCTTGTTTTGGCCGTTGCCGCCGTTCTCCTCTGGCGTTACATTCCCAGAAAAGAAACCGTGTCAACCGCGATTGCGAAAAAGTCGATTGCCGTCCTTCCCTTTGAGGACTTGAGTGCCACAAAAAACCAGGAGCCTTTGGCCGAAGGCATCCCCGAAACACTCATCAATGCCCTGAGCAGTATCGAAGATTTACATGTTTCAGCAAGGACGTCCTCGTTTTCCTTCAAGGGAAGACAGCAGGACATCCGTGAGATCGGCCAGAAGCTCGGCGTCGGAACCCTGCTCGAGGGGAGCATTCAGGTCGCCGGAAATAGGCTTCGGATTATGGTTCGTCTGATCAATATCGCCGACGGATTCCCCCTCTGGTCTCAAGATTACAACAAGACCGTTGATGATATATTTTCCATTCAGGACGATATCGCGAAGTCCGTTGTTAAAGCCCTGAAGATCAAATTGCTGGGGGAGAAAGAAGAGCCTCTGGTGAAAAGCTACACGGCCAACAGGGAAGCATTTAACTTCTATCTTCAAGGCCGCTACTTCTGGGAGAAAAGGGGGAAAGAAGACGTATTGAGAGCGATCGGATTTTTCAATAAGGCGACCGAAAAAGACCCGACTTACGCTCTGGCTTATTCCGGCATTGCTGACAGTTATGACGTTCTTGGAAATAATGGGATGCTTCCGGCGAATGAAGCCTTCCCCAAGGCCATCACCGCGGCGCGGAAAGCCCTCGAAATAGATACGGGCCTCGCTGAGGCCCATGTATCTCTGGCCCACGCCCTATGGAATTTTAAGCATGATTTTACGCAGGCGGAAAGAGAATACAAGATTGCCATCGAGCTCAATCCCGGATATGCAACGGCTCATCATTGGTTTGCCTTAGTCTTGGCAACCCTGGGTCGACACGATGAAGCTATTAAGGAGATCATGCAAGCCCGGGATCTCGATCCCCTTTCGCCTCGAATCAATGCTAATGTCGGATATATCTTATATCTCGGCCGTAAATGTGACCAGGCTATTGAAGAATTGAAGAAGTCTGTAGAGCTATTTCCCGAGCATGCGATAAATTACGCACATATTGGGCAAGCTTATGCTCTTGCCGGACGGTATAAAGAGGCCATCAGTGCATTTAATCATTGCTTAGAGCTCGAAGGAGCAATGTATATCTGCTGGCCTGCCTATTGTTATGCTCTTTCAGGCCATCGAGATGAAGCACAAAAGAGGCTCAAAACAATTATTGAAAATTCAAAGAAGGGGTTAGTATCGTTCACAACAATTGCTCGTGTATATGTGGGTCTTGGAGATAAAGAACAGGCCTTTATCTGGCTCGATAAAGCTTTTTTGGAGAATGACGCGACATTGATTAATCTGAAAGTTGACCCGACCTTTGACCCCCTCCGCTCCGACCCCCGCTTCACCGCCCTCCTGCGAAAGATCGGGTTCGAGAAATAAAAGGAAATGCCGTTGCGAATTCTTTCAGATTCCTCAACCACTGGAAGAGCGCCGACCCGGGCCTGCCCGAGGTTCCGGACGCAAAGACACGGCTGGCGGCGTTGCGGTCATAAGCTAACCCCTTTCCGCGCCCAACATAGTTCTTGATTCTCTCTATCCGCCGGAAGCCAGACGCCACGGATCACTTCTTTGGCGACACAAGCCACTCGGGTTCGGTCGCCAACGGGCCGGTCAATGTTTTTAGAAAGGCAATCAGATCAGCGATTTCTGTGTCCGTTAAGCCCAGCGGCTTAAGCTCGCTTTTGCCGACAGGCGCGGCCGGTGCCCTGTTGTAGTGACCCAGAACCTCTTCCAGGGTTTTAAACTGTCCGGCGTGCATGTAGGGCGCACGTTCGGCCACGTTTCGCAACGACGGCGGCTTGAATTGACCCACTAAGCGCTTTTCACCGACCACCATGAAGCGTAACTCGGCGCAATCATCCCTGCTCGCGTCGCTGAACGGACCCAGGCAGTTAAACTCATCCTTAAGCACTTGCATTGCACCCTTCGCTCGGCCGGTATCCTCAGGCAGGTTGGGTGCGGCGGGCACGCCTGTGTTATGAAAGTCGTTATTGGTGAACAGCGGGCCGTTATGGCACTTTGTGCACTCCCCTTTGCCAATGAACAACCTTAGCCCCGCAACCTCATGGGGCGTGAGCCTGGATCTGGCGTTCCTCAGATCGTCCTTCAGGACGGCCTCGACGTATTGATCGAAGCGCGAGGGACCGGGCATGATCTTGCGCTCATAGGCAGCAATGGCTTTGCCCATGTTAGCGTAGACACGCGACACAGACATGCGATTCTCGGGCCGCATTTCTTTCCACCTCTTGCTGGCCGCCTGATTCTCAACCGGACCCGCCACTATCGGAAACCGTCGCGTATTGGACAGGTCAGGCAGAGGGCCAAAGATGGCTTCGTATTCCGTTCGGTAGAAATCGGCGATCAGGTGCGCATATTGTCCGCGCGTGCCGCCATGTTCGTCCGGGCCCTCCATTGGATCGGTCGCCTGCGACCACTGGCTGTCCGTGCTGCCATCCCAGAAGAACCAGGGGCTGTAGGCCGTGCCGATGATCGTCATCGTGCGCCGCGTGGTTGTTCCCACACCGATGGCCAGAGGCAGGCCGTCTTGGAACAGTTGATCGGGGTGATGGCATGTCGCACAGGCCACTTTGCCATTGCTGCTGAAACGGGTGTCGAAGAAAAGCTTCTGACCCAGCCTGGCCGCCCTCAGATCATCGCCATACTTGTTGGATGGATCCGGCGGCAACGGCTTGAGGCTGCCGATCCACAGTGACTGGAGGGTCGTCCTTTCTTTCGAGCTCCAGGGATGGGGGTTGGCCCCACAAGCCGGGAAGCCAGCGGCCAATGCGACCAGAACCAAGGCTAAAACCAGAGGATGCCGGGTTCTCAGGGTCACACCTGTCTGAGCATCGGCCTATATAAGCGTCAGGTTGAACGTTACTTTATCGCTCTTCCCGTCCGCGGTGATGTGGAAATTCACCTGCCACCATCCAGCCATCTGAAACTTCATACCTTCCACGGTGTAGTCACCATTGCCCAGGTAATTGGTGACCTGAGGCTGGGTAGGCAGGCCGTGACCGTGCTCCGGCATCAAACCATCCACGAGGATTTTCGCATTTTCCACGGGTTTTCCAGCCGAGGTCTCAAGATGAATCGTCCAAGTGTGGATCTCGTTGATGGGAATCGGCTCGAGCGCGCTCTTGAATGAGACCTTGTATAATCGCCGATCCGAAGTGCGTGTGGTAGCGAAGTCAGGAGTGGCCGGGGTGGAATTCTTGTGTGCCATCCTGATGGCAACCACGACTGCAATGACCAAAACGACAACGGCCAGCGACCCGAGCACCCACCAAATAATTCCACGCTTGTTGCGCGACTCCCGTCGTGAGATCTGCGTATCAGGCTTCGACTCTTGAGATGTATTCATAAGGCGTCTCCTCTATTTCTTTTGGTACTTATCGAACCAAGCCACGATTCTGTTCAGGCGGTCGGCCAGGTGGGGGAATTCGCGGATGCCGTGAGGTTCTCTGGGGTAGAGGACCATCTGGGCCTCGGCCTGTTTGAGCTTCTTCAAACCCATATAGAATTGGAGGGCCTGCGGCAGTGGACAACGATGGTCTTCGATGCATTGCATGAGCAAAATAGGAGTCCGGCAATTCTTGATGTATGAGATGGGAGATGTTTTGCGGTAGATGGCAAAATTCGCCTCGTCATAGGGCAAGCCGAAATCTTTTTCGTACTGGAGGTAGCAGTCGTCGACACCGAAACAGGAAGCATTATCGACCGTGCTCCGCTCCGAGGCGGCCGCTTTGAACCGGTCGGTGTGGCCGACGATCCAGTCGGTCATGATTCCCCCATAGCTGACGCCGGTTACAAAAAGCCTCTTGGCATCGACGTAATCTTTCTGGCACATCACATCCACAGCCGCCATGAGGTCATCATATTCTTTGAAATACCAGTTGCCGGCGATCGAGGCCTGCCAATCTTCCCCATAATCCGAGCTTCCCCGGTAGTTCACGAGGAGCACAACATAGCCGTTCGCCGCATACCACTGGCCCTCGGGGTAAAAATAGTTGCCGTCCGTGCCCTGCGGGCCGCCGTGGATCTTGAGAATGAGCGGGTACTTCTTTTGAGGGTCAAAGTCCGGCGGTTTGATGACAAACCCCTCGCCTATCTGACCGTCCGGGTTCTTAAACTGGATTTTCTCGGTCGAGCCGATGAGGAGCTCATCCAGGACCGGCGTGTTCAGGCGGGTCCTCTGGACAAGGGCCTTGCCGTCCGTCGAGGCGGTAAAAAGCTCTTCGGCATGGTCATTGTCTTCGCAGCTGAAAGTCATAAGCTTGCCGTCTTTCGAGATCGCGAGGCCGGCGACCCGCCTCTCGCCTCCGATAACTTCGGCCCGTTCTCCTTTTTTGACTGAGAATTCGTAGACGGGCTCGCGTGCTTTGTCAGGGACGATCGCAAAGATGAATTGGCCGTCCGGGCTCCAGTGGAACTGGGTGATTTCGCGGTCCAGGTCCTGGGCCAGAACACGCGGTTCTCCGCCCTGGGCGGGCATAATCTGGAGGTGCCTGAGTTTATAGAAATTATTAGGCTCCGTCGAAGAGAGATAAGCGATGAATTTCCCGTCGGGAGACCAGTGTGGAGAGCTGTCCGCGCCCGGGTTGGTCGTCAGTTTTTTGACTTCCCCGCCCTGGGCGGGCACAATCCAGATGTCTTCGTTATCGTTGTTGTCGTCGTCGCCGGTACGGTTCGAGACAAAAGCGATCTGAGTGCCGTCGGGCGACCACTCAATCATCTCGTCATCAAAATTTCCGTCGCTTAGCTTCTTGGGGGCCTTAGGCTGGTCGACGGACAGGACCCAGACATGGCTCCATTCCCGGGGATCGCCAAAATAGCCTTCTCCGTCATAGAGATATTTCGTCCGGGTGATGACATAAGGGTCGTCCTTTTTCGGTTTCTTGGTTTTGTCCTTCTCTTCCTTGGGATCCTTGGGATCGGTCGAGATGAAGGCGATCCGTTTGGAATCAGGCGACCAGGCGAACTCGCCTACCCCTGGCTCCCAGTCGGTGAGCTGCTTCGCTTCACCGCCCAGGGCCATATCCAGGAGCCAGATCTGGTTCTCTTTGGTCCGGCTCGACACAAAGGCGAGATACCGTCCGTCCGGGGACCAGCGCGGTCTGGACGATCCTTTTTCGTGGCTGGTCAGCCGATGGACTTCGCCATCCGGCAAGGTTACCATGTAGATATCGTGGGACCGTTTGAGCTCGCCTTCCTTGCCCTCAACCGGGACGTTCTCGGTCAGGACAAAGGCGATTTTCTGGCCCTGGGGCAAGATCCGGATGTCGGAGATGGACTTGAATCGAAAATTGTCGTTGACCGTGAACTTCCTTTTGCCTTCAGCCGCAAGCCAGGCGAAGGTCAAAAGAAAACAGAGAAAGAGGGCGAGGGATTTTCTCATGATTGGCCTCCCTTCGGATGAATATTGGCTGTCCTCTCTGTTGAGATAGACTTTTTGAACATAAGGTGAGGTTGCGGCCACGAGCATGGCCCCGTAATCAAGGTCGAAGGCGACCTCATCGCCGACTTCGAGGCGGGAGCTCTTTCCATCGGCAATCAAATGATCGCTGCTGGCGCCGAGAATCTCGATGTCCGCCCGTGGATAGAGCAATCCGAAGAAGAAATCCTGGCGTCCGGCGTTGAGGATGAGCCTTCTTATTTCGCCCCGGTCCTGAAATTTTGGGATGCTCCCGAAGGCATCCAGCCCGATGACTCCCCAGGGTACGGACGGTTTGACCTTAGCTTCGATGACTTCGGCGATGAGCGTGAAGGCGTCGCAGTAAAGGCCGGGAATGCCGTGCTCCCTGAGGTCGCGTCCTCCGAGAAGGAGTGCGTCTCCGACCCGGACGTTGTCGATCCTCTTGGTTTTGCTGACCGCCTTGAGCCATGAAAAGACGTTCGAACAGCCGATCGATACGTACTGGAGCTTGATGCGGAACTTGTTTTCTAAGCCTTCGGCCAGAGATGAGAGGAGTGACATGTTGTTCTCATCGGCTTCGACTCCTCCGAAACAGCCGAGGTTCGTCCCGATGCCGGCGAGTTCGACTCCTTTTAGTGAGAGCACCTCGCGGGCCACAGCGTCCAGATCCTGGGGCATGATTCCTTCCCTCAGATCGCCCATCTCGAGCATCAAGAGGACCTTGTGGACCCGCCGGCTCTCGAGCGCCGCCTCCGACAGCCTCCGGATTACCGCGGTCTCGGAATTGAGGCTGAGATCAGCGTACCGGACTACATCCTCGGCTTCGCTCACGGTGGGCAGCCGGAGGAGAAGGTACGGCCCGGGGAGGCCTGCATCTTGCAGCCGCCGCAGATTAAGGATACGCGAATCGGCCAGGACGGATATCCCATTTTTCTTGAACACGGCGGCGATCGTCGGGTCGGCGCAGACGCCCTTGGTCACCCCCATGAAGGTTTTGATGCCCTTGGCGCCGTAGAGCTCGATCAGTTTGCGGACGTTGTGACCGATCTTGGCCAGATCGATCTCCAGCCTGGGTGTTTTCCTGGTCATTTTTTTCCGGGGCCGTAAATAATTTTTCCCGGTAGGGCCCCGGTGTGGTTGCCGTGGTCGATCACCACTTTCCCATTGACGATCACGTAGTCGATCCCAACCGGATATTGCTCCGGCTCGGTGTAGGTCGCTTTGTCCGCGATTGTCAAGGGGTCGAAAATAACGAGGTCGGCGAAGTTCCCTTTTTTGATCGAACCCCGGTCCTTGAGTCCGAGCTTGGCCGCGGCCATCGAGGTCATCTTTTTGATGGCCCTGGGGAGCGATACGAGCTTTTTCTCCCGGACATACATTCCGAGAAAACGAGGGAAGGTCCCGTAGTTCCGAGGATGAGGCATGCCGCGATGGAGGGGGCCATAAGGGGCGAGGGCGAACCCGTCCGAACAGAGCA
>Ga0315282_10017657_pt1 | contig 10280 bp, 10 predicted proteins | sample YL17G07_20_MG_FD_203693 | JGI IMG/M metagenome (GOLD analysis project Ga0315282, IMG submission 203693) | Sediment microbial communities from Yellowstone Lake, YNP, Wyoming, USA - YL17G07_20 | ecosystem: Environmental > Aquatic > Freshwater > Lake > Sediment | place: USA: Wyoming | collected... | reverse complement strand
TAAAAATATAAAGTAAATTGGAGGAAAATAATAGGGAATATACATGGGAACAATTCGACGAAGATGTCAAGAAAATTATTGAATGGATTTTATCAGGAAAAATGACTTTTGGTAGCATTTACGGCGTTCCCAAGGGAGGGCTTGTTTTAGCTGTAAAATTATGCAATATGTTAGATCTTCCTTTGGTGCTTGAAAGGGGAAAAATTACAAAAGAAACATTGGTGGTTGACGATATCTCTGACAGCGGAAAAACATTAAAGCCATTTAGAGATAACGGAAATGTAATTGTAACCATATTTTTTCATAAACAAACTACTGTTTATCCAAATTTTTGTTTAAGGGAAAAAATTGGCGATGACTGGATTGATTTTCCTTGGGACAATCCAGAGAAAAAATATAGAGACGGAACAGAGGCATATTAGGCGCCGTATCGTTTTCGTAAGCGATACGGTTTTTTATTCAAAAAATTAAAATATCATTCGTTATATATAATTAACTTCTGAAAATCGTTTTCTTCGGCCGAAGGAAAAGCGGCTCGCCCGTCTCGCTCAGCTCAGCCCCGCCTCGCACAAGGAGCGGGTTTTTGGTTTGTGATTGACACTTCGACGGTAAGCCCCACTTCTTGGGGTGGAGAATCAGAGTCGATTCCGCTGAAAGAGGACTAATCAATTCCAGCTTTTTTCTATAAGAAAGGGGCTTGCCGTTCAGTGTCAACCCTGAGCGCGAAGTCGAACAAGCCCCACCGCTTGCGGTGGGGTGGGTTGACTATAGTTTATTAAAAAGTTTAGTGATATAATATTAAAAGATTAAAAGGTCGATGGATTTTCAAATAACAACAAACTTAGTATGAAAAACGCAAAAAACGTTATTATTGTAATTTTGATTATAGTAGTAGTTATTTTGGGATATATGTTGATGGTAACCTTCCCGAAGAATGCAGAAGCCCAATGCACGACTAAGTGCACCGATACCGTAAAAACACAGGTGACAAGCGCTGTCCAGCAATGCATGAGCGGAGCTCAGCAATGCCAGCAGACGCTCCAGCGACTTATGCAAATACCCGCCTGCGCATCAGCATTGTCTCAATAATTCAGCATTTAGTTAATAGCTGCCAAAAAATCGCCTAATTGGCGATTTTTTGGCAGCATAAGATAACCGAAAATTAAGATTTAGAATTTGACTATTATTCTGCTTTATCTATAATAAAGAAAGATGGACAATCAGAGTCAGCCAAAATTCAATACGTGGTGGGATGAAAAAAACAACATTTTAATAGCTGAATTTTTTGGGGATCAAGAAGAAAAGGACGCCGAATTGTTTGCAAATAAAGTGCGTGAGCTTGCCAATGCTCATGGCGGCAGGATTAGAATTTTAACCGACGGCAGAAAAGGGGGAAAATCATCTACTATGGCAAGAAAGATTTACTACGATTTGTATGAGTCCGGCGTGATAGAAAAATCTGCTCTTTTCGGTTTGGGTTTTGTCCAAAGGGTTATAGCAAGTTTTATCCATTACCGCAAAAGCCAGACAAGGGCAAAATTTTTTGAGACCGAAGAGGAAGCTTTGAAATGGCTTATAGAAGATAAATAGCTTACATAATATTCTTTTCTTCTCTAATAAAAAAACAGCTTTTTGAGTTGTTTTTTGTTCATCTTTTTATTATCTTTTTTCTTCTAATTTAACTTTTACATTAATTTCTTTTTTATTCCTTAAAATTCTCAAAATAATTTCCTCTTCAATTTTACACTTTTGCAAAAGATTAGCTAATGGATTTTTTTCCGTAATTTTTTCTCCCTGGCAATTCAAAATTATATCATATTCTTTTAAGTTGGCTTTTTCAGCGGCCGAACCTTTTATTATTGGCTCTTCGCCCAATCTTTCTCTGACAATTAAGGCGCCATAATCTACTGGCAGCTTGTGTTTTTCGGCTATTTCTTTATTTAAAATAATATATTTTATGCCTAAAAACGGTCTTTTGACTTTCCCGTACTTTTTTACCTCTTCAAAGTCTTTTTTGGCATATTCTATCGGGATGGCAAAGCCAATATTCTGAGCTCCCATTACCATCGCCGTATTAATGCCGATAACTTTTCCTTCTATATCTACTAACGGACCGCCGGAATTCCCGGGGTTAATAGCGGCATCTGTTTGGATTAATCCCTTTAAGTTGGTTGCCTGATTGGTTAAGCCGCTATAAGCAGTGATAAACCTGCTTAATCCCGACACAACGCCAGTGCTTATTGTATCGTGGAATTCTCCCAAAGCATTACCAACAGCGATTACTGTTTGGCCTAGCTCGATTTCCTCTGAGTTACCTAGCACCAGATAGGGCAGGTCTTTAGCGTTAATTTTCAAAATAGCAATATCATTTATTGGATCTCGCGAAAGCACGGTGGCAGGATATCTTATCTCAGGTTCTAAAATAATGGTGTAGTCTGCTTCTAAATCACCGACAACGTGATTGCTGGTGAAGATATAACCATCGGGAGAGACTATAAAGCCGGAACCTCCGCCGATTTTTGTTTTCTCTTTTTTGCCGTTTCCTACTTGCGGGACAATTACATTTTGATCGCCGAAGGGCAAAAAATAAAAACCTTCAACTTTCGGTAGATCTTTCGAAATAACGATAGTGATTACGGCTGGACAAACTTTTTTTGCTATATCAATAATTGGCGATTTCTCTGGCATACCCCGTAGTGAAATTTCGAATGAAAAATTCTTTGAATTTTTCGACCGCCCCGCAGGGGTTCGAAATTCTACTACGGGGCATATAACTTATTTTAACATGAGAAAAGATTGTCAACAACAAAAAAATATGATAATCTGGCATTGAAAATTGAAAATTATCACTGCCTCCGTAGTCTAAAGGATAGAACAATCAATTTGCTATTATAGATGGATAGCTCTTCCTATATATTTATTAGTGTTAAGAAAAGTATTGAGTGTGCCGGAAAAGGATATCAAACCTACATTGTAAATTTATTATTAGATTAAATGACGGCGGAACCAAAGGAAGAACTAAATATGGGATGTGTAGAATAACGGTTAAGAAAGGAAGTAATGTTTTGAAATTAATACAATCATTAATAGATCAGATTTTCGAAGAGATAATTAAAAAATAATTAATAATATCCAATATTTATATATATTTTTAGATGCCCTCGTAGCTCAGTGGATTAGAGCAGGACATTCCTAAAGTCAAGATCGCAGGTTCAAATCCTGCCGAGGGCACAGTTTTCCTTGGTTCATTTAAATTTTTTATAAATTTTAGATTGGAGGAGGAAATGAGCAAGATTAAAATGATATTTTTTAGAGTGTTAATAATAGGAATAATTGGAACAATCGCCGGCTTATGTTTATATTTTTTAATAGCTATCGGCAGGGTAAGATTCCGCCATTTCGAAAGATTTCCCCTTTTTGGAGAGAAGTTAATCATTGTTGTTAACCATCCCTCGACGAAAGAAACCTATTTAATTCCTTTAGTGTTCTTTCCTTGGTGGTTCAGAAAGTTTCTTAAACCGCATCCTATTCCTATAAGCACCCCTGATAGAAATAATTTCCCATACTTGATTTTATTAAAAGAATATGTCGTTTTTATAGACAGAAGCAAAAAGGGCGTTTATAAAAGAATGCGCGCCATCTTTCAGATGATAAAAAATCTTGAAGAAGGAGCAAATATTATTCTTTTTATTGAAGGGACAAGAACCGGTAATGCCTTAGAAAAAATAATCAGCCCGAAAGGAAAAGAGATGGGAGTGCCGCAAAGTTCTTTGGGTTTTTTAGTGGAAAAAACCGGAGCAGGGATTTTTCCTCTTTGGGTAGAAACATCTTGGTCGTGCCCAAATAAAATCCCCTTCTTTTTACAAGTGCTAATTGAAATGTTAAGTCTACCCTTTGTTACTACCGAAATTATTTGTGGCGAAACCATAAAATTCGGCATAAAAGAGCCAGACGAAGAAATAACAAGGAAAACCATCGAGGCGATGTTTGCTCTTGCCGATGAAGGGTAAAGGGGATAATATTAATTCTAGAGAATAAAAACCCCTTTACCCTTTTTTATTTTGGGCCCGTGGTATAGAGGCAACACGCGACTATGGCATAGTCGAATCCGGGGTTCGAGTCCCCGCGGGTCCACCACAAAAATCCCCTTGCTTGACGGGATTTTTTGTTACTTTATAATAAAAATTAGCTAAAATTAAATAGAACATTAACATTGCAAATGTTCAAAGGAGGACTGTTGTGAGAACGATAAGGAAAGTTTGTGTTGTTGGCACCGGAGTTATTGGAACCGCTGTTTCCCAAGCAATTAGTGCGCGGGAAGAAATAGAAGAAATACTGATTTTGGCGCGATGGGAGAAAGTTGTCTATCAGATAAATAAATACCATCAAAATAAAATCTATTTACCTGGAATTAAGCCGCTAAGCGAAAAAATAAGAGCTGCGCAATTAGATTTTAAAAAGACAAAGAATGCAGATCTAATTATTATTAGCTCTCCTACTTCTGGGGTGAAAGAAATTATAAAAGGTATAGAACCCGATTATCAAGGACAACCGATTATCACTCTTAACAAAGGAATGGAAGCTAGAACCCAATTTCTTTCTCACGAAATTATTAGAAAAGAAAAGCATCTCCACATATCCGGTCCGGCCATTGGCGAAGAGCTTGCCAAAGGATATTTTACCATAAATTCAATTGCCGCATTTAATCTTGATTTGGCAAGAGATATTGGGAACCAAATTGAAACAGATAACTTTAGATTGCAGCCGACAGACGACTTAATAGGGGTTGAACTGTGCGGAGTTTTCAAGAATATTTTAGCTATTATGATGGGTATGGCTCTCGGCCTTAAATTATCCCAAAACACTCAGGGGACTCTTTTTTATGAAGGAACGCGCGAAGCGAGAGATCTGCTGCAGGCATTTGGAGCAAAGGAAAAGACCCTTTTTAGCTCCGCCTGGCTGGGAGATATTTATTTAAGGAATATTCGCAATATCCGTTTTGGCGAAACATTTGTTAGGGAATTTGAAAGCGGCAGATTTAATCCCTACGCTAGACTTTTTAATCTTTTAGCCAAATGGCGGAAAAGAAAGCAAAAAAATTTTGTGACAGAGTTAACGGAGCTCTATAAAGAGATTTTCGTTGATGGTTTTACCAGTGGGATGAAAGATGTTCTCTCCGCGCCGATTATTGTGAGCAACATTATCAATGTTCTTTTGAATACAGCCCACAAAGAAGCTGCAGAAGTTGAAGGTATTTACAGTTTGCCTTCTCTTTTCAAAAGAAATAAGACTTTAGGATTGAGATTGCCAATAGTCGAAGAGCTTTATAAAGTATTCACCGAAGGACAGCCGTCGGGGTTAGCGATAAATAATATTCTAAAAGCGGCGCAAGCAGGTGGCAAATAGCAAAACCGCCTGCTTTTTAATGGAATTGATTTTTAACTAAAAAAATGGTATTTTAAAAAGGAGTTTAATTTGGAGAGGTACCGAAGTTTGGTCACAACGGGGCGGTTTCGAAAACCGCTGTTCCCGCAAGGGACACGTGGGTTCGAATCCCACCCTCTCCGCCAGTCGGAAAATGTCTTTGTTGGCTCGCCCTCTGCGAGGGCTCGCCAGCCAATTTTAGGCGCAAATTGGAATTTTTTATCTTTCAAAATGAAGTTCGAGCCGATATTTTTTCAGGTTCTTTGGCAGTTTTTTAATTCGAAAGGGTCGCTTCCGCAGGCGGGCGGAAGGGGGGGTGTGGGGGGAATTCCGCCCGCCCTACAAATTTTTGGCGAAATCAGTTCGAATTTTTTCAAACGCACACCGCCAGTTGGGAAATGTCTTTGTTGGCTCGCCCTCTGCGAGGGCTCGCCAGCCGATTTTAGGCGCAAAATTGAATTTTTTGTCTTTGTTTTGCGAAGCAAAACGCCAGAAGCGGGCTTTTCATTATTTTGCTTGCTTGATTTAAAATTATTTGGTATCATTATATTGAAAGATAGCATATCACTTACATACTATCAAATTATTGAAATTATGGCAAGAGAAAATAACATTGGAGAAAATATAAAGAAGTACCGGACAAAACAAGGCTTGTCGCAGGAAGATTTTGCTAAGAAATCCGGCGTCAAATATACTACCTTAACTAAAATTGAGAGTGGAGTTATTAAAAAGCCATCGGTTTTGGTTATGGCGAAAATCGCCAAAGCGTTGGGTGTTAATATTGAAGATTTAATTAAATAGCCATGACGAACACAAAAAAATTAAAACTATTAGACAATATTCAATTTATTTACGAGCTTGCTTTGGCAAGATTAGAATTACATTCTTTCAACCCTGATTTAAGGGTTACGAATGATTTTAGAGAATTTGAGTTAAAAGATGACGGAAATTTTGAGACGCTCAAAAAAAGGCTCGCGTATTTTAAAACGATAAATGATGATTATTCCGATTATTACTACTTACAAAAGTACAATCAAACAAAATCGGTTAATCAATATTTAACCCACTGGATTTATCCATATAAAGGCAAGTTTCACCCTCAAATGATTAGAGCCTTAATGAATATTATGAAAATCCAAAATGGCGAAACATTATTTGACCCATTCGTTGGAAGTGGCACTGCTGTTTTAGAAGCTCAGATATTAGGGATAAATGCAGTAGGATTAGACATAAGTCCGCTTTGCGTTCTTATTTCAAAAGTAAAAACAGAATCCGTTGATATTCTTGACGAAATTAAAAAATATAAGGATTTTTATCTTTTCAAAAAGGGCGGAAAAGAGCCGAGTGATGAGAGAGTTAAAAATTTTTACAAAGTTGCCGAAATGATGGCGCATAGCGATCAATCAAGAAGAGGTAAAAATTTCGAATCTTCATTTGTTAGTGATGCTTTAAAAATGATTGCGTCTGTTGAAGATTACAGCAACGCCATTAAGAAACATAATTTAAAAATAGGCAAGACAAAAATTATAGAGGGCGATGCTAGAAAAATAAACTTGAAAGATGAATCTGTAGACGGAATTATTACATCCCCGCCATATTCTATTGCTCTAAATTATGTAGCTAATGATGCCCACTCATTGAAAGCACTAGGGTATGATTTAGACAAAATAAAAGAAGACTTTATCGGTGTTCGCGGAACTGGATTAAATAAATTTGAGCTGTATGACAAGGATATGGAAAAGGCATATAGTGAAATGTATAGAGTTTTAAAGAAAGATAAATATTGCGCTGTAGTTATAGGAAACGTAACTTTTCAAGGACAGGAAATAAACACTACCCAAAACGTAATTGATTACTGCGAAAAAATAGGCTTTAAAACTATCAAGAAAATGGAAAAGATAATTTACGGCTTATATAACGTTATGCAAAAAGAATATATTTTAATTTTTCAAAAATAATATGGACCAAAATAATTACATTAAACAATTAGAAGAAACAATTTCAAAATTTCTAAAGCCGTTAAAGGATATTCCTTTTCCTATTGCAATAAAAGCTATATCCGGCCACGATGTTTTGTCTTTTGATAAAAACAGCAATGAGGACAAAGAATTGTTAAGCCGTCTTACAAAAGCAATGGACATCGCTGTTAAAAATGCTTATAAAACTGGAATTTTAACGGCGAGACCAAACGAAGTTGGTAATCACATAGAACCTTTTGTAAAAAACGCACTCAATAGTATAGGCATGAAAGCAGAAATTCCTTTAACTTCAAACGGCAAACATCAAAGCGCTGGCTATCCAGATGTTTTTATTAAAGATATTGATAATAGAGTAACTTATTTGGAGTGTAAAACTTATAATCAAAAAAGTATCGGTTCATCTTTTAGAGCATTTTATTTCCAGCCCTCTGAAAGTTCTAAAATCACTCACGACGCACGGCATTTAATGGTTGGTTTTGAAATAGTCAGAGAAAAACGAAACGGAAAATCAGTTTTTGTTCCTATTCATTGGAAACTTTATACGCTTGAAAAAATGTTGGTGCAAGTTAAACACGAATTTAATGCAAGCAATAAAGGAATGTATAAACCCGAAGCGTTATTAGCTGAAGGTGGAATTAAATAAAAGAATTTGCCGCCAAACCGAGCGAAGCTCGGAGTTCCGCTAAAAGCGGAACGAAAAACTTGAAATCGTCCTTTTCGCTTCCGCTTCAAGGCGAGGCGGGCGGAAGGGGGGTTCGGTCTTTGCCCTTCCGCCCGCCGAGCCCGTTAATAAAATCGGTTCGGATATTTTCAAATACACACCGCCACTCCGCTTTCGCCCTCCGACCTTCGTCGGCCGGAGCCGGCTACAGTCGGCGAAGGCCGAAGTCTTGGCCAAGAGAAGCTTTATTGGGATTCGGCGACACGATCTGTAATGTAAAATTTTATGTTAAACCCTTTCAAAAAAACAAAAAAAGAACCGGAGAACTTGGAAGAAGTTTTGTCTCGATTCAGGGAATTGGAAAAGAATTTTGAAAAAATTTCTGGAGAATTGGAAAAAATAAAAAGAGGAAATTTATCTAATTTTCAAAAAATTGGAATAATTAGATTTAATCCGTTTAAAGAGGTTGGCAGCGACCAAAGTTTTTCAGTAGCCATTTTAGATGGAAATGATAATGGGATAGTAATTACAAGTTTGTATACCAGAGAAGAAAGTCGGGTTTATGGAAAGCCGATTAAGGGAGGTTTTTCGGAATATAATCTTTCCGAAGAAGAAAAACAGGCAATAGAAAAAGCAAAAAATGGAAAAAATAACTCAAAATCAAATAACTCGACCCGCCCCGAAGGAGCGAGGCTCGCTCAATGAAATTGAGCGGCCGCCGGTGGTGGTAGTTCTCGGCCATGTTGATTCGGGAAAGACTTCAATTTTAGATGCTATTAGGAAAACGCACGTGGCAGAAAAAGAATCGGGCGGTATTACTCAACATATCGGCGCTTATCAAATTGAAAGGGATGGTCATTCAACAAGTTCAGGGCAAGCTAAAAAAATTACTTTTTTAGATACCCCGGGGCACGAGGCCTTTTCTCAAATGCGTTCCCGAGGAGCAAAGGTTGCCGATATCGCAGTTTTGGTTATAGATGCTTGCAAAGGAGTAGAGAAACAGACAAAAGAAGCTATCTCCCACATTAAAAAAACAGAGATACCGTTAGTTGTGGCCTTAAATAAGGTTGATAGGCCGGAGGCCAATATTGAAAAAGCAAAAGGCGAGTTGGCAAAAGAAGGAATTTTAGTTGAATCAATGGGCGGAAAAGTTCCCTCAATTGCGGTTTCGCCAAAAACCGGCAAAGGAATAGAGGAACTTTTAGAAATGATATTATTGGTAGCCGAGATGGAAGGTTTAAAAGCCGATATCTCAAAGCCAGCCGAGGGAACAATTATTGAATCATATTTAGAAAGCAGAAGGGGGCCTGTTTCTACCGCAATTATAAATGAAGGGATTTTAAAAGTGGGCGATATTGTTGGTACTTTTTCAACTTTTGGCAAAGTAAAAAATTTAGAGAATTTCCGAGGAGAACCAAGGGAAAAAGCTTTTCCGGCGGATCCTGTAGTTATTCTTGGCTTTGAAAGCGTGCCTAAAGTTGGCGAGAATTTCAATACTTTCCCCGACATAGAGAGCGCAAAGAAATTTATTAAAATTCCAGAAAAAAAAGAAAAAATTGAGATCGCCGAAGTTAAACCGGGGCAAAAAGTATTAAACTTGATTTTAAAAACCGATGTCATCGGATCAATTGAAGCAATTGAAGGAATCTTAGAAGAATTACCTCAAGATAAAGTAATTTTAAGAATTTTAAAATCAGAGGTTGGAGATATAGATGAGTCTGATTTGAAGCTGGCTAAATCGAGTCGAGCTTTAATTTTGGGTTTTAGGGTCAAGATATCTCCGATTGCTAAAACCTTAGCCGAAAGGGAAAAGATTAAGATAATGGCTTTTGAAATAATTTATGAATTAGTGGAGGGAGTTAGGAAATTTATGGAAAAGATAATGGCATCAGAATCAGTTAGAACAGACTTGGGGAAAGTTAAGGTTTTGGCAGTCTTTTTAACTGAGAAAAATCGGCAAATCATTGGCGGGAAAGTGATTGAGGGTGAAATAAAAAAAGGTGCCGCGATTGAAGTTTTCAGGGAAGAAGAAATTATTGGTCGAGGAAAATTAATTAATCTCCAGAGGAATAAAAAAGACGCAGATAAAATCCAGAAAGGCGACGAGTGCGGAATATTATACGAAGGAGACATAAAAGCTGAAGAGGGAGATGTTTTGATAATTTATCAGGAAGAAATGAGAAAAACCGAACTTTAAATTATAAAATTGTGTTAAA